>Ga0209629_10000183_pt1 | contig 31029 bp, 22 predicted proteins | sample TergutCu122P5_FD_187286 | JGI IMG/M metagenome (GOLD analysis project Ga0209629, IMG submission 187286) | Cubitermes ugandensis P5 segment gut microbial communities from Kakamega Forest, Kenya - Cu122 P5 (SPAdes) (version 2) | ecosystem: Host-associated > Arthropoda: Insects > Digestive system...
CCAATTCCCCGATGTTTCACATCGGGCTACCCATATCTAATCCGTTCCGGATTATCATCTCTCAACTTTTAAATAATTCAGAAACATTTTTGCAAAGGATACTGAGTAGTTACAAAAAGTTGTGTTTATCTATTTACAATACTGAAACCGGCAAGGTTATTACGCCGGGTAGTAAAGGCAAGGCGGGCTTTACTGACGATCTCACAGGAGGTCCTGCGGTTATGCTACCATACAAGAACTCAAACCATACAAATTCTGTTGTTGACGGTCAACTTATATCCTTCTTGTATTGTTCCGATTGGGATGAGTTGAGCAGATATAAAAGTGGAGTTTTCGGACAAGTTATTTCCAACCTTAATGAAGATAGCAATCCGATAGTTAGAATTATAACATTGAAGCAACCGTGAAAAATTATTGGATTTTAATAGAACCATTTTAGTTATCAATTTATTATCCAACAAAGCTGTAGTATATAATACTCTTAACCATAACCACTCCGAATGTGAATTCGTCAAACTCGTCTGCCATCTTGTGCCAGGGTAAAGGTTTTGCCTGTGGTTTTGATGGCATTTGGGCAACGATCTTTCGTTTAAGGTTAACGCAATGGATAAATTCAATCAGATGTAAAACATTCTGAAAAACTATATTTCGACAGTAAAATAGTTTTACTGTCAATAATTTGCAAAATGATAGCTCAAAAAAGCATTACAAATTGATAGTACGTTTGTCATCCAAGAAAACGAGCCGGTAATGGTGCGTGTGCCTGATTTCGACAACATTTTGGGAGACAAATTAACAGCATTTGCACCGAATACCACAGGAATTCCTTATCGTAAGCGTGATAAGGAAATGGGTATGGAAATTATCAAACAAATGTACGACATCGGTTGCTTGTTTGATAAGGCGGATAATCCCGAAATAGTCTCGTCTGTATTTGCTTCTTTTGCCGAAACAGAATTAACATACAGAAATAATAATAGCAGGATTGATAATGTCTTAGACGATATTATTGAAACGGCGCTATCCATTTGTTTGCGCCAAAATCAAGGGAAATCTGATTTTGATATTTTGCAAAGAGGTATTATCCAGGTCAAACCGTTTATATTTTCAGAACAGTATCATCTCGAAAAAGCAATCACTCACGCTGCAAAAGCGGCATATATTGCAACAGTTATAAAATTTGGAGTAAAGAAGCTCAATCGTTTTAATAAAGACCTTGATATGAAAGATTGGATAATCATGGAGCCGATGAATACCAAATTGAACAAAATAAAAAAAACGGATCCCGAAGCTTTTTTTTATTTGTACTAAATATCAGAAATAAATACGACTTTTAAAGTCTGAAAATCATATCATAATTATGATTTTATTTTTTTGTCCGTCAAACAGGACAAAATACGGACAAATCCAGACATTTTCAATATACCGCAATAAGACAAATGTTAAAAATGGTGAGAATCTTGGACAATATCGGACAAACCTAAGACAATTTGAGACACAGGCGTTTAGCCTATTGTTTAACAAAATATCATACTATATCTTTGCCAAAAATTTGATATATTATGAATATTATAGATTTAAAACAAAAACCCATTTGGCAAATGACGGGAGAAGAAAGAGGAAACAAACAACGGAAAAAAGAAATCCGCAAATGCACCCCGACTTTGTGCCGACGATATTATGTCGCTTAAAAAATTCAAACATTTTCAGGATACTTACCTTTTGAGCCGACACTGTCTATCTCACTGTATATTAATAATTTCTGCTCAGTAGCAAAACCCTGTGTTTAGAAAACACAGGGTTTTCCAACTGACCCCTATTGATAATCGCTCTTTCATAGCTATTTACGGTTTAACCTGACGGCTATGGGGTAAACGGGTCGATCCTCAAAATTTCTGCTTCAGCCGGGTCTTTGCCGGAGACTTGCCCGAATCGACGGGCCGGACTTGCCCGAATCTACCCCTTAGATTCGCCCGAGTCTCGGGGGTTGATTTGCCCGAGTCTAAGCCATCGATTTGCCCGTGTCTTCGATGTTGATCAGGGCGATTCGGGCTTACTCTGTTTGTTCTTGTTGCAAAGCCGGAGCTTTGCTTGTACCTTGGCGACGCGAGACGCCAAGCAGGTCTGATGTTGCAGTCGATATAGAACGTTCGTGCAGTCAGGCTGTTCGAACCTTGCAGCCCGACTATAACTTTCATACAGCCCGACTATATTGTTCCGGGATCGAGCGATCCCAAGTTCGGGATCGAGCGATCCAATTTTTGGGATCGAGCGATCCTATTTTCGGGATCGCCCGATCCTAAAATACAAGCAACGGGTCTTCGTGGACGAATACGGGGGTCTTCGTGGACGAATACGGGGGTGTTCGTGGATGAATACGGGGGGGGTGTGGACGAATACAGGAGTGTATGCACCCTACTCAATACAAAAAGAACACGAACCGGGTTAATTAATTAAACTTTTGTTTTCTTTTGCAGTCTACTGTTATGTTAATTCAAATTTGGCGCCTCGTCATTGCGAGGGCGAAGCCCGAAGCAATCCATTGATATGCAATATGCTGGATTGCTTCGCCTAACGGCTCGCAATGACGGCATTATAGAATTAACTTAACACTACATTAGATAAAATATTAAAAACAATGAGACAATCCTTTATATGCTGCATGCTTTTCTATTCATTAACTATTCCGGCACAAAGTACTACGAAAACAGATTATCGTTTCACACTCGAAGATTGTATCACTTTCGCATTTGCAAACAGCTATACAAGACAATCGATGAAATTGTCCGAACAATCAACGAAAGAAGTTTATGATTTATCAAAATTTCAACGTTATCCGAATTTATCTGCCTCTATGAGCGAAGGATTAAATCACAGCCAAGGAACTTCACCGACTTCAGGTACCAATTGGAGCGGATCATACGGATTGAACAGCAATGTTACCCTTTATCAGGGAGGAGCCATTACGCATACCATCGAACAAAACAAATTGCAATCAGATCAAGCAACACTGCAAACCAAACAATATGACCAAAATTTAGTAGTTCAGATTCTTCAGGCCTTTCTTTCGGTGCTCGGCAATCAGGAATTATTGAAATATCAGGAATCGGTTGTCACAACAAGCGCCGAGCAATTAATACAAGGGGAAGCCCGATGGAAAGCCGGATCTATCTTAGAAAGCGATTATCTTTTGTTGAACGCTCAGGACGCCGGCGCTAAAAGTAATGTGGTGAATACGAAAATTGCCATCGTTAACAACTTGATTTCGCTGAAAAATCTGCTTTCAATGGACCCGTTAACCAACTTAGAAATTGTTTATCCCAACGATAGTGATATAGATGCCTTAGCGCTTCTCCCTACACAGGAAGTCGCTTTACAGCAATGCTTAGCCACTTCTCCTACCTTAAAATTATACGAAAACAGCATCAACCTTGCCTCTAACAGCCTTCAATTAGCAAAATCCGGGTATTACCCTACTTTAAGTTTGAGTGGAAGTATAGGGACAGGACATTCAAACAATTATTCCGATTTTGGATCGCAACTCTCCAATCAATTCAATCAACGCATCGGATTAACTTTGAGCGTTCCGATATTTGATAATTACAGAACAAAATCACAGGTTACACAAAATAAAATAGCTTTGGAGCAAGCCGAAATAAACAAGAAAGAACAACAATTATCATTATCGCAAACTCTCATACAGGAATATCAGAATGTAATCTCGTATTACACTCAATATCGAGCAAACAATGTAAGCCGGGATGCTTATTATAAAACTTATATGGCATATAAAGCGAAATTCGATGTTGGAGCTGCTACGGTTGTTGACTTACTGCAACAGCAAAATAACTATTTAAATGCCTTAAACGGTTTTATTCAAAGCAAATACGGTTTCTTATTGAATCGTAAAATTTTAGATGTTTACATGGGTGAAGAAATTAAATTGTAATATATATGAATCGGAAAAGAATCATAGGAATTAGCATTATTGCGATTGTCGTGTTGGTAATCATCGCTTTCGTGCTTTTAAAAGAGAAAAAAGCGGTTGATATAAAAACTGCTGAGGTAAAAAACGAAACGGTACGTACAACCGTAACCTCTACCGGATATGTACAACCGGTGAAGCAGGTATCGGTAGGGACGCAAGTATCCGGTGTAATTGAAAATATTTATGTCGATTTCAACAGTGTAGTCAAGAAAGGAGATTTATTGGCTACTTTGGATATGTCGGTACTTAACGAAAGGCTTTATCAGGCAAATGCAACCCTGTCAGCAGCTCAAAGCGCTAAAGACTTAGCTCAACAAACCTACAACCGAACGAAATCGTTGTTCGACCAAAAAGCTGAAACGCAAACCAATATGGAAGCGGCGACTAATGCGCTGTCGCAGGCTATAACCAATGTTGAAAACGCAAAATCGAATGTGAAACAGGCTACCATCAATTTATCGTATGCCAAAATCTATTCTCCTATCGATGGAGTCATCCTCAACCGGGCAGTTGACCAGGGACAAACAGTGGCTGCCTCTTTCAATACGCCTACTCTTTTTCTTATTGCAAACGACTTAACGAAAATGCAAGTGCAAGCCAACTTGGATGAGGCGGATGTCGGAGGTCTTGCCAACGGACAAAAAGTCGTTTTTACGGTCGATGCCTATCCCGATTTAACTTTTGACGGAACCATAGAACAAATTCGATTAAATGCTGTCACTACAAGCAATGTGGTGACATATACGGTTATTATCAATGCACCCAATCCCGATAAAAAACTATTTCCGGGTATGACGGCAAACATTACGGTCATTCTCCGGGAAGAAGAAGGACTTGCAGTTCCGATGGAAGCTTTCCGTTTCTCTCCTTCGGAAGAACTTGCCAAGTATATTCAAATTCATCGGGATTCTGTATCAAAAGGAAAAGAAAATGTTTCGGCAAACAAAGAAAAACCTTCTTTTAGAAGAAACGAATCCGGAAATGACCGTGGAGTGTGGATTCAAAATGCCGATGGTTCCATTCAACATCAACGCGTTGAAATAGGACTCAATGATGGCATTAATGCAATTGTTAAAAGAGGATTACAACAAGGACAAAAGGTGGTTACTTCCGCTTTCATTGGAACAAAACCAAAGAAAAACGAAGCGGTTGCCAATCCCTTGATGCCGCGACGTCCGGGAGGGAACCAAAATCAGAATCAAAGGCAATCGTCATCAGGGGCAGCAAGGCCATCCTAAAACGTTTCATGTATTAAAAAATAATACAGATGCCAAATATTATCTTAAAAATAGAAAAACTCCATCGGGTATTTCAAGTGGGAAGCGAAGAAGTGCACGCATTACGAGGCATCTCATTCGCCGTCAACCAAGGTGAATTTGTAAGTATCATGGGCGCCAGCGGAAGCGGTAAATCAACTTTGTTGAACATCTTAGGATGCTTGGACCGACCAACCTCGGGAGAATATTACATCGATGGGAATCCGATCAGCAAATGTACCAAAGACGAATTATCGACCTTGCGTAACCGGAAAATAGGTTTTGTCTTTCAATCCTACAATCTGTTGGCGCGTACCTCCGCCTTGGAAAATGTTGAGTTACCCTTGTTGTATAATAATAAAGTGTCAAGCAAAGAACGCAGGGAGAAAGCTATTTATGCATTGGAACAAGTAGGTCTGCGAGATCGGATGGATCACATGCCTAACCAATTATCCGGCGGGCAACAACAGCGGGTTGCTATTGCAAGGGCTTTAATCAATGACCCTGTAATCCTTTTAGCTGATGAAGCTACAGGAAATTTGGATACGCATACCTCCTACGAAATCATGAGCCTATTCCAAAAACTCAACCTCGAAGGAAAAACGATTGCATTTGTTACGCACGAACCGGATATCGCCCAACTCACGCAACGAATTATCGCGCTGCGTGACGGGCATATAATTAATGACCAAACAATTGAACCCAAATCGGCGAAGGAGGTATTGGATGCTCTTCCTCCGGCCGATACGCAATAAACTTAGAATATGAATTTTTTTAATTTACTTAAAATAGCATATATCGCTCTCATTCGTAACAAAACGCGAGCAGGGCTTACCATGTTGGGTATTATCATTGGTATTGCATCCGTGATTGCCATGGTCAGTCTCGGGCAAAGTTCATCCTTAAGCATCAACCAACAGATTTCTCAAACCGGAACCAATATGGTGATGGTCATGCGTAATTTTATGAGACAGGGAGGAGTTAACATCGGATCCGGAAGCGTTCAAACACTTGTAGTTAAAGATGTAGAAGCGATCAAAGAAAAAGTTCCTCATGTAGAAGCCGCTTCTGCCGTCGTTCAATCATCGGGACAATTGGTATATGGCTCAAACAACTGGCCCGGCAATATTCAAGGCGGCGATGTTCCCTATTTCTCTATCCGGAAATATGAGGTAGCCCGTGGAATACAATACACGGAAGAAGACGTTCGCGCAGCGGCAAAAGTATGCTTAATCGGTCAAACGGTCATCGACAATTTGTTTCCGGGCGGTGAAGATCCTCTCGGAAAAACAATCCGATTCGGCAAAATCCCTTTCAAAGTCATCGGAACATTGGAAGCGAAAGGACAGAACGCAATGGGTCAGGATCAGGATGATATCATTCTTGCTCCTTATACTACGGTTCAGAAAAGAATACTTGCCATTCCTTACATCAATTCGATTGTCATTTCAGCCGATAACGAAAGTAATGTGCAGAGCGTGATGGACGATGTTTCGACATTGCTGCGGGCAAGACATAAAATCAGAGAAGGAGCTCAGGATGATTTTATGGTTCGGTCGCAACAGGAAATGCTTCAAATGATGGATTCCGTTACGGGCTTTTTAACCGTACTGTTAGCGGCAATTGCTTCTATCTCACTGATTGTAGGTGGAATCGGAATAATGAACATTATGTATGTAACCGTAACCGAACGAACTAAAGAGATTGGTTTACGCATGGCAATCGGAGCTAAAAACCGAGACATACTGCTTCAATTTCTGACTGAGAGTACAATTTTGAGTTTAATAGGTGGAATTATCGGGATTTTTTTAGGATTAGGTTTATCCTATATTGCTTCCAATTTACTGCACTGGCCCTACATTGTCAGTGTACCTGCAGTGGCAGGTTCATTCCTTGTTTGTGCAGCTACAGGTATCTTTTTTGGATGGTATCCTGCAAAAAAAGCATCTTCGTTGGATCCGATCAATGCTTTGAGGTATGAATAAATAGTACTGTGATGACTTATCTTTCATTTTAAAGCATCCAGCGCTTTCTTTACCGAACCGTATTGAAGAAGTATTTCACGCGCTTTTTCTTTGGAAAGATGCAGTTCATCGATAATCATACGAGTTCCGCGCTCAATTAATTTTTGGTTAGTCAATTGCATATTCACCATTTTATTCCCTTTTACTCGTCCCATTTTAATCATTAACGAAGTAGAGATCATATTTAAAATCAGTTTCTGTGCAGTTCCGGCTTTCATACGGGTGCTTCCGGTAACAAATTCGGGACCTACCACCGCTTCAATCGGATATTCCGCTGCTTGAGCCAAGGGGGAATTTAGATTACAGGTAATGCACCCGGTCAGTAGACCGTTTTCCCGCGCCCGCTTCACTCCACCGACGACGTAAGGAGTTGTGCCTGAAGCTGCAATGCCGATCACTGTATCCAAATCATTGATCCCGAAAGTCTGCAATTCTTCCCAAGCCCTGTCCGGATTATCTTCTGCCGCTTCTACCGCTTTTCTCAATGCAGTGTCGCCACCGGCAATCAAACCGATAATAATTCCGGGTGAAACGCCGAAAGTAGGCGGAATTTCGGAAGCATCCAACACGCCCAAACGCCCGCTGGTTCCGGCGCCCAAATAAAAAACCCTTCCTCCGGACGACATTCGCTGCAATATTTGCTCAACAAGCGCTTCTATACGCGGAATCACTTTTTCGATTACTGAAGGAATTTTGGCATCTTCCCGGTTAATACTTGCTAAAATCTCATGTATCGACATTTTATCCAAGTGCTGAAAATGGGAGGAAGATTCTGTGATGGTGATCATAAATCATGTAATTGTTTCGCAAATGTACGATTAAATATTGAATTTAAGAATTCACGATGAAATATTAATTTGAGGCGCTTGAAACGGAAAAATCTTTTATGTAGCCGAAGTAACATGCGAGCCATGCTCTCGAAGAGAGCAAACCTAACTAAGCAGTAGCCGAAGTAACATGCGAATCATGCTCTCTTCGAGAGCAAAGTTCGCATATTACGCCGGCTACATAAAAGATTTTTTCCTTTTCCTGCGCCACAAAATTATATTTCACCCAATTCACGGGTGCATTTCAAATTGTTGTTTTTATAATGTGCCGTCATTGCGAGCCACTTGTGGCGAAGCAATCCATTGTACAAGATTTCCGGATTGCTTCGTCGTTCCTCCTCGCAATGACGAGGCGCAACAATTTGAAATGCACCCGAATTCACTTACTTTTTGCACGATTGTAAAAAATCATTTACCTTTACATTTAAAATTAACATAACACTAAATCAAACAATGAAAACAAACTATCAACGCTTACTTGCCCTCGACGTGCTGCGTGGCATCACGATTGCGGGTATGATCTTAGTGAATGATCCCGGAAGTTGGCAAAGCGTTTATGCTCCTCTACGACATGCACAGTGGAATGGACTGACTCCGACCGATTTAGTTTTTCCGTTCTTTATGTTTATTATGGGTATTTCTACTTATATCTCCTTGAAAAAATACCGGTTTGAACACAGCCGTTCGGCTATTTGGAAGATAATAAAACGTACCCTTGTCATTTTCGCAGTGGGTCTTGGAATTGCCTGGTTCTCTCTGTTCTGTCGTACTTGGAATACGTTGGCTAGCGAAAATCTCCCGTTTTGGTCGCATTTAGGTCAATCGATGTGGACCTTCGACCGCATCCGTATTTTAGGCGTACTCCAACGGCTTGCATTAAGTTACGGTTTTGCAGCCCTCATTGTTTTATTTTTGAAACACAAATACATCCCTTATCTGATCGGAACTTTGTTGGTTACCTATTTGCTGATATTACTATTCGGGAATGGATACGAATACAACGAGACAAACATTCTTTCCATCGTCGACCGAGCAGTGTTGGGCTTGAATCACATGTATAAAGACAACGGGATCGACCCGGAAGGACTGTTAAGCACAATTCCGTCGATAGCCCACGTATTACTCGGCTTTTATTGCGGAATATGGTTGATGAGCGAAAGAGATATTCGGGAAAAACTGTTGCGTTTGTTCTTGTTGGGCACGGTTTTAACTTTCTCCGGCTTTTTATTGAATTACGGAATTCCTATCAACAAAAAAGTTTGGTCGCCGACTTTCGTTTTGGTTACTTGTGGGCTTGCCTCTTCTTTCTTGGCATTTTTAATTTGGATTATCGACAAAAAAGGATATAAAAAATGGAGCCGTTTTTTTGAAGCTTTTGGCGTCAATCCGTTGTTTATGTACACTGTGGCGGCAGTATTAAGCATTCTGTTAAGCAACATCCATTTTACGTATCAAGAATCAACCACCAATTTGCATGAATATGCTTACAAAGCGTTACTGCAACCGGTATTCGGCGATTATTTCGGCTCGTTGGTTTTTGCTGTTTTATTTGTATCTTTGGTTTGGGTCAGCGGATATGCTTTGTATAAAAAGAAAATTTACATAAAAATATGATTTTAATCGCGGACAGCGGTTCTACGAAAACCGACTGGTGCCTGTCGGACCGAAGGAAACAACTAAACCGGATTACGACAAAAGGACTCAATCCATACTTTATTACGGAGGATGAGATTGACCGGGAAATCCGATTGTCCTTGCTGCCTAAATTACAGGCTCTTCCTTTGAATGCCTTATATTTTTACGGCGCAGGCTGCACTCCCGAAAAAATCCCGATGATGCAAAAGGTGTTAAACAAATGCTTACAAGCGAGAACCCTTACTGTCAATTCCGATATGCTGGGAGCAGCCCGCGGGCTATGCGGGCGAAATCCGGGCATTATCTGTATTTTGGGAACCGGCTCTAATTCCTGTTATTACGATGGAGATACCATTGTAAGCAATGTGTCGCCCTTGGGTTTTATTCTGGGAGATGAAGGAAGTGGAGCAGTTCTCGGCAAACTGCTGGTCGGCGACTTGTTGAAAAATCTATTACCGGCGGGATTAAAAGAAAAATTCTTGAAAGAATACGATTTAACACCGGGGATGATTATCGAACGGGTTTATCGTCAGCCATTCCCTAATCGTTTTCTCGCAAGCCTTTCCCCTTTCCTGCTGCAAAATATCGACGAACCCGCCTTGCGATCGATCGTTATGAATGCTTTTCGATCGTTTATTACACGCAATCTCATGCAATACAATTACCAACGCTATCCACTCTATTTTATCGGCTCCATTGCCTATCATTACCGGGAAATACTGGAAGAAGTCGTTCTCGAAAACGGAATGCAATTGGGCAGCATCGTACAAAATCCGATGGACGGATTGGTAAAGTATCACAATAAAAATTAATTCATCCTTATAATACTACACACTATGGAAGTCAAAGATTTAACGCCTGCTCCGTTATGGAACTTTTTTGACCGGATCACTCGGATTCCGCGTCCTTCAAAGAAAGAAGAAAAAATTGTCCGTTATTTGCTGGATTTTGCAAAAGAAAATGGTTTGGAAGCAAAGAAAGATGCAGCAAATAATGTACTGATCCGAAAACCGGCTACTCCCGGAAGAGAAAAGCTGAAAACCGTGATTTTACAATCCCATGTCGACATGGTTTGCGAGAAGAACAGCGATGTCCGGTTAAATTTTGAAACCGATCCGATTCAAACCCGGATTGAAGACGGATGGGTAAAAGCAACGGGGACAACCTTAGGCGCCGACGACGGAATCGGTATGGCCGCCGCTTTAGCGATTTTATCTTCGCAAACGATCCAACACGGCCCGTTGGTTTGCCTGTTTACAACCGATGAAGAAACCGGTTTGACCGGCGCTTATGCCCTGCAAAAAGAATTTCTTGCCGGCGATGTCCTGATTAATTTAGACAGCGAAGAATGGGGCGAATTTTGCATCGGCTGCGCAGGCGGGAAAAGCACGACCGGCACATTTACTTACCAAAAAACTTCGATTCCGACCGATTATTTTTGGCTCGAAGTGCAAGCGACCGGTTTGACCGGCGGTCATTCGGGTTGCGATATCCACTTGGGATTAGGAAATGCGAATCAACTGCTCACGCGCTACTTATGGTCGTTGATGCAAGAGTGTCGAGTGATTTTAGCAAGCATCGACGGAGGAAACCTGCATAATGCCATTGCCCGCGAAGCAAAGGCAATCGTTGGTGTTCCGGTTGATTTCAAAGAACAGACGCGAGTACTGTTAAACCTGTTGCAAGCTCAAGTTTCGGCCGAATTAGCCAAAACGGATCCGAACGTTCATCTTTCCCTTCAATCGGTCGAAACGCCTCCGGCCGTCATTGATTTCGAAACCGGAAAGGCCCTGATCCATGCGCTGTATGCTTTGCCTCATGGAGTCATCGGCATGAGCCCGGAAATGCCGGGCTTGGTGGAAACTTCCACTAATTTGGCTTCGGTCAAAATGAAAGACAATTGCCGAATAGTTGTAACAACGAGCCAACGCAGCTCGATCGAATCTCTAAAAACGGATATCGCCAATAAAGTGAATGCCGTATTTCGCCTATCCGGTGCCGAAGTGCAGGCAACCGACGGTTATCCGGGATGGAAACCGAATCCCGATTCAGCGGTATTAAAAGTAGCCGAAACTATTTTTGAAAAGCTGTTTCACCAAAAGCCCAAAATTTATGCAACCCATGGCGGTTTGGAATGCGGCTTGTTTTTTGAAAAAAATCCCCGATTAGACATGATGTCCTGCGGACCGACAATTCTTGGAGCCCATTCTCCCGATGAACGCTTGGAAATTGAAACCGTCGAAAAATGGTGGCATTTGATCGTAGAATTATTGGAACATATCCGTTAGAAATTCCGTAAATATCTCTTATATAGAGAAAACACGTTTTTATCGACCGGTCTTCAATTACCGGTGATTTATAAAAAAGACAAAAATATCCTCATTCTTGCTTAAATAATAAAACTTAAGTTAGAATGAGGATATTCTATTTTTATTCGACCAAAAATATTATATATGACAATTATTTATCTATAAAATAAATAAAATGATTGATAATTAAAAATAATTACATACCTTTGTCAAATTTTTTTAATGTCATATTATTAGGCATGATTTTTGCATACAAAAATAAATATTCGTTTACAAAACTTGTTGTAATTGAATACAGGGATATTAAAAATAATTTTTATACTTAAAATAAAGGTATGAATCGGCTTTACTTGACTTTTTTTTCTATTTTGTTTATTGTTGTGTCGGGATTTTTTTATCCCGGTTCCCTTCAGGGACAAGATTGGGCATATTACCATAATGGTTCTGTGCGTATTCGTGATAATACTGTGACTACTAATACTCAAAACGACATTCAAACTCCGGCGTTATCCAATGATAATAATGATTATACTACGCATTCGAGTTTGTTTGATGCCGTGGACGATGCAGCCAATCAATTTACAGGCGACGGGAATTCGCATATCAATTATGCTCCTCCGGATGGAGGAGATCCTCTCGGCGTGCCGATCGGTCAAAGTTATCTGACAATCCTGGCGCTCGGCTTTTTTTATCTGTTTTATAAATTAGTGTTGAATTTTAAAAAAGAGAGAAAATGAAAAGATCAATTTTTATATTATTCATATTGCTGACGACTTCTTTCACGCAATCGTTCGGACAACCGCCTGCGGGAGCCGTGTTGCTTCAAAGAGAGGATTTCGGAGGAAATCTTACAACCGATCCGGCGGTGAGGCCAACCAATCCATTCCCCGCCGGAACAACGACTCTTCAATTTTACCCAAATGCTCAAGCGCAGAATAACGGTTTTAACATTGCAAAGCATATAACCGCGGCTATGGCTTATCCTGTTTGGTTTAGCGCAACCAATCCTCCCGATTTCGACGATCATACCTATCCGGGCGATATGACGCGAGGATATATGATGGTAATCAATGCGCCGGTTAGTTCGGCTCGATCTCAATTTTTTCAATACACCATTCATAATTTATGCGCGAATACGCATCTGTATTTCTCGATTTGGGCCGGTAACTTAGTCAACGCCAGCCACAACACCGCTAATGCAGATCCTTCGTTAACGCTTATTTTGGTTGATGCCGGTAATCCGCTTGATACCTTGAATACATTCAACACAGGTACAATACCTAAGAGCAATACTGCGACCGGTCCCGTTTGGCACCAATACGGCATCGACTTTCTAAATCATAATTCGGATTCCATTACTTTTATAATAAACAATAATGTTTTCAATGGTTCAGGCAATGACTTGGTGATGGACGATATCGAAGTTTGGTTGAGTACTCCGCAACTGAATGTTTCCGGTCCGAAGTATTATTGTCCGGATGCGAATATGAATTTGAGCGCAAGCTATACTGATCCACTCGGTACTTTCGGGGCTAATCCGGAGGTAGAATGGTTTTATTCGCCGGATATAAACGCCAAATTGAGTACTTGGCAAAAGTTGACTATCGGGAACTCTTATAAGGGGAAAGTGCAAGCCGGATATTTTTGGGCGGTTGCAGGCGCCGCCGTAAATATAGCGGCTGATGATTATCGTTGCTGCTCCGTTTCAGATGCTATAGAAGTCCGGTTGATTACGCAAGACACCTTGTATTGGAGCAAGTCTCCTGTTGATCAAGACTGGAACAATCCCGCCAATTGGGAATTTGCCGACGGAACCCCATCTCCTTATGCTCCAAGCACTTGTTGCGATGTGCATATTCCGGGCAATGCGAGCAAATATCCATCATTAGACCCCCTCGCACAATCGGCTTGCAACGATATATGGTTCCATTTCGGAGCCGTTGTCGCAAAACCTCACTTGCTCGACTATCATTGTGCTTATGTACAGTATAATTTTGGTTATAATAACGGCGTTAACGGAGACCCTTATTCGGCCACAAATATGAACAGAGGGCAATGGTATGCTTTAGCTGCGCCTTTGCAAAAAATAGTTTCCGGAGATTTCGCTTTAGGCGGTTATCCACACATGTGGCAGAAAAGTTTCAAAACCCATCAGACAGGGGGATACGGAACTTTAGATGACAACGGCGAATGGTATACGCCTGAAAATAATCTTATTTGGGATATCGGAAAACAATACAACGCGATTGCCATTTGGGCCGGCGATTATGCTGAACTCGGCATTGGAGAAGGATCTCTATACCAGACGAATCTAAATGGGTTACACGGAATTTTGGAGATGCCGTATTTCGAAAACGATGATGCAATTCAATTCCACCGTGGATTTAGCCATATCAACGGAGTCAGTTATTTCAAATATATGAACCATGATCTTACATTTACCGGCGATTCTGTCGGTTTTGCGAGGGATTCAGCAGCCTACCGTTTTATCTTTGAAAGCGATCCTTTTACAAAAAGCATAGACGCAGGCAAAGCAGTCTTTTCGATGCCGGTTTCACAGACGGATGAAATCATGGTTGGCAACCCGTTTATTTCTCATCTGGATTTCAACGCTTTTGCCGCGAACAACGGACTGGACCAATATCGTCTGTATATTAACAGTAATTTTGTTGCGTATGATAAAAATGCGGGATCTCCCATAGACATGAAGTACATTGCTCCATTACAGGCATTTTTTATCAGACCGGTTGCCCCTGAACTTAAATTTTACGCCGATGATGTATCGACGACCGATCCGGACGATATAAAATTACGGTCGTCCAATATGGGCGATATGAGAGCAGACGTACTGTATATAAATGCAAAAAGCAATGCGGGAGAAAGTTGGTTATCTCTCTCCATGCAGAATGTCAACAAAAATAATCTGATCTTGCTTCTACCTCAAGGCTATCCGGAAATTCCTCAGATATACGCTGTCGACAGAGCCGGTCAAAGGAATTCCATTCAGTTCGAAGGTCAATATGTCAAAGAAGTTCCGCTGGGCATCCTTTCTACCGTAAATGATAAAGTCACGCTGACCTTTCACAACCAAGAACAATTGACTGTCAGTAGTTTGATTCTTTGGGATAAACATTTGGATACAAAAACCGATTTACAAACTATGGATAGCTATACGTTCCAAAATGTACCCGGAGTGCAAGATCGCTTTCTATTAATGATGGAGAAAAAAACGGTAACCGGCATTCCTTCACCGGAAGTGGTCGATCACCCCGTTTATGTCAACCTTTCCGGAAATACGCTATCTGTAAACGCAGTTGCCGGAATTGAAGATATATCCGTGATTAGCCTTCAAGGAATTACGGTTGCTAAGGAAAATAACCGGGGGCAAACGTCTTATACAAAAATGCTGAACCTTCCGTCCGGTTTATATTTGGTTTCCATTCGATTAACAACGGGAGAAACGAAAGTAGCAAAGATAAGGAAATAACAGTCATGAAGGTATAATAAATTTCCGGTATACCCGTTTAAAAGTTTGTCATTCCTATTATTTATGTATAAACCGAAGAACGTACTCTATCTGTTTATCATTTTACTATCGACAAACTTTTTCGCTTGTAAAGATGATTTTGAGAATTATTCCGTTAATGCTCAAGATCATCTTTCTTTTTCAATCGATACGCTTTCTTTCGATACGATACTGACTACGGTTAATTCGCCGGCGCTTGCGTTTCGCGTGTACAATAAAAATGCAAAACCTTTGCTTATTTCATCGATTCAATTAGCTTCGGGAGCCACCGGCGATTTCAAGATAAACGTCGATGGGATGGCCGGATCGGTATTCGAAAATGTCGAAATTTTAGCAAAAGACAGCCTGCTGGTTTTAGTGAATGTCAAACCAAAAGAAAACGGACAATATACCCCGACCCTTTTCAATGATTATGTTCTTTTTGAAACGAATGGCGTTCAGCAGAAAGTTGTTTTACAAGCATTCGGACAAGATGTTTATGTATACCGAGGCGTAGTTTTATCGAAAGACTCGGTATTGGATTCCCAAAAACCTTATTTGATTTACGACAGTTTGGTTATAGACAAAGATGCAACCGTTGAAATCAGGGAAGGCAGTGTGTTTTATATGTCAAGTAACGCTCAACTCATCGTTAATGGAACGATTAAAATAAAAGGAACACGGGAAAAACCGGTTATCTTTCGGGGAAGCCGTACCGATTATGTAGCGACTATCCCTTACGATCTTATTCCGGGTCAATGGGGTGGCATTCGCTTTGCATCGGAAAGTTATGGCAACGAAATGGAAAATGTACGAATACGAAACGGTAAATACGGAATGGATATAAAATGCGCCGGCGATCTTTCCCGAAATAAGCTCACTATGAGAAACGTGGTACTTACGAATGTTACCGGTAATTTATTACAAGCGATTAACTGTAATCTCATTGCGGAAAATTGTGAACTAACCAATTCGAAAGACACCTTACTGTATATTGTCGGCGGCTCCTGCCGTTTTACACATTGCACGATTGCGAATTGTTATCCGTCCAATCAACTGATCGGGTTAGGCAATTCCAACTATAAAACCTTGATCCTCGCGGATTATATTTTTAATTGGAATACTGAAGCATTCGAGAATTACCCGGTTATCAACGCCGAGTTTTATAATACGATTATTTGGGGTAATTCTTCTATGTCGCCGATTCAGATAACGGGAAACGACAGTATTCCGTATTTATTCCAAAATTGTTTGCTCCCCAATGAAGCAACCAAAGATTCCAAAGTGATCGATTGCATCTTTCAAGTCGATCCCTTATTCAAAAAAATCAATCCGTTTGAGAGTGAAAAAAATCCTTGGTATCCTTCTTTCGATTTCAGCTTACAGAAAACTTCTCCGGCAATAGGTGCAGCTAATCTCAAAATCGCCGGTCAAATACCCTACGATTTATATGGTTTTTACCGGCTTACCGATGGGAAACCGGATTTGGGAGCGTATGAGTATCATGAGAAGGAGTAGGAATTAGGAATTAAGAATTAGGAATTAGGAATTAAGAATTTACAAATTGATATGAAACCAAAACTTTTTATTTTAACTTTTTATTTTTTATGCTGCTTTTCGATTTTCGGACAAGCGGATTTTCGGGTCATGTTTTATAATACCGAAAACTTTTTCGATACATTGGATGAACCGGGGAAAGACGATAACGATTTCCTCCCGGATGGAGCGATGCATTGGACGCCGGGACGTTATTATAACAAGCTGAACAACATTGCAAAAGTAATTACATCGGTCGGAGAATGGAGTACTCCGGCTTTGGTCGGATTGTGCGAGGTGGAAAACGAAAAAGTAATCAAAGATTTGACGCTATATTCTCCTCTGAGAAAAATGAATTATCGGTATATACTTACAAACTCGCCCGATCCGAGAGGCATCAATGTCGCATTTCTCTATCAACGCGAAAAGTTCAAATATTTGTATCATAAGGCTTATACCATCCGCTTCCCCCATAATCTCCAAAAGTATACAAGGGATTTGTTGCATGTCACGGGGCAAGTGTCGTCACGGGATACTTTGGATGTTTTTGTTTGTCATTTTCCTTCGCGGAGGGCCGGAGAAAAAGAATCGGAAGACGATCGATTGTATGTCGCATCCTTTCTTAAAGCTAAATCCGACAGCTTGATGAAGGTTCGAAAAAATGCTTATGTATTGATAATGGGCGATTTTAACGATGAGCCCTCCAATCAAAGCATCTCTTCGATTCTCAAAGCTCAGCCGATTTCGAAAGATATTGCGCGGAAAAACCTATATAATCTTTTTTCTCCCTTTGAAAAAAAGAAAAATACAGGTAGCTATAAATACCAAGGAGAATGGAATATGCTGGATCAAATCATTGTTTCCGGGAGTTTGATTGAAGGTAATCGAACGCTTCGGGCATTACCGTATACAGCCACTATCTTTTATCGGGATTTTCTGTTAGTCGATGACAAATCCTTCGGCGGGAAACGCCCGAAAAGAACCTACCATGGTCGTAAACACGAAGGCGGATACAGTGATCATTTGCCGGTTTTTGTTGATTTCTCTGTTAGTCAACCGGTGAATTAACTTTTTTATTGCGGATAACTGAAAAAAATCAGAACTCCTTCTTTTTGTAATAATGACCTACGGGCATAAGATACAAAGGTTCTTCTTCTGTTGGAAGTTGAAGTATTTGAGATAATTTATTATCTATGAATGCACCAATGGCACAGGTACCTAAATGTAATGCTTCTACTTGTAAGTAAATGTTCTCTGCAGAATGACCTAAGTCCATACATACATATCTTTCACGACCACGTGCACCATACTTGTTAGTCGTTCTACTGAATATTGCACTATAAATTACAGTTACAGGCGCATCTTTTATCATTTCCTGTCCTAATGCAGCCGCGCAAAGTTCATCTCTAATATCTTTGTCAATTGTCCTTATTATTTTATGTTCTTGGGAAATGTATTTATAGACACCTGATTCTATATTTTCTACTTTTCCAACTGCCACATAAATTTCAAATGGGTACAATCCGCCGGCAGAAGGTGCAGTGCGTAACCCTCCTTTTAAAAACGGGTAATTGGGCATAGGGTTTGTAATTCCATAAGCAGCCCATAGAATTTGCGATAACTGTTCTGCCGAAATCTCACTGTTTTGAAAATGTCTGTGCGATCGCCGATTCATTAATGCTTTTTCTACACTTATATCGCCATCAGTTTTAGGTGAAGGCAAAATATAGGTCAGAGGTGTTTCATTCGATTTGGTTAATTTGATATTATCTCCATTTTCAGTTGTTTTATTACTGCAATTAGATAGAAGAATAAAAAAAATTGACCACAATAACCATTTCTTTTCTAATAAATGTTTCATTTTTTTTCTTTTTGATGGTTTAAAAGCACTTGTTTATAAGCATTTATATCCATATATTAATATATATTTTTCACGCTGTAAAGATATGGATATTTTTCCAACTTCGATACAGCTTCTTTTGTTTCCTTTAATGTTTCTTCGCTATCTTTCAGCATAGAACTCGAAAATCCGGAATTATAGAAGCTATACATAGGCGCTTTGTTTGTAAGTTTGCTTATATCCAGCATACCACTTTCAGCAAATACAAAATCTTTCTCCATATACCTCCATTTTGTATCAAAATGCCATTTAAGAGACTCATTTAGAGAAACAATGCTGGAATAAACCTCCCATATTGACAACGATAATTCTTTATCATCAATCAAACGCATAACACCGGAACTCTTATACATCTCAAAAGCATTGGTTTTAAACGTAAATTTTTTGAGATTGTAGCAACAAGAGACTGCATAGTACGCAAGTGTATCTTCATTTAGTGATTTCTTATCGTGATTTTGTAAATACTTTTCGTATTCGACATTAGGTAGCAGATATTCTATACTCCTGTCAATGGTTGTTATATTTTCTTCCAATTCCAGCTTAATGGCGTTCAAATATAGAGCCATATCCCTTTTTTCGTGTTTTTTTTCATTCCAATTGTGAAACCAAAGTGTAATGTTCACAGCGACGAGAATAATGAAAACTTCCCAAAGAAACTCTTTTATTCTATCTTTCCACTTTTTAGTTTTATCTGTCAGTACTTGCAATGCTTGTTTTGCGTGTGCTCTGATTTTTTCTTCTTCAGCCATAAGCCAATTATTGATTATTTTAATTAACTGCAAAAATGAGATTATGTTAACGTTTATTCTTGCTTGTCATTCCAATTCGACCGGTTGCAGGAATGATTAAAAACGACTTTTTTCTAACTCAAATATGGCAAGCGCCTCCCAACCGTTTCCTTTAACGCCAAAATTACTGTTTATGTTTTCTTCCGTAAGATCGACATTTTCACACAGATCGCCCTTGTCATTCACGTAAGAGAACCGAATTAAATTGAATTTCCCCTCGATTTGTTTTAATAAATACTTTAAGGAAAATATTCGATGAGAATTAAATTCAATTCGTTGCGGGATTCCCATAGGAACAGATAAATAAAGCGTTCCTCCTTTTTGTAGCATTTTATAAAGATTTTCTAAGCCTACCAAGTGTCCGTAATAGTTAACCGGATCTCCGTAACGGCCTAAGCCGAAATGCTCCAAAGCATGTAAAGATGATAATGAATCGCAACATTCCAACAATTTCTCGGGCAATTCCGCCATAAAGTCCTGTTGAATAAAGGAAATATTTTTCACATCATTTTCGGGCGGTCGAATATCAATGACGGTTATTTCGCGAAACGAAGCGACATGAGCGACAAATCCGCATATTAAAGAGCCGACATCGATGTGTTTAAGCGGTTTGTTTTCGAATATTCGTCGGGCTATCAATAAATCTTGATGAAAATAGCCTCCTTTTAAGGATCCTGCACTTTGGTATCTGTCCATCAATTGCGGGCGCTTATTCGAAAGTGCAAAATCATCATTATTACCTTTCAGTTTTTTTAATGTTTTGTAATCGGATCGATAATTACCGTAAGCCTTAATAAATTTTGACAAGCCTGATTTATAAAGGTCTGTCATAAACATTGCACATGTGTAAATACGTCTTCCCATCTTTTTTTACTTTTTGTTTCTTGCTTTTTTGAAAAAATCCGGCAGATATTCCGTACATTCTTTAAATATCACCGAACGACTTATTTTCATCACAAAGATATATAAAAAAACAGATATCGCTACTTTAGACACCAACAGCAGATAAATATTGCAAATATTTTTTGTAGCTATCCATGCAATAAATAAGCAAATAAGAGTTATTCCCCCGTATGGTAAAATATCTTTTAAAATATCTCTTAACTTTAATCCGATTAATCGATATACAGTTCGTTGCCATAACAGTAAAGCAAAAAAAGCGATCCCGATATAGGCTACCACCATCCAAAATAAACCGAATCGGAAAAAACCGAATACAGCAGCCAACTGCGTTAATCCGGTGAAAATGGTTATTTTCATATAGATATCTGATTTTCCATGCGTATAAACAACATTTGTAAAGAGATTCAAGAGATAAGCGAATGCGCTCCATATACAAAAAAGTTGCAGGAAGGGGACAGCCGGCAGCCATTTTTCTCCGATAGCTATTACAATAAATTCTTTACTTACGAACGATAATCCTAACATCGACGGAAACGAAATAAAGGCGCCAAACCGAATCATTTTTCTTAACACATTTCTCTGACGTTCATTATCATCGTTAACATGCACGAAAACCGGTTGTGCAATGGAGTTAATCATTCCGCCCATCATTTGATTACCCATATCCGCCCATTTTTTCCCCTGCGAATAAATTCCGAGCTGATCTGTATTCATTAGCTTGCCGATGACGACAGAAAAGAAATTATTGTTTATCTGGACAAACAAATTGGTAATAAATACTTTATAAGTAAAAGGAAACATTTCTTTTATCGGAGTCCATTGGAAACTCCAAGACGGTTTCCAAGGCGCCACCCAAAATCGCAGCAGAGAACCTAAAAATAATTGTGTTACGGATTGAATAGCAAGCGCCCAATAAGCAAGGCCTTTAATGGCAGCTGTGATTCCTATAACCGCAGCAGTTGAAAAGGAAATTATATCAATGATGGTCTGCTGTTTTACCATCATCTGTTTGAACATGACTGTGTATGAAACGGTTCCTATTCCGCCAAAGAATATTCCGAGAAACAAGAACCGGGATAACCCGATTAACTCCGGTTTTTTATAAAAACCGGCAATCAAGGGCGCAAAGAAGAAAAGGACAATATAGAGAAATAGTCCGGCGATGAATGTAAACCAAAAGACCGCATTATACTCTTGCGGGCTTGCATTTTTCTTGTTGGTTAAGGCTATCGAAAATCCGCTGTTAATAATTATTGAGGCAATCGCAGTAAAGATGGCTAACATACCATATAGGCCATAATCATTGATATTAAGGATTCTTGCTGCAAAAATGCCGAAGACAATATTGATCACTTGTTGATAGCCATTGTTGAAAGCTCCCCAAAAAAGGCCGGTTGCAGTTTTTTGTTTGAGAGTTGAAGTCATTTATTTCGTAAAATCCGTTTAATTTCATTCAACTTATTTAACGCTTCGATAGGAGTTAAATTGTTAACATCCAAATTATTTATTTCGTCGCGGATTTGTGAAAGAACCGGATCGTCCAATTGGAAAAAGTTTAATTGATAGCCTTCTCTTTCAGACGATAATTTATTGATGGGTTTAGCAATTCCCGTTTTCCGGTTATCGGTCTCCAATTGTTTGAGAATTTCATTCCCTCTTTTTACGATGCTTTGCGGCATTCCTGCCATTTTTGCAACATGAATTCCAAAACTGTGTTCACTTCCTCCCCGCACTAATTTTCTCAAGAAAATCACTTTGTTGTTTTCTTCTTTAACCGATACATTGTAGTTTTTGATTCGTTTGAACGATTTTTCCATTTCATTCAATTCATGGTAATGGGTAGCAAAAAGCGTTTTAGCATGGTGTCTCGGGTGTTCGTGAATGTATTCTACAATCGCCCAGGCAATGGAAATACCGTCGTAAGTCGAAGTCCCTCGCCCTAATTCGTCAAAAAGCACCAAGCTTCGTTCTGAAAGATTGTTCAGAATATCGGCTGCTTCATTCATTTCGACCATGAAAGTGGATTCACCCACGGAGATATTATCGCTGGCACCGACTCGGGTAAAGATTTTATCGACAATACCGATGATCGCAGTTTCAGCGGGAACAAACGAACCGATTTGCGCCATTAGGGTAATCAAAGCGGTTTGACGCAATAGCGCCGACTTCCCCGACATGTTCGGCCCGGTGATGATCATCATTTGTTGTTTTTTATCATCCAAATAAACATCATTGGGTATGTAAGGTTCATCCGATGGAAGTTGAATTTCAATCACCGGATGTCTCCCGTTTTTTATATCCAGCACCATGCTGTCGTTGATTTGAGGACGAATATATTTATTTCTTTGGGCTACTTTTGCAAAGGATAAAAGACAATCGATTTGTGCAATCAGATTGGCGTTTGTTTGAATAGGCGCAATGTATTCTGCCAGTTCAAGCACTAAATCATTGAAAATTTTCGTTTCCAACGCTAAGATTTTATCTTCCGCACCCAAGATTTTCTCCTCATAAATCTTTAACTCTTCCGTAATGTATCTTTCTGCATTGACTAAGGTTTGTTTCCGAATCCAATCGGAAGGCACGCGGTCTTTGTGAGTATTACGAACTTCAATATAATATCCGAAAACATTATTGTAGCTTACTTTTAATGATGGGATACCTGTTCGTTCGCTTTCCCGCTGCTGGATATGTAAAAGATAATCTTTCCCCGAAAAAGCGATTGCTCGTAATTCATCTAATTCTTTATCAACACCTTTAGCGATTACATTCCCTTTATTAATTAAAGCAGGCGGATCGGGTACAATTTGTTTTTCAATTTTCTCCCGGATTAGTTCGCAGCAATTCAATTGATCTCCTATTTTTCGAAGACCGGGTTCTTCCGATTGAAGACAGACATGACGGAGCGGTTCAATTGCTCGTAAAGCAACTTTCAATTGTACAACTTCCCTCGGGTTCACTCTTCCTACCGCTGCTTTTGATATGATACGTTCCAAATCGCCGATAAGATTGAGTTGTTTTTCCAACAATTCCTTTAAATCCGGTTGTTTGAAAAAATACTCAACCACCGATTGACGGTCTTCAATGAGTTTTATTTCTTTCAAAGGAAAAACAATCCAGCGTTTCAACATGCGAGCGCCCATAGGAGTAATCGTTTTATCCAAAACGTCCAAGAGCGACTTTCCGCCTTCATTCATTGTACTTAGTAATTCAAGACTACGAACCGTGAAACGATCTAAACGAACATAGCGGTCTTCTTCAATGCGCGAGATGGAGGTGATATGTCCGATTTGCGTATGCTGTGTGATATCTAAGTAGTGTAATATAGCTCCTGCTGCAACGATTCCGTTTGTCAAATGTTGAATCCCGAATCCTTTAAGATTTTTAGTATCAAATTGTTTCAATAAACGTGCGTTCGCTGTATCTTCAGTAAAAATCCAATCATCCATTTCAAAAGTTAACAATCGTGAACCGAATAATTCTACAAATTGTTTACGTTTGTTTCGGTCTAAAAGAATTTCTTTCGGCGCAAAGTTGTTAATCAACTTATCAATGTAATTCGCAGTTCCTTCAGCAACTAAAAATTCACCGGTCGATATATCAAAAAAAGCGATTCCACAAATACTTTTATTGAAGTGAATAGCGGATAAAAAGTTGTTTTCTTTGTGATTAAGGATGTTGTCGTTGATAGAAATTCCGGGAGTAACGACCTCGGTAATTCCTCGTTTGACTAATTTTTTAGCAAATTTAGGGTCTTCCAATTGGTCGCAAATGGCCACGCGTTTTCCTGCCCGAACCAATTTAGGTAAGTAGGTATCTAAAGCATGATGCGGAAATCCTGCTAATTCAACAAATTGTGCCGCCCCATTCGCTCTTCGGGTTAATACGATTCCCAAGATTTCGGAACTCACAATAGCATCTTCTGAATAGGTTTCATAGAAATCTCCCACGCGAAACAATAAAATAGCGTCGGGATGCTTTGCTTTAATGTTATAATATTGTTTCATTAAAGGCGTTTCTACAACTTCTTTTGCCATATCCACTCCAATTTAGTATGATAAAATGCAAAGTTAACTTTTTTCGTAAAAATATTTGTATCTTTAATGCGTTTTTATTTTGCCGGGTATTGAAATTACCTTAATTAATATATAGTTATGTTCTATTTGATGATTGTGGTTTTTATTGCAGGCTATGTTTGTATTGCGCTGGAAAATCCTTTGCATATCAATAAGTCGGCAACAGCCTTGCTTTTAGCGACAGTTTTATGGACTCTTCTTGCTGCAACTGATCCAACTGCTCTTCCTGTTTATGTTGATTTTCAAGACTATCTGTTGAATCATCCGAATGAAAATTTTCTTTCGTGGCTGACAAAAGTTCCTCTGATTGAACACCTCGGTGGAGTTGCAGAAATCCTGTTTTTCTTAATGGGAGCTATGACTATTGTTGAAATAGTAGATGTGCATGGAGGTTTTCAAATCATTACCGATAAAATCAATACACGGAAAAAGACATCGTTACTGTGGATTATTACTGCAATCACATTTTTTATGTCGGCGGTTTTAGATAATTTGACCACTGCCATTGTTATGGTCGCCCTTTTACGAAAATTAATCGGAGATAGAAGCGATCGTTTGATTTTTGCCGGAATCGTTATTTTAGCCGCCAATGCCGGAGGAGCATGGACGCCTATCGGCGATGTGACTACCATAATGCTGTGGATTGGTGGAAAAGTATCTACCATTCACATTATGGACGCTATTTTTATTGCAAGTGTTGTTTCTATTGTTATTCCTGTGGTTGTTCTTTCTTTCAGGATGAAAGGAAATATTAGGCGACCGGAAGCTGATTCCAACAACCAAACTAATATACAACTTACAAATACAGAAAGAAATACCGTATTTTTCTTAGGTGTCGGCGCATTGTTAATCGTTCCTTTTTTCAAAGCTCTCACGCATCTGCCTCCTTATTTGGGGATAATAGGTGGTTTAAGTATTCTTTGGATTGTTACCGGTTTTATGCATAAGCGACGTTCTGAAGATGAAATGAATCATTTATCGGTAAACAATATACTGAAACGGATCGACACCTCCACCATTCTTTTCTTTCTTGGTATTTTAATGGCTGTGAATGCGCTGCAAACCGGCGGGCAGTTGGGAGCGCTTTCGGCTTCATTAGATAAAATCCCAATGGACGAGCCGGGAAAATATTACTTGATTACGACTGTGATCGGGCTTCTTTCTTCGGTTATCGACAATGTACCTTTGGTTGCAGCCGCTATGGGAATGTATTCCTTTCCGATCGATCACTATTTTTGGGCTTTTCTCGCTTATGCAGCCGGAACGGGCGGAAGTATCCTGATTATCGGATCTGCTGCCGGAGTAGCCGTAATGGGTATGGAAAAAATTGATTTTATCCGTTATCTGAAAAAGATCTCGTGGTTGGCATTGCTTGGTTATCTGGCAGGCTGCGCCGCTTATATCATTCAGGAATTGTTGATGAAATAGAACGCAGATGATTAATGGAACGCAGATGACACGGATAACACTGATTTACACGGATTTTATTCATTTATTATCTGCGTAAATCCGCATTATCTGTGTCATCCGCGTTCCATAGCGGCTATTTCACTACCGTCTGTTTTTTGAATGTTTTCAAAACCCCGTTTGTATCATATACTTCCATGTAAATGAGGTATATGCCGGTTGTGAGCGATTGCCCTGTTTTTCCTTTTCCATTCCAAATCAATTCGCCTTCCATACCTAACAACTCATTGTTAGCAACGACGGTTACCATTCTTCCCATCATATCGTATACATACGCCCGACAACGGTATCCCGATGCAAGCAGCCGGTACCGGATTACATAATTATCCGAACTTATTTCAGGATAACTAACTGTGATACCTTCACCAATCCCGTTATAGGAATTACCTTGCGAGTTTTGATAACCCGGCGTTCCATACCCGCATCCCGCAGCAGCCGAATGCCAATTGTCCGGATCATCTGTTAGTCGGTTAAAATCCACTCGCTCAAGTGAAATGCCTTTTTTATTGCTGATACCTGCATCGTGCATTTTTTCGTTGTATGAAAATTCGTCAATAAGTTCATTCGATTGATTATTTATTAAAACAACTGTTCCGGATGTATTTGCTAATGATGGCATAACGCTTAATTCTACAAATGCAGAAGCGGGACGACATTCAAAGAACGAGCAGACCAAATCCCGGCTTTTTGTTATTACCAAATATTCTTGCGGTTGGAGCAACAAAGGAGTCGATGCCAATTCATACAGTTTATTGAGCGATCCGTCCGACGGTTTGCGGCTTGTAATACTTAAAAACCTTAGATCAATGGCTTTATCGGATTTGTTATAAATCTCCACATATTCGTTTCCTCCCGTTGGCGGATTAAACAAAATCTCATTGATAACAATTTCGTTTGCCGTTGCCTCATAACCGGAGCCGAGCAATACGGTTTTGTTATCCAATCCGAATCCGGAACGGTCTTTCACTCCTGTCAATTCCAAATCAATTAGTGTGCCTTGCGAAGGAAGCGCATTGAATCGGATAGTAACATCCGTTCCTTGAGGAGTTTGAGGAGTTAAAGCCACAATTTCATACGAACTGTTACTTATTGAATATGACAATTTATCATTCAAAGTTTTCAAATCCATCGGTTTAGAAAATGTCAGCTTAACTTCGGTACTACTTAAGGTTTGAATACCTGTAATTGTAGGAATTTCCGTATCGGGATTCGCTTGTTTCACCGAATTGTCTTTCCCCGGCGTTCCTCCGGCAATATCGGAGCCTGTCCAATTGGAAGCGGTATTGCTTTTATTTTCCAAATCAATGCATTCCAACGACCAACCGCCGGCTTTTTTTGTTGTACTTCCATACATCGCATCGGAATATTCGAACCACGATATTAAAGTTCCGTCACTTAGTCCGAACATCAGCAATTTTCCTGTGTTAGCCAATATTGGAAAAGACGTTACGCCAAAAACTTTCACTTCCTGCGGAAAAGTAGCGACAGCCGTTGTTTTCGTTAAAACGAAATATTCATGTGGTTTGATTTCAGCATCCGGAAGTTTATACGAAGTCGTTCCGTAATAAAACAAGCAATCTTTCAGATTAAATGTTTTATCGCTCCGGTTATACAATTCAATATATTCCGGATCAGTACCTCCGGGATTAGCCATAATCTCGCTGAAAATGACTTCGTCTTCCACAAGTAAACTCGGATCGGGCTTGTCTCCGCCTTCTCCCTGTTCGTCGTCTCTTAATTCCCGAACCACAAAATCATCGAAATAAAACGCCTTATTCCGCGTAGAAGAAAAGATACAAGCCATTCCGAAATACGAACCTGAAAAAACATCGGTCAAAGAACATGTACCTTCCAATACGTAATCCGGTTCTTCATCTAATTTTGAATACAGACTGAATGTTCCCGTTTTATCCCATTTCGCTAAAACATGAAGGGCTACCGAAGCGTAGTTCAACCGGTTGGCGGTTCCGTCAATCAAAACTTTGGTTGTTTTTCCTTTTTGAGAAATCAGGCTGATGTTTTTGTTGGTGTAACCCACCCGGACAAAAAGCCCGTTCAGATCGCCGGATAAATCGGAGGCATCACTGCATAAAAACACTTTGGCATAGTTGGAAGAGGTCGGATTGAAATCGTATTTCATCCACCATTCCCAATAAGAATTTGCCGATAGAGCGGATGCGGTTTTCAATTGAGCCGGCGACCCGGTGGTCGGCGCATTCAATTGCAACCGGAAATCCGAATTGACAATAAATTTTTCCGCATCTCCCGTCCAAACGACAGAGCGACTTTCTTGAAAAAGACCATCCGAAAAACTGTCGGAAAATTGGGAAAACACATAACACGGCGCTAAAAATAGCAACAGAGAAATAATTTTTTTCATAAAACTGTTTTGGTTTGTTTTGGTTAATAATAAATTTGTTAATTTTGCACTTCAATCCAAGAAGATCGATTTGCGGTGCAAATATAATACTTTTTTCTTGACAAAAGTAAAAAACAAAATAATTTTTAAATATTAACAATAATTAACAAAATGAGAGTAGCGATTGTTGGAGTAAGCGGCGCAGTAGGACAAGAATTTCTGCGTGTATTGGAAGAAAGAAGCTTTCCTTTAGATGAATTGACGCTTTTCGGTTCCTCCCGAAGCGCCGGCAGTGTATATGAATTTAACGGTAAGAAAATTACTGTTAAAGAATTAAAACACAACGATGATTTCAAAGGCATAAAAATCGCTTTTGCCTCGGCAGGAGCAGGAACTTCCAAAGAATTTGCCGAAACAATTACAAAATATGGAACCATTATCATTGATAATTCAAGCGCTTTCCGCATGGACGAAGATGTTCCTTTGGTTGTTCCCGAAGTGAACGCAGCGGATGCTTTGGTTCGTCCGCGCAATATCATTGCCAACCCCAACTGTTCCACGATTCAGATGGTAGTTGCACTGAAGCCGTTGGAAGACATTTCCCATATCAAGCGGATTCATGTAGCGACGTATCAATCGGCTTCCGGAGCCGGAGCCGCAGCAATGGCAGAACTGATTCGTCAGCACGAACAGATTGTCCGGGGAGAAACGCCTCATGTGGAGAAATTTGCTTATCAATTGGCTTTTAATGTCATCCCGCATATCGACATTTTCTTGGATAACGGTTATACGAAAGAAGAAATGAAGATGCACAATGAAACGCGAAAGATTATGCACTCCGACGTGGAAGTGAGCGCTACCTGTGTGCGCGTGCCTGCTTTGCGTGCACATTCCGAAGCGGTTTGGATTGAAACCGAGCGACCGATTTCTGTTGAAGAAGCCCAAGAAGCGTTTCGGAAAACCGAAGGCATTGTTGTTCAAGACGATCCGTCGAAAAAAGTATATCCGATGCCATTGTTTGTCGCTTCACACGATCCGGTTTATGTGGGTCGTATACGGAAGGACATCACTCATCCCAACGGGCTTTCGTTCTGGTGCGTAAGTGACCAGATAAAAAAAGGAGCGGCGCTCAATGCCGTTCAGATTGCCGAGTATCTGATAAAGAAAGGATTATGACATAAAATATGGAAATAACCGGGATAGGTTTTAAAAACTTCCGAATACTCAAAGATAACAGCGAATTTGAATTAGCTCCAATAACGGTATTGACAGGCGCTAACAGTTCAGGTAAATCAACGGTTATCAAAGCAATGAAATTATTTCAAACCTTTTGGAAAAATGGGGATGGTCAATACGAACTTGATTTTACCAAAGGGCAAAATGATCACGAGTTAGGAGATTTTGATATGACAATATCAAAGAATTCCAAAGATAACAACCAAATAATTGTACAATACCTCATTAAAAACCATATCTTATTTGGAAACTTATGTGTTGAAAATGTATTTGTTAAAGACGAAACAAACGACTTGAATAATGGTCGTTTGATAAAATCTTGTATTTTTCAAATAGAGGAAAAGGACGAGCGAGTATTAATATATCAAACTGAACACAGAGATAATAAGTTCTTCTATTATTGGAATATTGAATATTTGATAAGCGCGTTAATTCCAAAATTAAAGGAATTGAATATAGAAAGGAATAAATATATTGACTGTAGAGATAATTATCAGTTTGAAATAGGAGGGAAAGATTTTGGCAATAATGGCGAAGAAATAGAATTTCGAAACTATAAAGGACCCGCCAGATTTGTCAATGATACTGTAGATTTTGATGATGAAGATAATCCTTATTGCTTTTCAACCGCTCTCCCAATTTTTAATCAAGAATTCTGTGATTTTTTAGGTTATGATTTTGAAAGATGCCACGCAATGGATCAATATTTTGGAGGGCTTAATGGATATAATACTAAATATGGTTCTTTGCTTTCGAAAGCTATAGCTAATGACAATCAAGCTAATGACATGAAAATTTCATTAGATTATGAAGGGGGTGATAGCATTAGTGTTTTTATTATGGAAGGTGAATTGTACGTGCAAGATGCAATTATTCGTACGGCTGTTCATCCAAATGATTTTATACCGGGGTACCCAATCCGTCCGGCGACTGAAAAAGAACAAAAATTGGGAGTTGGAATACATAATATTAAATGGATCCTTTTTAAAAAATGGAGACCGGGAGAAATTGCATCACCTAAAAATGAATACAACATTTCTCTTACTGAATCTGAATTAGTAAATGATCTCCAAGAGGCAATAAACGATTTAACTTATGTAAATATAGAAAAACTCTTTTCAAACAATATATACTTTATTCCTGCTGTTAGAGCCAATATGCAACGCCTATATACAAATGCTTCGCAAGGAACTTCATTTAATAACCTATTAATAGATTTTTTA
>Ga0209629_10000184_pt1 | contig 31015 bp, 30 predicted proteins | sample TergutCu122P5_FD_187286 | JGI IMG/M metagenome (GOLD analysis project Ga0209629, IMG submission 187286) | Cubitermes ugandensis P5 segment gut microbial communities from Kakamega Forest, Kenya - Cu122 P5 (SPAdes) (version 2) | ecosystem: Host-associated > Arthropoda: Insects > Digestive system...
CAGGTAAAATTCGTTATCAAACGCCTTTTTTGGGCTCAGAAACTGAAATATTGGTAAATAAAAGCGATATTTATGACCTTATTCACTTGCAGAATGGCGAGTATAAAATTATAAAATTTCAAAATAAAACATTACTTCCATTTACTATTTTAAAATATAAAAATCCAACCGAAGGTATTGTAGTTTCAACCTCTGAATATTATTCAACCGCCGAAAACAGCCCACCTGATGCAATTTGTATAGGAAAAGAAGGTTATACAGGAACAGAAATAATAATTATGGTTAATAGCGAGTACGATGGGTTTAATGTTAGATATTGGGTAAATCCGTCATAAAAATTTAGTATAAAATAACACTTAATCTTACTTGTTTTTCACAGGTAAGATTTTTTTTGTAATTTTGCGGTGCTACAAATTTTTTCTACGTCTTGAACATTTTTATGTCTCTGCGACAAAATATAAAATAGAAGTATTTTGGTGATAACTTCCTTTTTTTTATTTTGCCGTAGTGTAGATAAAAGTTCGTAGCAGATTTGGAAGTTTTCACCTTTTTTATTGCTACGAACAAATGAAAATAGAAGTATCTGTTTATGAACAAACAGCCACAGAAACAGTCGAAATCGAAGAAATCGAAAAATCAGATGTCGAAATAACTGATATTGAGTTGCTTTATGAGTAATAATTTAATTCAGTTGTATTAACTCCGCCTTGGTTATCTTGTCTGTATTCTGCAAAGAAATAATACCGTAATATTTTCCGAACTGCTCAAAATATACAGGAATTTCAAAATTTAACTGTCTTAAATCCGACTCATTAAGTCGTAAAATACAATTCATTACGATTGGTTTTTCGACAATCATTTTAAATTCATTATAAAATTGTGGTAAAATTTCGGCAAACGAAAGTCCCCAAAAAGTAAGCCAGTAACCGTCACCCCAAAAATCTTTTTCCTGCTTTAAAATTCGCGGCTGCACCTCATTAAACTCGTGCGAAACAACATTTCCATTGTCATCTTTTACAATATCATACTGTAAAATTCTTGCCATTCGTTCATAAACACCACTTACGCTGTCGGTTGCAGCAAAAGCAAGATTAACAAGTTCCTGTTCGGGTTTTATTGTTTCGTCGAAAACAGCAATTTCGCCCCGTCCGCGCGAATTAACCGTGTCATCTTCTTTGTACTGAAAAATATTGTTTTGCGCATCCAAATATACGGTTTTCATATTTGTACGCTGTATTAATCTGTTTGTCCAATTCAGCCCGACAGATTTATTTTTGTACAAAGTTTTAATATTTATAAAACGCACCACATTAGCCGCATCGTTCGGCTGCCGTGTGGCAAAAGTACCTGTAAGCGCACAAATATTTTTTATAAAATCAGCAATTTTAATTTTCGGCAAATTATAATACGGTGCAAAGTAATCAGAAGGGTACGGCACTTGTCCCGTTCCGTTAGAAAAATCATAATTAAAAGTTATATAAATATTGCCTTTAACCAAATTCATAGTTGGGTCATTCGTGTTTATATTAAAATTTGTGTTTTTAAAATCTGTTGTGCTGCTTAAATTAACAGTAAATGACATCAATATATTATAACCTCCACCCCCACCAGTAACATATTGAGTATGTATGGGCTTTTCAATCCCATTAATTATAGATTTAATTATAACAGCAGTTGCGGTTAGCGGATTTTGATTTAATTGTAACAAAAAATCTATACTTTTTAACGGCATATCCGAACCAAAACTTAACATATCTTCTGCCAATCTAAAGCCCGCAGCGGTACTTGAATTCAAAGTCAATTTAAGCGGAAACATTCCCGGTGAGTTTGCTGTAAAATACGTTGTTTGCGATGGTATGCTTGGGCTGTTGTTTCTACTCGAACATAAAATCACAGCATCATTCAAAAAATCTAATGCAGGTTGCTCAAAAATAAATTTCAGTCCGCTTTTTTGTTGAATTAAATCAAAAATATGCAAAACACTAACGCTAGGATGTATATTTGAATGAATAAAATCTATTGTACTCGCATCGGTGCGAGCATAAGCAACATAACCATAAGTTGTTATTCTGTTAGGCGTCGAACTTGGGTGATTTTTATCCCAGGTTAATACTTCGGCGTTATCTAAATATTCATTTAGATTTTTTTCTTCGTTCAATAATGAAATTAATTCGGTAAGCGTCCCCCAAATAAGCGCAATTTCAAAAGTATCTGTAACGTCTAACAGTACGGCACTTCCTTTAAAAATTTCAATGCCATTGCGCAGAAATAATGCTTTATTATAAATCCTGCGCACTTTACTTTGGTAAGTCGGCACATCGGCACAGTCCATAATTCGCAGATTATTAAGCGTTTTCGGTAATTTAATCGTCTGGCTGTTTGACGTTATGATTTTAGTAATATCCGAAAAAATATTACTGTTAAAATTAAGCGTTATTTGAGTGCTTTCGCTCAAATCTACACGCTGGTCGTTAATATATAATTCTTGGTACATATTTATAAAAGTTTATAAGTTAGTATGTCTGTATGTCTGTAAGTTTGTAAGTCGCAAGTCGTAAGTCGTCAAGTTTGCAAGTCATTGACTTATAGACATATTGACTTGCCGACTTGCTGACTTATTTTGACTTGCCGACTTTTTTTGAAATTATTATCTGTAATCTTTTTTGGAAATTTGCCGTTTTAGAGTCGATTTCCAAGCATTTATAAATTCTTACTATCGGGGTTTTTTCGGCGTCGGCGTGGTCGGTAAAACCCATTCGCCGAGCGTACCAGTCCAAAGTACCGAAAAGTCCGAAATTCAACTTGTCAATTCCTGCCTGAATTTCTTCGGGCGTCGGTTTGTGTTTTATTTTTTCAAAAAGTGCTGCATAACGTTCGATTTCGTTTTTTATAAAAATCAAAAAGCCGAAAATATCAAATATTTTGCTGTTAATCAAGTCCTTTTCTTTCAGATTTAAAATAATTCTAAAAGGTGCGAACACATCATTTGGCTCTGCTGTCGAAAGTTCGGCAAATTGCGCCCACTGTATTAAATCAATATTTTCAGGTACTTTTTTCCCTGCGATTTTGAGCGGTTTTGGACGTGATTTTAGCCGCTCGTACATTTCTTTGATATGATTTTCATTAATCACACCAAAATACGCTGAAAACTGCGCTAATGTTGTATTTTTATCTATTTTCATAATTAATAATGATTAAAATTTTCCAAAACATTAACTCTATGTTGTACGCTGTTAATTTCCTGCACGGAAACAACGGGCTGCGGCATAGATTGTACCGCCCGCGAGAATGCCTGTGCGAGAATATCCTCGCCCAAGACCTGATTTGCCGCACTTGCCGCCTGTATTGGCACGCCGCCGCCAATTTGATTTAGGGGACTCAAAAGCGGTGCAAACATTTGAGTAGCAAGGGCTGTCATAACACTTTCGCCGCTGCTTGCATTAATCGGAATACTGTCGGACGTTCCGCTGCCCGGTCCAAAAACAGTACCGCCTTTGGCAAATTTCGGGGCTTTGGGTTCTTTTGCACCCTTGGCAGATGCTAACGCTGCCGCCGTGCCTGCTATTGCCGCCGCTATTGCTGCTGCAATACGAATTGCAACTGTATAAGGGTCGCCCGGCGTTGCTGCGGCTATTGCACCAGAAATTGCCGTTGCGGTATTTATTGCAATATTAAAAAGTGCTAACGCCTTTTGGAATGCAGCAAATTGTTCATTATCGCCACCGATTTGAGTTAAAACATCGCCCATTGCGCTTGCAAAACTTGAAGTTGCGGAAAGTTGATTTTGTAATGTCTGCTGGCTTGCCTGTTGTACTGCTTTTTCCGCTGCAATGATTTTTCCCTTACTTTCAATAACAGCCGCTTGATATGCCGCCTCACTTTCGTACTGTGCGGCTTTTGTTGTAGCGTCCATTGCCAAAAGTTGGGCATTTTTTTCCTGCTCGTTCTGTAAAATTAACTGTAATTTTGCCTGTTCATTGTTTCCAAGTGCCTGTAATTGCTCGTTAAAATCATTTTCGAGTACTTGCCGCTGTATTGACAGTTGTTTCTGTTTGTTTTGATTGTCAATTTCTGCCTGCTGTGCCGTGTATTTTGCAGAAATAAGAATTTTCCAAGTTTCCATTTCTTCGGTAACCTTTTTTTCCAATTCTGCGCCGTCATACTGTAATTTAAGCCGCTCGGTAATGGTTTTTTGCTGCGCGTCAATTTCTACCTGCTGTTGTTTTTGCAGTTGCTCGGTTTTTAACAGATATTCCTGTTCGCTGCCTTTTGTAGCAGCAGCAAGTTTGAGTTCGATTTTCTTTGTTTCGGTTTCAATCTGCTGCGCAATCGACTCGTCGGAATATTTTTTGTCGAGGGCGATTAAATCCTGTTTTTGTTTTTCCTCTAAATTTTTTATCGTTTTGTCAATTTCATCTTTGGCTTTTTGAGTAAGATTTTTTTCGGTATTCTTTTTAATTTTCAAATCTTCTATTTGCCGTGTGTAACTGTAATTTAAAGCATCCGTTTCCTTTTGTTTGCCTTCCTTAATCAAAGCAAGTGCTGTGTCCTGTGCCTGACGGATGGCATCAAGTTCATTTTTACGGCGTTCCTTTGCATCATCGGCGGCTTTTTGAGTTGCCTGTTTTGCCGCTTCGGCTTTTTGTTTTGCCTCGTTGTCTATTTCAATTTGAGCGGCTGACATTTGCGACTGTAAACGGCGCGTACTTGTATAATATTCTGTTTCGGCTTTAAGTTTTGTTGCATTTGCCTCTGCTACTGCCTTTTGCGCTTCTTTTGATGTATCAACTTCCTGTTTATATTTTTGAATTATAATATCGGCTTCCTTGTCTGCTATTTTTTTCCTTTCGTTTAAATTTTCCTGTTCTTTGCTAATTGCCATATTCATAAACATTAACCTTTGTTGTGCGCTGTATTTATCTTTTTGCACTGCCATATCACGTAATTTTGCAATTTCTAAATTACGACTTGCCTCATTTTCAATAAATTTATTGCTCATCGTATCTAAATCTGCCTGTGCTTGTACTAATTTCTGTGCTGCTACCGCTGCATCGCCGTATCCTTTTGGAAGTAAGCCCAAAAATTCGGCAAACTTTGTTACTTTTTCTATCGCACCTGCAATTGTTTCAATTACTTTTGAAATAACAACAGCCAAAGCGTCAAAAATTGTCCGCACAGCAGTTATAACTGGCTGTAACAGCGCAAATGCTTTCTGCATTCGTACCGTTGCCTCCTCGTTGCGTGAAAACGCTTCTTTTACTTTTTGAATAACCATCAGAATTGCGCTCAAAATAGCCACAATAACACCAATCGGGGGTGTAATAAACATTTTGCCCATTGACAACGCCGATTTTCCCAAAGTGGCGAACCCCGCCGCCCCCTGCGTTGCTAATTGCCCGATACCTGTACCCATAGACCCCAAAACGCCGTTAAGTTTGTCAAAGCCCGGAATAACAGAAGCAATTACAGTCGGATAATTGCCTACATTTCGTTGAAAATTGCCCATTGAGGCATCGTTCGCCTTTACCTGCGTGTCTAATTCCTGCATTTGTTTTAACATCGCTTTGCCTCCCTCGCTCTCACGCTGAACAGCTGATAAACTTGCGTACTGGTTTTTTAAGTCCGCTAACATTCGCGCCTGTTCTTTGAATGAGCCGTTGGCAGTAGTCATTTCGGCTGTCAAAACATTTAATTGACCACCTAATGAACTCTGTTGTGCTTTTAAATCTTTGAGTGCCTGATTGTTCACATTAAGATTTGCGGCATATTCTTTCCACGTCATATTGCCGTCGGCAACATCTTTTTTCATCTGTTTATTTTCCGAAGTCAAAGTTGCCATTTGCTTGGAAATCCTACCTAACGCCGCCTCGATGTCGTTTTGGTTTAACTGAATTTGTATAATTATATCTTCTTCCATAAGAATAAAATTTGTTTCTACATAAAAAACACAATAGTTTTCCCTTTTACGTTATAGTAACTTGGGAAAACTATTGCGTTTTTAAAATCTGACTGCCGAAAATTCGGCTGTCAAAAATATTTTTTACAAAAGTAATATAAAAAAATCTAAATCAAAAAATTACATTCCAAAAAGATTTTGTATTTTTGTGGCGAAACAGATATGTTTACAAACTGTTTACAAATTAAATGTAAATAGTTGATAATCAATAAATATTAAATGATTGATACACATGCACATATTTATTTGGAAGAATTTGATGAGGATATTTCTGAGGCGATTTTGCGGGCAAAAGCGGCAGGGGTAGAAAAAATTATTTTGCCAAATATTGACAGCAAAAGTATTGAAAGAATGTTGAATTTGCAGGCGCAGCAGCCCGATTTTTTTTACGCTGCGATTGGTTTGCACCCGACCGAAGTTAAAGAAAATTATCGCGATGAATTGAGGAAAATTGAAAATAAATTTGATTCTGTTCGTCATTGCGGACTTGAGCCGCAATCCCCTGAAAAACAGCAGATTCTGAAACAAGTTCAGAATGACGAAAAAAACTTTATCGCCGTTGGCGAAATAGGAATTGACCTTTATTGGGACAAAACCTTTGAAAATGAACAAATTAGGGCTTTTCAAATTCAGTGTGAGTGGGCTTTAAAACGTAATTTGCCGGTAATTATTCACGTGAGAAATTCTTTTGACGAAACAATGAATGCTCTTAAACCATTTAAAAACAGTAATTTACGTGGTATTTTTCACAGTTTTGGCGGCAGCATCGAGCAGGCAAACGAAATTTTGAATTTTGGCGATTTTTATTTGGGAATCAATGGAATTGTTACTTTTAAAAACAGCAATTTGGCTGATGTTTTGCAAAAAATTCCTTTGCAACGCATTGTAACAGAAACAGATGCACCCTATCTGACACCTGTTCCGCATCGTGGAAAACGAAACGAGCCGTCATATATTTCGCTTGTTGTAAAAAAACTTTCAGAAATTTATCAACTTTCTGAAAATCAGATTGATACGGTTACGACAGAAAATGCGGAAAAACTGTTTCAATTTACTATTTAACAATTTACCATTTACAATTTTTTTTAAAATAATAAAAATAAATAATTTTGAAATCTTGAAATAAAAAAATGCAAAAAATAATTACACTTACGGGCGATTTGGGAAGCGGTAAGACAACCGTTTCGGCGATTTTGTGCAAAAAATTGAATTATTCCTACATTTATACGGGAAAAATTCAGCGTGAAATAGCCCAAAGGTACAAAATGACGACGCTCGAACTGAATAAATACGCCGAAACGCACCCCGAAATTGACGAAGAAATTGATTCTACTTTCAAATCGCTCGGCAATTCGTCGGATTTAATCGTCGATTCGCGGATGGCGTGGTTTTTTATTCCAAATTCTTTTAAGGTATATCTGAAAACCGATTTAAACGTTGCTGCCGGAAGGATTTTTTACGATAAAACCCGTAAAAATGAGAAAAAATACTGGTCGTTAATAGATGCAGGCGCAGATATCGTTGCCCGAAAAACAAGCGAAAATAAACGTTATTTGGAATTGTACGGCGCAGATTGTGCCGATTTATCAAATTTTAATCTCGTTGTAGATACATCAAATATTACGCCCGAAAAAGTGGCAGAAATTATTTTTAAAGAATATAATTCCAAAATTTAATTCCAAGATTTCAAGATTTCATAATGCCAAGATTTTAAAATTATTAAAGTAAAAAAATTGTAACATATTGAAATTGACTTACTGACTTACAAACTTACAAACTTGTTTTTATGACTAAAAAAGAAATTTTTGAAAATATTTGCCGAAAAAAATCCTTTCTTTGTGTTGGGTTGGATACAGATGTAAAGAAAATTCCGCAGTTTTTGGGAAATGATATTTTTGCGTTTAACAGGGTGATAATTGATGCTACAGCTGATTTGTGCATTGCCTACAAACCAAATCTTGCGTTTTACGAAAGCGAAGGTTCGCTCGGTTGGGAAGCGTTGGAAAAAACGGTAAATTATGTTCGCACGAACTATCCCGACCAATTTATAATTGCCGATGCAAAACGCGGCGATATTGGCAACACGGCTAATTTGTATGCGCGTGCGTTTTTTGAGCGAATTCCTTTTGATGCCATTACCGTTGCGCCGTATATGGGCAAAGATTCGATTGCTCCGTTTTTGAAATATAATGATAAATGGGTGATTATCTTAACTTTAACTTCAAATGAAAGTGCGGCGGATTTTCAGTTTTTTGAAAATAAAAACAGCGAATTTCTGTTTGAAAAAGTGCTGAAAACATCGATGGAATGGGGAAATTCTGAAAATATAATGTATGTTGTCGGTGCAACGAAAGCCGAAATGTTGAGCGAAATTCGTAAAATTATTCCAAATCATTTTTTGCTTGTTCCGGGCGTTGGGGCGCAGGGTGGAAGTTTGCAGGAAGTGGCAAAATTCGGTATGAATTCCGAGTGCGGTTTGATTGTAAATTCCTCACGGCAAATACTTTATGCCGATAACGGAAAAGATTTTGCCGCCGCCGCCCGCGCCGAAACAAAAAAAATCCAACAGGAAATGGAAAAAATATTAATTAATGACGAAAAAAAATCGTAAATCTAAATTCGTAAATCGTAAATAAGTAATGTTATGCTTTTTTCAGAACAAAATAACAGCCAAATCCCCAAGAGGGGCAGTATAGAAGTGATTTGCGGCTCAATGTTTTCGGGGAAAACCGAAGAGTTGATTCGCCGCTTGAAGCGTGCAAAATTTGCGCGGCAAAATGTTGAAATTTTCAAGCCAGCCATTGATACGCGTTATTCCGATGTCGAGGTGGTTTCGCACGACCGTAACGCCATTCGCAGTACGCCTGTCGGCTCGCCGGAAGAAATTTTGTTGCTTGCCGGCGATGTTGATGTTGTCGGAATTGATGAGGCGCAATTTTTTTCTGCCTCACTTGTTGATGTTTGCAATACTCTTGCAAATCAGGGAATTAGAGTAATTGTTGCCGGACTTGATATGGATTTTAAATGTAATCCTTTCGGACCGATGCCTGCGCTTTGTGCCATTGCCGAAGATGTTTATAAAGTTCACGCAATTTGTGTGCGCTGCGGCTCTCTGGCATACGTTTCGCACCGACTTGTCGAAGGCGACAAGCAGGTTCTTTTAGGCGAAATGGCTGAATATGAGCCGATTTGCCGACAGTGTTTTGATGAGGTTATGAAAAATAAATAGATTCTTCAAAAAATTTTATATTTTTGCAAAAAAAATTATGGAAGAATTTATTTACGAAATAGAACTCAAAGTGCGCGACTATGAGTGTGATATTCAAGGAATTGTAAATAATGCAAATTATCAGCATTACCTCGAACACACGCGGCACGAATTTTTGAAAGAAAATAATGTTTCGTTTTCCGAATTGCACAATCAGGGTGTCGATGCGGTGGTTTCGCGCGTGGAAATTCAGTATAAAAATTCACTTCGCCCTGACGATATTTTTACCTCAAAACTCAATGTGGCAAAGCAGGGCGCAAAATATGTTTTTAATCAGGCAATTTTTCGCAAAAGCGATAACATATTGTGTATCAGAGCAAAAATTGAAATTGTAGTTTTGCGAAACGGCAAATTGCAGAAAGGAATTGAAGTTTTTGATAATCTTTTAAAATAAAAAATATGGATATTTTACAGACAGAAGAAAAAATTGTGCGTATGCTCAAAACGGTTTACGACCCCGAAATTCCTGTAAATGTGTATGATTTGGGCTTGATTTACGGAATTGATTTGCACGAAAACGGCGATTTGAGCATTGATATGACACTTACCGCACCGAATTGTCCGGTCGCCGATTTTATTGTCGAAGACGTGAAAATGAAAGTTGAAGCAGTCGAAGGCGTGAAAAATGTTACGGTAAATTTAGTTTTTGAGCCGGCGTGGAATAAAGATTTGATGAGCGAAGAGGCAAAATTGGAACTTGGTTTTTTATAGATTTTTTAAAAAATACTTTTTTCATAAAATTATAATTATTTGGAAATCAGCAATTTGATTTTTTTTCTAAAAATATTTTTAAAAAAATAAAAAAAAATTATTGTTATTAGAAAAAAAGGTTTTACATTTGCACGTTTATTCTAATTAAATAACTTTTTTAATATTCACAGTTTAATAATTATTAAATTAAAAAAAAATGGAAAAATTGTTAAAATCAATCGTTGCGGAATATGACGCATTTTTAGCGGACGCAACAGCGCAATTGGAAAAAGGCAACAAAGCCGCCGGAACACGTGCTCGCAAGGCATCTTTGGGTTTGGAAAAGAAACTGAAAGAATTCCGCAAAGTATCTTTGGCATTAGCAAAGAAATAAATCTAATTGCAGTAATGAGAGCCGCCAAAATCATTTTGGGCGGCTTTTTTTGTGCCAAAAGCAGAAAAATTTGTGTTTTTTGAAAAAAAACATTACTTTTGCCCCGCAAAAAAATTTCAAGATTTCAAGATTCCAAGATTTCAATTTATTTTTTATTTTGGAATTATGGAATTTTGAAATCTTGAAATTGCAATCGGTTCCGTAGCTCAGCTGAATAGAGCAACAGCCTTCTAAGCTGTGGGTCTTGGGTTTGAATCCCAACGGAATCACAAAGAGGTATTTAAGGGATAAAACTTTTTTGTCCCTTTTTTTTAAAACATTTTTTTTTAAAAAATAAATATGGAAAAATACTTGGTAGATAGTAGAAAAATAGTTACCTTTGCGGCGTAATTAAATCAGTAATTTATTAGTAAAAATGAAAACATCAGAGGCAACCAGAAAATTAAGTAAAGCAATTGTTTATTTGTAGAACACGGTGGTGAACACGATTGTTGGTACAGCCCAATAACACAAAAACGTTTCAGAGTTCCAAGACATCCGTCACAAGAACTTGCAACAGGAACAAAGCGAAGTATTGAAAAAATGTCAGGGATTAAACTTTAATATCTGGCTAAAAAAAATATATAATTCTTTAAAATTAATAAAACGGAAAAAGTGAAAGTAATTGTAGAATGTGGCAAAGATGGCAAATATAGTGCTTTTATGGATTGTTACGATTATAATTTCGGATTAGCAGGTTTTGGCGATACCGCCAAAGAAGCCATTGCGGATTTTTATAACTGTGTGGAAGAAGAAAAAGCAATGTGTGAAAAAGAAGGTAAAATAATGCCTGATTTAATATTTGAATTTCAATACGACCTAACTTCGTTTTTAAATTATTACGCTGGTATTCTCACAAAATCCGGGCTCGAAAAAATAACAGGTATTAACCAAAAACAATTATGGCATTATGCATCCGGCAGACGTCGCCCAACACGGCAAACAACATTACGAATACAAAATAATCTGCATAGTTTTGCTCAAACACTAAATCAAGTGCAATTTTATTGATTTAATTACACGTTTTTATTGACGATTTTTTTTTGAAATGCAATGGTTTATCACAATCTTTTAAAGAATTTGCAATAAAAAAACCAATTATTGGTGTTATAGAAATATTTACTAATAAAACCATTATAGTTAGAAAAGCATCACTTGTAAATTCGTAAGCTTTTATTGTAACTGCAATAGTACCAATTATATACGCTAATATTAAAATTGCTATAAATATAATTATTACGGTTATCATATTATTACCTCTTGTATTGACAATCTGTTGTCATAATACCTCAAAAAATATTCCAAAACGAACTGTTTTAAAGATAAATATTTTTTATAATTAAATATTTTGCAATTCAATTTTTTTTAAAATTTAGTTAAAAAATTTGTTTTTGAGTAAAATGTTTTGTAGATAGTATATAAATAGTTACCTTTGCGGCATCATTTTAAAATTATAAATAAAAATGAAGTATTCAGAATTTCACAGAATTATTATAAAAAACGGTTGGAATTTTGTTAGAGCAGCAGGCAGTCATTATTTTTATGAAAAAGACGGCGTAAAATCGCCTCCTGTGCCAAATCACGGTTCAAAGGAAATTTATGAGCCATTGCGCAGGTCTATTGCACGTGAAATGAATTTAAAATCATTTATAGAAAAATAAAATATGGAAACAATAAAAATAAAAGTAGGTGCGAGTTCCGATTATTTCGGTGCGTATGCCGAAAATTGCGAAGGCATTTATGGCGCAGGTGAAACGCCTGAAGCAGCAAAAGAAAACGCATTAGAAGGATTAAAATTGTTTGTTGAATCACGTCCGAAAGAAGAATTGCCAAAAATTTTACGCGGCGATTATGAAATAAAGTATCAATATGACGTGCAAAGTTTTTTGAATTATTACGAAAAAATATTTTCAAAACCTGCATTACAACGACTTACAGGTATCAATCAAAAACTTTTACATCATTATTCTTCGGGCTTAAAAAAACCGCGTCCATTGCAACGCAAACGCATAGAAACGGCTTTACACCGCTTTGGAAGAGAATTATTAAATGTGGAATTATAGTTTTATATTGACGTTTCAAACTGTTTTTTATACTTTACCCCGCCCGCAATGGCGGGTTTTTTTATTCTGCATATCCACAAAAATAATTGTATTTGAAAAAAAAATCGTACTTTTGTTTTTTCAAAAAAATATTTAAGAAAATTTGTGAGAAAAACATTTTGAAATGCTTAACGAGGAAATAAAAATAGTTGTCAATGGGCTTGTTTATAATCAAACCGTGCCGGGAACTTACGCACTTGTATTGAGCGAAAGCGAAGGCAATCGCCGTTTTTCGATAATCGTTGGCGAATCGGAGGCGCAGGCGATAGCCCTCAAACTCAACAACAAAACCGCCGCGCGTCCGCTCACGCACGACCTTATAAATAATTTGCTTATAACTTTTGGTGCCACGCTCGAAAAAGTTGTGATTTACGATATGATAAACGAGGTTTTTTATTCGGAACTGCAACTTCAGCGCGGCGAGGAAAAGATAATTGTTGATGCGCGAACTTCAGATGCTCTGGCTCTGGCTGTTCGCTGCGACAGTCCGATTTACATTATGAGCGAAATTTTGGATATTGTAGGAATAGTTGTTGATGAAGAAAATGTACAGCCGCCGCAACGCCGAAAATTGCCCGACGATTTGAACGAAATTCAAGACGATGACTTAAAATTTCTTAACGCCGCCGAACTGCAACAACTGCTCGACCGCGCTTTGGAAGAAGAATATTACGAACTGGCAGTGCAGATTCGGAATGAAACAACTGAGAGAAATTCCAAGATTTCATAATTCCAAGATTTCAATATTAATTATAAAAAATAATTTTAAAATTTAATAAAATGAAAACGAAATTAACAGTAATGAACTTCCTGCAATTCTTTGTGTGGGGGGCGTGGATGATGACTTTATTTGCTTATTGCAAATTTGAAAAACACTGGGAAGCAGATGAGTTCGGACTCGTCTTTTCGACAATGGGCTTTGCGTCGCTTATTATGCCAACTTTGTTTGGAATTTTAGCCGACAAATGGAAAGCAAACTACGTTTATGCAATTTTGCACCTGCTTTTTGGTGCAACAATGTTCTTTTTACCATTGATAAATGCGCCGATGACATTCTTTTGGGTGCTTTTAGTTGCAATGTGTTTTTATATGCCAACTATCGGGCTGAACAATTCAATCGGATTTTCTATTTTAAAAAGTCAAGGAAAAGACCCGATTAAATATTTTCCGCCGATACGTGTGTGGGGAACAATCGGTTTTATTGCGGCAATGTGGTTCACCAATCTTTTTACAAAAGAATGGGGATTTGGGTTTGGTACTGAGGTTTCGTTCAGGATTGCGGCGATTGTTGCGCTGTGCCTGTCGATGTTTTCATTCTTTTTGTTACCAAATGTAACCAAAGAAAAAGAAATTTTGCCGCAAAAACAATCGCTGGTCGAAAAACTCGGATTGCAGGCATTTGTCCTTTTTAAACAGAAGAAAATGGCTATATTTTTCATTTTCAGTATGCTGCTCGGCGGCGCATTGCAACTGACAAATGCTTACGGCGATGGCTTTTTGGCAGACGAAAATGTTTTCAAAAAAGGTGAAATGATAAATAATCTTTCTACAATCATTCTTTCCATTTCACAAATGAGCGAAACGCTGTTTATTCTTGCAATTCCATTTTTTATGAAAAAATTTGGAATAAAAAAAGTGATGCTTTTCAGTATGATTGCCTGGGTGCTGCGTTTCGGATTTTTCGGCTTGGCGGATAATTCGGTTCTCGGATTTGGTTTGATTGTACTTTCGTGTGCTGTGTATGGAATGGCATTCGATTTTTTCAATATTTCGGGTGCGCTGTTTGTAGAGAAAAATACCGATGAGAAGATTCAAAATTCTGCTCAAGGCGTTTTTATGCTGATGACAAACGGAATCGGTGCTGTTTTGGGAAATATTATTGCCGGGCAGGTTATTAAAATCTGGTTCACTCGCCCCGATAAATCCACAATTTGGAATTTACCCGATTTTCCAAATGTTTGGCTTTCATTTGCCGCTTATGCGCTTGTAGTTGCCATCTTGTTTGCGTTTATCTTTAAATATAAACACAATCCTGATGAAATTGGGGAAATAAGGCATTGAAAGTACAACAAGTAAGAAAAAATTGTTCAAACAGGCATCGCACAAAAAGCGGTGCCTGTTTTTAATTTTCTCTGTGTCCTCTGTGCCAACTCTGTGGCTCTCTGTGTAAAAAAATAACACAGAGTTACACGGAGCATTTTTTCAAAGTTTTCCGCTCGCGCCGATTTGTAATCGGCGTGTAGTTTTTAGGCACGTATTGCAAATCCGCGCCAGCAGGTAAGAAAAAAAATCTGAAAACTGATTTCTGAAAACTTTTTCGTACCTATGGCGCATTATTTTAATGTAGCAAGCGATGCTTTATATAAAGCAGAGGTTGCTGCATATAAAGCAAACGATACTTTACATAAAGCAGAGGTCGCTGCATATAAAGCAAACGATACTTTACATAAAGCAAAGGTCGCTGCATATAAAGCAAACGATACTTTACATAAAGCAAAGGTCGCTGCATATAAAGCAATGAATGCTACATATAAAAAATAATAGGCAATTGAGCGGGAGCAGTTGCCATAAACTAATAAATGGTCTCCTGATTTTATAATTATAAAAAACACATTATGGGTAGAACAAAATCTTATGCAGAACAAATCAGTAATGCACAGGTTATGCTTTCGGGGCTTAACAAAAACCTCGAAACACTTGGCAGACGCGGTATGACCGAAGAGTTTATCACTTCGTTGGAAAAGAATTTGAATAATGCCATTGCCAAAAACAATGAGCAGGAAAAACTCAAAGCCGACCTTAAAACCGCTACCGCCGCTTTGGAAAAGACACTTACCGCTATTGCGGCTTCTATGAGTGAGGCATCAAAAGTAGTCAAATTGGAAATTCCGCAGGGGCAATGGAAAGAGTTTGGTATGATAGCCAAACGCTAACATGTATAAAAAAAGAGACCTGAATTAACGGGTCTCTTTTTTTTAATACATCCGCCCCCTACTCTATTTTATTTTGAAATAATTAATTTTTGATTTATTTGTTTGCTGTTTAAATCAATTCTAATATTATAAATTCCTGCGGGAATATTCTCAATATCAAATGTTTGTATGCCCGATGCCGAAATATTATTTTGTAAAGAATATTGCCTTATTAATTTTCCAAGCATATTATAAATTTCAACTTTTGCGTTTTTTTGATTTTCTTCTAATTGAATATTCAAAATATTTTTAGCAGGATTTGGAAAAATTACTACTTTGTTTTCAAAATTATTATCCACACCCGACCATAAGTTTGTAGTATAATTTGCCACCCAACCGGGTGCGGTAATTTTGCTGTCGGAGAAAAATACAACAATCATAAGTCCCGTATTGGATACAACAGGCGTCGGTATTGTGGTCCCTGAAAAAACTGCTAACTGGTCGAAATCATAATTTTTGTATATATAAACATAATCGTAATTCTTTTGGGTATTAAATTGCGAAAAAGTCAGTGTTATTGTACTTGCACCCTGCGGCTCTATTACCCACACACAATATTGATTATTTTGATATTCGCCGATTCCTGAACTTAAAGTACCCGACTGTGTTGAAAAATAATTCGGTTCGTTACCGCATCCTGTCGGCGCATCGGAATAATAACTTGCTCTCCAGCCGCTTGCAGTAACTGTTTCATTTGTTTGAAAAACAACAAGCATTTTTCCTGTATTTGAAGTAATAGCAGGTGGAATAGAGTTTCCGCTATAAGTTGCAATAGGAGTTGAGAGATTTTCCAAATCGGTATTATCATAAATAAAAATATAATCATTACCCTGTTCGAGTTCAAATTCGGAAAAAGAAAGTGTAACAGAAGTGGCGCCTGTCGGTTCAATACTCCACATACAATTTTGATTATTCAGATAATCATGACTTCCCGAACGGTCGTCAAATGTGAATGAAGGATATTTTAAAGTAGAAACTCCGTTACAGCCGGTTGGCACATCGCTCTTATAACTTGCAGTAAAGCCATCATAATTCATATATTCATCTGATTGGAATGTAACTATCATTACATTTGAATTTACCTTAACAGGAGTCGGAATACTGCTTCCCGAAAAAGTTGCTGTGGGATTATTATTATTTAAATTAGAATAACTGCTATAAATTTTCACTTTATCATACCCGCTTTCTGTTTTAAATTTTGAAAAAGACAAAGTGATAGAACTTGCTTCATTTTCCGGCTTAATAACCCAAACGCATGTCTGATTATCTATATAATTAAAAGGACCCGACCCGTCGTCAAAAGTACCCGATGGTGCGGTAAGAAAAATTGTGTCCGTACCGCAGCCCTTAGGTCCGGTTGTGTCATCAATACCAACAGCATACCATGCATTTTTTACAGCCGTGTATTCAGCCGAAGGATTGCCGTATAAATCTGTTACCGCAAGTAAAGAGCCGTGATAAGCATCTATATGAGTAGCCGATGGAGAAATATAATTGGTTAAATTTCTGTATGCAATTCTCTGCGCCTCTTCCATTCCTATTCCTGTAACCGAATAAGCATTGCCAAAATCATTATTACCCGAGCCGCCCTGACAAAGCAGATAAAACCAAAAATTTTGTACTCCGCTGTTATAATGCACTCCTCCATTATCGGTGCTGCTGCTTGTGTCGAACCAATAATTACCAAGATAAGTATCGGGTTGCTGTTTTAAATTCGGATTGGACATCGAACGCATAAAACCTGACTTGTAAATATCTTCCCCTATTGTCCAGTTTGCGCTTGTTAGAACAGAAAATTCTACACAAGTTCCATAAATATCAGAAAACGACTCATTTAATGCACCCGATTCACCGTAATAATTCAGACCACCATTACCGTTATATTCCGTTACCCCGTGAGTAAATTCGTGTGCCTCACAATCAAGCGAAACAAAAGGATTGTAATTGCCGCCACCGCTCCCATACATCATAAAACCATTGCCAAGCCACGCAGCATTATATCTAAATTCGGGATAATATTCATAAAAATCCAAAGGGTCGTATATATTATAAACATCGCTGCCGGCACCGTCATAACTGTTCCGATTGAAAGTTGAGAGATAATAATCGTAGGTTTTTTCCATTCCCCAATGCACTGTCAGAGCAGGGGGATTATCTACCCAATTAGATGTCGTATTTGTAAAAATTTCATATCCGTCCGCAGTAGTACCGTCGTAGGTGCCGATATGTCGGGCGTTATCATTTAAAATAAAATATCCGATAAATAAACTGTCGCAAACGATTGGGCGATTACCGTAAAACAGTGTTTGTGCCGTTCCCGGCACATCAACAGTGCAAATAAGCGAAATTTTATTGACTATTTCTCCTGTTTTTGCATCGATAAAAACATCATAACGTACCGGCGGTGCCAATGATTCTATTCTTACTTTTTTCGCAAGATAATAAGTTTTATCATTTGGATTTTGAGAAAAAACTGTTTGTACGGTACTTTTTCTCAAAACCGATTTTACTCCGAGTTTTTCTTTGGCAATTTCAATTGCCTGACTGTCGGTGAAATTAATTACTGTTTCAGCATTTTTTAAAGCAACAGCGTTACCGTTTACACTTTTGAGTAAGCCGTTTTTTTCGTGAAACATAATTATTTGTCCATCAACGGGAAAACCTTTGTAAAATTCCTGATAATTGGTATGGGTAATTCCAAGTTCATCTGTCCGTTGGGAAACCTGAACAAAAGTATGTTCGTCGTTAAGTTTTACTAACTTATTAATTGATGATAAAACTTCTTTTGCCTCAACATTCTGCGCGGAAAAATTTGCATAAACAGAGCCATTAATTACTTTGACTTGCTTATTGTTTTGCAGAAAAATATCGATATTAAATTTTTCATTCGCGCCATTCTGCGCAAAAATTTCAACTGATAACAGCAACGGCAATATTACTGTTAGTATTTTTAAAGATTTAAAATTCATATTTTTATATAAAAAAATTTTTTACAAAGGTAGTAAAATTAATTTTATCATATAAAAATTTTTTCACTTCATTTCTTAATCTTTATCATCTGAAACAGTTTTAGCCGACGGGTCGTAAAAATAAACGTCCATAATCTGCGTTTCGATTAACGAAACGATTTCCCACGCTGCCAGAGTGCCTTTCATTCCGTTCTCAAATGTTTGCAAAGCATCTTTTAATTTCGTTGCCTGAATTAACATTGTTTCGCAAACCGTCTTTTCCGTTTGATTGTCATCATTTATTACAACAATATTCACTTTTGCGCGATACCAGCGGTCGCCTGACGGATTTTTAATCATTTGAGCAATTCGCATTTTGCGAATATTACTTAACTCAAAATCGCCGCTAATAAAAGGGGTCATTTCTTTTGTAATACGCATCTCGGCTTCGGTAAAAGTCAATGCATCGACAAGATATGTTTCGCTCACACGGGCTACGCCTTCTTCGCCGCCCATATTTTTATCAAATTTTATTTTACATTCAAACCACATATTTTTTTATTGAAAATATTTTTTTTAAAAGGAAAAATAGCCAATCAATCCATCGCCTGTCCGGCGTTGTTGCTAAGTTGTACCATTCGGTCGTATTCTTCGGGCGAAAGGTCTAAGTAGTAATAATTTTGCGGATTCATAATATTTCCGTTCAAATGCACTTCATAATGCAGATGCGGACCGGTAGAAAGTCCTGTTGTTCCAATTAAACCAATCACATCGCCACGCCGAACATTTTGCCCATTATTAACTAAAATCTTGCTCAAATGTCCGTAAAGCGTAACGTAACCGTATCCGTGGTCAATTTCGATACAATTTCCAAAACCGCTTTTCCATTCCGCCCAAATCACTTTTCCGTTTCCTGTGGCATAAACATCAGTGCCTTCGGGTGCCGTAAAATCCATTCCTGCGTGAAAACGCCCGGTATGATAAACCGGATGAATGCGCCAGCCGTAACCCGATGCAACGCGCGTAAGGTCTTTATTCAGAACAGGTTGAATGGCGGGAATATTATTTAAACGATTTTCATAATCTTTTGCCAAATTCACAATTTCGTCATAAGATTTCGACTGCTGATACAGTTGCAGTCGTATATCATCAACTTTTTTGGTGGTTGCGGTCAGAATTTCGGAATTTGATTTTTCCAATAATTGCTTATAAAAAGCCGAATTGACCGAATAACTGCTGTCTAATTTAAGCGGGTCTGCCTGAAAAATTACGCGGTAAAGATTATTGTCGCGCTCTCGAAGGTCTGAAAGTACGTTCTGAACTTCATTAACTTCTTTGTTAAGTATTTGATATTGAAGTGTTTGCTGTTTTAACTGATTTTTTAGAACTTTTTCTTTTGGGGAATCAATAACTGCATTTATCAAAAAGAAAAAGACCACGCCGAGCGCAAAAGCCGAAAACAAATGCATTGCAATGCGCTTCAAATAATCGCCAATGGTCTGTATAATCGGCTCAAAATTAAGCGTTTCGGGATTAAAATGATATTTTCTTTTTTTTGCCATAATTATTTATAAAAATCAACTGCAAAAATACTGCTTTTTTGTTAAAAATTTTATTTGTTTTTATAAAAAATAATCGTTTTAAAATAATTTTTTTATTAAATCTTCCCGTTTTATTTTTCGTAAATAATTAATAATCTGATTTTTAAATTCTTTTTTATACCAAAAGAAAAACATTCGCTGAGCAAGTTTTTCTTCGCTTTTTTTTGCCACAAAAATTTTATTTTTTGAATAAATGTCGGTTTCGGTATAATACATTTCGGTTGCCAAAGTCATTGGCGTTGGTGTAAAATCCTGAATCTGTTCCAAATGGAAATTCATTTTTTTAGTTTTAACGGCAAGTTCCGCCATATCTTCGGGGCGGCAGGCAGGATGAGAAGAAATAAAATACGGAATAAGTTGCTGATTCAGATTGTGTTGCGTATTTATTTTGTCAAAAATATTTTTAAATTTTTCAAAATTATCAAAATTCGGTTTGCGCATCGTTTGCAGGACATTTTCCTGCGTGTGTTCAGGCGCAACTTTCAGCCGCCCCGAAACGTGATTGATTATCAGTTCTTTAAGATATTCACGCTCGTGATTTTCATTTTTTTCATCTAAAAGCATATCATAGCGCACGCCGCTGCCAATAAACGATTTTTTTATTTCGGGCAAAGCATCAACTTTTTTGTAAAGTGCGATAAGTGGCTGTAAATCAGTATTTAAATTTTTACATTTTTTTGGAAAAATACAACTCGGTTTTTCACATTTTTTGCAAATTTCAAGATTTACGCCACACATTTTGTACATATTTGCCGACGGACCGCCCAAATCACTCAAATATCCTTTAAAATCAGGCATTTGCGCGATTTTTTTAACTTCCCGCAAAATCGATTTTTCCGAGCGCGATGAAATAAATTTGCCCTGATGAGCCGAAATTGTGCAAAAAGAACAGCCGCCAAAGCAGCCACGATGAATATTTACCGAAAATTTTATCATTTCGTATGCAGGAATGGTTTTCCCGCGATATTTTGGGTGCGGCAGCCGAGTAAAAGGCAAATCGTAAATTGTGTCAAGTTCATCGCTCGAAAGCGGTGGATATGGCTGATTTATCACAACATATTGATTTCCAACTTTTTGCACAATCTGTTTTGCCTCAATTTTATTACTTTCTACTTCAATAATTTTAAAATTTTCCGCATATTTTATTTTACTTTTCAAACAATCCTCGTGAGAATGTAAAAGAATAGAAGAAGCCCCCCAACCCCCCGTAAGGGGGCTTTTTAAAAGACGAAAAGTTTGCGGAATATATTTTGTTTTTTCTAAAAATTCATTTACAGTAAGATATGAATTTTTTCCCTTTTTAGTGAAATTTAAAAGGGAATTTATAATTTCAATAAGCGGTTTTTCGCCCATTCCGTAAACTGCCAAATCGGCACCGCTTTCTGCTAAAATGCTTTGTTTGAGGCAATTATCCCAGTAATCATAATGTGTAAGCCGCCGCATTGAAACCTCAATTCCACCGATTAAAATTGGAACATCGGGATAAAGTTTTTTCAGAATTTGACAATAAACTGTCGTTGTGCGGTCGGGGCGCGCACCTGCACGTCCGTCGGGCGTGTAAGCATCGTCGGAACGCAAACGGCGATTTGCGGTATAATGATTTACCATTGAGTCCATATTTCCGGCAGAAACCGCAAAAAACAAACGCGGACGACCGAATTTTCTAAAATCGCGCAAGTCGTCCTGCCAATTCGGTTGCGGCACAATGACAACTTTAAGTCCCTGACTTTCAATTACTCGCCCGATTATCGCATTTGCAAAAGCAGGATGGTCAACGTAAGCATCGCCCGAAAACAAAACCACATCAAGTTCGTCCCAGCCGCGCAAACGTGCCTCTTTTACCGTAACAGGCAGAAAATCAGTTATATAATTATTCAATTTTCAATTAATCAATTATTTATTCTCAATTATTTTTAGTTTTTAACTTTTAATTACTTTAAAAACTTTCAACTTTATAAACTTTTAACTAAAATGCATCATTCAATTCTTTCTGCTTTACGGGCAAGTTTTATGAAAACATCAAAAATAGTGTCGGTTTTGAACTGTGTTTTAAGATTTTGTGGTGTGTCGAGTGCGTGAATCTGTCCATCAACCATTACCGAAATTCTGTGGCAATATTCCGCCTCGTCCATATAATGCGTTGTAACAAAGACAGTTGTCCCTTGTGATGATGCTTTGTAAATCATTTCCCAGAAAGTGCGCCGCGCAATCGGGTCGACGCCACCGGTTGGCTCGTCCAAAAACACGATTTTCGGATTATGAAAGGTCGCAACCGAAAATGCCGCTTTTTGTTTAATGCCTAAGGGCAAAGAACTTACGAGCAGATTTCGTTCGCTCGCAAGGTTAAGTTCTGAAATCCAAAAATCGGCACGGGCGCGAATTTCCTTATCATTCATTCCATAAATGCCACCAAAAAGCCGCATATTTTCAAAAACCGTAAGGTCGTCGTAAAGTGAAAATTTCTGACTCATATAGCCGATATTCTGTTTTATCTGTTGGGCTTGGTGAAAAATATCGAATCCTGCTACCGTTCCCTGTCCCGAAGTTGGTTTGAGCAAACCGCAGAGCATACGCATTGCGGTTGTTTTTCCTGCGCCGTTTGCACCGAGAAAGCCAAAAATTTCGCCTTCAGCCACCTCAAAACTGATATGGTCAACCGCCACAAAATCGCCAAAAACCTTTGTCAATTCGTGCGCCGTGATAATTTTATTATTTGGGGAAATCATTATTTTAATTAAAAATTTTTCGCCAAAGGTAAGAAAAAGTTTTCAATTTTTAGTTATCAGTTTTAAGAAAATAGTTTTCAGAATGTTTTTTTTACATCAATACTGTACGTCATTGTGGACTTGTTCCGCAATCTAAAACTTTGAAAAATACTCCGTGTAACTCTGTGATTCCTCTGTGTAACTCCGTGTAATTTTTAATATCACAGAGAGCCACAGAGAAGGCACAGAGTATCACAGATAAAAACAAAAACAGGGACCTCTTTTTTTGCGATGCCTGTTTTAACTTTTATCCTTCCTGATTTTCCTTTCAATTTATAATCAGCACTTTACGCTATGCACCGATTACAAATCGGAACGCGCGGAAAGAACTTCCATTTTATTTATGTTTTTATTTATTTCAATAAACTGTGCGTTCAATGTAATAACGTTAAAAACAATAAAAAAATAATTAAGAATTTTTTGATAATTGTTTTCATAATTCATTCATATTAAATGTTTTATAAAATGATTTATCTTTTCTGTCGTCTTGTGCATCAAGTTTAACATTAACCTCATAAGATTTTATAGAAAGGGCAGTAAATTAATAATCAAGGCAAATTTTTTACATAGAAAAGTAATTGTAATAAAAAAAACACTTGTTTTGTTAATTAAAATTTATAATTTTGTTGTTTTTATTTCGTTTTTAAAAAAGGATTTTTAAATTATTGATAATCAAATTATTAAACTAAAAAATAATGGCTTATATTTCTTTTGACAAAAATTTGATGACTAATTTGGACCGCGTGCTTTCCAAAGAAATTATTCGTACAAACCGCGCAGGAACATACAGCAGCAGTTCCATAACCGACTGTAACACACGAAAATATCACGGTTTGCTGGTTACGCCGGTGCCTGAATTGGACGATGCAAATCACGTTATACTTTCGGCGTTGGACGAAACGGTCGTGCAGCACGGCGCGGAATTTAATCTTGGGCTGCATCAGTACGAGGGCAATCATTTCAGCCCGAACGGACACAAATATATTCGTCAGTTCGACTGTGAGGTTATTCAACGCACGATTTATCGCGTTGGCGGCGTGATTTTGTCGAAAGAACGTATGCTCGTCGGGTTTGAGCCGCGTATTTTGTTGAAATACACGCTTTTAGATGCAAATTCGCCGACAACGCTTCGCTTTCGTCCGTTTCTTGCTTTTCGGCGCGTTGACGAACTGACACACGCTAATCCGCTGGCAGACAATTCGTTTGAAGAAACTCAAAATGGAATTTCCGTAAAAATGTACGACGGTTATCCCCGCCTTTTTATGCAATTTTCTAGAAAAAATACTTACACACACGCACCCGATTGGTACAAAAATGTAAAATATTATAAGGAAGAACAGCGCGGATACGAAAATTTGGAAGATTTGTACGTGTCGGGGGTTTTTGAAATGCCGATAAAAAAAGGCGAAACAGTGATTTTTTCGGCAGGATTTTCAAAAATCGATACCTCAAAACTGAAAATTCTTTGGGATTACGAATATTCAAAACGAAATATCCGCGCGGATATGTTTAACTGCCTGAAAAACAGTGCGCAACAGTTTTATTTGCGCGAAGGAAACCGCGCTTATCTTGTCGCAGGTTATCCCTGGTTCAAGCCCCGAGCCCGCGATGAATTTATCGCCCTTGCGCCCTGCACGCTGCTAATTGGGCGAAATGATTATTTTGAAGATATTATTCATACGGCGATTGATGAAATAAAAATTTTTTTGAGTGGAAAAAATCATAATTTTAAAATTGAGGGGCTTGATGCGCCTGATGTGCTTTTGTGGTTTATAAATCTTGTTCAGCAATACGAAAATTACGCATCGCCCGAAGAGGCGGCTGCAAAATACGGAAAAATTGTTCTCGAAATTGTGGATTTTATTCGCCGACAAAAGCACCCGCGCCTATTGCTGCACAGCAAGGGTTTGTTGTATGTTGATGGGCGCACAAGCCCTGCAACGTGGATGAATGCGGTAGAAAACGGTCGTCCGATAACGCCGCGAACAGGTTATATTGTGGAAATCAATGCTTTATGGTATAATGCAATGAAATATGCAGCAAATATTGCAAAAATTTTTAATGAAAAACATACTGCCGATTTGCTCGAAAATCAGGCAGAAATAATGCGTGAGGCATTTGTAGCAACTTTTTGGAACGGAATTTATCTTTACGACTTTGTTGACGGCGAGCAGCGCAGCCGCGAGGTGCGTCCCAATATGATTTATGCTGTCGGATTGCCGTTTTCGCCATTGGAAAAAACGCAGCAAAAAGCGGTTTTGGATATTGTTACGCGCGAACTTCTTACGCCAAAGGGCTTGCGAAGTTTGAGTCCTAAAAGTGGAATTTATCGTCCGAATTACGTTGGCGGGCATTCCGAGCGCGACCGCAATTATCATAACGGACCGGTTTGGACTTTCATTTTTTCGGCTTTTGTAAAAGCATATTTTAAAATATATAAAGAAAGCGGATTGTCGTTTGTCAGGCGTATGTTGATTGGTTTTGAGGCGGAAATGACCGAACTTTGCATCAGTACGCTGAATGAACTTTACGACGGCGACCCGCCTTTCAAAGGACACGGCGGAATGTCGTTTGCAGCAAGCGTAGGGGCAGTTTTGGAAGTTATTGATTTGGTAAAGAAAATGGAAGAGCAGATTGAGTAATTTTCCCTAAAAAAAATATTTTTTACAATTCACTTGTATTAATTAGTACGAAATAAATACATATTTGTTGCAAAAAATAACTGTTTTGTTAAATTATTTACTTTCTCTTAATTGTTATTTTGAATCACATTAATAAATCAGCCAATTTGGCACATAAACTTTGTTGTTTTTGTCATATAGTCGGAAAATATGTCATATTAATTGTATCGGTACGCATTTTGAATTTCAAATTTCATAATTATAAAAATTCATATTTATTGTTGATTGCGATTAATGTACTTTTACAAACAGAAAGCGACTGACAGCCAATATGAGCAACGATTACCACAATGAGGTAACATTACAAAACAGCAGTACTAAACTCTTTGTAAAAAAATTGCATTCAACTTTTACGGCAAGACACTCGCGAAGCCGTCAGAGCGGGATATTAATTTTTTAATTTTATGAAGAAAATATTTTTTATCGTGGCTATTGCTACAATCAGTATGGTTTCGTGTAATAACGAAAAAGGTAATGAATTAAGTTCTAATATATCAGAACTTAACAAAGAACAGGCATTTGCAAAGTTAAATTCGCAAATTAATGAATTTAACACTGTTTTTTTTCTGCAGTATCCGCAACAAAACCTTCAAAGAGGTTTTTGGAAAAAATTATTTACAGTTTTAAAGGCAGACGTACAGGGAGCGGGAACAGGAGCTGGTGTGGGAGCAGCATTGGGAGGACACGCAGGTGCCGTAGCAGGTGCTGTTACAGGTGCAGTGGTGTATTCTGTTGATGCTGTAATAAATCTACCGACAACTTCAAGTGAACCACCAACAAATTCTGGTTACATTTATTGCGTAATTAGTAACGCGGGGAATCCTAATTTAGTTATAGATGGTAGTTTGATTGATAGTCAGAATTATTCAATTGAAAATAACATTGGTTATTATCATAATTTGATAATAAAAGAACTACTAGAAGAGAATCCTACAATTCTAAATGCTTCATTTGATGATTTATTCAATGCTGTTTTAGGTAAAGTTTCATTACTTTTTCCAAAAGAAATTCAAGGCATCAATGTAAATGAACTAAAAAAACAGATTAAATCAAATTTAAATCGGGATTTACCTATTATTTTGGAAGAGTACAATTCTTTTCCAGTTTTAGCCGAAATGTACCCAGAGCGTGACAACGAAATTGTTATAATTGATAATTTTTTTAATAATTTTTCCACTTTGTCACCCGAACTACGCCCTACTTATGCTGCAGGGATGATTGAAATAGTAAGGAACTCTGAAATTAGTTCTTTATCATCTTTAACTTTGACATCAGCTATTTCGGTAGCAATTAATAGCAGCTTATTATGGAACATAGAAGAATAACAGTACTACAAATATTGCTTACTGTATCTTTACTTGCGTTTTCGCAGGTACAATATTGGGTAGAAGTAGGTCCTTCGTACAGTACAGTAAATGCAACAAATGTTGCTTACAATTTAAAACCTTCTTTTCGTGCAGGTGGTTTTGTACGTTATGATTCTGATATTGAATCTGGTGTTTATTTTTCACAAAGATCATTATCTTTAAGTGGTTTTATTTCTCAATATGCTGATAAGATACAAAAAGTTGATTTCATAGGTAATTATTTAGAGATTTTTCCTATTTCAATTGATTTTGTAAACAAAAAAAAGTTTATTATTGATAATTTATCTTTGAATATCAATGCCGGTTTTTTTGCTTCTTATTGTTTGGGCGCAAAAGGCGATGTTATTATTGATGGCGTTAAAACAAAAATTGACAACATTTATAAGGACTCTGAACTTACAATAAATGGTGAAAAATATAAATTTAAAGGATTTCGCCCATTGGAATTTGGTGTAGGAATAGGTTATAAGTTGTTAGTTTATGATAAATACTTTTTTCGGCTTTATGTTCCTTGGAGTTTCACAAATATGACAAAATACGACAAAACAATTAGTTACACAGGTTTTACTTTGTCTCTCGGTTATAAGTTTTGAAATAGCAGGGAATCTCTTTAATTATTCCCCTTCGCAGAAATAACGAGGGGGAATTTTTTTATAAATCAGGTCATAAATAATATCTATATAAATATTTTTTGTACCTTTGCATATTAATTTTACAAATTATAGGGAACTTCTAAAACAAAAAGATACTGTTGTCATTGCGGGCTTGACCCGCAATCTCAAACAATGAAACTCGATACACATAAATTGGCTGTTGTGCAAAATCGAAGTAATGTTCATTAATAAATTGAATTTTTAGAAATACCTTAAATTATAAAAAAAATGTAATATATTGATATATAATAATTTTGAATTGAAAATCGACGTAGTCAAATTTTGGAATTAGGAATTATGAAATAATCTAAATTATGAAAGCATTAATGTTAGGATGGGAATTTCCACCGCATATTTTGGGCGGCTTGGGGACAGCAAGTTACGGACTGACGCGCGGAATGGCAAAGCAGCCCGATATGGAAATTACATTTGTTATCCCGAAGCCCTGGGGCGACGAAGACCAAAGTTTTTTGAAAATAATCGGGGCGTGCAATGTGCCTGTTGTGTGGAAAGAAAACTCACGGGAATACGTCAGTAATCGTTTGCAGGGCGTGATGTCGGCTGACGAATATTTCAATTTGCGCAACGGAATCAAATACGATTTTCGCCGCATTGGCACAAATGATTTGGGCTGCATTGATTTTTCGGGGCGTTATCCGGACAATTTAATTGAAGAAATTTCCAATTACGAGGCGGTTGTAAGTGTGCTTGCTCATCAACTTGATTTTGACATTATTCATTCGCACGACTGGCTGACCTATCCTGCGGGCGTTTTTGCGAAGCAAATTTCGGGCAAACCGCTTGTTATCCACGTTCACGCAACGGATTTTGACCGCTCGCGCGGAAATGTAAATCCGACCGTTTATGATATTGAGCGGCGCGGAATGGATAATGCCGACCATATTATGACTGTGAGCAATCTTACGCGAAATACCGTGATTGAAAAATACGGACAGCCCGAATGGAAAGTTACCACTGTTCATAATGCCGTCGAGCCATTGGAAAACGCGGAAGAATTTGCAAAAACGGAACACAAAAATAAAGTTGTAACATTTTTGGGCAGAATAACGATGCAAAAAGGACCTGAATATTTTGTTGAGGCGGCGCACAGAGTTTTGCAACGCACTCGAAATGTGCGTTTTGTGATGGCAGGCAGCGGCGATATGATGAATGAGATGATTGACCTTTCTGCCCATCGCGGCATTGCCGACCGTTTTCATTTTCCCGGATTTTTGCGCGGAAAACAGGTTCAGCAGATGCTGGCAGAAAGCGATTGCTACATAATGCCTTCGGTTTCCGAGCCGTTTGGGATTTCGCCTCTTGAGGCAATGCAGGTAGGCACGCCGTCAATTATTTCAAAGCAAAGCGGCTGCGCCGAAATCCTTACTCACGCAATAAAAACAGATTATTGGGACATCGACGGTATGGCAGATGCAATTTACAGCATTGTCGAATATCCGGCTATGTATAAGAGTTTGAGTGAATTAGGTCGCACGGAAGTGAATAATATTACCTGGTACGATGCCGGACTGAAAGTACGAAAAGTGTATGATGAGGTGATAGGGAAGTAAGTTTTATATTTTTAAAAATAATTTCAGTATTTTTGCGCAAAAATTTTTATTATATATAAATTCTAAAAAATAGTTACACAAAAAATTGTCGTAATCTATTGATATTTAATAATTTTGAAATCTTGGAATTTGAATTGAAAATCGGCGTAAACCAAATTTTGAAATATAAATTATTATAAATTATGGATATTTCGGTAGTTGTACCTTTATATAATGAAGAAAAATCGCTTGTGAAACTCTACGAGTGGATAGAACGAGTGATGAAAACGAACGGTTTTTCGTTTGAAGTGATTTTTGTTGACGACGGCAGCAGCGATGGCTCGTGGCAGGTTATTGAGTCATTGAAATCGGCGAGTGCAGATATTGTGCGCGGTATTAAATTTCGTAATAATTATGGCAAATCGCCCGCTCTTCATTGCGGTTTTCAAGCAGCAGAAGGCGAGGTTGTCGTTACGCTTGATGCCGATTTGCAGGATAGCCCCGACGAAATTCCCGAACTCTACCGAATGATAACCGAAGACGGCTACGACCTTGTATCCGGCTGGAAACGAAAACGTTACGATGCAAAACTGACAAAAAACCTGCCTTCGCGCCTTTATAACGCCACCGCACGAAAAGTTACGGGCTTGAAACTTCACGACATGAACAGCGGAATAAAAGCGTATCGCCGCGAAGTTGTGAAAAATATTGAAGTTTTTGGCGAAATGCACCGATATATTCCGTATCTTGCTAAAAATGCGGGCTTTACGAAGATTGGCGAAAAAATTGTCGAACATCGCAAACGCGAATTTGGCGAAACGAAATTCGGGCTTAACCGCTTTGTAAATGGTTATTTAGACCTTATCACGCTTTGGTTTTTAAACCGTTTCGGCAAAAAACCGATGCACTTTTTCGGACTTTGGGGAAGTGTAATGTTTTTGCTCGGCTTTGTTGCACTTATTGTGCTGATTGTTTGGAAATTAATTGAACTTCATCGCGGTAATTTCGGCTCGCTGATTGCCGACAATCCGTATTTTTACCTTGCAATGTTCGGAATGATTCTCGGCTCAATGTTTTTCCTTGCCGGCTTTGTAGGCGAAATGATTTCGCGCAATTCGCCCGAAAGGAATAATTATTTGATAGAAAAGAAATTATAACATTTTCAAAGCAAGTTTTATAATCTGCTCGACTGCCGCATTTGGCGTTTCACGCAGGATTTTTTCCACCGCTTTTTGCGAAGGCACAGAAGCAAATCCGAGCATTGTAAGCGCAGCAACCGCCTCATTTTTTGTCGCATTGGCAGAGTCGGTAAGTTGCCGATTGTCGAAATCTACGCCAAAAAGTTTTACAATTTTATCTTTCAAATCAACAATAATTCGCTGTGCAGTTTTTGCGCCAATTCCTTTTATCGAATTAAGTGCCGCCACATTACCTGTGGCAATCATTTGCTGAATTTCGTCAGCCGAATATGAAGACAAAATCATTCGTGCGGTATTTGCACCGATGCCTGAAACCGAAATCAGCAACAAAAACAACTGCCTTTCTTTCTGCGTTTTAAACCCAAAAAGTATATGAGCATCTTCGCGTATCGCCTCGTAAATAAACAATTTGTCGGTTTTCGCATCCGACAAAGCGGTATAAGTTGGCAAAGAAATTTGCACTGCATAGCCGATTCCACCTGTCTCAAGCACTGCATAAGTCGGTGTCAATTCCGTAATTTCGCCTTTAATGTAATCAATCATTTTAAATATTTCAAGATTTCAAATTCCAAGATTTCAAAATTATTGTATACCAATTAATTACAGTTATTTTTTATAAAATATATTTAAAAACAATTTAACAATAATCTCTTGCCTGTTCGCCTTCTAAAATCCGTATTGCAGCCATTGCAAGTGCCTCCATTTCGTCTTCGCCCGGAAACATTACAACGGGTAAAATCGGCTCTATCATTTCCTTTATATAATTGACAATAAAAGGATTATGCGCAATTCCACCCGTGAGGATAACACATTCGGCTTTGCCTTTAAGC
>Ga0209629_10000186_pt1 | contig 30955 bp, 22 predicted proteins | sample TergutCu122P5_FD_187286 | JGI IMG/M metagenome (GOLD analysis project Ga0209629, IMG submission 187286) | Cubitermes ugandensis P5 segment gut microbial communities from Kakamega Forest, Kenya - Cu122 P5 (SPAdes) (version 2) | ecosystem: Host-associated > Arthropoda: Insects > Digestive system...
GGGGAACAGTCTCCATTTAGAATCTGCCAAAAGGCAAAACAAGGAGTTTAAGAACCTGCCCTGATTGGCTTCGCCAATCATTACACCACGGGTTCGCTTGGCTGGTCAAGTTGAGACGGCTTCGGTTTCCCGAGCCGGCTGACGAGACCAATTGGTTAAAAAATATAACCTTATGGCTATGCGGGGCAATAAGGCGAAAAGATGTTATCAAATAAAAAATACCCCGCAAATACTATTATACGAGGAGTTCGTAAATGGATAGATACGATGAAGCGGTTAAGCTATGGCGGAACTGGAATATAAAAACGGAAGCTGATATCGACCGCCGCCTTGAGAATTTCCGCATACTGTTCGCGTATAACTCCGGTAAAATAGAGAATGAGGCAATCACATACAATGACACACGGGAGATCTTTGAAAACGGACGTATCCTGAATTATTCGGGTATTCCCCGCACGCTTTTTGAACTATCCAATCAAAAGATATGCTATGAGTTTCTGAAACCGAAACTTGCGTCGAAGGAACCGATAACGATTGCGCTTATTAAGGAAACACACAGCGTCCTGACCGGCGGGACGTATGACGAGCGCCGTTATATAGAGCAAGGTGAACGCCCAGGCGAGTTCAAAAAGCACGATTATGTGACCGGGCTTGCCGAAGTCGGCTCACTCCCGGAGGACGTCGAAAGTGACCTTGAGGAGCTTATTTCCGAACTAGATGAGTATGAAGGCAAGAATACACTGAAAGTAGCGGCGTACTTCCATGCCCGATTTGAATACATCCATCCTTTCGCGGATGGCAACGGGCGTGTTGGCCGGACACTCCTTAACTACTTTTTGATGATTCACGATTATCCTCCGCTCATTATTCATGACGAGGAAAAAGCCGCTTACTATAACGCGCTCGCCGCATACGACAATTCAGAAGATTTGGAGCCTATGACGGCCTTCCTCAAACAGCAGACCGAACGTACTTGGGCAAAATCGCTGGAACGGGAACGTAAGCGCGGCGATAGGGAACGGTAAATACAGAAAAGAATCCGGGCGTTCACTTATAAGGTGAGCGCCTTTTTATGCTCAAAACAAATATTCAAGAGGAATCAATGCCATGAAAACCTACCGAGTAACCATGACCGAAAAACTGCAAATGACCGTCGAGGTAGAAACGTTCAGCCGCTATGAAGCAGAGCAGCTTGTGGAAGATCGCTGGAAGGACGGCGACTATATCCCTTTGGCCAGCCCGACGATTAACTGCAGAGCCGCGTCCAGAAGCATGGGTAGATTGTCGATCAATAGCTGATTTATGTCAACCTTCATTAAAAAACAGTATCACGACAAACGCATAATGTACTCATAGCGCATGCCCGGCGAATTTATAGAGACAAACTCGGGCTGGGGTTCTGCTCCCTCCTACGTATCCTGCCGTGCAATACCCTAAAATGCTTTTGGTTTTAATATCACAGCGGATATTGCAATGCAAATTGATTTATATTATGATTTTGTGGCATGGTAAAATTTACATAACCATACAGAAATAAAAAGGAGAGAGGTTTATGAAGAAAGGTTTATCGCGTTTGCCATAGCTGCATCTATGGTATTTGCCCTGGCGCCCAATCCGGCCCTGGCGGCTGACGCGGGCGTGACGGTTCAGCCGAATATGCAGGAATCTGCTTCGGCCGCGCCTATTCCGGCGGGGCGTTCAGCGTGATAACTCAGTCGGCTCAGTCACATCGTCTGCCACAAACGCCGCCTCGCATCATCACCGCGTGGGATGCCCAGAGAAGGGTCAGTTCAACCTGCGTGATCAATGTCATATGAACTCCTGAAATATTTGTAAGAGTCTCAGCAATTTATTTTACATGCCCATCAGCAGAAAAGCCGCCGGAATCAGGTTGATCCCGGCGGCCGCATAAATACTTATTAATAAATGCTTGTTAAGGGAAGCTACATAACCTTTTTCAGGACCAGTAGCTTCTGACCGGCGCTGACGTTCGCGCCGCTTTCGATATAATTGATGCTCGCCAGCTCGTCGACGGAGACGTTGTACATCTTCGCGATCTTCCAGAGGCTGTCCTGCGGCTGCGCCACATAGATGATCATGCTGGGCATGGCGTCCAGGAGCGATTTGTCGGTATCCTCAAAGGTGATGTCGGTCACCATCTCCGCGTCCTGCTCCTTGATCACCTGGGTGCTGAAATTGAGTGAAAAGCGCAGTTCGACCTCCCTGCCGCCGAGCATGTTGAACCCGGCGTGCTCGAGCGACGTCTCGACGTTTACGGTCATGTCCGGCCGGGCGTTTTTGGTCTCGATGGTCTGCTTGAACGGCACGAAGGATTTGAACGAATACAGCGGGGTGTCGTCGCTCTGCGCGATATAGAGCACATCCGCCTCGATGGCGCCCTCCACGATTATCTTGTCGTCTATAATGCGCGTCTCGTCTATGAACGGCTTGCCGCTGACTTTGAACACCTGGAGGATATCCGGGCATTTTTCCTCGAGTTGCACGATATCCTTGACGGGGCACTGGTTTTTGTTGCGGCAGATCTGCTGCGGGTATACGATGCGCGTCTTGCTCAGGTCAAGCGTCTTGTTTATGCAGTAGGCGTCGCGCAGGATATCCATGTTCTGCTGGCAGTGGACCTTGATCACCGCCCCGACGGTGATCTCCATTTCCAGCATCCTGTCCTCCCCGTCGGAATCCGGGCGGATCCTGACGTATTTGTCGGCTATGTACAGCGTCGTGTCCGCCGTGTGCTCGTCCCTGGCGCCCGGCAGCTCGACGACGCCGTTGAACGGTATGTCGTACTCCGCGAACTCTATCATGGAGGCGTCCGTATCGCCCTTATAAAGCACCGCCACGTATATGCCGCCGTTGATGGTGACCTTGCCGTTCGACACGCGGATTTCCTTGGCGGAGACGGAGGCCGTGCTCTGGAGTATCTCGCGCATATTGGGCTTGCCGGACGGTATCGGCAGTTCGTCCTTGACGGTGAAGGTGTCGCGCTTGTTTTCGACACTTTTGTTGAGGTTCAGATTGGTTCTGAGCAGTTGGTTTTTGGGAATGCCGTTTATGTCCGTGACTATGTCGTGGGTGTTCGCGCATTCCCCGATGACCTCGATATCCGCGACAATCTTGTATTGCAGCTTCCTGTCGTTCAGCATTTTGTAAGAGGCGTTGGAGATACAGGACTTGACCTCTATCCATGTGTCCTTGCCGACGCCGTCCATGTTCACAAAGTCGTCGATGGAGCTTGTGATGGACATGCTATGTATTGGCTTATCGCTGGATTTCGCCAGATAAATCACCTGTATGTCCAGTTTGCCCAGGATGTTTACGCGGTCTTTTGAGGCCTCCGCGCTGTCGATGGTGATGTTCGCGTCCGTTTGCAGGACGACGCCCATGTCCGGCTTTACGTCCGGGACGATGATATCTCCCTCTATAAATACCTGCGTACATTCCTTCCCTATCCTCTGATCGAGAACGATCTTCTCGCGGACCAGTTCATACTCAAGCTCGCCGGCCATAATATCCCTCCGTTTTCAAAATCATTGCTAATAGCATTATATTATTCAGAGGGCGCAAATATGTTGATTGGGCGCATATAAAAATCGGGAATCGCGCGCTTGCCGTGATTGCACGCTCGTTTATTGATTGTGAAACGGATGTATGATGCCATCACACACCAAACCCCTGGAATATCATAGGAGCCGAACCCAAAATCCACCTCCCCGCTCCCAGATTCGGCCCCCGAGAACGCGAAAAGACCCCGCATTAAGGGGGTCTTCCGCCGCTTTGAAATTGCATCAAAGCCGCCGATCAATATAGTGGAGATAAAGGGGCTCGAACCCTCGACCTCTTGAATGCCATTCAAGCGCTCTCCCAGACTGAGCTATATCCCCAGAATTTAAAATTGGGCGCGGTTTATTGGATCACAAGCCTCCCAGCCTGGCTGCGCCCCGAACTCCGATTCTTAAAACTAAACTTTATATTACTATACACCTTAAGCATTTTCGTGTCAATAACTTTTTGTCATTGCTCCACTTCAACTGCTCCGCGTCAAACGCATAAACATATTTACGTCGTGGCTGGATTGCTTCGGGCATAAACGCGCGTGGGTACGGCAGGCCCCTTGCCCTCGCAATGACGCCGTAGGCAGCCGTTATGAGAGCCTTGATTCGAATATTCCGGAAATTGGTCGGCAGGTTCAGACCCCAGGGAGATTGGTGTCAGAGACAGCACAGGCCATTTTTCCATAAATTGGTTAGCAGGTTCAGACCCCAGGGGACAGGATTGACAGAACAAGCATGTATTCGGGGCTTGAGGCGCGCGTGCCCTATGCCGACCACCGGATAATGGAATACGTTTGGAACGTGCCCTGGGGGATGAAATACAGGGGTGGCCGCCCCAAGCACCTGCTGCGCCAGGCCAACGCGACCTGCTGCCGCCGGAGCTTTTAAACCGCCGCAAAAGCCCGTATCCCAAGACCTATCACCTCGAATACGAGCGCATCCTCATGGACGCCCTGCGGGAGATCCTTGCGGACCCAAACGCCCCCGTTAAGGACCTCATAGACGGGGAAAAGACGCTGGCCTTTATCCGCGCCTTTAAGGCAAAAACCCCGTCGGAGTACGGCAGGCCAAATTTATAATTTTACATATCATTAAGCATAATAAATGATTTGAAAATCCTTCGTTGGTTCTGAGCATTGATTAGTGTAAATGGTATAATCATCCGAATATCTGGCAATGCTTATATCATGATGTAAACAGGGTTCTGCTGGTGGGCGACCCCAATTTGTATGCCTGTGATCTTAAGGCGTGGCAGTCGCCTATGTATTTGGTGGCGGTTACCGTATCGCTTGCAATGATCCTTTGCCTTAACTGCTTATGGACGACGCGTGAAACGCGTTGTTCATTTGATCACCGTGATCTCGGCTGTAGCGGAAGCTAGAGTGTATACCCGCCAGATTCAAGTAGGCCTGGCGCGCTTCCTCTCGGTCGCTTTCGGATGGTGCGATTTTTGATTTAGTGTAAGTGTCATGCCGTGCTATAGCTTCCAACTTGCTCGTTATTTCCCATTCTACGCGCGTACAGCACTCACGTGCCTGGCGATCCAGTTCTTGATCTTTTAAGAGAGCAAGAAGCCTATACATATCCAGGAAAGCGGCGTAACTTATTTGTATACGTTTATCGGTGTTCATGGTCGTCACCCCTTCATTTGACACCTTGCGTGTAGTCTTGAAAGAGGCTTCTTTCGCGGACAGCGGCTCTTTTGCCCGATGGGCGGCCGACGGTATTGCTTATGTGAGTGGGATCGTATGCGGAAATAACGGCGAACGCGTCATGCGGGGCATTGCTTTCGAAACGGCTTATTCCGGAAAAACCTATCCCGAAAAGATTTTTTCCGAAGAGTTTTTCCCGCTCGGATACTTTACGCGAGAGCAAACGGCGGTGACGGCACTCAGGCTCTGTAAAGCGCAGGAAATTACACAGGAAATTATTCATTCTTGACATAATCCTCAAAGCTTGGTAGTATTAATATACGAGAATTGTATAAAAAGGATAAGCGCTGCCAGTTAACGCTTACAACATTCTAAAGGAGGAGAAATAATGAAAAGACCCGCAAAATCCCGCGCCCGGTTCCGCCTGGGAGCGGCCGCGCTGACACTGCTGCTGACAGCCGCGCTCAGCCTCTCCGCCGCGACGACCGCGTTCGCCGCGGACAACGGCAAAGTGATGTTCATGAACGCCCTGCGCGTGACCGGCAACGAGCTCAAAAAGGAGTACGACCTCTCCAACAAGGGCACATTGGACGCCAACAAGATGGTCGAGAACCTGCTGCTCAAGCTCCCCAACGAGATCAGTGTCCAGAGCGACATCACGGTGTCCGGCGTCGGCGATAAGGACATGATCATCAAATTCCTGGAATCCGTCAAAAATGACGTGACCTCCGGCAAGGGCATAACCTCAGTTGACATGCAGTACCCGGATTACGTGGGCGACAGAAGCATAAACCTCAACGTCTATCACGACGCCGATAAGATCGCCTTCAACGCCCCGGACCTCTCCGACCAGTATTACATATTCGATGAAGGCATGACCGCCGACGAATGGAACGCCTCCGAAATCGGCAAGTTAAAACCCGTTACGGGCGAGGAATTCGCCTACATTGAGCAGATATTCTCGGCAATCAGCACCCAGAGCCAGTCCGTCGCCTCGGCGGGCAAGCTCATGCCCAAGCTTAAGCCGGAACTCGGCAAGCCTTATAAGGCCCTGCTCCTCGGCCTCATCGGCGGCGGCGCGTATCAAGACGGCGGCGTGAAAACCCTCAGCCTGCCCAACGGGGAGCAAAGCCTCAGAGACCTGAGCGTCACGATAAAGCAGAAGGATATCGACAAGTTCTTCCAGGACCTGGCGGCCCAGATCCGGACGGATAAAAACATCAGGGAGCTGCTCGACGCCGTTTACGGCTCAATGAGCAAGGCGACGGGCACGGACTTGACGCAGACGGTCATCACCGCGGCGGCCGACGCGCTCGAATCCGTCGCTTTCCCCAGCGACGTGACGTACCATATCTACACCGATAAAAGCGGCCTCGTGCAGTGCCATCAGCTCGTCTTTGAGGCGCTGGGGATGGATTGCAGCGTATACCTGAGCACCTCCGGCAAGCCGTATCTGCTGAACGACATCAACCTCACATTCTCCGCCGCGGACGCCGCCACCGGGGATTCGGCCCTGTTCGTGCTCCACAACGCGGGCGACATGGTGCCCAAGGACGGCGTCTCCGCCGGCAGGACGGACGCCTACGCCAAGGTGACCTCCCCGGATTCAAACGGCATGCCGAGCACGCAGCACTACGACCTGTTCCATATGACGTACTCCCTCAACGCCAACGCCTCACGCGACAACGTCAAGCTGGAGATGCACGCCGGCCAGTTCAACCCGCCGTATGACTTCTACCGCCCCTACGATTTCAACATGACCGCCTCCGGCGACTACGCCGTGGACACGGTCAGCAAGACGATGGACTTAAACCTCAAGAAAATCGACATCACCTTCCTCAAGGATTACTCGGTCAGCATGAACCTGCGCGTCGGCTTCCAGCCCGTCGACGCCGCCCAGCTCGAACTGCCCGCCGATAAAACCGTCAATATCCTGGACCTCACACCCGACCAGGCCAAGGCGGTCCTGGACTACATCGACAACCTCACGAGCAGCCAAAGCACGAACCTAAGCCTGTCATAAACTCCGCCACAACAAGGGGCGGCTCAATCCAATGAGCCGCCCCCGTATTATTTTGGGCGGCGGCCATTATGAAGCGAGGCGATGGAGCAGAGCCGCCGCCCGCTATCCGCACGGAACGGCCCTGACCGGATGGGCACCATGGGTTGGGTACATGGGACGGTTCTTATATGCGGCACAATAGAATCGTCCCTGTGTGCTACTAAAGATAACGCCCTTTAACATAATAGGCAATCACAGGCCCTTTGTCTTTAGCCCGTTGACCAGTTTCACATAAAACTCGCAGACATCGAAGCCGTATATGTTCTTTCTGGTTAGGTCGATCATGTCTCCGTGTGAAATTCCCAGCTTTCCTGGGGGCGTCACTATGCCAAGAAAGTTTCCGCAGGCCATTGATTTTGTCGCGACAAGGCCGTCGTTTTCACCTTCCAGCGGCTCAATCATGCTGTACCCGGCATTCAGCGGAAAAGGCGCGCTAAAACGCGAGCGCATCTTTGAACCGGCGCTTTGATACACAACACCATCGTAATCAACCATTGTTTTGTTCAATTCCGCGCATTTTTCAACGGTCAGCTCGCTGACCCCGCCGAAAAAATCGGGGGCGTCGTCGCCCAGTTTGGCGAACAGGGCTTCATATTTCTTTCCGGCGGACGAAACAAATTTATCCGGGATTTTTTCTATAAGCTTTCCGGCGAAAGCGCTGCCCATATGAGGCGTATTGATCGTGGTAAGAGAAGCGACGTATTGCCCCATTTCCAGGCAGCTTATTGCGTAACGCGCGTCAAGACCGCCTTTAGAGTGCGCGATGATATTGACTTTATCGCAACCGGATTCTTTTAAAACCTCCGCAATCCGCTTTTTGATCTCATTGGCGCTCTGCTCAACGGACGAGGAGGACTGCTGGTTGCCGAAATAAACGGCGGCACCGTTGTCAATCAGCTCGCTTGGTATCCTGCCCCAATAGCCAAACAGCTTCCAGTCCCTGAAAAATATACCATGTACCATCAAGATGGGGTATTTGGTTTTGCATACATTTTCATCTTTTCTTTTTACGTTGCGCAGATATTTCTCAACTTCAAACTCATATTCCAGCCGCACGTTTTTACAGCAACTGTAAAAAAGGACGATATTTATAATGGGAAACCACCACAGGCAAATAAGGTAAAGGCGTAATTTAGCCCCTAACTGGGTTGAAGCCGTAAATATGCGAATGTATCCGTTTAAGATCATTGCCGCTATAAGAATTACGCACAGGATACCGTTAATGACTATATTCAGCGTGTCGATACCCACTCTTGGCACAAAAAGAATGTAAAGCAAAAACTCTGATATGAAGCAAATAGCTGATACAAGTATCAGCTCATAGCCGCCGATTAGAATTTTTAATCTTTTCGAGGGGATTTCGCCGGTTCTTGGCCTGACGTTATAATAAACATAGGCCCCGAGCAGTATTGCCGTAATCAATATTTTCAGCAGCACATTGAAATGCAGCGCATAGAATAGAGCCGCGCAGTTCAAAAAAAGCATTATGAAAATATAAAAAAATAGCCGTCTTAGATGCTTCAAACGCCCACCCCTATAAAGTAAAGGTTCTCATTGTTCTACCATATTCGCCTGCGGAACAAAAGACACAGGGGGCTTATGTGCGGCACAATGGAACCGTCTCTGTGTGCTATTCAGACGCTTCCGTCCCCCGTGTCCTCTCCCTGAACATATTTAGCCAGTTTAATTACTAAACTCTTCTCATGATCATCCAGATGATCGCCTATATCTTCAAGCTTTACGGGCAATGCAAATTGCATGATGTTATCTGGCCATAAATAAATTTACAATACCTATGAAATCATATTCCTCGTCCTTCTCATTTTTTTCCCAATTTCTTAAAAAGTGTTTTAGATCACTAAACGTTTGTATGTCTCTATAAGCCTTATTTTTCTCTAATTCCATACTCATTTCACCTATTTTCGTATATTACTGTTTGTAAAACTTTATTTTTTGCAATAGGAGCGTACACAACATCGAAACCAGGCGGACATAGGGGGACGGTTCACGCGTGCCGGAAAATACTGTGTGGCTTTAGTGCACAAAAAATCGGTTGTGGCTCTTTGGAAGGATCAGACCCCCGGCGGGAGCTTTTCGAGCATTATCTCGCGGTGGCTGACCGTTTCCCCGTCGATGATGAACCTGCCGTCGCCGACCGCGTGAAAGAAGCGGGGGTTTTCCTGTTTCTCGTCGACCCACGCCTCCACACAGTCCAGAATGAATATGCCGTGTTCCGCTATGTAGTCCGCGACGCGGCATTCGAGATTGGCGTAGCACTCCGCGATGAGCGGGGCTTTGACCGACGACGCGGCGGCGGGCGTGAGCGCGAACCTCTCGAACTTGTCGACGTCCCTGCCCGAACAGGAGCCGATCCGGACCGCCTTTTCCGCAAGCCGCGCGGTCGGGACGGCGATCACGCATTCGCGGGTCCCTGTCAGCGCCTCAAAGGAGAAATTCCACGCCCCGGTCATAAAGGCGAAGCGCGGCGTGAAATCGAGCACCATGGTCCAGGACAGCGTCATGATGTTGGGGCGGTCTTCCCCGGCGGTCGTCACCAGCACGACCGGCCCCGGCTCGAGGAGCATGAAGGCCTTATGCAAAGGGCAGCGTTCCATTTTGGTCCTCCTTGAAGGTCAGTTGCCGTACCGGGCGTCCAACTCGGCCTGCGCGACGATATGCCCGGCCATGGCCTTTAACAGCTCGTCCCTGGAAAATCCGTTCTTTAAATCCAGCCTGACGTCCAGGGCGTAGACGGTGATTGTGTACGTGTGCGGTTTATCGGGCGGCGTGGGGCCGCCGTAGCCTATCGCGCCGAAGTCGTTCTTGCCCTGTATCATGTTGGCGGCGTCGTCGATGGAGGCGTTCCCGGGGATGTCGGCGTCCGTGATATCCGCCGCCAGCCAGTGCACCCATGCGTACCCGCAAAGCGGCTCCGAGTCGGCGTCCAGCATGACCAGCGCGTAACAGACCGCGCCGCCCGGCGGATTTTTTATGGTGACGGGCAGCGAGCGCGTGGGCACATTGTCCTTTTGCTGTCTGCCGCGTTTGCCGTAGGCGTCGGCGAGGACGCCGCCCGCGACGCCGGAGCTGCTTACGGACATGGGCCCGGCGGGCGCGTCCGCTTCCGCGTAGCCCGCGGACGTATCGATGAAGACCGCGCCGCGCGCCGCGTCCCATGCCACGCCGAAGTCAAAGGCTCTGCCGATGTCGCGCAGCCTGAAATAGTTGCTGCCGTCTATGTTATAGGCCGCGAATGAAACCGCCTTGCCGTCCAGCAGGATCTTTGAGCTCGTAGGCACGGGCGTCTTTGTCCCCGGGCCGTTTGAGGCCTTGCCCGCCATCTCGCCGCCGACGGCCTTATACGATTTGCCGGCGCTCAGCAGTATCGCGTCGTCCCCCGCGTCCCAGGAGACATCGAACCGCTTGGGCGTGCCGCTCAGGACGTAGGCTATGTCCCTGAGCTTAAAGTAATTGCTGCCCTCTATGTTATAGGCGCCGAAGTCCAGGCGCGCGCCGTCGACCAGCACGGGCGAGGACGTGGGCGCGGCCGTCAAGGCGCGGGCCGCCGCGGGCGCGGGCGCGGCCAGGCCGATGAGCAGGGCCAGCGGCAGGGCCGCCAATTGTGAATATCTCATCACTTCGGTATGACCTCCAGCCAGTATCCGTCCGGGTCCGAAATAAAATAGACGCCCATTTCCCGGTTCTCGTAGCAGATGCAGCCCATCTCCGCGTGCGCGCGGCGCGCGGCCTCAAAATCATCCGCCTCAAAGGCGAGGTGTATCTCGTTCTCGCCCAGATCGTATTTTTGCGGGTGGGCGTCCAGCTCGGTCAGCTCCAGCAGGTGGCCGCTCTGCCCGTCCCCCAGGAAGACGATGGTGAAGCCCTCGCCCTCAATGCGGCGGGACTCCGCAAGGCCCAGGGCCTTTTCATAAAACTCCAGGCTTTTTTGCATGTTTGAGACATTCAAATTGTTGTGGACCATTTTAAAACGCATAACGCGCCTCCTTTTTTTAATATGCCCCTTCGGCGTGTCCGCGCCCGGATATCCGGCGGGCTTCCGAAAACGCCGCGGCGGCCAGCGTGAATATTATGGGGATCAGCGAGTATGAATAGCGATTCTGCACTTCAACCAGCAGGTAAGCGGCAAATGTGATCACGGCGGCGCAGGAGAGAAAGACCGCGAGGGCGGACGCCTCCCTCCTGAAAACCGAGTAAACCGAAAACGCCGCGCAGAGCAGGAACAGCGCCAGCCACCAAACGCTCTGAACCAGCGCGGCCGCGATCTTTACAGTGGCGATCCGCAGCGTCGCGCCCGGGAGGGAAACCGCCGCGCCGTCCGGGAACGGGTTTAAAGCTGGGTAATCCTCCTTAGTACTATAGCGCTCGGTCCACATTATGTCAAATTTTTTCAGGAACAGGTCAAAAAGCCTGCCGGGGCCGATGGACAGCCTTTGCAGGATCAGCCCTTTTACAGTCTGGTCACGGATCTGCGCGGGCTCGGACGCGTCCAGGCCCGCCAGAAAATCGGAATCGCCCTTCGTATACCGCCCGCCGCTGCCCTCATTAAGGCCGACGGCGATTTTATACAGGGGGAAATTGTTTTTTAGCCCGCCGGGGTTCAGGCCGGACCACACAAAGGCCCCGGAGATCAGCGCGCCCGCGGCGAGATAGACGGCACAGCAAACTACGGCCGGCAATACCCGGAGCGCCCGGCCCCGCGGATTGCCCGCCTCATGCCCAAAATCTCGGCCAAAAAACCCACGGAGCCGGGAAAACAGGCCAAACAGCGCGAATAAGCACAGCGCCCCCAGGAAGATTATCCCCTCAGGGCGCAGGGCGTTGCCAATAGCGAATAGCAGCCCCGCCGCGCAGCACCCCGGATATGTAAACGCGGACCCGGGCTTCGGGAACAGGGCGCACACGCCCAGCAGCATGAAGAACGTGCAGGCGAGCTGATTGGTGTACACGGGGACGATCATATACGGCATCGGGACAGTGAGGTACATCGCGCAAAGCGCAAAGGCGGACCCCCTGCTAAAAAATTTGCCGAGCAGGAAAAACACGCACAGCACTGACCCGGCCTCAAAGGCGCAGTTGACAAACAGCAGCGCGCCGATATTGCCCGGAAACAGCATGGCCGTCGGGGACATGAACGCGGGGAATCCCGCCTGATATGCCCACGTGCGGAAATACGGATCGGTCAGATAAGCGGGATCCGGGCTTGACGCCATTTGGTTCGTGACCCAGTAAAAGAGCTGAAAATCGGAGTATTGGGGCGTCTTTATGATGATTATCCAGGCGGCCCTGAGCGCGTACGTCAGGACGAATAGCGCCGCGTAACCGGCCCATGCCGGCATGCCCGCGCCCTTTGCCCGCGCGCCGCTCCGATAGACCCCGCGCAGCGCCATAAAACAGATAACCGCGACAGCTATAAGGCCTATTACAGCGGCCAGCGATTTACGCGGCGGCATGCCGGCAAAAAAATTCGGCGCTGTAACCGCGATCAGAGCGGCGGCGTTTTCAATAGCGGCGGCGGTAAAAAATACGGCGGCGGCCGCGAGGGCGAGCCTGGTCAGGATATTATTTTTGATCATATCGCGCCGCTCCTTTTATCGTCAAAGTTTTCGCCTCGTCATTTCAATTCGATCGGCTAAAAAGCGACCGTTTGTAGGGCGTGGGCTCTGCTCCCGCCGCCGTGTCCTGCCATGTGATACCATAAAAAATTGTGCAAGATCACAGTGCGGTCATGTATCAATTGCCTGCGGAGCGTAGGCGGGGGCTCTGTTCCCGCCGTATAACTAAAAACCAGATTACAGAGGCTAGATACTTGAGCCTTCGGCAAACCTTCTCACGGCAAATTAAGTAAAGCCAAGGATTACATATGCTATAGGGGCCATGGCCGTCCGCCTAACTATAGATTTCCAATAATACAGTTTTACTGAGCGCGTGCAAGTTTGGGGTTACGGAAAACTTAAGTTAAACGGACGGCCGGAAGCCGCCCCTACAGAAAACGATACAGAGATGAACAGACCGAAAACAGCCGAACGCACGTCAATTTAATATGTTTCGATAAAACAAAATCAAAGGATTCGCGCCCTGTAGGGGCGGACGACCCTGTCCGCCCGCCGGACCAAAGATTCCAATAATTTAATTATAAGTCTGCTCAACACCGTTTCTTTTTTATGATATAAATCAGCGTGCGTCCGGAATGTGCAAAGCACGAACGCGTCAATGTGAGGAAGCTGATTTATGTCAGCATTCACCAATAAACAGTACGATGTGCAAAGGCATGCCCCGTATAAGTTAGGCGCGTGCGGACAGAGCCGTCCGCCCCCGCATCGTCATTGCGGGCGCTCATTGCCTTAAGGTTGTTTAAGCGTCAACGCGCAAAACATTAAACCCGTCGAACTCACGCCATTCAAATAAATAGCGGCACGTCATTATCACAAAAACACAGCTTTGGAAACGTTTACCGGGCATAGCGTTATCAAGGTGCCTGTTTGGAATCGGTATAAGCCGCGATGGCGATTGCGTTAAAACGCCGGCTTAACCGCCTTTCAGGCGGAACCCTGTCTACCGGCTTCAGCCGGTAGACGCCAAGCCTGTCACTTAATAAACAAACTCCCGATCTGATACACCAAAAACGCGAACACCCAGGCTATTGCAATCTGGAAAAACGCGATGTACACAGCCCACGCCGTGTTCAGCTCCCTCCTGACCGTGGCTATAGCCGCCACGCAGGGCGTATACAGCAACGTAAACATCAGAAAGCTCGCGGCGGCGAGCGGCGTGAACAGACCGTGCAGGGCCGCGGACAGATTCCCGGCGGAGGCGTTCATCAATACCGCCAGTGAGCTTAGGACCACCTCTTTCGCCGTAAAACCGCTGATCAGCGCCGTCGCCGCCCGCCAATCCCCAAAGCCCAGCGGGGCCAGCAGCCCGGCGAGCGCGGTGCCCAGATGCGCAAGGATACTGTCTTCGGAATTTGCCGCCACGTTGATCCGCATATCAAAGCTCTGCAAAAACCAGATTATCATCGACACGGCGAATATAACGGTGAAGGCGCGCTGCAGGAAATCCCTCGCCCTCTCCCAGACCAGCAGGCCAACGCTTTTCAAGGACGGCATACGGTAATTCGGCAGCTCCAGCACAAATGGCATGGACTTGCCCCTGAACACTGTCCACTTCATAATAAATCCCACCAGTATCCCGATCAGTACGCCGCCGGCATACAGCGCGATCATCACAAGCGCGGCGTACCCCGGGAAGAACGCGGCGCTGAGCATGCCGAAAACGGCCAGCTTGGCGCTGCAGCTCAAGAACGGTATCAGCAGGATCGTCATCTTCTTGTCCCGCTCCGATGAAAGCGTCCGCGTGGCCATAATGGCCGGCACGGAGCAGCCGAAGCCCATTATCATGGGCGCCAGGCTCTTGCCGGAAAGCCCTATCCTCCGCAGCATCTTGTCCATGATGAAGGACACCCGCGCGATATAGCCGCTGTCCTCAAGCAGCGAGAGGAAAAAGAACAGCGTGACGATAATGGGCAGGAAGCTTAAAACCGCCCCCACGCCGGAGATGGCCCCGTTTACAACCATCGCCCGCGCTACGGGGTTTATGCCCGCCGCAATCATGGCCCCCGACACGGCCTGGGCCGCCCAGCCCACCGCCAGCATGGTCAGCCATGACAAAAACCGCCCGATCAGGCCGAAGGTCAGCCAGAAAATCAGCAGCATAATGGCAAAATAGATCGGTATGCCCAGATATTTGTGCGTCAGCAGCCTGTCGATCCGGCCTGAGCGTATCGCCTCCCGGCTCTCCCGCGGCTTTGTCACCGTGTGCGCGGTAAGCGTCTCTATAAAGGCGTACCGCATGTCCGCGAGGGCGGCCTCCCGGTCCGTGCCCAGATCCGACTCCATCTCGACGATGCAATGTTCCACGGTCTCCAGCTCGTTCGGGCTCAGGTTCAAGGCCGCCTCCATGGGCTTATCGCCCTCGATGAGCTTGGCGGCGGCAAAGCGCGGCGCGATGCCCGCCCCGGCGGCGTGGTCCTCGATCAGATGGCAGATGCCGTGCAGGCACCTGTGCACCGGCCCGGCGCAAAAATCCACGCGCTTGGGCAGGGCCTTCCTCCCGGCGGTCTCCACCGCCAGCTTGACAAGCTCGTCCACGCCCTCGTTCTTCGCGGCGGATACCGGCACGACGGGCACGCCCAGCTCGCCGACAAACCGCTCCAGATTGATGCTGCCGCCGTTGCCGTAAAACTCGTCGATCATGTTCAGCGCCACCACCATCGGCACGGACAGCTCAATGAGCTGCAGCGTCAGGTACAGGTTCCGCTCGATATTTGTGGAATCGATGATGTTGATTATGCCGTCGGGCCTCTGCCTGATGATAAAATCCCGTGTGACGATCTCCTCGTCGGTGTACGGACTGAGCGAATAGATGCCGGGTAGGTCCACCACGGACGTGTTGTCATACCCGCGTATCCCCCCGCTCTTCTGTTCCACGGTGACCCCGGGGAAATTCCCCACGTGCTGGTTTGAGCCCGTCAACTGGTTAAACAGCGTCGTCTTCCCGCAATTCTGATTGCCTACCAGCGCGAATACCATGGTCGCCTCCCACGCGAAATACAGCACGCGACTGTCTGATGCTGTTTTTTATCGTTGGCATAAATCGGCTATCTGTAATGCACGCAGGCACAGCGAAACCCTTTTGTTTATGCGCGCGCCAATGGAGGATAAACGGATGATAGCAGAAACGGTATCAGTGCGAGGCCGGCTGCAGTCCGCCCGAGATCTCGATCGAGAAGATCGACGCGTTGCCCGCGTTGCCGGTGCTGGAAAGCACCTCAATGGCGACATAGCGCGCCACGCGGTTATTGAGCGCGTCGGATGTGTGGCCCGGCGCGGCGTTGGCGCTGTTGTCGGCGAGCGGGAAATAATCGCTGTCGGCGGAGAAATTCTTATTTGCCGGGTACGGCGCGCCCCAGTCGCCGATAGGGGCGGTCCGGCCCCACACCCTGTACTGATACGCCCGCGCGCCGCTCACGTACCAATATATGTCGAGCGTATCGAGGTCGTATTCCCGCCCGAGATCGACCTCGATCCACCTCGGATAACCGGCCGAGGCGGCCGCCCAGCGGGTCGCCGTCCTGTCGCCGTCGACGGCGTTGGCGGCGTCGTTGCCCGCCTGGCTGTCCGTGCTTCTCACGGCGGCGTTCAGCGCGAGGTTTTCAACGGCGGAATACACGGCGGGTTCGCGGGTCAGCGGCTTATAGTCCGAATCCCAGATGAAACACTTGTATATTTTGGCCGACGCAACCGTATTTATCCGGGCGCCCAGCTCCGCCGTCTCGAACGGCGTAAGCCCGGCGCTTTGGCTGTCCACGGCGAGCAGCTTGCCGCCCGCGTCATACGCCGCCGCGATGACATTGACGGACATGGCCTCCGAAGCGGTCACAGAGAACCGCGGGCTGAACTCCCCGGCCGGGAAATCCCCGCTGTCAGGGATGATGACGACCCTGCCGTCGGCCGAGATGTCGTCGGGGTCGGGGCCTATCGCCACAACCGCGTCCACAGGGCACGGCGGCATTATGAAGCTATAGCGGCTGACGCCTTCCGGGGCACCCGCCGCAACCTCCGTCACCGCGACCGGAACGCCGTGCTGGGAAGCTGAAACCGCCGCCACACGCTGGCCGAACCCGACGCCGGAAACGTCGATTGTCACCGTTTCGCCGGGTAGCGCGGATGTCTTGCCGGCCGCAACCGAGGCCGTCCCGCCGGTGACGGAGACCTTTATAAGATTGGGCTGCTGAGCCGCGGGGAACAGGTGAAACTCGCGTATCCGGGCGTTGTCGGTGGTCTGGTTGGTTCCGACGACGGGGAGCAAAAGCCTGAAATACCGGCCTGAAACAGGCGCTGGGAAATCCCCTCTGAACGCCGCCGTGCCGTTATGCTGCGCCGTGTCGTGCACCGCGTCGATCCATTTGCCGAGCGGGTCCATCGCCTGGACATAATAATCCCTGAGATTGCTGCCGCCTTCGTTGGAGATATAATAGCTGCCGACCGTGTACACCGCGCCGAGGTCTACTTTGAGCCACATCGCGCCCAGCGGGTATTTATCGGTTTCACTCATGTCCGGTATGCCCGGCGCGACGACGCGCGCGCTCCATTTGGTGCCGTCATTGCAGTCCACGGCCTGGGCCGCGCCCTGGTCGGCCGCCGCCTGGTCGCTCACCCAGCCCGGCTTGAACGCCGTCAGCGAACCCGCGTAAACCCCTGTCAGCGCCCGGGGCGCCGCGGGGGAATACAGCTCAAACTCGTAAATCCTCGGGTTGCCGCCGTCGCCCTGTTCCGGCTTTGTGACGTACAGGCGGATGATGCGCGCGGTGAACGGCTTCACGGAGCGGTCGGTTATATCGGCCGCGTTGCCGGTCACCGGGTCGATATCGACCCATGCGTCCCCTGCCTGCGCCTGGAGGACGAAATCCCTCGTGTTCAGGTTCGCGCCCTCCCCGCCGGCGTGGGCGTGTTTGACAACCCAGCGGCCGATCACGTAGGGGCTGCCGAGATCGAGCTGCAGCCAGAAATTGCCGTATTCGTCGGTGTTGCTGCCCTGGTTGGGCGTCCCGGTTCTGCGGCAGCTCCATTTGGTGGTCATCGAGCCGTCCACGGCCATGCTCGCGTACTGCCAGTCCGTGGTGCCGAGCGGGGCTGCGTAGCCGTTGGCCGCCGCGGTTTTGCCCAGCGCGATGTTTGTGTCGGCCGTCGCCCCGTAAAGCGCGTTCGCGGGGAGCGCCACGTTCACATAGAAGCAGCCGGTCGGTTCGGATTCGGTGCCGTCCGCGCTCACCGCCACGATCTTATAGAAATAATAGCCGCTTAAATCCGGGGCGTCGACAAAGCTTGTAATCGCGGTCTCGCCTATCAGGCTGTCCGCGGCGGGTATGAAATCGCCGCTCTTGCCGCGGTAGACGCGGTATTTGGCGATGCCGTTCGGGTGCGAGGCCGGATCCCAGGTGAGCTTGACCCAGCCGACGCCCAGGGCCGATCCGTCGGCCGCGAGGCCGGTCACCGCGGTGGGCGGGGGGTATACCGCGCCGATAACCGGCTGGACTGTCACCCTGCGCGGCGGCATGACAAACGTATAACGCGCCGCCCCGGCCGGGACGCCGGCCGTCACGCGCGCCGCGGGTATCGCGCCGGCGCCCGTCTCATAAGACAGACCCGGGGAATTGACCGCGAATCCGTCGGGGATGCCCGTTATATCGACTGTTATCACGTCGTTGTAGGCGGCCTGCGTCTCGCTGACGGAAACGTCCGCGACGGCGCCGACCGGCGGCAGAACGGTAACGGAATACGTCTTCGGCTCGCCGCTTATACGAGTACCGAACAGGTGAAATTCCTTTATGCGCGCGTTATCGGTCGTCTGGTTGGCGCCGAGCACGGGGATGAGCAGGCGGAAATACCGCCCGGTGACCGGCGCCGGCAGCGTCTCGGTGAACGGGTCGTTGTTATTTATGTGCGTGTTGCCCGTTATGTGCCGCACGTCCCGCCACTCGCCCTGGTCGTCCAGCACTTGCAGATAGAATTCGGACAGCACGCTGCTCTGCTCGTTTTGGACAATCCAGCCGGTGACGCTGCACTCATCCAGCATGTCGACCTTAAGCCACATCGAGCCGAGCAGGTATTTGTCGGTTTCGCTCATGTCCGGCACCCCCGGCGCGACGACGCGCGCGCTCCATTTGGTGCTGTCGTTGGCGTCGAACGCCTGGGCCGCGCCCTCGGCTGCGGCGGCCTGGTCGCTCACCCTGCCGACGCAGCCGCCGAACATCAGCGAACCCGCGTATTTCGCGGGCGGCGTGCCGGCGTAGAACGTCACGGCGTGGGCGCAGGGCGAATCGAGCGACAGATTGCCGTCGTTGTTCTCCGCCAGCACTTTGTAATAGAATATGCCGAAGCCGGGCTGCTCCGTGTACGTCGCCGCGGTGCCGGCGGTGCCTACGAGGTTATCGTCAGACGGCGTGAAATCCTCGTCCAGCCCGCGATAGACCATGTAGTTGGCGATGCCGAGCTTGTCCTCGGCCGGGCCCCACGTCAGCGTGACGCTGCCGTTTCCGGAGACAGCCGCCTGAAGATTGGTTATATCCGTCGGCATGCTGCTCGGGTCGGCCGGGTCGCGCCCCCATCTGGACGGCGCGCCGCCCATGACGAAATCCAGCTCGCCGCCGGCCATTATCTGATCGTAAGTGATCCAGGGGTCGCCCAGCGGCTCGCCGTTGAGCGCGGCGGACTGCACGTAGATATTCGCCGGGGACGCGTTGACGCCCTTTATCTTAAAATCTTTGCCGTTGGCGAGGTGATACGTGATCTCCGGCAGGCGCGCGCCGTGCAGATAATACGTGTTCGTCGTGGAGAACGGGAAGAATCCGGACATCAGGAACATATACATTGTGCTCATGGCGCCGTTGTCCTCGTCGCCCGGATAGCCGTTCTGTGGGAAGCGCGACAAAAACTGCTGCACGTACTGGCTGGCGAGGTCGGGCCTTTTCACCTGCGGGGAGCACAGCAGCCAGATCGTCTGGAACGACGGCTCGTTGCCGAAATCGATGTGGCCCTTGGACAGGTCATACGCCAGGCGGCTCGCGAAGGCGTATTTGCCGCCCATCAGGCCGACCATGCTGTCGACGTCCCATATCGGATAGTACGAGCCCTCCCAGAGGGACGCCTCGTAGAAATCGTTGTTGTAGCCTATCGGGCTGCCGCCGGTTGCGGCGAACGTCCCGTTCTGGTTCTTGTTGTGGGCCAGCCCCGTCACGCCGTCCAGCGTCAGGCCGGGGTCCCACAGGTTTTTCCAGCTCCCCGCGCGGTTTAAGAAGAACGCGGCGTCATCGGCTTTGCCCAGGCCCCGCGCCATTATGCCGGCCGAGTAATCATTCTGCGCGAAGCCCATCGTGGCGGAAGACGGGTACAGCCTGTAGGAGTAAGCCATGCCGTTCTGGGCCGTTTTGGCGGCCGTGCTGTTCTGATAGCCGCCGTTGACATACGGGGCGGTGCGCATCGTCTGCGCCTCGCCGTATACGGCCTGATACGCAGCCTCCCAGTCCACGCCCGGGATATTTTTGATGTACGCGTCGGCGATGATATTCTCGATATCGTTGCCGCCCTGCCCGCATATGTACTCCTTGCCCTGGATGTAGGCGTCGGACATGTAGCCGTACTGGTTCGCGCCCTTATTCTTGTTGTAGCGGCTGATAAACGAGTTGATGTTGGCCGCGACGAGGTCGGGCCGCGTGAGCGTCTGGAACGGGAAAACGGTTTTCCAGGAGTCCCAGATCGTGTAGTAATCATCCCACTCGCCGTGGTCCGAAATGCGGTTTCTGGGCTGGACGTTGGCGTGCCACATCGCCGTGTAGAATTTTTCCTTCTGCGCTTCCGACACGCCCGCGCCGAGCTCCACCCTGCCGAGGACGGCGTTCCATTTGTCCAGGCCCGCCCGCCTCACGGCGTCAAAATCCCATGCGGGTATCTGGGCGTCGAGGAAGGCCTTGGCCTTGGCGGCGCTCACGAAAGAAACCGCGAGCTTCACGCTGACGGTCTCGCCCTCCGCCGTGCCGAACTTGGCGTAAGCGCCTATCCTGACGCCCGTGGACGCCGTCGAGTCCGTGTAAACGCCGTTTTGAAGGCCGTTGACCGTATCCCAGACGCCGAGCTCGGCCGGCGTTTTATCGAATTGCAGCGCGAAATACATGTCCCACTGCGCCGGGTTCCAGTTGTTCTGGAAACGCCCGCCGCCCGTGATGGTGCCGGTGGCCGGGTCGATGGTTATAGAGCCGTTGTTGAGCGCCGATAAATCGCCGATCTTGCGGCTGATGTCGAGCAGCAGCGACGAGGAGCCGTTCGCCGGGTATGTAAACCTGTAGATGGCCGCGTTTTCCGTGGGCGTAACCTCCGCCTTGATGCCGTATTTTGAGAGCGTGGCCGTGTAATAGTTGGCCGTGCCCAGCTCGTCCGTTATAGCGGACGCGCGGTTGGCGTCGGACATTTCGACGTTGCCCGTCATAGGGGCCAGCAGGAAGTTGCCGTAGGACTGCGTGCCGCCCGTGCCCTGCGCGTATAGCTGCCCGAAACCGACGACCAGATTCCCCGGCGTGTACCCCCCGTTTTTGCATGTGCGCGTCTCCGGGCTGGGGTGTATGGAGCCGTTCGGCAGCGTCGGCCCCGCCACCGTGGAGCTTGTGCCCGGCCCTATGAGCGTGTTGACGTATTCGGCGGGCGTTTTATTCGCGGCCGATACCGCGGCCGGCGCGCCCGCCCATGCCGGCGCGAGCATTGTAATCGATACCGCCAGGGCCAGCGAAGGTTTGAGTATTTTCATCACTTGCATCTCCTCACATAAAATTGTAGGTTATATAGCCGATCAAATTTGGAAGTAACCGGCTAACAAATTAAGGCAGCCTCTATAAATCCGTCATTGCGAGGAGCGGAGCGACGAAGCAATCCAGGGATCCCGGTTTATGCGTATACTGGATTGCTTCGCTTAGCTCGCAATGACAGATTGTGAAGTTTATAGAGATAGCCTTAAGTTGATCAGCTATACCTGCCTCTATCATAACATTTTGAGCGGATGTGCGCAAGCGGATTTGGGGCATAGCCCGCCCGCCGCGGGGCGATATTTTGAAATAATTTTGTAGTGTTTTGAACTTGACAAACTTTTACCGATAAAATATAATCGATATGCCAAGGGCGTGCCCCGACCGACCGGGGATGCGCCCTGGACATCAGGATTATGGAGGATATTATATGATATTTGAAAAGATAGCCGCGATTGTCGCGGAGCAGACCGGCAAAGATATTTCCGAGATCACGATGGATACCAGCTTCAGGGACGACCTGGAGGCGGATTCATTGGATCTGTTCCAGATAGTCAACGATATTGAAGACGAATTTGACATCAAGATCGCGGATCTGGAGACCATCGTCACCGTGGGCGACGCCGTCAAATTTGTCGAGTCCCAGCAGTGATCGCGCAAGATATGGGGGATCCCCTTATTGCATGGCGTCAGCCGGCAATGAGGGGATTTTATATGCTTGCCAAAGGCATTTTATATAAATAATATGGGTTAATATATAGATATATAAATGAGGGCAAAGGAGTAGGTGTCTTTGTTTTCATCGGGATTTGACGGCGGTGCTGATATACGGTTTGATATATCGGAAGAACTGAAGAAGCTCCCCCAGAAGCCGGGGGTCTATATAATGAAGGACGCGCGGGACGCCGTCATATACGTGGGCAAGGCGATAAACCTGAAGAACCGCGTCAGGCAGTATTTTCAGCCGTCATCCGCGGAGAACAACCCCAAGGTCATCGAGATGGTGCCCAATATCGCGGAGTTTGAGTACATCGTGACCGAGAGCGAGGTCGACGCGCTGATATTGGAGTGCAACCTCATCAAGAAGTACATGCCCAAGTACAATATACTGCTCAAGGACGACAAGGCGTATCCGTACATCAAGCTGACCATGGGCGAGGAATACCCCCGCGTGTTCATGACCAGGAAGCACGAGCGGGACAAGGCCAGGTACTACGGCCCGTATACCAGCGTTTACGCCGTGAGCGAGGTGCTGGAGGTCATCAACGGCATCTGGCCGCTGCGCAAGTGCCTGCTCAAATTCCCGCGGGATAAATTTAAGAACAGGCCGTGCCTCAATTACCACATCGGGCGCTGCAAGGCCCCCTGCAACGATCTGATCTCCAAAGAGGATTACGCCAAGATGGCGGAGGACATCGCGCAGTTTTTGGGCGGCAAATACAAGCAACTGGCGGAACGGCTGGAAGCCCGGATGCGCGAGTATTCGGAGAGCCTGGAATTTGAAAAGGCCGCGGAGCTGCGGGATAAGATAGCCGCGATAAACCGCCTGGGCGAGAAGCAGGTCATGGAGGACGCCGACGAGGCCGACCGTGACATCATCGCGTTTGCCCGCGCGGGCGATGAGGCACTTGTCCAGGTGTTCTTCGTGCGCGGCGGCAAGGTCAGCGGGCGCGAGCATTTTATGTTGGACGGCGCGGCGGATAAGCCCCGGGAAGAGGTGATGGCGGAATTTGTCAAGCAGTTTTACGGCGAGACGACGTTTATCCCCAAGGAGCTCGTGCTGGAATGTGACATCCTCGATAAGCATCTCATCGTCCAGTGGCTCTCAGGGTTAAAGGGCCGGCGCGTGACCGTCACCGTTCCGCAGAAGGGCGACAAGATGCGCCTCGTGCGCATGGCGGCGGAGAACGCCATAATAACGCTGGAGCAGTTCGGCGAGCGCATAAAGCGGGAGCAGAGCCGCACGACGGGCGCCCTGGCGGAGCTGCAAGCGGCGCTTTTGGAGCAGGGCGGCCTGGACGTGGGCATATCGCGCATCGAGGCCTATGACATCTCCAATATACAGGGCTATGAATCCGTGGGGTCCATGGTGGTATTTGAGAACGGCGCGCCAAAGCGCAGCGATTACCGAAAATTCAAGGTCAAGTCCGTAGCGGGGGCCAACGACGCCGCCAGCATGGAGGAGGTCATCACCCGGCGCTTTATGCGGTATAGAGAGGAGACTGACGGCGCGGACGGCGCCGCAAGCGCCGCCGGCAAATTCTCGACCCTGCCGGACATCCTCTTTATCGACGGCGGCGCCGTCCAGGTCGGCGCGGCGGAGCAGGCGCTCCGGGCGGCCGGCGTCGATATCCCCGTCTGCGGCATGGTCAAGGACGACAGGCACCGGACGCGGGGCCTGCTGTACGGCGGGCGCGAGATCGCGCTCAAGCATATGTCGGAAGGCTTCAAGCTCCTGACCAGGGTTCAGGATGAGGTCCACCGCTTTGCCGTGGAGTATCACAGAAAACTGCGCGAGAAAGCCCAGGTCCGTTCCGTACTGGACGATATCCCGGGCATCGGCGCCCTGCGCCGCAAGGCGTTGATGAAGCGCTTCGGCTCCATTGAGGCCATAAAGGCGGCGGATATAGAAGCCCTGGCCGGGACGCCCGGCATGGACAAGCGCGCCGCCGCCGCGGTGCACGGGTATTTCAGGAATCCCAAGGCCATGGGGCAGGGCGGCGGCTCATCTGAAAATAATATCTGAAAATAATATCTGAAAAAGGCCCCGCCGCCGCCCTCAGCCACGCGCACCCCCATGTTCGCGCGTTTGCCGCGGCGGACGGCTTTCGCGATTGACACAGCCGCTCTGGGATAATATAATGACATCATACAGGGGGCGTTAAAATTGAAATCGCAGGAACTGACGGCAAAAGCGGACACAACGGGCGCGCGAATGAAAAGGATACTGCTTTTAACAATAATCTCCGCGGCGGCTTTATTGGGCGCGTGCGGCGGGCCGCCGCCTTCGCCCCCGGATACGCCGCCCGCGCCTTCGCCCGCCCCGGTTTCGACGCCCCCGCCCGCCACGCCTTCTCCCGCTCCGTCCCCGACGCCCGCCGGCGCGGGCGGCCTTGTCGGCATAAGCATGCCCGCGCAGGGCCTGCTGCGCTGGAATCAGGAGGGCGCTACCTTAAAATCCCAGCTTGAGGCCATGGGCTACCGCGTGGACCTGCGGTTTGCCGCCGGCAACGATACCGCGGCGCAGGCCGGACAGATCGGCGACATGATCGGCGAAGGCTGCAAGGCGCTCGTCGTGACCGCGGCCGACGCCTCCGCGCTCGCCCCGGCTCTGGAGGGCGCGAAGGCCAGATCTATACCTGTCATAGCCTATGATCACTTTATTTTAAACACCGACGCGGTTACATATTTCGTCGCCTTTGACAATTATAAGGCGGGCGCGCTCCAGGGGCAGTTCATCGCGGATGCCCTGGGCCCCGGCGGCGGAAAAACCGGCGGCGGGCCGTATAATATCGAGCTCGTGTCCGGGGACCCGGGCGACGGCAGCGCGGCGCTCTATTGGGAGGGCGCCATGAGCGCGCTCAGGCCCCGTATAGACGGCGGAAGCCTCAATATATTGTCCGGGCAGGCGACACAGGCGCAATGCGCGGCGGCGTACTGGAGCGTGTCCGCGGCGCAGAGCCGCATGGCGGGCCTGATAGCCTCAAACCATTACGGCCCCGGGGGGGCGCGGCTCGACGCTGTCCTGTGCCCCAACGACACGACGGCGCTGGGGGTCACGAACGCCCTCTTGAGCGCCGGTTATTCGGCGGGGAACATGCCCGTCGTCACCGGGCTGGGTTGCGACAAGCCCAGCGTCAGAAACATCGCGGCCGGCATCCAGAGCATGTCCGTTTTCGACGACATACGCATACTGGCGGGCGGCGCGGCCTCCGTCGCCGACGCGCTCATCTCCGGCAGGCAGCGCGAGATAAGCGGCGCCGTCACGGTCAATAACGGCGCGTCGGACGTGCCCGCGCTGCTTTTAAGCCCCCTCGTGGTCACAAGGGATAATTATATGCAGATCCTCGTCGGCGGCGGGTATTATGACGCCTCCGATCTGGAGTGATTTTGACGGGCGGGGATGCCGATATGCGTTTTGAGGAGATTTGCGAGCTGCTCATATCAAACGGGGATGAGGCGCGGGCCGCGAAGATGCGCTCGTATATGCGCGATAAATTCCCGTTCCTGGGCGTCCCCTCGCCCATGAGGAAGGCGCTGTGCTCGCCTTATATCAAGGAGCTGAAAAAGCTGGACCCCGGCGTGTCGTGGGGCTTTGTCGATCTGTGCTGGGAGCGGGAGCACAGGGAATTTCAGTACGCCGCCAACGACTACCTGGCGGCCGTCAAAACCCGCGTCGGGCCGGGCGACATCCCCCGGCTCAAGCGCCTGATCGTCACAAAATCGTGGTGGGACACCGTGGACGCGCTGGATGTCGTCGTCGGGGACGCCGTTTTGCGCTGCCCGGAACTGGGCGGCGTCATGCTCGCCTGGAGCGCCGACGAAAACATCTGGCTCAGGCGCGCCGCCATAGACCATCAGCTCTCGCGCCGGGACAAGACCGATACGGAACTTTTGGAGCGGATAATTGTCAACAATCTGGGGCGGAAGGAGTTCTTTATCAATAAGGCCATCGGCTGGAGCCTCCGGGATTACGGCAAGACGGACCCGGAGTGGGTCCGCGGGTTTATCGGGAGATACGGCGGGGACATGGCCAGGCTGAGCGTCTCGGAGGCGGGCAAATATTTATAGCAAAAATATCCTTGACAAGTCCCCGGGATTGATATATAGTAGACGATGTCAATTGCCGTAGACAGCAGGTGCGTTTATCGCTTAATATCCAGCCGAGGTTGATATTTTGGGGTTGTCATGCTCTTTGTCTATGCGCGTATGTCCTTGGCGCATCTTCAGGGAGTTTTTATTTTGGGGATCGCCGCCATAAGAGACATGCGGAAGCAGCAAAACGCAAAGGAGGTGTATTATGCCAAAAACAGAAGCAAAACAGGCCCAGGTGAACGAGATCAAGGAAAAGCTTTCCCGCGCGAAATCCGTCGTCATCATCAGCGCCCGGGGCCTGACCGTTGAGCAGGATACGGATCTGCGCAGGAAGTTCCGCGAGGCCGGCGTGGATTACAAGATCTACAAAAACACGCTCATGCGGAGGGCGGTGGAGGGGACGCGGTTCTCCGGGCTCACGGATTTCCTCGCCGGCCCCAGCGCTTTCGCGTTCAGTTACAACGACTCGGTGGCGGCCTCGCGCCTTATATCCAAGGAGCTTAAGGCCAAGCCCAAGCTGGAGTTCAAGGCGGGCGTGATCGAAGATATCGTTTACGACGCCGAGGGCATCAGGCAGGTGGCGGACATCCCGCCCAGGGAAGAGCTGCTCTCAAGGCTGCTGGGCTCCCTCAAGTCGCCCATTTCGTCCTTTGCGCGCGTCTTAAAAGAGGTCGCCAACAGAGATAACGCGGCGGAAGGCGCGGCCGGCTGATAAAGAATCAAATATAATCAAATGGATTCAAATCAGCTCCGCCGGTGTCAAAACATGTTATTATTATACGGAGGTTAATATGGCTAAATTGTCAATTGAAGAGTTTATCGCGGCCATAGACGGGCTCACTATCGTCGAGCTCAATGAGCTCGTGAAGGCCGTCGAGGAGAAATACGGCGTGTCCGCCGCCGCGGGTATGGTTGTGGCCGCCGGCCCCGCCGCAGCCGCCGAGGCCGTCGAGGAAAAGACGGAGTTCGACGTGGAGCTCACGTCCTTCGGCTCCGAGAAGATCAAGGTCATCAAGGTCATCCGCGAGATCACCGGCCTCGGCCTGAAAGAAGCCAAGGACCTTGTGGAAGGGGCGCCCAAGATGGTCAAAGAGGGCGCTCAGAAAGAGGATGCCGAGGCTATCAAGGCCAAGCTCACCGAAGTCGGGGCAACCGTCACGATCAAATGACCGCTGTGGGTTGACGCATGTCAAATTGATGCAGCGCTCTATCCGGCAAAATTTTGCAGAACGCTGTGGGGACAGACCTTGTGTCTGCCCGTATTCCGGGCGGAGACAAGCTCCGCCCCTACATTTTATCGCCGGATTATACAGTAGGTTACGTTTAACGCGCAAAGGCCCCTATCCGGTTTGGATTTTTAGCCGTTATCGGCTAGGCGCGGGCGGATAGAGTCGTCCGCCCCTACACGGTCATTGCGGGCGCTTTTTGCCTTAAGATGGTTTAAGCATTAACGCTTAAACCCGTGAACTCACGTTTAAATAAATACCTCCGCTTGGACCGGCGTTTGACGTACCGGCCAGATGGAGGTATTTTATTGTCCGGGCCGCCGATTAAAAAAGACAGAAAAGAATTAATAAATCTTATTGAGGAAATATTATATTTATTAATATCGAAGGGGCGGACGGCGGCCGTGGAATTCTTTTTCCGGAAGAGCATGCTGTATATATTGGTCGGCGCGGTTTTTCTGACGGCGCTGATCGTCTGCGCCGTCATGACCAAATCCTATATCAGGGCAAAAGCGGACGCCAGGGACCAGATAACGGAAAAATTCGTGAACACGGATTTTATGGCGATGAAGGAATCGCTGCAGAAGGACTTCGACACAATGTACGACACCGCCCGCACCATATCCCTGCTCCCGTCCATAAGGCAGACCACCGACGGCAACCGCAGGGATTACACTGAGGACGTCGTGTCTGAGGGCCGCCTGTCGCAGGACGCGTACATCACCGTGTCCCAGCTCTATAACAACCTCACGAACGTACTGAACATATCCGAGCTCTTTGTGGTCATGGACGGCTTTGACTACGCCGCCGGCGACGTGCCCCTGATACTGCACGACGAACGGCTGAACGAGGGGCCGCCCCAGCTCAGGCACGGCGGCGCGGTATGCAATGAGTTCGTGTACGCCGTGGCGCAGATGGAGGAATTCAAGAGGCTGTACCCCTCTTCCGATCTGTTTGACATCAACCAGATCCCCGCGGCCTTTTCGCCGGATTTTCAGACGTGCGATCTGCGGCAGAGCATCCCCGGAACCGTGGATTTCCGGCTGAATTTGCGCGGCATGCTGTTTTCCGTGCCTATTTACGGTTATGACGGCATGTTCAAGGGCATGGTGGCCATAGTTGTGAGGACGAACGTATTTGAAGCCAATTTATTGAAGATACCGTTCCTGATCGTGACCCCGCGCGACGCCGAGCGGGCCGCGGCCATAGGTTTCGAGATGCCGGCCGCGTACAGCTATTTCTATCTCGACAATAAAACGCGCGGCATCGAGGTCTACGACAGAAGGAACGCGTATCTGCCGGAATACATCAGGACGGGCCCGGACAGCGGCGTTTTTTCCGATCTGGACACGTCGGACTACACCATATGGTCCCTGGGGTACCGCCTCAACGACAGCATGTTCGCCGAGCGGACGCGCGATCTTTCCGCGCGGTACTCCCTGAATATAGCCGCGACGGTCCTGTTTTCCGCCCTGCTCAGCCTCCTGATAATCCTTTATCAGCGGTTCCTGTGCAGGATGTTCAATCAGCTCGCGCGCGCGAAAGAAGCGGCGGAGGCCGCGAGCATGGCCAAGAGCCAGTTTCTGTCCAATATGAGCCATGAGATCCGCACGCCTATGAACGCTATCATCGGCATGACGCTGATCGGGAAGAACGCCTCGGACGCCGATAAGATAAGGGAATCCTTTGACGTGATAGAGACGTCCTCAAAGCATCTGCTGGGCGTCATCAACGACATCCTGGACCTTTCCAAGATAGAATCCGGCAAAATGGAGCCCATAAACGAGGAATTCCGGTTGGAGACGCTGCTGACCGACATCTTCAACGTCATCCGCGTCAAAATGGAGGAAAAACAAATCGTATACAGCGCCTCCATAGGCGGCGGCGTCCCCGCGAAGCTCTTCGGCGACCCCACGCACCTGTCGCAGGTCATAATAAACCTGCTGGCCAATTCAATCAAGTTTACGCCAAATGAAGGCAGGGTGGATTTCAGGGTCAGGGCGCTTATGAACGCCGGAGGGACCGCGGCCTTAAGGTTCACGGTCGCCGATAACGGCATCGGCATCTCGGAGGAACAGCTCGGGAAGCTCTTTAGGTCCTTTGAGCAAGCGGATTCGAGCATAACGAAGAAATACGGCGGGACAGGGCTCGGGCTCGCGCTCTCAAAGAGCCTGGTGGAGATGATGGGCGGCGAGATATGGGCGGTGAGCAGCCTCGGGAACGGCAGTAAATTTATCTTTGATATCGCCTTTGGCATCGTTTCCGACACGGTTTATGACGATCAGGCCGCGCGCGGATTAAACGCCCTCATTTTTGAGGGCGACGGCGGGGCGCGGGAATATATCGCAAGGGCCGCGGCGGCCATGGGGGCGCGCTGTGAAAGCGTCTCCGACGGCCCGGCCGCCCTTGAGATGATCGATAAAGCCATTGAAAGCGGGCGCTTTTATGACGCGGTCTTCCTGGAATACTCCGACAAAGAGCCCCTCGCCCTGGAGATCGCGCAGAAAATAAGAGACGCCCGGTACACGGACGCCGCGATATGCCTTATGGCCCCGTATATGACGGAACCCACAAATGTATTTGAGGAGGAGGCCCGGCGCAATTATGTCATACTGAAACCGGTGTTCGCTTCCGCCCTGCGCGGGATTTTTGAAAGAGCCGGCGGCGGGGCGGGGCTTTATACGGAACAAGAACCCGAATCTGATCAGCGCGTCCGGACAGAGTTCCCCGGAAAATCCCTGCTCTTGGCCGAGGACATGGAGATAAACCGCGTCATATTGAGCGCCATATTGGAAGATACGGGGATATCCATCGATACCGCCTCCGACGGCGCCGAGGCGGTGGAGGCGTTCCGGAAAAACCAGGATTATGATCTGATCTTTATGGATATACAGATGCCGAATATGGACGGCTACACCGCCACGCGCCTTATACGGTCCAGCGGGCTGCCGAACTGCTCCGCGGTCCCCATCCTGGCCATGACCGCCAACGCCTTCGCCGAGGACATCGAGCGGGCCCGGGACGCGGGAATGGACGGGTATATCAGCAAGCCCATCGACCCGGACGTTTTGTTCGCGGAATTGAATAAGTACCTCGGGGGGCCGGATAAAACGGCCGTTATCACAGCGTCGCACGCATACGCGCGGCCGCCCGGTTAAATTCCTCGACGCATTCGGGCCTGATACCGTTTCTTGATAAAGGTAGACATAAATCAGCTATCCTCCATTGGCGCGCGCAGACCTGCGAACAAAAGATTTCGC
>Ga0209629_10000187_pt1 | contig 30898 bp, 32 predicted proteins | sample TergutCu122P5_FD_187286 | JGI IMG/M metagenome (GOLD analysis project Ga0209629, IMG submission 187286) | Cubitermes ugandensis P5 segment gut microbial communities from Kakamega Forest, Kenya - Cu122 P5 (SPAdes) (version 2) | ecosystem: Host-associated > Arthropoda: Insects > Digestive system...
GCAGATGGATCGCAAAAACACTATGGCTACCATGACGATATTCGCTCATGACTCATGGTAAACAACATATGCTGAAGCTGCCAGCTAAAAGCTGGGGGTTTTAACCCTCCCAAATGGAGACAATAAAAAATTATTTCTTGTCCTTAAGCGGAAAGATTAGTGATCCTGAAATCCTTGAAATAATCAATTATTTTAAGAAACATATATTTTCAACAATTTTGTGTGATTCTTTTCCGTATGATTTTTCTAGAAAATACCACGAGGCGGATATTGATGTTTTTTACAGTGAATCAATTAATGCTCTTTATTATGTGTTGCATAATAACAAGCGGCTTTATTTTCCGAAAGGATGGGAGAGAGAGAAAATACGCGCTTATTATAACAGCTTGTGTATAGAGCAAGACAAGGATTCCCCACATCGCTACGAGACAGAGGTATTCACTATCCAGGAAGGCGATATAATCGCGGATGTAGGAGCTGCTGAAGGTATTTGGGCATTGGATTACGCGGAAAAGGCTGGGAAAATATATTTATTTGAATGTGACAAGGAATGGGTGAGAGTACTAAGAAAAACATTTGAACCGTGGAAGGAAAAAGTTGTTATTGTGAATAAATTTGTTTCGAATACCAATGATGGTAACAATGTAACTTTGGACAATTTTTTTAACGATAAGCGGGTTGATTTTATCAAAGCTGATATTGAGGGGATGGAAATTAAGTTGCTGGAAGGCGGTAAAAATATATTGGCTTCTGCCAGTAATTTAAAATTACTGTTATGTACCTATCATTCAAAAAATGATGGGACAGAAATAAAAAGAATACTTGATGAGAATGGATTTGAAACAGAATACTCAAAAGGTTATATGCTGTTTCTTTCTGATAAAGAATTGGAAAAACCGTATATAAGGCGGGGTCTAGTACGGGCAATGAAAAATAAAACATCAAGTTTCTGATGATATTGAGAATACTTTATACACATTCATCATCTTTGATTGGCGGGGGCAATAAGGTGTTGCTGCGTCTGCTGGATCGGTTGGATCGTAATCGTTTTGAGCCCTTCTCGGTCGTACCGGAGCACGGTCCTCTTGAAAGCGAGTTGAAGGATCGGAAGATACCGTATCTTGTCTTGGATTTACGTCCGAGATCATGCAACCTTCTTTCTACTGCCACTATTCTTACGCGTTTACGATGGTACATCATTCGTCATGGGATCGATATCCTTCACGCAAACGACCCGTTCACATATAGATTGGCATCCGTCGCCACTAAGGGTAGTAATAACTGCATGGCTCGTATTTGCCATCTGCACCATCCCGAAATGTCGTCTCAATCGATAAGATGGTCCTTTGCGCGCCAGCCAAATCTGGTACTCACGCCAACAAAGTTTGTACGCGACCAAGTCTGTGACTGGATGGGTGTCAAGGATACTTCATTTGTACACGTCGTGGGAAATCCTGTTGACGTTGAATGGTTTTCGCCGCCGTTGATTGTCGAAGAAGTGAGGCGGCGGGTTGGAATTGACGTGGTTGGTCCCCATGTGACAATCATTGGGGCGCTGGCACCACATAAAGGGCACGATTGTTTCTTTCGCATGGCGTCAATACTTTTACAATCAATTCCTACCGTGACTTTTCACGTGATTGGCAGTGCGCAGACAGGGGATAAGGAATGGGCGGCGCAACTGCGACAGATGGTTCACGACTTGAATATTGCCAATTCGGTGCGTTTCTGGGGCTTCCTCCCCGATGAGCAAGTACGAGATGTTTTATGTGCAAGTGACTTATTCGTGTTACCAACAAAAGTCGAAGGATTTTGTCTTGCAGTTGCCGAGGCTCAGGCTTGTGGTGTGCCGGTACTTACGTCGGCTATCCAGCCGCTGGATGAGGTCGTGAAGGATGGAGAGACGGGTTGGTTGCTACCGCAAGGTGATTTCCAGGAATTTGCTCGACGTGCATTGGAATTGCTCACAATGTCGATTAAACGTCGCAGTTTCGCTGCTGCCGCCCGCCGGTTTGTTATGCATAATTTTAGCCAGGCTGTTTTTGCGGAGCGCATCATGGGCCACTACGAAGCGATTAGCGGGTTGTTGAAAAAATGAACGAATAGAATTACTAATATTGGACGATATTATATAGTCTGGTTAATGAGGGCTGCTTGGTTTCGAAGTTGTTTTGGACAGCAGCGGTTATGACATATATGTTAAGCGTGGAAATTGAAAAATGGTTTCTGTAAAGATTAAAAAAAGAAATTTGAAATTCGGACATACCGTTGCTGTAGTAGCTTTTAATAACCATGCGTCAACTCATGTCTGTATATCGCAAATCAGAAAAAGCGGTTTTTCGGAAAATATTATTCTTATAGATAATGGATCATCGCCATCTTTTGAATCCCTGGCGCATAAATACAATTGTATTTACATTCGAAATAAACGTAACCGTTATGTAAACCCGGCATGGAATCAAATTTTTAAAATATGTGATAGTCGTTATCTAACATTGTTAAATAATGACTGTATACCAAAAGACAACTACTTAAATGAAGTTGTTGGTATAATGCAGGCGCACAACTTATCACTTGCCGTGCCTAATGCAATTATTGTTTCAGATATAACAAATTATACTGGTTCATTAGAAGCAGATTCTACCCGTGAAATGATTGATATTAATATTCTGAAAGATGGTCACTTCATGACTATTGATATGCAGGCATATACCCAATGTCAATTTTTAATACCACGGGGATTACGAATATACTTTGGGGATGATTGGATATTTGGGCAGCTGAGGTTACATGGTTATCTTTGCGGACAAATTTCCAACCGTTATTGTATCAGAGAAACTGGTGGCACCACGTCACGTAATCCGCAGCTACGATCCATCTTTCATAAGGATGCTCAAATTGCACATAATAGTCTCCTGATAACTCAATTGTGTGTTTTTAGCGGAAGCGTTGACGAATCAGCACTGTTATTTTGGAAAAACAGGCCTTTTTACCGTCGTTTGATTACATATATTCGCGATAAAATTTCTTTGTATGTGGGAGGATTCTAAACAGCACCTGATTGATATTGTAAAAAATATATGAAAAAGAAGTGTATTCCAGAGGTTACCGAGGATTTTCACATCGTTGTCTTGTCTTAAGGAGAGGATGTTTTATATGAAATGTTCCCGTGTATTGCTTTTAGCGTCACTCGCAACCACTATGCTGTTAAGTTTGTTTCCTATGAATGCTTTTTCGGAGAAATTATTGCATCAGAGCAATCTGAAATATATTGGCGCCTTCAGGTTGACTAAAGAGAGACTTGGTTGTGATTCGTGGGAGGATTGCGTCTTTGCTTATGGCGGCAGGCCCATTGCCGTAGATCCAAATGGGAATGAAGGTAAAGGGTCGTTGTTTATAGGGTCGCATATTTATTCACAGAAAATTGCTGAGGTCTCCATTCCGAAGCCCATAGATTCGAATGATCTTAAGAACTTAAATACGGCGAGTATATTACAAGATTTCCATGATATTACAGAAGGGCATAGGCAAAATATATTAGAAAATGGAGCCCCATATGGTCAGACTGTGCATCCTGGGGGATTGATAGTATATGGCGACAAATTAATTGGGAGCGTTTTTACTTATTATCCTGGTGAAACACAAATCCTTTCACATTATGTTTCAAGTAAAAATTTGTCAGAAATTGGTGATTTTGCCGGTATGTATAAAATTGGGACCGCTGTGGACGCCAGATTCCTCGCCGGCTATATGGATACTATTCCATTGAAATGGCAGGAAAAACTGGGTGGAACAACTATTACCGGAGGTGGAGGGATTCCTAGTCCTGGAAAAACATCTACTGGCCCATCCGCTTTTGCCTTTGATCCATCTGACCTTGGGTTAAAGAAACCCGCGCCGGCAAATACTTTAATGTATTATACTTTGAAGAATCCACTTGCTGTTCCTGATTCAACAAATTCAATGTTTAATTTAACTACGCAGCTTCGGGGTGTGGTCTTCCCAGAGGGAACCGATAGCGTTTTATTCTTTGGCAATATTGGAGTTGGTAAATATTGTTATGGAGTCGGGACATCTGACCTTGCATTGCTAGGAAAGCCTCTGCCAGAGATCCCTGATGTGAAATATGATTGTTATGATCCAGGAGATAGTAGTAAAGGAACGCATGCCTACCCATACAAATATCAGGTATGGGCTTATAATGCGCATGATTTTGTCAAGGTAAGAAAAGGAGAGTTAAATCCATGGGACGTTAAGCCCTATGAAATTTGGAATTTAGCATTGCCTTTTCAACCGGTAAGGGCTGAAATTCTTGGAACCTCTTATGACAAAAAAAATCGAAAATTATATATCTCGCAAGCGCATGGAGACGGTGATAATCCTCTCATTCACGTGTTTGAAATTGTTTCTGAATAGGGAGAGGCTCCTTACCGAAACCGTAGGGCCTGTAAATTGAACTGTGTCAAAGTGAATTTGCCTCACAACTCATTTAACCTGATGTTAATACTACTCCGATTGATATAAATTGATTTTAATGTTGTCATGTTGAATGAGAAACGAGGTCATATTTCCTGGTTATAGAAAAAATACATGGCGCCGTTTATAGCCAACGGCGACTTCATGCATTTTTACTACGAAGGCTTTGAATCTGGTGATAAACCGGAATACGGTCGCCGCGATCGGGCGGAAAAGGAATTCGCTGACAAAGATAGAGTATCTTCATGGGCTGATGTTTGCGTTAAATTGGAATTTTCAATGATTCGAATAATTCCCACTCCCAGCATGATATGTATCGTCAGGAATGGTATAAGCAGGCCATCGATAAACGAGATACTCACGCAGTAACCGAAGAGCCCGGCTTCAAGGCCGGTCAAGGCGTCATGGAGTGGGCGCGTTTCTTTGGTTGGTGGCCGACCGGCCCATTGCAGCTTGCGGGTTCGCCAGAAAAAACTCACGATCAGCCAGAATACCGGTATGGCGAGAAACAAACCACCTTCCGGCAAAACCTGACCGAACCAGGTGCTGTGGCCGACTTTATACCTGGCAAAGGAATAATCGAGCAACCCACTATCGAATTTTCCAACAAATTTTATGCGATAAGGAGCCTTGGCTTTGGCAAAATTGAGGAAACCGACACCGAATATCGGATTATCCTGAAATATGAGCCATCCCGCCTGCCAAAGCACCTTACGTGAACCAGAGGAATACTCTTGCTCCGGTTTTTTGTCGTCAATGGTGTCAAGGCGGGCAATATATTGTTTAGATAGCAATGGGACCACAGCCAGCAAGACTAAGAAGTAACATATGCCGAGCCATATTCTTTTCCGTGAAATCAGCAGCAGGTAGAGACATCCAGCGGCCAGCCCGAGAAATCCGCCTCGGGAATTGGTGAACATGATCATGCCGGCAATCAGGATGGTCGCGTTCAGCCCGAATATTTTTTGCCACCGTTTATCGGCGGTAAAAAGCTTATGCACCGCTAGGGGCATGAACAGCGCCCCGAATGCGGCTACCGTGTTGGTTTCGCCAAGGCCGCCCAAATCATCCAGCCGAGGATTGCCGCCGAAACTCTGCTGCCATCCCCAGAGGGCAAGAAGCGTTGCCAGGAGCAGCAAAATATCAATGAGTTGAATGGCTTGTTGCTTTTCCCTCACTATGCCGATGATCAGCCAAAGGACGATCAGCGATCTGTACAAGTCCCCCAGAAAAGTCCAGGCCCTGGGGTCAGTCGGCAGATCCGCCAAAAGCACGGAAGCGGTCATAGCCAGACAGATCCACAGCGCCAGCCACCATTCCCGGACAGCAAGGGCTTCGGTTTTGCTTCCGCTGCTCCGCAAAAAGCCCAGCAGAGTAGCGCCGATGCTGATCTTAAAAATGACCATAGCGGTGTCCTGACCCCAAAACAGCGCGTCAGGGCGGATGATGTTGCAGGCGAGATAAATCACCAAGCCCCAAAATGGGCGCCACACAGCGATGCCGACAACAAACGGCAGAGAAAGATAGAAGAGCAGGACGCGCATACGTTTACCTATCGGACACGCTCAAGTAATGGATATATTCTGACCCGCGCCAAATTTCTGGCTGTGTGGGTGAGAGGCGCCATGGGAGCACGGATGTATCGCCCATTTGCAGCGGATAGTGGATGATCCTGGCGATTGATTGTCGGATTCGCGGAGGATATTTTCATTCAGCGCTGAATGCCATAGCCAAAACGGTTGACGAATCCGGATAATTTTCAATTTGTTTTGCCACGCCCGTGAAAGTTTCCGATGCCATCGGTTTCCTCGATTTGCGTATCACTTTTGTTGCGCGTTGAAACAGCGCTTCGTTTTATGAACTGAATCTGAAAAGACATACCGATCTCCCGCCATTGGAAGGCGATTTCCGGATAATTTTTCAATTCGCCGGCAATGATTTTCAAGCCATTTCCCCATTGGTCGATGAGGCCAAGACGACGGAAAACCGGGGCTATAATTTTATTGCGCACATCGCTCTGGCGGCTTTCCATATCGGAAAAATCAATGGATGGCGGTGGCAGGCCCGGACTGGTGACTTCGACCATGTCATCATAAATGGCCAGCTTGATGTCTTTCCCTGTCAGTGCATAGTCCCGGTGCACCACCGCGTTACGAATGACTTCCCGTATTGCCTTGACCGGATACTCCCAACGGCTGATTGTATACACCCCTTGCACCGCTGCGCCCTCGTTGATATGGCGCAAGACGAATTGATATGCTTCTTCTGGTTGTGAGGCGATGTGAGAACGGATGCTTTTGCGGTCGATGAATTCATCCGGGCGTGTGCCTTTGAAACGGGCGCATTCGATTTTCGCGAATGGAAACAAGGTATTGCGTATATCGTCATCGGAAAGAAGAATTAAAGCATGGGTTGGGTAAGTTGCACCCTGGATATTTTTTACCAATTCCAGTTTGCGTAGGGTATTGGTATCGAGAATTTCGTCGGTTTTTTCTTGAAACGATGACTTGAAACCGGAAATATCGACGTTTCCCGCCTGCTTTTCCATCACATATTCGGCATCAAAAGAAATATTGCGGCGGCGTTCCGGTTGTTTAATAATTTCAGCAACACTCATGGTGGCGATCCTGGCATTGTACTGATTTTACGACTCGATCAAACAATGCGTCCAAGGCGCGAAGTTTCATATCCCACACACAGTTCCGGCGGATAAATTCCATGGCCCCTGTGGCGCGCGTTTCTCTGAGCCTTTCGTTTTCTATCACATCCAGCAAGGTATGGGCAAATGCTTCCGCGGTTCTTTCCGCCGTAAAAACCAGTGGTTCGGCGCCATCCGGCAATCCCTTGGCCACATCCGGCGTGGTCAGCACGGGAACGCCGGCGGCCATGGCCTCGAGGATTTTATTCTGCACCCCTCGCGCGGTTGCGAGCGGGGCTATGGATACGGTGGCGGCGGCAAGATAGGGACGGACATCGGGAACGTATCCGGTCACTTCGATTCCCGGAACTCGCGTCAGCTCAAGGACGCTTTTGGTCGGCCTGGCGCCAACGATGGTAAAACGCGCATCCGGATGGGCTTCGCGGATTTTACTCCAGACCTGGTTCGCGAAAAATGCCACGGCCTCGGCATTGGGCAGGTAATCCATGACTCCAACAAACACAATGTTTATACAGTCGGTCTTTCGGGGAAACGCGGAAAAATAATCGGCGTCAACACCGTTTTCAAGGATATCGACGGCAATCCCTGGAATGTATTGACGAAAGAGTTCGGCCTCATTTTTGGATACGACGCAGGAGGCGTCAAACGAAGCGGCGATTTTTCGTTCCCAAGCGAGCAGCGTCCGGCTCTCGCGCCGATAAATCCAGCGCATCGGCCAAGATGATTGCCGGGCCAGGCTCTCCCACTTGAGAGAATCGACATCGCAGAAATTCATGATCTTAGGAATTCCCCGGCGATTTTCCACATACTGGGCCATGGAGCTGGAAAAAACGATAAGGGCGTCAAACCGGTTTGCTGTCAATTCCGCGTTGATTAACCTTTGCAACTCTGAATTTCTAAAGTAGCCGAGGGATAACGGTTTGCCTCGCAAAAACGCCGAGAGCATCCCCCTGATTTGATGCCATCGGCAATGATCCGGCGCCAGCACTTTTACCCCTGATTCTTTCTCGAGCATTTCAGCGTTCTTGCGCGTCCCGGTATGCGCTAGCGACCCAACGACGACCTCATGCGTTTTGCAGAGGTGCTGAATCTGGTGATAAACCGGAATACGGTCGCCGCGATCGGGCGGAAAAGGAATTCGCTGACAAAGGTAGAGGATCTTCATGGGCTTCTTATGTTTGGCATTGGATTGAACTTTTTAATTTATTTTTACCTGCTTAAATAACGTATTGTCCTCTCGCTTCTTATCTCACTGGCAATTATTTCATGTGTGGGTTCTGGCGGCGCTATTTCCTCTTGCTCATCATTCTGAGCGAAGCGAAGCGCGGCTTTTTGCGCGGAGCGGAGTCGCAGAATCCACCCAGCGTTAAATCCCGCGACATGGATTCCGCGACATGGCGCGGAATGACACGGAGGTATTCTGTGCGCTGGCGCTCAACACACTATTGTTCTCCTACATTGTTACGATACTTCAATATCGAGATGACACTCGCGAATCCAGGCATTCAGGCGAATACTTTTTACATGCTGTGCTTTTCATTATGAGGAGTCGCGGCGTGGATAGTGAGCAGAAGTTCCGCGTTGTCGAGCAAACGGTATTCCGGTCTGCGTCCCGATAAATTTTCGCTTGCGGATAAAATGATCGGCACGCCTTCGCCACGTCTGTCCATCAGGAAGCCGCGTTCGCCATCATAATCATCTAAAGATACCGGGCATCTCGCCAATAAACTGCATAACAGTTCGTTTCGCATTGCTTGCCGCAACGGCAACGAATCAATGGTCATCGTATTGGGAATGGCGCCCGGTGAAAACAATTCCAAACGGTCATCAAATAAATGCAGACGAATTTTAGCGCCGTGGATGGAGTAGTCACGGTGAGCGACCGCGTTAACAAGCGCCTCGAAAACCGCGCTCATCGAATACTGCGGTATATCCCGCCGCGCTGGCTTTTTGACCGCGCCGATCCGCATATTTTTGCGGATGAAGTTGTACGCCGCCGCGATTTGTTGATCCAAAGGGCCGGTAATGTCCCTGGCATCGAACTGATAGGCCGCGTTGCGTTCGGCGCCGCGATAGGCGACGGCCTGAATATAGGCACTCGGCAGGTAATCTTGTGGCGAATTGCTGGCCAAAAGAATACCGCTCACTGTCGGGCATACTCTGCCGCCCGCGTCCGTAGTCAGCAAGCGGAGTTTCAATAGAAATTCACCGTCATCGGTCGGCGAAAAACGGGTGCGAAATTTCTCCCACAGTTCTTTTTTCAGGCAATCCGTGGCTGCGTTCGGCACCGCTTGTTCGTCAACATAGATCATTCGCGACTGACTCCGTTGCTAGAAGTTCAATTTCGCGCCAGCCGCGTCAGTAGGCTATGGACGCCAATCAGCATGAGAAGGCCAAGACAAAAGACTACCAGCCCGGAAAATTCGTGCAGAAAGCCTTCCGCCACCCGCGAACCATAGATGTTGGCCAGAAAGGCGGTGCCGGTCAGGCGGATGATGTTGGCCAAAACCGCCACCGGGGCTGCGGCAAAAAACAACGTCACCTTGTGCCAGCGACCGAAATCGGAGAAAAAGGCCAAGGCACCGGCCAGCGCGAACATGGTCAACAGCGAACGCAGACCGGAGCAGGCGGCGACCACCTCCAGTGTTGTGTCGGCGAGATGCAGGACATTGCCCTCGCGGAAGACCGGAATCCCCATGGCGTAGATGGTCTTTTCGGTCAGCGTCGTGCTGAAGAGCTGCATCGGAAAGGCAATCTGGTTCCAGATGATCGCCGGCAGCGGCATCATGAAAATCAGATACAGAATCGGCGAGGCCAGCGGTTTGAGAAAAGGCCGTCCGCCGAGAAAAGCTGTCAATCCCAACAGGACGACGATCAGCGACAGCCTTTGCGCGAAAAATTCCGCGCTGACTTTGCCGGCGATCAAGAGCATCAAGCCCACCACCACCACCACCAGGCCGCTATTCATTGGCCTGGTCTTGGCTTCGGCGAGCTGGCGGCGTCGCGAATAGATCATGTAGGCGGCGATGAAAGGGATGAAATAGCCATGCGAATAATCGGGGTTTTCATCCCAATCCTGCGCCAGTGGGCCGAAAAGGGGCCAGTACAGACCAACGAGAGCGACAACGATGATTGCCAGCAGCGGCAGCGACGAGCGGGATGAGGAACTCACCGGCATCATAGATGGGCGCCAGGCAGAAAATCGCCCAATTCCGACAAGGCCATCTCGGAGAACTGCCGCGTTCGCTCTTCCGTCGCCTCGACCTGGCCGTCCTTGACATAACTCATGACGCGGACAAAGGCGCCATCGCGGCGTCCCATGAACAGGGCATCTTTGATCAGCCAGAATTTTTCCCAGTATTCCGATGGGATAATCCGTCCACGATTTTGATACCAGTACATCACCACTTGTTGATCGGCGCCGTCTTGGATCAGCATTTCGCTGACTGCTGTTTGTTTCCCGCCGATGTTCAGCGGTGTCCGACGGGTGGTGTAAATGTTCCAGCCGGCGCCGGGTAGGCAATTCTTTGGCGAATGGTAGGAGCCGGTGACGCCGACGGCGCGGTAGTAACCGACGTAGAGATTGATCCGTTCTCCGGCGCTGTTGATGTAGTCGTACTGGATGTAGTCATCGACGCCCAGCATTTTCAGCTCCGCCGATGACGACTGGAAAGCATTCGACAGATGATAATCGCCTAAACGTTGCGGGAAATCGGCCAGCGTTCGTTTAATCGGAATGGCCCTGACCTCGCTGGTGACATTCAGCACATACCAAGTGGCGGCGAACAACAGCAGGATGAGGAGAACGCGGCCTTTGTTCATCTGATTCCTGTTTACCAGTGGAAGAAATCACGCTGCATCGACAGCACCAGCATGACTCGGTGCTCGTCGTAGTTGTCCGTGGGCAAATCGCCATCCTGGGTGGTGTAGGTATAGTTCAGTCCCAGCGAATACCAGCGGGCGAAATTGTAGTTCAGACCGCCGCCCAGCGTGTATTGCCTGGTGTTGTGGCTGCCACCGGCCAGCTCGTTGGCCAATTCGCTCCCGGTCGGCGAAGAGCTGTTCGTCACATCCTGATCGGCGGCAGTGGCCATAAAGTTTAGGGCAAGGTTTTGGCTCAGCGCCTGTGACACGCTGACCCCGCCCCGCCAGTATTCGGTCATGCCGTTGTTGTTGGTGTTGCCGGAAAAGTTTTGCATTTGGACGCCATGAGAGGCGCTGAAATTGATTCCGCCACCCGCGCTCCACTGGCGGTTGTAACCGGCGTTGAGGGCATAGCTCCACGAATCGTCAGTGTTATCCTGCTTCGACAGCGTCGGCCCGGCGGAGAGACTGAATTGCGATTTTGGATTGATCTCCCAGGTCCAGCCGAGCAGCAGGCTGTGGATCTGACTGTTATTCTGGCTGTCGTCGTCGTAGCGGCTGGTATCGAGGGAATAGGTCAGGTTCAGCGGGTGATGCGGGATGGTAAGCGATTCGATCGAGGTGCTGATATGGAATTCCTGGACATTGCTGGAAGCGGTCTGGGAAAGGCGGGCCTGATTATTGGCGTTATCGGTGACTGGCACCTCGTCCGCCGTTTCGCCGTCTGTCGCCGGAAGCGCCGCCGCCCCATCGCGGCTGCCCGGAACATACTGCGCGTTCACATTGAAGCGGTAACGCGAGTTGAGACGATGGTTGATATTGGCGAAGATGCTGTGCCGGTCATGATCCTGATTGGTGCCAGTCAATTCGTCATAACGCAACAGTTGAAGCTCATAACCAAAATTGACAGAGCTGTCTTCCCAATAGGCGTAGGTGGTATCGATATGGAAGGTATTGGTTGAATACTTCTGGCGGCCAGGCTGATCGGCGAGCTGGTTGCCGCCGGTGGTTGTTTGCGAGGTTTGCGACGTGGTGGCGCCAGGCTGACCGGCAGTCTGAGCGCCTGGACCGCCAGCTTGAGTGTTCTGGCCGCTACCCTGAACGCCTTCGCTGTTCACCGGCTGCGGCGTGAACCCGGCCATATTGATATTGTCGAGGTCGCTGTCGGTCTGTTGGTAGTTGTTGGACACGTTGACGGCCCAGCGGCTGGTGGGCGACCAGTTGGCGCTGATGGTCACCGCCTGCTGCAAGTTGCCGTGGTCGCCATCGCCATAGAGCATACTTGGCGAATAGGTGAGATTGATGGCATTTTTCTCACCGAGGCTTTTGACGGTCAACACCGGGCTGATAATGACGCGGGAGTAGTTGCTATCATTGGATGAGACCGCCGAGGGCAGCGTTGCGGTCTCGCCGTTAATTTGCCCGGAGGGCTGGGCGGTTCCGCTAGAGGTGTTGCTACCGCTGTGGTTAGAGATTTCATAGCTGACGCTTCCGCCGCCGGAGAAGGAGTTTTCCCGCGCCTCGGCTTGCGGAACCGCCGGTGAAAGCGCCAGCGGCACGACGCTCGTCAGAGCGCAGAGGGAGAAGAGGGCGACTTTTGTTTTCATAAGAAATTCTGCTCGTCAAGAAAAGTTTCATGTCCGGCAAAGAATGCCGGGTCAGTGGGCGATGATAATGTCGCCCGACTTGATGATGACATTGCGTTCCAGGTGTTTGCCAGCGAGGAAATCATCGTAATCGAATTTCAAGGTATTGCCCTGAAATTCCTTGGTGAGTTCGCCACTTTCCTTGCGCACGACAGTCACTTTCGAGTTGGACCACTGATCGAAACCGCCGGCCTCGGCAATCGCCTGCACAAGATTGATTGGATAATTGATCGGATAGACGCCCGGTTTGCCCACCTTGCCCATCACGGTGTAGCGCTGGCTCCCGCTTTTTTGCAGTACCACCGTCACCACCGGATTGTCATAGACGGTGGCAAAGAGTGTCTTCAGCATATCGGCGAGTTGGGTCGGGGTTAGGCCGGCGGCCTGTACGTCACCGACATGTTTGAGCGAGATACGTCCATCGAGGCGCACCGTCACCCCTTGGTCGGTGCTGGTTTTCTTGTTGTCAACGCCGTCATCGCCGGCGGCCATATTCCCCTCGCCATAGACGCTGACGCCCAGGATGTCGCCATAGCCAATGACATATTCCGTTTCGCTCCGCACCTGCTGGGCGCCGACTTGTTGCAAGCTATCCTGCTTCAGTTTCGGCGAAGCCGTCACATCTTTTGTCGATTGCGCCGCCAAAGAAGCACTGGAAGCGGCAAATACACACAGCGCGGCCAAGAGGCAAGCCGCCAGGGAAGACGTTATCCATTTCATATTCATGGGACACCTCATGGGAAAAAAGAGAAAGGCCGGTTTCATCGCCACCGGCACAGCATCGACCGGTGATTATACGAAAAAATTCTAGCAGAGAAGTTAGCTTTTGGCAAAAAACGATCACGGGCGGCAAAATCATGTCTTAAGCGCCAATGGTCGCCAGGCGGTCTTGCGCACGCTGGCCACGGCCAGCGCCTCCGGCGGCAACGCAAAAATTTCCGCCACCGCTTCCAATGGTTTCACCCCGGATTCGCCGCCGTGGTAGTTCAGGCTGAGCGAAATGCTTTGTCCATCGGCGGTACAGGCGGCGACCAAAGGCCGGATGTCCACTTGCCGCGTCTTGCCCTTGCGCTCGCGCACGACTGGCCAGCTAGACGCAGCGATAAATTTTGCCAGACATTCGCCACTATTCTGTGGCAGAACAAGGCCGGTGATGTGGTAATCGCAGGCAATGTCCTGCGGTATGCGCCCGGCATGGCTGGTCAAAGCCGTTGCCGTCAGGCCGGGAGGCAGGGCCGCGTTCAGCCGGGCCAGAGCCTCGCCAGCGTCGCTGATTTCTTCCGGCGAATCGACGAGGAAATATTCGCACTCGCTTTCCGTGCCCGCTGGCAAAGCCGGCGCGAACGACACCTTCGGCGATGGATTGAAGCCTTCGGAAAAGTTGGTGGCGATACCGGCCCGCCTGAGCGAGCGGAGGATGGTCTGCAAAAAGTCGAGATGACCAAGGAGAGCAATGAGGCCGAGACGGCGGTAGCTGATCAGGTATTTGTGGTGCTCGTGCGCCACCTGGTTTCTGGCTGGAGGCCGCTTGGACTGGCTGACCGCCGCTGGCGCCATCTCCACCTTCGGTACTGGCAGCGATTTGCCCGCTGCCGCCTCTTTATCGTAAACGATAGGTTGTACCGTTTTGAAATCGCAGACGCCGCATCCCTGGCAAGCGTGGTAGCGGCAGTCGGGAGTGTAGATTTCTTCCTGGCTTTTCCGCCATTCCTCTAAAAGAAATTCCGGCGTCACGCCGCAATCGAGATGTGACCAGGGCAGAATCTCGTCCAGGCGACGTGGGCGCAGGTAGTCTTCAAGGACAATGCCGCATGCCGCCGCCGCTTCTCGCCAGGTGGCCAACCGCAAATGTTCCGACCAGCCGTCGAGTCGCGCCCCGAGCCGCCAGGCGGTTTCGATGAGTGCGGCCAGGCGCCGGTCGCCGCGCGCGAACACCCCTTCGAGGAAACTCTGCTCCGGAATCTGCCATTTGATAGTCACGCCTTTCGGCAGATGCTGTCGCAGAAAAGAAATGCGCTCGCGTCCCTCGTCGATGCCCAACTGCCCCTGCCATTGGAAGGCGGTGTGCGGCTTCGGCACGAAGATGCCGACGCTGGCCGCGACATTTTTTTTACCGCCACCACCCAAACCGCTGGCGGCGCGGATTTTGCGGCAGAGGTCGATAATCGCCTGGAGGTCTTCCGCGGTTTCGCCGGGCAGGCCAATCATGAAATAGAGTTTGATACCCTGCCAGCCGAGGGCGAACGCCGCCTGACAGGTGGCCAGCAGATCCTCCTCGCTGATGCCCTTGTTGATGACTCGCCGCAGCCGTTCGCTGCCGGCCTCCGGCGCCAGCGTGAAGCCGGTTTTACGCACGCGGCGAATCTGCTCCATCATTTCCGGGGTCAGGGTGCCGACCCGCATCGACGGCAGCGACACGCTGATGAAGCGGTCGGCGAAGCGGTCAACCAGTTGCGGGAACAGTTGCGGCAGGCAGGAGTAATCGCCGGTGGACAGCGACAAGAGCGCCAGTTCCTCGAAGCCGGAATGGGCGATGCCTTCTTCGGCCAGGGTCATGATCTGTTCGACGCTGCGCTCCCGCACCGGTCTATAGGTGATGCCCGCCTGGCAGAAGCGGCAGCCGCGCGTGCAGCCACGGGCGATTTCGATGCCCAGCCGGTCGTGGACGATTTTCGTGTTCGGCACCAGGGGCCGCAGCAGATGGTGGCAATCGTCAAGGTTGGGCAGAATGCGGCGGCGTGGCATTACCACGGTTTCATCGACCGGGCGAAGGGCGCCATCGGCATTGACGAAAAGTGACGGCACGTATATGCCGGGGATGGCCGCCATCCGCCGCAACAGTTCCGCTTTGGGCCAGGGCGATTTTTTGTTTTTGGCGAGGAGGCGCAGGATGTCGAGAATCGCCTCTTCGCCATCACCGAGCAGGATGGCGTCAAAGAACGCGGCCACCGGCTCCGGGTTGAAGGCGCCGGCGCCGCCGCCAAGGATCAGCGGCCACAACTCGCCGCGTGCGGCAGCATAAAAGGGGATACCGGCGAGATCGAGAATGGTCAGGATATTGCTGAAGCACAGCTCGTAGGGCAGCGTGATGCCGAGGAAATCGAAGTCGGCCAGGGGCCGTCCCGATTCCAGTGACGGCAGCGGCTGAGCCGTCCGCCGTAACAGCGCTTCGGCGTCCTTGTCCGGGCAATAGCAGCGTTCGGCCAGGGCGTCTTTTTCGGCATTGATGATGTGATAGAGGATTTGCAGCCCCTGGTGCGACATGCCGATTTCATACAGATCGGGAAAAACCAGCGCCCCATGAATAGAGGTTTCTGACCAGGTTTTGCCGGCGCTGTTGAATTCATTGCCCAAATAACGGCCAGGCCGCTCGACCTGGCGCGGGAAGGATTTTTCGCTCATGACGGCCTGTGGAAAAGAGAGGGAAAATGCTACATGGGCGTCTTTTTTACTGAAATTCGTTTGACTTTTCAAGTGGCGATGCGGTATGCAATTCCTCGTTCGTTCCGTCTTGCCAATTGACGGCACGAGGAGGCGGCTTTTTCCATTTCTTCATTTTTCCATCCCGATATGAAGACCTTTGCGCGAACTTTGCTGGCCTTGCTTATTGTCCTGTTCTTTTTTACTTCGCCCGTGAACGCGCTTGCCGCCGTGCTGGAGCGGGTGAGCAGCCAGACCGAGAACGGTCGCGATGTGGTCAGTCTCCAGTTCGATGGCCGCAGCGAGCCGAAAATCTTCTCGCTGCCTGGCGATGCGCCGCGGCTGGTCTTCGATTTTACCGGCGCCCGTTATCTCGGCCCGCCGAGGGTCGCCACCGATGGCGCGCTGGTGAAAGCGGTGCGCATCGCCACCCATCAGAATCCGCTGAAAACCAGGGTGGTCTTCGATCTGGCCCCTGGCAGCCATGTCGATTACCATCAGGAATTCCTCGAAGACAGCCACACCCTGCGCATCAGCCTATCCGATAAAAACGGAACGCCAGCCGTCCAGCCCACTCAGCCCACTCAGCCATTGGTGCCGCAACCGCCAGCTACGCCCGCGAAGACGGAACCGCCGGCGGAGCCGCCAACGGAGCCGCCGCAGGCTGCCCTGCCACCGGTGAAAGAAGCAACGGTCACGCCGTCACCAGTAGCGCCGGAGACGGCGAAAACCAAGCCGCCGGTTGCTCCGGTCACTCCAGACACAGACAAGGCCAGCGAAGCCGCTTCACCCTTCGATGGTCCACCTTTGACCACGAAATTGCCCGCCAAAGCCATCAGCCCGACCGCTCCGGCTGAGGTGGGGGTACCACCGGCGGCGCGGCTCTCTGGCTATTCCCTGGTCACTCAGCCGTCGGGTGGCGATGTGCTGCGCCTGCAATTGGACGGCTACGCCAGCCCGAAGATCACCGCCCGCGAAGGCAGCAAGCCGCAGATTGTTTGTTTTTTCCCGCGGATGCGTTTGGCCCTGAAAAAGGGACAGAATCAGCCTCCAGCCGGGAGATTTGTCGAGAAGGTGACGGTGTCGGCGCAAAAAGAGCCGGTGGGCGTGCAGGTGGTACTCGATCTGGAAAGCGGCTACGATTATGACATCCAGCAGGTCTTCGTCAAAGACGAATTGGCCTTTCTGTTAGTCGTTAACGTCTTCGACCACTGATCACGGCATATAAAGTTCCTGAAAATTTTCCGGTTTTTTCAGCCGGAAGAAGTCTTCCGGGCATTCGGCGGGCGTTCCCAGGGCGGAGAATATCGCTTCGATGGTAGCGCCGCCCTCCAGGCCGCTGATGACGATGGTCTCCGGCTGTGGGCAGGGGCCATCCGCCCGCCGATCGCCGTAATCGAAACGGGCGATCGTTTTGCCGTTCGTATCACTGATGACGCGGGCGATGACCAGGCGCTTTTCGGCATCGACCAGGATGTGCTCGTGCGTCCCATTTTCGCTGATGCCCCGCGCCTGCGGTGGGGGCGACAGGCGCCAGGTGAACCACAATCCCCGGTTTTGCTGGTCGAGCCGCACGTCGGCTTCTTCGACCTTGACCTGGCCGGTGCCGCCGGTCAGCCAGCTTCCCCAGTTACCCATGGCCAGCGCCAGTGGCAAATTGTTATGGGCCAGGTAGGAAAAGACCTGGCCATGCAGATAGGTTTTTTCCAGCATCAGCAATTGCTGAAAATACACTCCATCACTGGTTGCCAAAAGCACTGGCTGACCGAAAGGATTGCTGCTGACAAATTTTATCCAGGAGGGCCGCCTCAAGAGCAGATAGCCGCTGGCCGCGGCGTTTTTCAGTGGGCTTTTTAAGCTCAGGCTGACATCGGCGTCACGGCAGGGCGGGCATTTTTCATCCGCCGCCACCATCGCCGCCAGAAGCTGCCGTCCATTGCCGATAGCAGTTTCGTCCTTGATCGGATCACCCCAGTCAGGCCGGGCGCACGCGGTCAGCGTCATGATGATAAACGTGAGAATGGCCTGAATGGCCAGGGGCGCGAAACGACCGGGACTATTTAGTTGGGGCCGGGTTGTTTTTTTGCTGGTCGATTTTTTCTTGCAACAGACGGCGTTTTTCTGGGTCATGGCTGTGGCGCAGAGCGTTTTCGTAGGAGAGGATGGCCTGCTCCAGCAGGTGCAGGGACAGGTAGATATCGCCTAAATGTTCATGAATATCCGGGTCTTCCGGTTCCAGTTCCAAAGCCTTCAGCAGCTCGTCGCGCGCCTTTTCTTTTTGCCCAAGCCGGAAATAGACCCAGCCGAGGCTATCGTGGATGAAGCCGCTGTCCGGTTTGATTGCCGCCGCCTGCTGGATGTAGCTCAGCGCTTTGTCGAGATTGATGTTCTGGTCGGCCCAGGTGTAGCCGATGAAGTTCAGGGCCTCCGGATTGCCGGGATGGAGTTGCAGCACTTTTTCCATGCTTTGCAAAGCCTCGAGCGGCTTGCCGGTTTTTTCCAGCAGCAGGGCATGCTCGAAGAGTATCTGCTCATTGTCTGGGTACAGCCTGAGGCCGGAATTCAGTACCTCCATGGCGGTGATGTTTTTGCCCTGCTCCTGATAGAGTGACGACAGCAAGACGAAAAAGAGCGGCTGCCGCAGCTCCGGATCGGAGATGTTTTTCATCAAGAGGCTGACGCACTGGCTGTTTTCTCCCATTTCCCGCAGGATACGCACCTGGAGATAGACCGCTTCCGCATAGGCGTCGCTGCGGGCTGGGATGCCGCGCAGATAGGAAAGCGCTTTTTTGAAATCGTTATCCTGATAGGCGATCAGGGCCAGTAAGTACCTGGCTTCCATGCTTTCCGTGTCCTGCCGGTGTTTTTCCAAGAGTTTTTTGGCTTCGGCGGTGTGGCCGAGACGCAGCAAGAGTTTCCCGACCGAGGTATCGAGCCGGTTGGGGTGTTGGCTCTCCTTTTGCAAGGTCAACAATTCGTCCAGGGCGCGCTGATCCTCGCCCATGCTCATCAGCGTCTGTACGCGGCCCAGGCGGGCGCGTTCGTTGTCCGGCTCCTGCTTCAGGATGCTGTCATAGAGCCGCATCGCCTCGCCGTATTTTTCCTGGTCGGCATAAAAATCGACCATCTCATAGACCAGATCGGCGGACCAGTTCAAAGCCAGTGCCTTTTCATAGGCGGCGGCGGCTTCGCCGTGTTTCTGACGTAGGGCCAGGAGGCGACCCAGGTACAGCCAGGCGTAGTATTCCTCCTGGTTTTTCGCCAACAGCCGCCGGAAAATTTCTTCGGCCTTGTCAAGCTCCATCTGTTGGCTGTACAGGATGCCCAGCCGCACGAGAACACTGCTGTCCTCCGGATCCTGGGCCAGCGCCTCTTGATAGAGGCGGATTGCCTCTTCGCGGTTCATTTGCTGAATGCGGATGTGGGCCAGCAGCAGATACTGGGATTTATCCTTGGGGTCGCGCTGGATATTTTTGACCAGCCACTGGGCGGCCTGATCGGTTTCCCCCATTTTCATCAGCAAAATCGGTATCTTTTTCTCGATGACGGCGGAGGATGGATCGCAGGTCAGGGCCTTTTGAAAGGCATCGAGCGCCGCTTCCAGATCCTGGTTGTATTCGGCGTGGCTGCCCCAAAGAAAATAAAAATAGGCACAGGTGCGGTCCACCGGTTCCGGCTCCGCTGCCGTCTCGGCTGGTTTGGGCGCGGCCTGTATCTGCTGACTGGCCGCTTTCGCTCCTGTCTGATCAGGTGGCGGCGCCTTTTCACCGCAGGCGGTCAGGCAGAAGAGCAACAGCGGTAACAGCAGTGACAGCGGCCAGCGGTTCATGACTGCCGCTCCGCGAAAAGAGGCAGTGCCGCTTCGACAATTTCCCGGTGGACGGTGGCAAAAGGCTGGCCGGCGTCGATACGGCGGATGAACGGCAAAGAAAGCGCGTCAAAGATCTCCTGCACTTTTTCCAGCGTTTCCAGTCGCTCGAAATCGTTGGGAGTATCGCCGCGTCGGCGGATGCGGGCGAGGCCGACGGCGGGTTTCGCCGTCAACAGCAGGGCCAGATCGGGTACTGGCGCGAAATCGTGGGCGGCGGCAATTGCTCGCACGTCCAAACCTTTCGCTCCCTGATAAGCGATGGTTGAAAGATAATAACGGTCGCAGAGCACATGTCTGCCTGCGGCCAGTTGCGGCTGGAGAAATTCGGCCACATGCTGGCGGCGGTCGGCGATGAAGGCGGCCAGTTCGTCTTCGGGGCGAAAGCGGTCGCGCGCCTTGAACATTTCGCGGATGACGAGGCCGTGCGGGCCATCGGTCGGTTCTCGCGTGGTGGCGACCGGCAAGCCGCGCTGACGCAGGACATCGGCCAAGAGCGCCAGTTGGCTCGACTTGCCCATGCCGTCGATGCCTTCGAAGACGATCAGCTTGCCGGTGGTCATAGCGCCGCCTGGCGGTTGCGGGCGATGTCAGCGGCCAGCCGTACCGCCGCCGCCAGGCTTTCGTGGCTGGCCTGGCCGGTTCCGGCAATATCATAGGCCGTGCCGTGGTCAACCGAGGTGCGGACAATCGGCAGGCCGCAGGTGACGTTGACCCCATCTTTGAAATGCAGCAACTTGAAGGGGATCAGTCCCTGGTCGTGGTACATGCAGATGACGGCGTCGTAGCGTCCGCCAGCGGCGCTGTGAAAGACCGTGTCCGGTGGCAGCGGCCCGTTGGCGTCAGAGGCCCGCGCCCGCGCCTGTTCGATGGCGGGCCGAATCAGCCGCGCTTCCTCGTCGCCGAAAAGGCCATCTTCGCCAGCGTGCGGGTTGAGCGCCGCCACTGCCAGGCGCGGGTGTGCGATGGCGAAATCGCGGCGCAACGTGGCGTCGCAGGCGCGGATACAGGCAAAAATTTCTTCACGGTTCAGACAGCTGGCCACTTCGCGCAGCGGGCAGTGGATCGTCACCAGCATCACCCGCAGTTTGGTGCCGGCCAGCATCATATGGCAGCGCGGCGTTTTAGTCAGGGCCGCCAGCATTTCGGTATGACCAGGATAGGGATAACCAGCATCATGCAGGGCTTTTTTACTGATTGGCGCCGTGATCATGCCGGCGAAAATCCCTTCTTCGATCAGGCGCACCGCCGTCGTGATGTACGAAGCCGCCGCTTCGCCGGTGGCGGCATCGGGTTTTCCCCAGACCAACGCTTTGCTATCGAGATGAGAAACCGGCAGCACCGGTACCGCTTTTGCCGATGAGTTTGTCGGTAAGGATTCTCCGGGTTGCCAGGGGAAAAAATCCGCTGAAACGGCGCAAACCGCCGCCGCTTGCCGCAGCGCCGCCATGTCGCCAACCACCACCAGGGGTGGGCGCTCTGACAGTGGCTGGTCAGCGAAATAGCGGACGATGATCTCCGGCCCGATGCCCACCGGGCATCCCATGGTGATGGCGAAAAGCGGCATTGTAAGCGGCATGTTCACTTCAACCCGTTGGTGAATGGGGCCTGTTGTCACAGCGCGGCCTCGAAGGCGTTTTCAATCAGGGAAAATTCTATCCGCCCCGCCGCGTCGATATTAACACAAAGCACGTCAAAACGCGCCGCTGTTTGTGATGGCTGCCCGCACATGTATTCGAGGGCGGCTTTGGTGATCTGGCGCTGCTTTTTAGGAGTTACCGCCGCCGCCGCGCCGCCGTAGCGCTGGCTGGTCCGGGTTTTTACCTCGACAAAAACCAGGGTGTCGCCATCTCGTGTGATAATATCTATTTCCCCGTATTTCTTCCGGTAATTTTGCTGGATGATGGTATGGCCGTGTTGGCGCAGAAAATCGGCGGCCAGCCGCTCGCCGCGTCGTCCCAAGGCGCCGCGCTGGTCGCGAGATTCGTCAGGAGGCATCGCTGACCCCACGAAAACTCCTCCGGTGTGCTGGGCTGGCGCCCCATCGGCGCAGCATTTCGTAATGCGCTTTGGTTGGATAGCCTTTGTGTGTGGCGAATTGATATTGGGGATAGCGTCGGTCGAGCTCGAGCATGATGCCGTCGCGGGTGGTTTTGGCGATGATCGAAGCGGCGGCGATCGAGGCGCTTCTGCTGTCTCCTTTTTTCAGGCAGGACTGGGGGATGGCGGCATCAATGGTGAAAATGCCATCAACAAGGAGAAAATCCGGGCGTGGCCAGCGGCTGGCCAAGTCATCCAAGGCCAGCCGCATGGACAAAAGCGAAGCCCTGAGGATATTGATGCGGTCAATTTCCGCTGGCGCCACAATACCCACACCGATGGCGGCCCCACTTTCCCGTAAATAAGCGGCCAGCCGCTCGCGTTTTTTTGCGGACAGCGCCTTGGAATCACGAAAGACAGTGGTGTCGATACCCTCCGGCAGCACCACACAGGCCGAGACTACCGGCCCGGCCAGCGGGCCGCGCCCGGCCTCGTCGGTTCCAGCCACACGCCGGTAGCCAAGCTGGCGCAGATGTCGTTCGCAGGCAAAGGTATCACCGCCTTCGGGAAAATCCGGGCCGGAAAACATATCCACCTTCCTGCCGATACCGGATGTTCGGGTCAGCGCGGCTATACACGAAACATCCGGCACTGGATCGGGGAAAAATCAGCGGGCTTGGCTGGCCTCGCGGATACGGGCCGCTTTGCCACGGCGGTTGCGCAGATAGTAGAGCCGCGAGCGCCGTACTTGACCGCGGCTGACCAGCTCAATCTTTTCGATGCGCGGATTGTGCAGGGCAAAAGTCTTTTCGACGCCGACGCCGTGGGAAATCTTTCTCACGGTAAAGCTCGCGTCCATCGAGCCGTTTTTCCTCTTCAAAACCACGCCCTGAAAGATCTGGATGCGCTCCTTGTTGCCTTCGATGATGCGGATATGCACTTTGACACTGTCGCCGGGCCGGAAATCGGGATGGTCGAAACGTAACTGCTCTTGGTTGATGCGGTCGATAATTGTGCTCATGGCTTCATTCCTTATGGATTTCTGTCTAGGGTTGTACAACAAACTTTAGTCGCGCTCGGCACCGACCAGCCGGTCGAGGATAATCGACACCGCTGAGCGCACCGACAAATGGTTGTAATCGCCAGCGCCGTAAATGGGCGGCAACATGGCGTCGGCCATGTCGATGGCTTCTTTGGCCAGACCGTGGGCGGTGCCGAACAATAAAAGGGTTGGCTGCCCGCCGGCGATTTGCCGCCGCAATTCCTGGTAGCCGACATTCTTGGCACCGGCTTTGGCGCTGGTCGCCACCACCAACGGCGGCTGGCCGCACTCATCACCCATGGCCGTTATCACCGTCGCCAGACTGTCTGTCACGCGCACCAGCGACAGGGCGTCTTTGCGTGCCGGATTGTAGCTCGCGCCATAGCCTTCTTGCCAGTGGCCGCAAATCTCGTCCACCAAATGCCTTTGGTCGGCATAGGGTGTGACCACGAAATAGGGGCCGGCGCCGAAGGTGCGGGCGGCGCGGGCAATATCGTGTATGTCGAGATTGGTGACCGCCGAGCCGATGGTCTGGCCGTTTTTATTGACCACCGGATAATGCACTAAAGCGATGGCCAGCATGTCCTTCCTCTTCTTCGTGATGGGCGAGCATTGTTTCCGCCGTCAGCCCGTTTTCACGAAGTAATTTTTTTTCCCGCTCGGAAAATTCCATCCGCCGCAGCAAGTCCGGCCTGCGCGCCGCCGTCCGCCGCACCGCCTGGATGAAACGGTAATCGGCGACTTCCTGGTGGTCGCCCGACAACAGCGTCACCGGCGTCTCCATATCCCGCCAGCGGGCCGGGCGGGTATACTGCGGATGCTTCAGCAATGGGCGACTGAATGTGTCGTTCAAGGCCGAATCGGCGCAACCGAGCACGCCGGGAACCAGCCGCGTCACCGCATCGGTTACGACCATCGCCGCCAGTTCGCCGCCGCTGAGGATGTAGTCGCCGATGGAATACTCACGCTCGACGAAACGCTCGCGGAAACGTTCATCCACTCCTTCGTAGCGACCGCAAACGAGAATCAGATGCTCACGCCGTGCCAGCTCGCGCGCCGCCGCCTGGTCAAACATTTTCCCCTGCGGGCTGAGGAGGATCACCAGACTGTCCCGCCGCCGCCGCGATTCCACGGCTAGGGCCAGTGGTTCTGGCTTCATGACCATGCCTTCGCCGCCACCAAAGGGGCGGTCATCGGTCACCTGGTGCTTATCGGCGGCGAAATCCCGCAGGTTGACTGTCTGAATCGTCACCAAACCATCTTGCCGCGCTTTACGCAGAATGCCTTCTTCGAGTGGCGAAGCGAGCAGATTCGGGAAAATAGTCACAATGTCAATGATCATGCCAGGTCACGATTGGCGTCCACCAGGCCGGCGACCGGCGCGACCACCAGCGCTGGCTTGGCGGCCACCACCATCTGCTTGATGATTTCCTTCACCATCGGCAGCAGAACTTCCTGGCCCTTATCATCGGTAACCACGAGAACATCGTGGGCGCCATTGTTCAACAGGGCCTCGACCTTGCCAATATACGCCATATCGGCGTCATAGACCGCGAGGCCAAGCAGCTCACGCCAGTAGTATTCATCCTCGGCCAGCTCTGGCAAATCGCCGGCGTCGAGCGCCACAGTACATCCGAGCAACTCTTCAGCCTGCTCGCGGTTTTCTATCCCTTCCAGGCGGAAAATCACCGCCTCTTTCATCACCCGGCTCGAGGCAATCGCCACAGGCCGGCTCAACCGCCCTTGGCCATCACCGAGCCGCACCGCCCGGTAACGGGTAAAAGCTTGCGGCTGGCGGGACAGCGGATGAAAAACCACTTCGCCGCGCAAGCCTCTGGCCTTTTCCACCACACCGAGGACAACGACCTCGCCATCTGGCTGGCTCAGCTCACCGAGAAAGGCCAGCCGTCCGCCGGTTCCGGTCATCTGGCGACGATTTCCAGCCGCGTCGGACGCTCGCCGCGCTCAGCGGCGGTTAGCAGGCTGCGCATGGCGCGGGCGGTGCGTCCCTGTTTGCCAATCATTTTTCCCAAATCATCCTGGGCGACCGACAAAGTGATAACCGCGTCTTCGTCGCTGTCCGCTGCCTCGACTCGCACCTGAGCCGGTTGGTCGGCCAGCGCTTGGGCGATATAACGGACAAGTTCAGTCATATTTTCAGGCCGCGGCCTTGTTTCGGCGCAGGATGCTGGCCACGGTGTCGGAGGGCAAGGCGCCTTTCTGCAGCCATTCCTCGATCTTTTCGTTTTTCAGCGTCACCGCCGCCGGATTCTGGCAGGGGTCATAGGTGCCGACAATATCCAAAAACTTGCCATCGCGCGGTGACTCGCTGTCAGCGACAATGATGCGATAAAAAGGTTTCTTCTTCCTGCCCAACCGGGTTAAACGGATACGAACCGCCATGATTGATAATGCTCCTTCTTTTCGTTGTATGGCGCGCGTGGCGCCTGTGGTTATCGTCGCAAGCCTTTTGGCAATTTGCGCCGCTTCTGTCCCGTGAGAACGCCGGGCTTGCCGCGCAGTTTCCGCATCATTTTCAGCATTTCCGCATAACTTTTCAGCACGCGGTTCACTTCCATGAGAGTGGTACCGGAACCGTCGGCGATCCGCTGCCGGCGGCTTTGGTTGATAATGGTGTGGTTGCGGCGCTCTTTTCGGGTCATCGAGCGGATAATCGCCTCGGTTTTGACCAGTTCCCGTTCGCTGGGGCGCGGCGCGTCCTTGATTTGCTTCAGTTTGTTGATCCCCGGAATCATGTTGATTATCTGTTCCAGCGACCCCATTTTTTTGATCTGCTGAATCTGATCGAGAAAATCTTCCAGCGTGAATTCGTCACGTTGCAGTTTGCGCGCCAGCTCGTCGGCCTGTTTTTTATCGACGACCGCTTCGGCACGCTCGATCAGGGTGAGAACATCGCCCATGCCGAGGATACGCTGGGCGATACGGTCGGGGTGGAAGACCTCGATGGCGTCGAGTGCTTCGCCGGTGCCGACGAATTTGATCGGCTTGCCGGTGACGGTTTTGATCGACAGGGCGGCGCCGCCGCGGGCGTCACCTTCCATCTTGGTGAGGATGACGCCGGTGATGTCGAGTTCGCGGTTGAAGGTCTCGGCCACCGTCACCGCGTCCTGGCCGGTCATGGCGTCGGCGACGAAGAGAATCTCGGACAGTGGCACCGCTGCCTTGATGTCGGTCAGTTCCCGCATCAGCGCTTCATCGACGTGCAGGCGTCCAGCGGTGTCGATGAGAATGGTGTCGAGGCGTTTTTCCTGGGCGGCGGCCATGGCCTGGCGGCAAATGTCCACCGGTTTCATCGCCGCGTCGGAAGGATGCACGGGCACGCCCAGACGTTCGCCTAAAACTGTCACCTGCTCGATGGCCGCCGGACGGTAGACGTCAGCAGGCACCAGATAGGGATGGCGGCCTTTTTCTTTCAGCAGGCGAGCCAGCTTGCCGCAGGTAGTCGTTTTGCCGGAACCCTGCAAGCCGGCCATCATGATCACCACCGGCTGGCGGCCATCCAGTCGCAGCGGTTCGGTGGCGCTACCCAAGAGCCGGACTAATTCGTCATGAACGATTTTTACCACCTGTTGCCCAGGTGTCAGGCTTTTTTGTACCTCGGTGTCAACCGCTTTGGCGCTGACCGTGGCGATGAATTCCCGGACAATCGGCAGGCTGACATCGGCTTCCAAGAGGGCGATGCGCACCTCCCGCATCGCTTCCTGGATATTTTCTTCGGTCAGGATACCCTGGCCGCGCAGTTTCTTGAAGGCCGATTCCAGACGGTCGGTCAGATTCTCGAACATGTTCGCCGGATTGTTGCCGCTTCAGGTTGAAGGATGGATGAATGGGACAGCGTGAAAAAAATTCAAAGACCGAATCTTCTACAGGCTGACGACTTTTTTGTCAAGTCTGATTGCGGATTGCCAGCGCGGCGGGGAATAGAGGCGAAATCTTTCCGCATTGACAGCAGGAATGATTATCAGTAGTTTGCGCTGGGTTTGAACTTGCCCCGAAAGCGGGCCTGTCTTTAGTAAAAACATGAATAAAAACAAAGGGAGGAAGCGATGGAAAAGTGGGAATGTCCGTGCGGTTACATTTATGACCCGGCGGAAGGCGACTACGAGCACGGTGTCGAGCCGGGCACGGCCTGGGAAGACGTGCCGGACGATTGGGTGTGTCCAAAGTGCGGCGCTTTGAAAGAAGATTTCTGGAAGGCGTGAAAAAAGGTTGTATGACCCCAAACCTGTAACGAGGTGACGAAAATGAGAATCAGTGTCGATGGCAGTGTCGTCGAAGTAAGCCCGGAAAACGCCCAGGAAGCCGCCGATCTGGACAAATTGTGGAAGATTGTGATCGACTGCTATGGGAATAATAAAAAAATAGAGCCGATGGGGCAATACGTCCCCGGCGTGGACAAATTCGCCCGTTTCCACATTGAAGGCGTCCCCGGCGGTAAGACCACCTATTCCGAGTACCATAAGGCGCCGAAGGATGGCACCTACTATTGCCAAACCTGCAACAAGTATATCAAAGTCAAAGCCGGTGACCCGATCCCGCTTTGCTGTGGCCGCGAGATGGAATTGATGGATTGATCGCCCTTGCATTTCATTTGCTGATGTCGCAAAGCCGTGACGGGGAACCGTTGCGGCTTTTTTTGTCGGTCGTGTGGCCACTCTTCTGCCAGTGTTACCGTTTTGGCCATGTCGTAATAAACGGAGTTTCTCATGGAAAAATTCTTTTATCCCGAATCCATCGTCATCATTGGATTATCAAATAGAGAGAGCAATATCGCTCGCATCATCCTCGCTAACCTTATCCGCTGGGGTTATCAGGGCCGGATTTTCGGTGTCAACCCGACCACCGAAGACAAGCAGGTCAACGGTATTAAGATGTTCAAAAATATCGCCGACCTGCCGGAGGTGCCGGATCTGGCGGTGGTGATGGTGCCGGCCCGCTTCATTCCTGGCATGGTCAAGGATAGCGGTGAATTCGGCATCCGCCGCATGGCGATTCCGGCTGGTGGTTTCAACGAAGCCGGCGACAGTGGGCGGCAACTGGCCGATGAATTGCTTGAGAACGCCCGCCGTTACAATGTCCGCCTCATCGGCCCCAATTGTCTGACAATCGCCAATACCGCCAACGGCCTGTGCCTGCCGTTTTCGCCGCTCTACCCGCAGCCGAAAGGTGGTTTGTCGATTATCAGCCAAAGCGGTGGCGTTGGCGGGATGCTGTTCAATTTCCTGCGCGATGAAAATCTTGGCCTGGCCAAGTTCGCCAGCATCGGCAACAAGCTCGACCTCGACGAAGTCGATTTCCTCGATTATTTCGCGAGGGATCCGGAAACGAAGGTTATCTGCCTGTACGTGGAAAGCATCACTAACGGTCAGGCCCTGGTCGAGGCAGCGGCCCGCTGTGACAAACCAATCCTCATGTACAAGTCCAATACCACCGAGGCGGGCAGCAAAGCGGCGGTCAGCCACACGGCGGCGATCAGCAACAACGAAGATGTCATCGACTGCGCCATGGAGCGGGCCGGGGTGATCCGGATTGACAATTTCCATGATTTTATCTCGGTCTCCAAAGCCTTTTCCCTGCCGCCGATGAAGGGCAAACGGATCCTGGCGATGAGTCCCGCCGGTGGTTTCTCGGTCATTATGGCCGATCTTTGCGATAAAGCCGGTTTTGAGTTCGCCGACATGAGCGAAGGCTTTTACGAGAAAATTTCCCATTACGCTAACGCCGGCATCATCAAGGTCTCGAATCCTCTCGACATGGGTGACATCTACAATCCAAAATGGACGGCGGAGATATTTCATTCCGGTCTGCACGATGATAACGTCGATGGCGCCATCTTTCTCAATCAGTGGCCGAAGATGCCGACCGGTAACGACATCTTCTCCGGCATGTTCCACACGGATCTTTCCCATGAGGCCATTGGCGCCGTACGCTCGTCGGGGAAACCTCTGGGTATTTGTCTGCTCAGTCCGGCGCGTCTGCTCACGAAAATCAAAAACAACCTGAACATTCCGATCTTCGACGGCCCGGAAGAGATGATTGCCAGCCTGAAACTTCAGCAGGAATTTTATGAGAAAAAACGCCTTGGCCGCTTTGTGCCCTCGCGTCCGGCTGGCTTGGCGTGTGACCAAGCGGCGCGCTGGCTCGATGCCCATCACGGCGTCGTCGGCGAGGAATGCGGGGAGCTGCTGCGTCTATATGGCATTGACATGCCGATGACGCAAATGGCGGCGACGGCGGCGGAAGCGGTGGCGGCGGCGCGGGAGATAGGCTATCCGGTGGTCATGAAGGTGGTTTCGCCTGACGCCGTGCACAAATCGGAAGCCGGCGGCGTGCTGGCTGGCTTGCAGGATGACGAAGCGGTGACGGGCGCCTTCGCCACCATCCGGGAAAATCTTCTCGCCTACAAAAAAGATGCGATTTTTCAGGGTGTTCGCGTTGTGGCCATGGCCAAGCCAGGCCATGACATGTTTGTTGGCGGCTTGATGGACAATTCGTTCGGGCCGGTGGTGGTTTTTGGTTACGGCGGCATCTATATTGAAGTGTTCAATGACACCGAGCGGGCGCTATGCCCGACCAGCCACGACGAAGTCACGGAGAAACTGGCGCGGCTGAAATGCCATGCCATCCTCAAAGGCAGCCGTGGCCAGGGCGCAAGCGATATCGCGGCTTTTACCGATACCATCGTCCGTGTCGCCTGTTTGCTGGCCGATTTCCCACAGATCAAGGAGCTTGATCTGAACCCGGTGCGGGTTTTCGTTGCGGGCGCTGGAGCGCTGGCTTTGGATGCGCGCATGAAAATTGATTGATTTGGCCAAACGAGATCGAGCGGGGATTTTCCCCGTTTGCGGTGGAGCGCTTACGAAAACATGCGTGGTTTTTTCTGAAACAGAATGCCAGTGACCAGGCTGAGGAGGATGGCGAACACGATGGCCGCGCAACCCAATAAGACGTTGTAAAAAGGTGGCGCCGCCAGGGCCAGACGAATGATCAAGGTCGATAGGGCGAAGCCGGAATTGCGAAACACCGCGTAGAATGAAGGCTGAAAGTATTGCGAGAGCAGGACCAGGAGAATATCGGCCAGGATTAGAACAGTATAAAAGCTGTGGAGAAATTCTTCCCCTTCCTTCCCCTGCAAAAGAAGCCAGCCATTATGCCCGCCCATGACAATGAAGAGACCGAGCAGTACCAAGGCGATCCCCTTTTTGGCGGCAATGAAATGATAAAGATCGTCCGCCGCCAGACCACCTTCGGCGTTTTTCGAGCGAATGTAATAGTAGCAACCAAGCAGAGCGAACAATAACAGGGCGCCGAAGCCATCGGAGAGAATCCGCAGCACCGCCATTTGCTGGCCGGCGAAGGCAAGCGGCTCCGGGAAGGCGGCCAGTTCTTTGAAGGTGTTACGCAACAGGATCAGGGCGAGAATCTCGAACTGCTTCCCCACCGAGCGGCTGAACGAACAGGGAATGGTGAAAATCAAACTTATCACTTCCTGAAGCAGAACCACCGAAAAGGCGAACTGTACAGCATAGAAATGATTGGCGGGAGTGATCTGAGCCAGCCAGGGTGGCAGAAAACCACGGCGTTTCAGTTCGATGAGAATCAGCCCGGCCAGAAAGAAGAAGATCAAGGCCACGGAAATTTTCCGGTGCATCTTTTCGTGTTCCCACAGATGGTGCAGGGGATCGAAAAGCCAGGTGATACGGTCGTAGATCGCGGTCATGGTCGTGGTGAAGAAAGAGGCTCTTCGCTGTTTAGTGTGGAATTGAGTTTTGAAGCAAAGCGGTAATAGGAGCGCCAATCAGGTAGATCATGGTGATGAAGTAATCGGCGTTTCTGTAGCCTCTTGCTTTCGCTCTTGCGGC
>Ga0209629_10000188_pt1 | contig 30773 bp, 20 predicted proteins | sample TergutCu122P5_FD_187286 | JGI IMG/M metagenome (GOLD analysis project Ga0209629, IMG submission 187286) | Cubitermes ugandensis P5 segment gut microbial communities from Kakamega Forest, Kenya - Cu122 P5 (SPAdes) (version 2) | ecosystem: Host-associated > Arthropoda: Insects > Digestive system...
ATATACTCAAGCCGGTTGAAAATTCCGGAAGCGGGACACGGCAAGCCCTGCAACGCAGGGCGTCTGCGCGAGGCCGAAGGCTGCCGCCCATACCGGCTGCGGTATAAGAGTTTGACGGCAGGAAAATTGTGGTTTCCCAATGGCAGTCCGGAGCGTAAGCGACGGGTATTCCGGGACAACACGGTGAAACCGGTCGCTGACGCTCCCGGCTGCCATTCACAAAAATAAAGTTTGGCGGGGTAGCAGTGCGGTTTATACCCAAGCCGGTTGAAAATTCCGGAAGCGGGACACGGCAAGTCCTGCAACGCAGGACGTTTGCGCAAGGCCGAAGGCTGCCGCCCATACCGGCTGCGGTATATGATGGCATTTCAAGTTGTTTATCCTTTTTCTCATTGAGGAGGAATTGATTCATGATCGAAAAACCCCGTGTCATTCTTTCCGGTTTCGCCGATGAAGCCGCAAACAACAAAACCGCCGTTGAGCAGTTTGCCGTTTTTGCCGCTCTCGGATTGCAATACTACAGTATTCGCTTTATCAATCTTGGCGACGGCGTCAAGAATGTCATGAAATTGAATCGGAGCGACATTCAAAAAATCAGACAACTTCAGGACGAGTACGGTTTGAATGTTTCGTCGATCGGTTCCCCCATCGGAAAAATCAAACTGGAGGACGCGAATGACGGAACCCCGAATATTTATGTTCCGTTTGAAACGTATCTCGAAAACGACGTCCGTATCGTTTGTGAACTTGCCCATGCGTTCGAAACGAAGCTGATTCGCGGCTTCTCGTTTTATCATCCCAAAGGAAAAGACCCCCGCCAATACGTCGCACAAGTGGCCGACCGGATCGGACAGATCGCGGAAATGTGTCATCGTCATGATTTGACGTTCGGCATTGAGGTGGAGGCGAATCTCGTCGGGCAAAACGGACTGATTTTGGCCGACATTTACAAACAGGTCAATCATCCGGCGATCACGTTGATTTTCGACGGGGCCAACCTGGTGACCCAGGGATACGATTTATCGGAAACGTTCGAACAGTACCACGCGATGAAGCCCGGACTTGGTTGGTTTCATGTCAAGGATTATGTCGATCCGAAACGCAAGGAAAAAGGGGGATATGTCGAAGAAGACACTCTTTCCGGTTTTGTGCCGTGCGACATGGGGATTTCCTGTTACGAAATGGGACTGCGCGACTTTGCGGCGATTTGTCCGCAAGTCGAAGCCCGGCTCAGGCAGCGCGGCATTCCGGGGGTGTTCCTTGATCTCGAACCGCATTTGAAAGGGGGCGGACAATTCGGCGGTTTCAGCGGCCCGGACGGCATGGGGGTCGCCCTGCGGTCGCTTTGCCGGATGCTGGATTATATCGGTTTCGATTATCACCTGCGCGATTTCGATGACATCAAAGCGTCGCGCGGGTTTTAACGGTTCATGGACGTCGATCTGCGATCGACCACTAAAATGAACCTGCTCCCTGACAAATGCCCCTGTTCCCCTTTTGAAAGTTGCCAAAATGACCCGGAATCAAACAAAACAAGCGGTTGATTTGTTGCGGATGAAAATCCGGCAACTCCTTTTCATGAAATACCTGTTGCACGGACTGGCGGTCGGGCTGTTTCTTTGGGGAACGGTCGTCATTGCATGTCGCGTGTCCGGCGGGGTTCCGTATTCTGTGCTTGGAACGGTTGGTGCGGCGTTGGTCGTTTCGGCGGCGGGCATTGCATTTTGGCTGGCGCGGCAAAGAACGCCGGACGACAAAAAACTCAGTGCCGTCATTGATTGCGAAAGCCAAAAAGGCGGAATTTTCATGGCGTTGCACGAACTTGCTCCCGCCGAGCCGGGGCTTTGGTCGGATGCTTTGCGGAACGTTTCATTGCCCAAATTGCGTTGGAAAGCCAAACAGACGCTTCTTTTTTTGTTCGCCGGGATGACTTTTGCCGTTGTTTCGCTGGTAGTGCCCGAAAATACCATTCATGCGATGGCCGGGCCGCAAAAAATGGACATCACGAAACAGGTGCGCGAGATTGAAGCGAAACTGGAGACGCTCCAGGACGAAAAAATCCTTGACGTCGAAAAGGTCGATGCGATCAAACAGGAACTCAAGCGTCTCCAGCAAAACGCGGAAGGCCTTGGCCCGGTCAAAACCTGGGACGCCCTTGATCATTTGAACGATCAGCTTGCCAAAGAGGCTCAAAAAGCGGCGGAGGAACTCCTCAAGGAACAGGAAAAACTTGCCAATGCCGAATCGCTGGCTGAGGCGATGAAGGAACAGTTTTCCGAAGAGCAGCCGCAAAAGCCGACCAAAGAGGAAATGCAGGAATTGGCGAATGAGATGAACGAAATGCTGAACAATTCGCCGTCGATGGAAAACGATCAGGAAATCGAAGACCTCAAAAAACAGGTCGCCGAACAAGGGCTTGAAAGCCTGACACAGGAACAACTCGAAAAACTCGCCGAAAAATTGAGTCAAAAGTGCCAAGATTGCCAAAACAGACTGAACAACCTCAAGGACGCCCGGATGATTGATCCGGGCAAGTTGAAGGATGCCAGCGATGGAAAAATGGACGGCAACCAGAAACTCGAGGACTTTTTGAAAGACCAGCAATGCAAAGGGGCGTGTCAGGGGGACGGCGAGTGTGATGGGAACGGCTTGGATGGTAATGACGGCGACGGAGACAATCCGGGACGCGGCGGAATCAATCGGGGGCCGGGTCATGCCCGATTGAATTACAATCATGAAACGAACGAAAGCAATGTCGGGCAAAAAGAACACGCTCTTGAAACAGAGTTCATGAATATTGAAAACAGCGTCAAATTGGGCGTTTCCAAAAGTGTGCCGACGCCCAACAAGGCCGGTTCCCTGGATGAAGAAGGGGGAGCGGTGCAAGACACGTCGGGTGTTGCCGGCAGTTCCGGACACGATGTCGTGCTTCCCAAACATCGCGGCACCGTCAAGCGTTTCTTTGATTCCGGTGGTCGTTGATCCTACAAAGCAATCCAATTTTTATTTAACGCGGAACTCGTGGAAGTGCGGAAAATACGGAATTTTTTGAAAAAATTTTCCGCGTATTCTGTCTTTCCGCGCCTTCCGCGTTGAAAAATTATTTTTCAACACGCCTTGGTATGGAACTGGAATTTGTCGAACAATTGAGAAAAAGGGCGCGGGTCAACCGGCATGTTTTGCTCGGAATCGGGGACGATGCAGCCGTCCTGGATGCGACGGGCGGCGACACGGTGCTGACCGTCGACGTTTTGACCGAAGGGGTTGATTTTTTGCTTGAAACGACATCGCCGCAACTCATCGGGCGAAAAGCGATTGCCGTCAATTTGAGCGACCTCGCCGCAATGGCCGCCGAGCCGGTTGCGGTGCTGGTCGGGGTCGTTTTGCCGAAACAAAACGCAAAATTATTAGCCGAACAAATTTTCGACGGAATGATGCCGCTCCTGGAAAAATACGATGTTGCCCTGATCGGCGGCGACACCAACACCTGGGATGGCGGACTTGTCCTTTCCGTGACCGCAATCGGAAAAACGACGAAAAACGGACTGCTGCGACGCGACGGAGCCAAACCCGGCGACCGGATACTCGTCACCGGAACGCTCGGCGGAAGCATTTTGCAGCGTCAGTTTTTGTTTGAGCCTCGCATCAGGGAATCGCTTTTGCTCAACGAGCGGTTTGCGATTCATGCGGCAATCGACATCAGTGACGGCTTGTCGCTCGACCTGGCACGCCTTGCCGGTGAAAGCCGGTTGGGGACAATCATCAACGTCGTGGATGTCCCGGTTTCGGAAGACGCCGCTCGACTTGCAAAACAGGAGCAACTCGCAGCGCAGGAGCAAACGGAAAAATCGCCGGTTCCGCGAACGCCGCTTGAACACGCCCTTTACGACGGAGAGGATTTTGAACTTGTTTTGGCGGTCCCGCCTGCGGAGGCCGAACGGCTGATGAACATGCAGCCGCTCGATGTTCCGCTCACCGACATCGGCAAATTTGTCGCCGAACAGGGACAATGGCTCCGCAGCCCGGACGGGACGTGCCAAAAAATCACCCCCGACGGGTTTCAACATGAATAGGGGACAGGGTGCAGTTGTCAGGGGACAGGAATACAAAGAAACAATCAATAAATACCTTATTATGTGTCTTGAAATAGTGTACACAATTTCCCGGAAATCTCAATTCTGGAAAAAATAACCGAATTGAAAGGCAAAAAATGAAAAAAGTCATTTTATTCATATTATTGGTTTTTCTACTCATGCCGTCTGTCTTTGCTCAGTCTAAGAAAGAATCAGGAATTCCCGATTGGGAAACTTTTAAAAAAGAAAATCCTGATATTGAAAAATTCGAACTCGCAAATGGTGCTAATGCGGACAATAATCTTTTTCTGGAAATGATGAAATACAATCATGATCACGTTTCCGACCGTTTTGATTTTCATAAAGAACGTCTATGGACTGAGAAAAAAACAGGAAAATCCATCAAGGCACGATACGTCGGAAAAATTGATGAAACAGTCGTGGTCAAACGTTCTCTGGATCAAAAAATTGTGGCAATACCTCTCGTTGATCTTGATGATATTTCGAAAGCATTCTGCGGGAAAATCTCAATAATTCGTACTCCCCAAACGGATGCTGATCGTCTCATTACTGTTTGTTATTTGATCATGCGCATTGAGGATGATGACTTTCCAAAATCGTGGATATATGAACGCGATGAAAAAAATATCGAAAATACAGAAGCCATAAACAACACAGAACTCAAAAAAGAAGCACTTTTAGAAGATTGGCAGAAATTGACATATAATGAAAAATATCGAATTGCAAATGAAATTTCTCTTGCAATGTTGTGTGCGTTTGGTTATGAACGTTCCAATCTTACCAACAATTATGAGGATGAATTTTTTATTGAGTCTATGTCACGTATGATGGTATTAATGACGAATCATATCTATCATATCTGTATGGAATCCCCATCATTAAAACCATTGGCAAAAAAAATCAAGGTTTATGGTTTTATGCTTTCGATAATGCTTTATTCGACGAAGAATATTCAACCAGAAAACTTTCAGCGAAAATTCGTAAAATTTGATGAAGATATTGATTTCTTTGATCCAAATTTTCTTTCAACTGGACTGGCAATACAAGAAACTCTTAGTGAAATGCCAGAGAAATCAAAATAACCGGCATGAAAGGCAAAATCATGTACGCTTGGTTTGACGGTGAAAAGTGGAATGAGGTGGCAAATGGCACGGAAATCCGAAAACTTGCCGCTGAGGGAAAGATTACGCCAACAACCTTGATTCGCGTTCGTGATGGAAAAGTCGGCCCGGCGGGGAAAATCCAAGGATTGGTCTTTCGAGTTCACGTCGTCCCACTGCCAACGGAAAAAGAAAAGCGTTTTTCCCTCTCGGTAAAAATGGCTTTTGGTTTTGGTATCCTGATGCTCATTTCCGGATTGTTTCTCGGATTTTTTACGAACTTCGCCGGAAAAGAAATCAGAAAATTTTCCCAACAGAAAACGGAAGTCGTTCAAATCAAACAGGATAAGGAACAGTCACCCATAGTTCCTGAAACAAGGAAACAGGATCAAACTTCGGAAAACGCCGGAAATGTTGCCACGAATGTACCAAAAGAAAAACAGGACGAAACTGCCCCTTTTCAGCCTGATGTGCAGTACATGGGTCCAAATTTCAGTTCTGTTCCTTTTGCAAAGAAAGAAGAACTCACCACACTCAAAGCACTCCCGGATTTTCAGAAGTACAAAAAAATTGAAGACGAAAACAAGGATGAAGAAGAAAGCGAAGTACCGTCTCGAACACTTCCTGTGATTCTACCCATTGCAGAAGAAGACAGAGCAAAGATTGATGTCAGACTTCGTGAATTCCTGTTTTTTCTCAATCATCAACGAGAGGAACTTATTGATGGCCAGAGTAAATTACCTGCAAAAGTAGTGATTTCCGGATATAGTGATTTTGAGATTTTGAATTGGTATGTTATTGATATCAATGAAAAAAATGAGGATGACGAATATGATTTTTTAAGGAGAATAGTGAAAATAGGTGGCACATTGAAATATAATTCTCCTGAAACAACAGAAGTCAACTTTATGACACAAATAATCGCTGTTCAAAGGAAAAATTCGAATGTTTGTTACTGTATTCCACATCTTTTTATCTTTAAGGATACTCCTGGTGAAATTGTGAGAGTATTTGCGACATCCAATAAAGTTTTTGAGTATGATTACACACGTTTATTTTTTCTTTCGAAAATGACAAGAATGGAACTTCCAAAGACATTTCCCAAAATAATAAATAATTCCAAAGACTGGCAGAATTATTTGACATTTCTAAAAAATAGAAAATAAGACAGGAAGACTTGCCGTAAGTCCAATAAAATCATGGGATGTTTATGGGATACAAACCGCGAAACGGATACAAAAACCGTCGAAAACAAGGCAAAAATCGTGGTGTTCACACAAAGAATTAATTGAAAATTTTCGAAATGCCATTGACGCAACAGAATAAAACCAACGGCGAGGAAAAATAATTTTTTTTCAACGCGGAATAGACGGAAAGACAGCATTTGCGGACTTCCGTTTTTTCCGTCTTTCCGCGAGTTCCGCGTTAAAAAACAAGAACTTATGAATGCTTGAGTTTGAACAGGTTATTCTCATTGACGGTTCCAAAGTCCTGTTCCCTGACAACTGCACCCTTGGTACTTATGACCATATCAATCAAACCATCAACCAATTTATTTTAGGAGAATATTTCGTGACACAACCGATTTCCAGACGCCGATTTTTCGGAACTTCAACGGCCGTTGCCTCGACGGCGATTGCCGCGACGGGCTTGTTGTTTCCTGCACCGTCCGTGACGGGGTATGTTCTTGCCGATGACGCAACTTCGAATGTCGGCAAAGCGTTCAGGACGAAAATTCATAAAGCGGTGATCTGCTCCGAAGTGACGGACGAGGTGCTTGAGCCGCTCAAAAAAACGGGGTTCGAGGGGGTCGAAACGACGCTCTGGAACACGACGCCGGAGAAAGCGGCGGCAGCCCGGCTCGTTGCCGAAAAACACGGGATGCGGATTCATTCCGTGATGCGCGGCTGGGCGGAATTCAATCATGAGGACAAGGACACCCGTCAAAAAAGCATTGACGATACGGTGACGGCGATTCGTGCCGCCGCCGCTTACGGGGCCGACACGATTCTGCTCGTTCCTTGCCGGAACCATAAAAACACGCCCGTTCCGGCTCCGTGGGAGTTCAATATCGAGTTTGATCCGGTGACGCTCAAGGTTGACAAGGTTGTCGCAAACGGCAACGAAAAGTACAAGGAATACATCGACGAGCAAAACCGCTCGACCGAAATGTCCGCAGAGGTGATCAACGGCCTGATCCCGCTTGCCGCCGAACTCGGAGTGGTCATCGCTGTCGAAAACGTCTGGAACGGATTTTGGGTCAAGCCGGATTTTTTCGCTGCGTTTGTCCGCTCGTTCGACAATATTTGGGTGCGAACCTATCTCGACCTCGGCAATCACGTCAAATACGCCCCGACCGAAGAATGGGTCATCGCTTGCGGCCCGACGATCATCAAAACGCACTGCAAGGATTTTACCGTCGATAAAAAGAACCCTGCCGGCGGCACGTTCCGATATTTGCATGAAGGGGAAATCAACTGGGCGACCGTGCGGCGTTGTCTTGATGAGGTCAATTACAACGGTTGGATGACGGATGAAAGCGGGGCTCCCGTCGATGCGGAACTCGCCCGAAGAATGGACGCCATTATCGCCGGCAAAAAACTGGTGATCGAAAAAAGTGAAAAATGAACGATACGGAACTTGATCAACAGTATTTGGCCATCAAAAAACGGTCGACGAGCGAGTTGTTCGACCTGACGCTGGTTGTCGTGCGCTCCGACGGGTTTCGCATATTGTTTTGGCTCGCCGTTTTCGCCGCTCCGCTGGCATTGATCAATCATGTTGCCGCTTCCTGGTTGTGCAACCGTTTCCTGCTGCTTGATCCGGAGGATGGCGATTGGTCGTTCATGTATGTGATCAGCGTGCTCGCACTGACGGTGTTTGAAACCCCTTTCGCGTCCTCCTTGTCGATCATTTATTTGGGAAAACGTGTTTTTTCCGCAGGCGGCGTCCCCAAAACCGGGGAAATTCTTCTGGCATGGATCGAAGCGGTTCCCCAATTGATCCTGTTCACCGTCCTGCTCGTCCCGTTGGGAATATTTTATGAATGCATGCCGGAAATCGTCGCGCTTGAACGTTCGCCGCTTTTTGCCCGTCGCAAGGACCAGATCACGACCTTCCGGCGTTTGCGGAATTTTCACCGCAACCGGTTCGGCGAGCAGTTCGTCATGTTGTATCCGATCCTGTTATTCGGCGTGATGCTTGTGCCGGGCTTGTTGCTGGTGATTTCCTGCTTGTTTTATCTTTGCATCGGACCGGTTCAAAATTATTTTTCCCAATTTGTCGCTTTGGCTGCGGCCATTGTCGTTTGGGTATCGTGTTTCTTCCTGATCGTGTTTCATTTTCTTCGTTACCTCGACATGCGCATCGAACGGGAAGGATGGGATGTCGAACTCGTCTTTCGTGCCGAACGATCCAGGAGCGTGCAATAAATAACTCCGCCCAATAAAACTCATTTTAAACGCGGAAGGCGCGGAAAAACGGAAAAAACGGAAGTCCGCGTATTCCGTCTTTCCGCGCCTTCCGCGTTAAAAAAAGAAAACCTGAAGACATGAATTTGAATTTGTTATTCATTTACGGCTCCTTGCGCTGGACGATTCCGTGTCTTGTTCTATTTTTTTTGACATTCACAACGCATTGGATGGTCGCTGCCGCTTCGGATAGACAATCAGTCACAGATGCCAAAAAATCATTGAGCGAATCGCTGACGTTGACGCCGAAATATCCGTGGTACTCGCCGGCGGAGGACGATTCGGCTTTTGTTCCGTTTCCGGTGGAACAGGAGGAATCACGCGAGTCACAAATGCCTGAGGTCAACGCCGGGAACCTCTTTTGGGGGATCGGTTTCGGAACGATGATCGTGATCGCGCTTGCGATTTTGATTTTCATCGTTGCGATGGCATGGTACGTCGTGCATTATCACGGCGACCTGTTCCGGAGACTTTGGCAAAAAGAGGAACTCAAGGAACGCAAACGACGTATCGAAACGCTTCCGGAAGAAGCCCGCGACATGTTCGACGATCTGGTCGGTGCCGCAAGACGGGCGTTCGAAGCCGGCGACTATCGCAAGGCACTCGTCTATTATTTCAGCCACCAGCTCGTCTGGCTCGACACACACGAACTGATTCGCATGCACAGAGGAAAAACGAATCACGAATACGGTCGTGAACTCTCCGGCGCGAAGGAAGTCAGGCCGTATTACGAACAGGCGATGTCGCTTTTCGAGTCGGTCTATTACGGCGAGCACCCGATCACACGTCCGATGTTTCTTGCGATTTGGGAACAACGCGACCATTTCAAAACATCTGTCGTCAACGAAAAACGGCGTCGTGACGAAATCCATGAAAGAAACTTGCCGGGAAAAATGTTTGCCGGGGGAAGCGGCGTCCTGCCATCATCGGGCGGTTTGAAAATCATCGTCGATTTGCCCGACTGTTTACCCGGCCATTTACAGACGGAAACATCATCGCATGCGGAAACAACGCTGCAAGCGGAAGTGCCGGAAAACGACGATTCCAACAAAACGGCGTTCCATGTTTTGTTCTTGTTTTTCCTGATCTCCGCGGCGTTTTTGATGACCGGTTGCCGGCAAAACGTGCAAACGGGTTATGTTCCCCCGCGAATGATCGACCAAAGCATCAACGGCATCAGCGTGTTTTGCGATATGTGCGTCGCCAGGAAGCATTCGCTTCGGGAAGGATATTCCGTCAATTCCTTCGCCAAAAACGCCGATGTCATGATTTGGTTTGCCCGACATGTGAATGGACCGGACGACAAAGAACGCTCCCTGGAAAATATTGAGCAATGGCTCAGGAAAAAACCGGGGCGAACATTTGTTTATGTTGGTCGCGCCTTTGAAGCGGACCGTGATTATTGGACGTCGGTCGAATCGAAAGCAAAAACCCCCGATGACCGGAACAAAATCGAAGCGAAAAAACTTGCCGCCAAACTGGAATTGCAGCGATTTCTTGCGACTCAGGAAAACCGGGAAAACCTGAAAAGTGAAGTTCGCAAGGAAGACGAAAAATCCAAATCGAAAAATTCGGTTTCCATGAAAAACAAGATGTCATCGGCGCAGGAATACGAAAACAGATGGTTCCGTTCGATACCGCTGAAAAAAGAATACGTGGTCAGGGCCGTCGAAGGAAATCCCGCCTGGACGGACGAATTGGACGTGGAAAAGTTGCACCTTTCATGTTTCGAGCAATGGTTGCCGAAAGAGGGTTTTGAGAATGAACTCGTTTCAGGCGAACAGACGCTTGTTGCAAGAAAAAAAGTGGCGGAAAGTCATCTTTTTCTCGTTTCCAACGCGGGCTTTTTGCTGAACTATCCGCTTATCAATCATGAACATCGAAAACTTGCAGGACGCCTGATTGAACAATTCGGCGATTCCCCCAAACGAATTTTTGTCTATATGGGGTTTGATAACCCGGATTTCGAACAAACCGGCTCAAGTGACAACGCGTCGCCGCATTTATTGTTTTCATTATTGCAAATCTGGCCGCTTTCCGTCGTAATCTGGCAGGTGATTTTGATCGGGACCGTTTTCTGTTTCCACAAATGGCCGATTTTCGGACGTCCCAAAAAACTCCCGATCGTTCAGGTCACCGATTTCGGCATGCATCTTGATGCTTACGCGGATTTACTGGCCAGGGCTAAACATGCCGACAAGTTTGTTGAAAAACAACTGTCTGCGGTCCACCCCCTTTTTATTGTGCCAGAAATAAAAAATAAGCGTGTCCGGTAAATCGCCGGTCTCGTTGAGATGAACAAAATTCCGTATTTTATGATGTTTTCCCATCGCAGCGCAACCGGCAGCCGTTAAAGCGTTGTGCATTTTTTCCCGCTGGTATACCCAAGCCGGTTGAAAATTCCGGAAGCTGGATATGGCAAGTCCTGCAACGCAGGACGTTTGCGCAAGGCCGAAGGCTGCCGCCCATACCGGCTGCGGTATACAATACTCCGACAACCAATGGAAAACAAATCTGACGGTTCCCGTTTCATTTCCCGGTTTGCCGTTGCAATTTTTTTAGCGTCAACAAGGTTGTGTCAATGCTTGGAAAGATCAATGAGAGGCTAAAGAATTAGGGGATTGAACAAACTCGCGAAGGAAAAAAGGAACTTTTTCTTTGACTGCGGAGTCAACGCGAAGTGAGAGGTTTTGCCGGGAAAATGATTTTTTGAAAAAATCGACGATTTTCTCCGTATATTCGTCACCGGCACGTTCTGCGGTTTCTCCATGTGAGCTGTCCAAGACGATCCAAACGCTTGGACGATGCGGCATGCGGTGGCAAAATGCGTGAATTTGGTCGACACGGCAAAAATGGTCCTGATTTCCGTGAATGATAAAAATAGGCTGTCGGGCACAACAAACCAATGGGCGGGTACTGATAAAACGGCAACCGTACCAATACCCCAAAATCAAACGCCACCAGGCTTTAACGATCATAACAAATGGACAGGCCAGCGAAAATACAACGGCCATGCAAAACAGGATCGTGTATCGGCGTGAAAAAATAGTGGCCCACCTGCGTTTACCCCTTGTCAATGTCGTCCAGCAATCACGTTCGAAAAGTCTTCCTTCCGGTGCGGGGCTGTCGAGAACAAGTGCGGCGATTCGGGAATCCAACCCTGCCATGCAGGCCGCAATCGTTGCCCCTTTGCTGACTCCGAAAACGCCGATATTAATTGACTTGTCATCGGGATGATTATTACCGGAGTTATTGTCATTTTGCCGGCAAAGATAATCGATCGCCGCTCTCAAATCTGCCAAATCGTGTTTTGTCACCCAAGGGGTGGGGATAAAATCACTGATTTCCTGGCTTTCACCATGATTGCGCATGTCAAACGCAAACACATCGAAACCGGATTGCATAAACTTTCTAACGTAAGGTGTTACTCCAAAACGTGTTCCATTTAATTCATGACAGTAAATCACGACACCGTTTTTCAAATTTTCCGAACATCGAAAATAGGAACCAACGAGTTTCACTTGATCGTGGGTTACGAATTCCACCGTTTCTGCGTCCTGACACGGTAAACCGCGTCGAATAGGCAACCAAGGAGATGAGCCAAAAAGTTTCTTGGCTCTTGAGCGAAACGACAACAAGAGAAGTCGCGACGCAAGATGCAACGCCAAAAAAATCGCGGAACAAATGACGATGGAGGCAATAATAGGGTTTGACACACAAAGTAATCAAAACGTGAGTGAGAAAATCCCAAAACTTCACAAAAAAGAAGTCTATTGGGCGTAAAATACATAGAATATTCAAACAGCAAAACAAATCACAAATAACAAAATTAAAAAAACTTCAAATACTTATCGAGGCGAAAAACGTTTCAACCGGTCAGAAAAAATGGATGTGATTTGTTTTCCATGCCCCTGAAGAACAGGCAAAGCCTCCTTTAACATATAAATATAAGCCTTTTCACCGACCAAAAAACCTGAGATATCTGAAGGTTCAACGGAAAGAAAACAACATTCAACCAAAAAGTCTCAGCATTGCAAGGGCGGGGGACTCTTTTCGCGGTATTTTTGCCACACATTGTTCGAACGATAACAGTATTATCTCGTATTTGTGGCAAAAAAGCAATCTTTTTTTGAGAAAATCGCATATTCCCCCCGTAAGAGGGGTATCAATCATCGTAAAAATGTTAAATTAATGAACGTTGGCTTTTTGTGTTTGATTTCCTGCCTTGTTTCCTGTAAAAAATTTGATTTCAGCGATGGGTATCTTAGCAATCCATTACCAATCGGCTACCGATTCCCCCATTCTTTTGGCTTTGAATCGTGAAGAACGTTTCAACCGTCCTTCCATTCCCCCGCGGATTCAGTCCGGACGCCCCAGGGTCGTTTGCGGAATCGACCGGAAAGCGGGTGGAACCTGGGCAGGGGTCAACCAACACGGTTTATTTGCAGCGGTGATCAATTGTCCCAAGCGTTCGGTTCCTCCGGAGCCACGTTCCCGCGGACTTCTGTGCCGCGAACTCCTGGCCTGCAAAACGGCGGAAGAGGCTCTCGAAAAAGCGTATCACGAATTGCAGACGGGGTGTTATGCCGGCGGTAACTTTTTCTGCGTGGACCGTCAAACAGGGGGGGCGGTTTATGGTGGCGACGAAATTGAGGTCGAGAAATTATGGCCGGGTCTGCACATTCTTTCTTCCAAACGGCTCAACGATCGCCATGACACCCGTCAGGAATTCGTGCGGCGGTTGTTGACGCTCCAGCGGATTGATACGTCCGTTTCGTTTCTTGCCGTGGCGAGCCGTACATTCTCAAGAAAACCGGACGACACGGGCAAACGCGGGATTGTCATCATCGAGCCGGATTACGGAACGGTTTCCTCACTGCTCCTTTCGCTGTCCGAGCGAACACAGCGTTCGCACATGCAGTACGCCACAGGTTCGCCGAGTGAGAAACCTTACGAAGACGTTTCCGCCTTGTTGCGCCAGGTACTTTCGACCGACCGGTCATAGAAAATATTCAAAACCTTCTTCCTCATTGCCGCCGCCGGCACTTACCCGGCGGTTGCACGACCTGAGAATCGCCCGCCTGCAAACATGGGGAATTAACGCCGGAAATAAATGACTGACGGGCGGCACGGAACACAACATGGTGACTGGCCGAGAATGATTTCCGGAGAACAACACGGTTCGGTTGTCACGAAATTCGCGTTTGCGGCAGAATTTATGACGGAATTTATGACAACCGGCGACCGGTTTTGAATTCCGGTGACGGGCGGCTCATTGAGGGCGATGTATTGCAATTGATCGTTTGCGTTCGTTTGTCCCGGTTGAGTTTGTGTTCGATAAAGCAGATAGTTTTGATCCTGGCGTGCCATGACACCCCAAAGAGAACGGCCGTTTTCTGAAACTCCTTGTCTCCCCGCCGGGGAAAGCGTGTCGGAAGCACTCACGGCCCCAATATTTGCAAATTGGGAAAGGTCGAGCGAAGCGACTGTTGGTTCGCCGGATTCTTCCGGTTCGATTTTGAGGGACGTCGGAACAACCGTCGTCACCAAGCCGTTCCCCAACCCTTGTACACCGTTGAGCATCCGGCTCAAAAGTGATTCATAACTGGAAATCCGGAGGTTGCCCGATTGGCGGGTTGATATTTCCGCTGTTGTGTTACTGACGTCGGGGGTGATTGTCACTTGCGGTTGCGATGAGATTGTTTCCGATGGTGTCGTTCCCAGGGAATAAGGGGGATTGGACGAATATGGCGAACTGATCGGAGAAACGGCGGATGAGTCATAAGTTCCGTGATATCCCGGACCTGCAATCGGTTGTGATGAAGCTGAAGATGAAGAGGTGGCCCCGACTGAAACATCCGGCACGTTTCCGATCGGATATTGTGCCGCGGTCAAGGTGAACGTTCGCCCACCGATGGAACGTAATTTTGTGCCATCCGGTGCCGTGGAGTAACCATCGGCATCAATCGACGTGCGGTTGTTCAACGTGTTATTTTGCAGCGTATTGTTTGGCGGTATATAGTTTTGTGGTGTTGCCTGTCGGGAATTCGGGGGGGTTAAAAGCGGAACCCCTTGTCCTGCGGGTGCATAAGCCCCACCGGAAGAACCTCCGGAATACTGCGTATTACCATATTGTGTGTTGTTGTATGGCTGACCGGATGTTGTAGACGCCGAACTGTCGGTCGATGTCGAAACATAAACCGACGGAATGGGGCCGATTTTTGCTCCGGCGTTGACTTCGGCATTAGGTGGTGCTTCGTAAGTCGTTGTCGTCATTGTGTTTTGAGGGACATAACCGGTTGTTGCCGCCGGCGTGGCAGAGGTCGGTGCAACAGGGACCGGCGTTGTCGAAATTGGTGCGGCTGTTGAAGCTGGTATGGATGTCGGCGGCGGAGTGCCTGCCGTACCCGCCGGATTCGGATTGGAAAGAACCGGAGGTGCATACCCGTTGCTTGTTGTTACAGAACCTGTTGTTGCAGGAACCGTTGTCAAGCCGGGCGAACCTTGAGTGACGGTCACCGGTGTTCCCGACGGAAGCGTTTGTGTGAGAGGCATGTTTCCTGTTGCTGCGGAAGGGAGCGGTCCAGGCCCTTCCTGAACAATCACCGGTTGCGAAGTCACCGACGGCGACGCACTGATCGTTCCTGTCGGAGGCGGGGGGACCTGGGTCGGCTGAGTTCCAAAAAAAGGAAAACTGGAATCACCCTTATCGCTCGACTTGCACCCTGTCAATGAACAAAAAACGAACGATGTCAGCAAAAACATGACTATTAAAGAAACAGAAATCATGCTTTGTGACGGTTTTACAAAAGTCAACAAATATTTTTTTTTGCGCATCGGCACACCATCTTTCGCTTATTGAAACGGAAACAAAATTTTTGTGCTTGGTAAGAATACAGAAAAAAACGAATCGATTCCAGAGCAAAGATTTTCACACAAAGCCGCACAGCACAAAAATGGATCGGCGTAGTCCAAGTTTATCATATCGGGTCCTTGTTTCTCCGGCCAAAAACACGAATACCGCTTTTTTTTGCAGGATTGTTCGTTCGAATTTTGAAAATTGAAAACAAGACTTTCAACAGTAAAAAACAGTCTATTTTTTTTGAATACCCTATTATTCCAACAAAGAAATACGAAATTCAAAATTTTCCTGAAATGAAATCTGATCTGGTTTTATGCCCGTGATTTTGTTACTATGATATCCCCATTGTTTCTTCTCACCCAATCCGCCTTCGCCACTTCGATCATGGGCACTTTCGAAAACATCGGCTCAAAACGACGGAATTCGCGTTCCGGTGATCCCTGTTTTCTTGAGTGTTCCTCATGTCGGAATTTCACTTGTGCCATTGTCATCTTTGTACTTTTTTTATCAACGACAGGCTGTATTTTGCCTCAACTTAATAAACCGAAAACAGATGTGGCAAAAAGCCATAAACTTCAACAGGAAGGTGCCATCTCTTATGAGCAAGGGGACTGGGAAAATGCAGAGAAAAAACTGTCTGAAGCGGTCAAAATCAATGAAAAAGACTTGGAGATTCGGAGAAATTATGCCGAATCTCTTTGGCGAATGGGGAGAAAACAACAGGCGATCGCCCAATTGACGGAAGGGATTCAAGTTTCCCGTGGGAAAGACATGAAAATCATGCTTTCGCTTGCCGAAAAATGTTACGACATGGGGGATTACGACACGGCATTTGATTGTGCCGAACAAACCATTTCCCTGGCGAATGCCGAAAACAAATCGACGATTGACCAGGCGTGGGTGATTCGCGCCCGGGTCAACTGGCGACGCGGTCAACTGCAACAGGCGTTGAATGATTATCACAAGGCGATTTCGCTGAACGCGAAAGACCCGGTGATTCTTTCTGAACTTGCGTCGCTTCAGGAAGCATTGGGAATGCCGGATCGCGCGCTGGTCACCTGGCAAAGCGTCGGACGTCTTTATCCGCCTGATCAGGAGCCGCAGCATGTCGTCCTGGGACGCGGCAACGCATATATGGCAATGCGGCTTTATCATGAAGCCGGCGATCAATTCACATTGGCCAACAAGCGTTGGCCGCAGAATGTCGAAACCTATTTCCGGCTCACCGAAGCGAAACTCGCTTGTGGACAGCTTCAGGATGCGGCCCGGACGGCCAAACTTGCGGTCGAAATCGCGCCGGACAATCCGTATTGTCTCGCATTACAAAAAAATGTCGAAATCGCCCTGTCACACCAGCATCCGCTGATGAGGTGATGCGCAAAGAATAAAGAATTCTGTCATCGTTTGCGTGGGATGGATTGCACCGTGAAGCGCACTGCCATGCATAAGTCTTTCGTTGGAAAATATGATTCCCAATCAGAGCCGCGAGGGTTACCGAGCGGTCAAACTCCATTCACCGCTCCATAACTGTCGCGGCTCTGATTCTTGCTGAAAATTTTTCGGCAAAAGCCCTATTGCAATCGCATCGCGTTGAATTTTTCTTTGGAAATGCCCTGATTTGCGGATGGTGCCGAACCTTGTGCGGTTCCATGATCGTTGTTCCAATTGAGAATCGCGGCATCACGGGTTTTCTGTTTTTGAACCTGTTCCTGAATCGCGTCGTAGTAACCCGATTGCAGTTCCTGACCGGCGTCGTACAGGTCAAACACCGTTTTTTGGACCCGTTCGCGTTCGGCTCGCATTTTTTCGAACGGCGAATTGACGCGGGCAAAACCGCTTTCAAGACTTCTCAGCAATGCGCTCGGCGAAACCGGGCGGTTGCTGTTGCGGTATTGGGGTTGCTCCCGTTCCTGTCGTTCCGACTCCACAGGGCGATTCGACGTTCGTTGCGTCTCGGTTTTTTTCGTTTCCGGAGACGTTTCAACGACCTCGCCGCCACCGCCGAACGGTTCTATGCCGAATGTCACGGACGAAAAACGGTCACGAAATCTCGTGTCGTAATCCTTGTCGTACAACGGCGTTTCCAAAGCGAAGTTCGCATGCGACGCCAAACCGATTCCGAAAGTTCCTGATAATGGCACGGGAGCGTTGATCCCTGAAACGGGCAGCCCCGGTTGATTCAGCGGCTTGAAGGCGATTCCCGACCCCGACTGGGCGGCGGCCATCGCTTCATAGCCGCGGCTGTAGATTTGCAGGACGACCGTATAAATTGAAAAAAGTCCTTCCGTTTCAATGTCTGTCGGATTGTCGTTTTCGTCTTTTCCGATGGTGACCTGAATTTCGGTCGCTTTGACCTGCACGTTCAGATTGCGGAAGTATTCCGCCGAACTGAGGAAACCTTTCGGGATGACCCAGACGATTTCGCCGGTTTCGGCGTTGATGGTCATCCCGCGCGGCACGTCACCGACCAGCGAATAACGAACGGCATTGGTCGGAACGTCCGGGTCGTTTGCATGAACCGTTTGTCTGAACACGCCGAGATCATCATAAAACCTGACCGGATCGACTGGCGTGAACACCGGTGGTTCGTCGACCTCCTCGACATCGATCGTGACGGTGAACGTCGCTTTGGCACCGCTTTCGTCGGCAACCTGAATCGTCACCCGGTACGAATTGCCGCCGTCCAGTTCGCCCGGTGTCCAAGTCAGCCGCCCGGTTGCCGGATCAATCGACATGCCGTCCCGGATTTCGCCGACGAAGGAGTACGTCAATGCGTTCTTGGGAATGTCGTCGTCGTGTGCCGAAATGAGAACGGAAAGGAGTTCGTGTTCCCTGACCGTGAAACTTTCCGGGAAATCATTCGAATCAAAATAAGGGGGCTTGTTGACTTCGTTGACGGTCACCTGCACCATCTTGCGACGGACGTTGCCGTTTTCATCTTTCACCTGAAACGTGATGGTGTATGTTCCCGGACCATCCGCTTCCGTCGTATGCCAGGTGAATGTCGCCGACCGGCCGTCTTCCCCCGGCACGAGCGTGTAAGAAGCCCCTTCCGGCAATGTCGACGCGATCACTTCATAAGTCAAATCGCCCGTCAACGGCTCATCGCCTTCTTCCGTGTTATCATCCTCCGTGTTCGTGTCCCCTGTATTTGTGTTATCGTCCAACGGTTTGAGTTCGAGGACGAGATCGGTTTCCTCGTCGGCCGTCGTATTGCCGTCAATGACGAATTGCGGTCCGTTCTGCACAAGTGCTTTGAATGTGACGGTCCGCGTGTTGTCGGCACCGTCGGTCGCTTTCAACGAAATTTCGTAAGTTCCGACTTCTGCATCGGCGGGCACGTCCCATGTCAACGTTCTGCCGTCCTCGCTCAACGTCATGCCGACCGGCAATTCGCCGACGACTTCAATTTTGACGCTCCCTTCGCCGTCCTTGTTTGTGGTGATCGGAATCACGAGTTGCTTGCCCGGCTCGGCGTCATACTCGAAACCCTCCAGCGGCGAAAGGAATTCCGGGGCTACCGTCGCGATCACGACATTGACCGGCGTCGACAAATCGCTGACCAGTGCCGCACCTCCGAGGCTGTCCGGCGTCGACGTTTGTTTGATGGTGAATTTGTAGTTGCCGTCGTTAAGTTTGTTGGCGGCACTCCCCACGGTTTCAATCACGAGTGTGCGAATTCCGGAACCATCCGCCGCCGTGATGACCTGACCGTCGTCGTCATACATGATGTCGCTGATGATTTTGAACGGAACTTCGACGCCGTTGGCGTACAGATTCAACGTTGCTTTCGGAATGACCCCTTCGACCGTGAATGTCAATTTCGAGTCGTCGTCCTTGTTGTTGTTCGAAGTGATTCCGTCCCCCGCTGTCCCGTTGTCGCCGTCGGTCCAGCTCATCCTGGGTGCCGCAGGGGTCACGACCATCGTGAGATATTTGTTGATGTAAACCCAGTCGTCCAGCCCTTTGATGCTCATGATCGGATACTGCGGCCCGGAAACGTCCGTTCCGACGGTGATTTTGACTTTGTTCCCCTCGATGATTTCATAAGTGATGCTGGGGTCCGAATAGTCTGACGTGTTGACAAGGTAAGTCAATTGTTCCGTCGTCAAACCATTTATGCCGGGAAGCTCAACGATTTGCGATTCACCGGCTTTGATTTGGACGACGGGCGGGTCTTCTTTCAACGTCCCGGCAATGATGTTGACTTTGACCTCTTTTTCGATTGTCCCGCCATGTCCGTCGTCGACCGTGACCGTCATGGTCGTCGACGTTCCAGCGGCGCTCGCGTCCGTTTGAATTCGCAAAACTCCGTTGGTCGTGTCGGTAAACAATTCGACCTCTTCCATCAACACGGGAACCAGCGGCCTGTTGTTGCCGTCCGTTTCCACGGCGATGACTTTGGCATACGTGTCGTATCCTGAAGTCATGAAACCGAAAATCGAGTGCTTGTCGTCCAGCCAGATTGTCGCGGCATCGGTGATGAAAAACTGGGAATCCCCCGTGTTTTGCCCTGAATTGGCCATCGACACAATCCCCGCGCTGTTGTGTCGCAAAAGCGTACTGAATTCGTCAAGCATCGTCTGGCCGGAACCGCCGGTGCCGTCCCCGTCCGGATCGCCCCCCTGAATCATGAAGCCGTCGATGATCCGGTGGAACGAAAGCCCTTCATAAAAATGTGCTTCAATCAGTTGTTTGATTCGCTTAGTCGTGTTTGGAGCGTCCTGTTGAAATAATTCGATCGTAATATAACCATAATCTTCGATAATCTCGCCGTTTGCGTCACGGGAAACCAGGTGCATCCGGACGCTGGCGTTCTTCGCATTGTCAAGCACCGATAAGGTCGTCTGCGTGTTTTCCGTTGTCGCCGTATAATTTAATGCGTCGTTGTCGGCATCGGTGGCATTGAGTGCGATGTGATAACTCTGGCCGGCAATGACGGTGATTTCGTCCGGCAAATTGACGAATGCCGGATCAGCATTCAAAGCAATTCGTTCCTCAAGCGGTTCAAAAATAAACACCCGCTTGAACGGATTTTTGCCGGAAGCATCAGAGCCGACCGCCATGTCGTCGATCACGTCGATCAATTTTTCAAGAAATGAGCCATGATTGGAAAAAAAGGAGCGAATCGGGTTGGACATACGAGCCATTTTTCACCTTTCGAAAAACGAACCAGCTGTTTTGAGGAAATTTTTGAAAAGAATTTACGTCAAACTGTACTTTTGTACACAAAAAATTGAGGTCAAAGTCAATTTTCCACTTTGATTGCCATTATAATTAGATGCTGAGAGGAAAACAAAAGTTTTTCAGAAAAAAATATTTGTTTTTACGAGAATTTTATTGAACACAACTCATATTTCATGTTCATTGCTACAATTTATCTATTGCCCGCATGTTTCATGTGGCAAAAATCATTGGAGACGGAAAGAAGTCTTGCCGGTATACCATTGTGCCAATGCTCAATTCCTGCGATAATGAAAATTCGTTTGAGTAGCTCAAGGATTTATGAGCGAAAATCTGAAAGATGATGGAAAGACATGATACCCATGACGATGTTCGGTTGCCTGCAAGTTTTTTTATTGATCATCGCAGTTCTCGTTGTGACGAAACCGCTCGGACTCTGGATATTCCATGTTTTTGAAAGAAAAACCGATCCGTTTGGCAAATGGGGGGGAACGTGCGAACGTCTTCTCTGCCGCATTTGCGGAGTTGATTCGAATTGCGAACAAACCTGGGGGCAATACACGTTTTCGTTCGTGTTGTTCACGTTGTTTGGCACCGGTGTCTTGTATTTGTTGCAGAGGTTGCAATATTTTTTGCCGTTGAATCCGGAAAAATTCAGCGCGGTCGAACCGTTTTCGGCACTGAACACAGCGGTCAGTTTTGCAACCAACACCAACTGGCAGGGTTACATACCGGAAACAACGATGAGCCCTTTCGTGCAAATGCTGGGCTTGACGTGGCAGAATTTCGTTTCCGCCGCCGCCGGTCTCGCCGTTGCCATCGCCGTCATACGCGGTCTGACCCGCAAACAGCAAGATCATCCCAACTCACACTCAAGCCGGTTGGAAATTCCGGAAGCTGGGTTCGGAAGCCCTGCATCGCAGGGCGGTTGCGCAAGGCCGAAGGCTGCCGCCCGTACCGGCTGCGGTACGACGCTAGGCAACTTTTGGTGCGATCTCATTCGCGGAACGCTTTATATTTTGCTGCCGATTTCGACTGTGCTGGCGATTTTACTGGTTTCGCAAGGGGTGATTCAGAATTTTCAAACGCCGCAAACTATCACGACGCTCGAAGGGGACTCGCAAACCATTCCGTCCGGCCCCGTCGCGTCCCAGGAAGCAATCAAACTGCTCGGCACCAACGGTGGCGGGTTTTTCAACGCCAACAGTGCCCATCCGTTCGAAAATCCGACACCGTTTTCCAATTTTCTCGAAATGCTGGCGATTCTGGCGATTCCGGCGGCACTCACTTATACCTTCGGCCGTATGACGAATCACACACGCAACGGCTGGGTGCTGTTCGGGGCGATGATGTTGCTGTTCCTCATCGGTTTTTTTGCCGTTTACGCTTCAGAATCACAGGGGAATGCCGCCGCCAAAACACTGTCTGCCGAAACGCAGACCATCGATCAGACCGCCGGCAACATGGAAGGGAAAGAAACGCGGTTCGGCGTTGCCGATTCCAGTCTTTTTGCCGTCACCACGACCGGCACGTCGTGCGGGGCGGTCAATGCGACGCACGACAGTTTCACTCCGTTTGCCGGACTGGTGCTGATGCTCAACATGCAGCTCGGCGAGGTGGTGTTCGGCGGCGTCGGGGCAGGGCTTTACGGGATTCTCGTGTTCGCGCTGCTTGCAGTGTTCATCGCCGGTCTCATGGTCGGCCGGACACCGGAGTATCTCGGCAAAAAGATCGAAGCCCGCGAAATGAAACTGGTGATCGTCTGTTTGCTGGCACCGCCGTTTGTGATTCTCGGCTTCACCGCCGCATCGATGTTGTCACCGGGAGCGTTGGCCTCGCTGAATAATTCCGGCCCGCATGGTTTTTCGGAAATTTTGTATGCGTATTCGAGTACCGCAGCGAACAACGGCTCCGCGTTTGCCGGACTGAATGCCGATACGCCGTGGTACAACGTCACGACGGCGATCGCAATGCTTGCAGGCCGGTTTTTCTCGGCGATCCCGATGCTGGCGGTCGCCGGTTCGATGGCGGCCAAGAAAACGCTGCCTCCAAGCCCCGGCACGTTCCCGACCGATGGTGCGGTGTTCCTCCTGTTGCTGGTTGGCATGATTTTGATCGTCGGTGCCCTGACATTTTTCCCCGCACTGCTCCTCGGCCCGGTTTTGGAACATTTTAGTATCACAGGGTAATCCTACAGCGCAAAATCAAGAAATAGCAGCCCGGAGCGTAAGCGACGGGTTAAAAAGATGTTATGATTTTGAGCGACATCCATTTTCATGAGTGTTTTTCTCAAAAAATACCAGTATACTCAAGCCGGTTAGAAATTCCGGAAGCGGAACATGGAAGCCCTGCAACGCAGGGCGGTTGTGCAAGGCAGAAGGCTGCCGCCCATACCGGCTGCGGTATAACAACAAAACGTTGATAACCCGTCGCTTACGCTCCGGGCTGCTATTGAAATGACCACGTTATTTTTTCGTGAGTCCTAAATGGAGTACCTGGGGCAGTGATCAGGGAACAGAATTTATTTTAGCGGTCGAACTTGTTCGACGTTTTCAACTTTTCACTCGGGATATTAACCGACTCAGAAAAAATGCGGTTATTCTTTTGGTCGTGTTTATATTTTGCAAGTTTTTACTACCTGTGTTTATCGTACATATTTTTCTCGGCTTTTTCATGGCGGAAATTATTGGCACAATTATGCATTGTCGAAAGAAAATGAAGAAACTCAACAATGTCAATACGGGATAAACTCCGACATATTTACCAATCGCGTCGCAGGGCGACGCGGCTAATTAAAAATCCTCATGATGCGGGAGAATTAAGATGTTATTAAAATTTTTCGCGATATTTTTAACGGGCTTGTGTTTTGCTTCCGGCAATCAAGAGCAGGGAAACGAATGGGAACCGTTATTCAACGGGAAAGACCTTGCCGGATGGACCGTCGCGTGTCAGCCGCAGGATGCCGGAAAAGAATTCTGGATTGTCAAAGACGGGGTGATTTTCTGCGATTCGACCGGCAGAAAAGATCACGGCTATGTGTGGCTGGTGACAGACCGGGAATTTCAGGATTTTGAACTGCGACTCAAATTCCAGGTTTATTCCGACTCGCCCGGCAACAGCGGATTGCAATTCCGCAGCCGATACGACAAAACCGACAACGGCGGTTGGCTGAACGGGCCACAAGTTGACATTCATCCCCCCAAATCCATGTCCTGGCGAACAGGATTAATCTATGATGAAACACACGGTGAAAACCGCTGGATATTTCCCAGTCTGAAAGATTCGAATATGCCGGAGCAATACGAACCCAAAGAACACGTCATGAAATATTCCGGGGATGGGGATGACTGGAACGAACTGACGCTGATCTGCAAGGGAATGCAAATCAAAACGATCGTCAACGGAATCGTGCGCACGGACTGGGACGCAACAGGTGTGCTCGACAACGAATTGCACCGTCAACTCCATGTCGGACAAAAGGGACATTTCGCCCTGCAACTGCATCATGGCGATGAACTGCGAATCAAATACAAGGACATCCGGGTTCGTGAGTTTGGAAAATAGAAAAATTGCCTGATTTGTTTTGTGTTCTGATCGACAACGATGAAAACAGACCTGATCACGATTCCGGTGGCGGGAAGAAAGCCGAACTTCGAAAGCGGGGAAACCAGCGGCGTTTCCCGATTGGCGGACGATTCGTTTTTTCTTGCCGGTCCCGAAAATCATCTGCTTCAATGGGCCGTCCGCTGGGCAACCGGCGAGAGGCAAAGCCAGGCGGCGGAGTTGAATTCTGATCATGAACGTGGAGAAGCATCGTCTCCCGTTACGGGGGCGTCCGTTGTTTCGCACAATCCGATCGTTTTTTACGGACCTTCCGGATGCGGCAAAACGCATCTCGCCGAGGGGATTTATCAAATCCGGCGTCGCCAAAACCGGAAGAAAAAAGCCGTCCTGATCACCGGCGACGATTTTGCAAGGTCGTTTTCCACGGCAATCGCCTCCAAAACGACAGATGAATTCCGGTCGGGAATTTGCGACGCCGAGTTGCTGGTGGTCGACCGGATTGATCTTTTGAAGAACAAAGACGCGGCACAAATCGAATTTCTCGTTTCCCTGGATTATATCTTGTCGAAAGGGCATACCGTTGTTCTGACCATGTCGCAGTTTCCGACACTGCAATGCTTCTCGGACGAGCGGCTTGTGGCCCGGTTGATTTCCGGATTGCTCGTCCCCGTTTCGCTCCCGGGATTGTCCGCCCGAACTGCGTTGCTCGAACGATTTGCCGCACAATTGAATCTCCGCCTGACCGCCGGAGCGCAACAGGCGTTGGCCAAAGGATTGCCCGTTTCCGCACCGCAATTGTTTGGGACGCTCTCGCAATTGGCCGTTGAAACCGGCAAAACGACCATCGATGTTGAGATGGCGCGACAAGTGATTCGTGACCGTGAAAAATCGACAGCCCCCACCATGGACGCAATCGCCCGTTTGACGGCCAAACGGATGGGGATTAAACTGACCGACCTCAAGGGCAAAACACGAACGTCGACAACGACGAAAGTTCGTGGGATCGCCATTTATCTCATGCGGCAACTCACGGCGGCAAGTCTTAAGGAAATCGGACGGTATTTCGGTGGGCGTGACCACACCACGATTGCGCACAGCGTTGCCGAAACGGAATCGCGAATTGCCGTTGACCCGGAATTTCGCGGTCATGTTCTGAAAATCCATGAAATATTACAAAAGTGATGCCATCTGACGGAACGCCCGAATGTTTTTCTTCTGTATGTCTTTTAATGGCAAAATGTTACATCTGCTTGACATTCGTACTCGCGCATTTTAGAATAGTATGCTGGCATTGATTTGTCATTTTGATTAAAATACATAAAATACAGTGAATATGGCGTCTGCTTATGAAAGGAATTCCATTTTTATGAACGGTTATCAACGCATTGTCGCCACTTTGGAAAACCGGCCGTCCGATTCATTGGCGTGTATGCCAATCACAATGATGTTTGCCGCAAAATTGATCGATGTACCCTATCGCGAATATGCCACCGATTATCGGACGCTTGTCCGGGGACAGATTCATTTGGCCAGGGAATTCGGGCTTGATCTTTTGCTCACCATCTCCGACCCCGCCCGCGAAGCGGCGGATCATGGCGCCGATATCTGTTATTTCGACGATACTCCGCCCGCACTCAATGAAAACAACTCATTCCTTGCCGACAAAACCAGACTGAAATCGATGAAAATCCTTGATCCGCTGGCTCCCGGCAGCCGGATGCTCGACCGGGTCCAAGCCGTCCGGGAATATGCGAAAGTCGCCAAACATGAGTTGTTCATCGAAGGGTGGATCGAGGGGCCTTGTGCCGAGGCGGCGGACCTGCGGGGAATCAACCACCTGATGTATGATTTTGTCGACGACCCGAATTTCGTTCATGAACTGTTCGATTTCAACGTCCGTAATGCCATTCCGTTTGCCGAGGAACAGATTAAGGCGGGAGCGGACTCCATCGGGATCGGGGATGCGGCGGCTTCACTGATCGGTCCCAAGCGGTACAAAGAATTTGTTTATCCGTATGAAAAAAAACTTGTCGACGCCATCCACGCCACGGGAGCCAAAGTCCGGCTTCACATCTGCGGCAACATTTCCCGTTCCCTGCCGGAGATCGGCACGCTCGGTTTCGATATGGTCGATATCGATTCAATGGTCCCGCTGGAAAAGGCTCGAAACGAAATGGGACCGGACCAGGTCATTTGCGGCAACATGGACCCCGTCGGAATTCTTTACAAAGGGAATCCCGACATGGTTCGTGACGTGCTTGCGGAATGCCATCGCATTGCCGGCGACCGGTTCATCGTCGGTGCCGGCTGTGAAGTCCCGCGTGACACCCCTCACGAAAACTTCCGGGCGATGATGGAATATGCACGCAGTCACGGCCGTGCATGAAAATGGCACGGCAGGCATGGAAGCGGTTCAAAGTTATTTTACATCTTATAAATATCAACTCAGCCATCCAGGTGGTCCATTCCATGTATGATACGCAAAAATGCTTGGGAATACGTATTGGCGGCACGAAAACCCTCCTTTTGTCGCCGGTCTTTTTGTCATTGGTCATTTTATCCTCGGTCGTTTTGTTGTCGTCCGGGATGAATCTTCAGGCGCAACCGGAGGAAAAGAATCTACAGACCGTTCGGGTGGAAGCCGTCGGCGTTCTCCCGACTTCCCAACCGAAAAACTATGTTGGACTCGTGACGGCCAAGGAAACGGTGGTTCTCGTGCCGCGAATCTCAGGTTTTCTGGAAAAAGTCGCGTTTCAGGAAGGTTCCACAGTCAAGAAAGGGGACATCCTCTTTGAAATCGAAGACACGGTATATCAAATGAACGTGCGGGTCGCCGAATCGGTGATCCGGCAAATCGAGGCGGAAATCGAGTTGGCCAAAAAAGACCTCGAACGCAGCAACACGCTTCGCCCAACCGGTGCCGTCACGGAGCAGGAGTTGAATCAGGTCCAGCGCACGATCACTCTACAGGAAGCCCGGCTGGACGAAGCCAAAGCCCAGTTGGCATTGGCCAGAAACGATCTTTCCTATACGAAAATTCAGGCACCGTTGACCGGACGCATCGGTGCCAAAATGTTGAGCGAAGGAAATTACGTCACCCCGACCACCGGAGCACTTGCGACGATCGTGCAATACGATCCGGTTTCGGTGAAATTTTCGTTGAGCGAAACGGATTACATGACCTATTTTCAGACCAACGAAAATGAAACGAAAGACATTCATCTCGAAATCAGGCGGTCCGACGGTCAACCGTATCAGGGGGAATTCAAGGTCGATTTTGTCGACAATCAGGTCGACCGGGAAACCGGAACCATCACGGTTTATCTGATTTGCCAAAACAAATCAAGCCAGCTTTTGCCCGGCGGTTATGCCCGAATCAGTCTTGCCGAAAAATTCAAGGAGCCGCTTCCGGCGGTCGACATGGCGAGTGTCATGACGGATGGCAACGGTTCCGGTGTGTTCGTTCTCACCCCGGAAAACAAAGTCGAGCGGCGTAACGTGACGCTCGGACCGCTGGTCTTCGACAAGTATGTCATCAAATCGGGGCTTTCGCCCGGAGAACGGGTGATCGTCGGAGGCATCAACAAGCTCACTCCCGGCATGAAAGTGCGTCCTGTTTTGGCACCTGCGGCAACCATCCAGAAATAACAGTCCCAAGCGTCGGCGCGGAACAAGAAATTGCCCTGAAAGGGCAGGGCATAACAGGCCGGAGAATCACCTTCAATGCCCTGATGCAAAAATTTTACGACACCCGTCGCTTGCGCTCCGGGCTGTTATTGAAATGACCGTTTTTTCCTCATTTACTTTCCGGTTTTCCCATGTTTTCCGATTTTTTCATCTTGCGCCCGAAATTCGCGATGGTCATTTCGCTGTTTCTCATCCTTGCGGGAATGATCTGCGTGCTGCGGCTCCCGATCGCCGAGTACCCGGAAGTCGCGCCGCCGACGATCGTCGTTTCCGCCGGTTACACGGGGGCGAGCGCCCAAGTGATTGCCGATTCCGTTGCCGCTCCCCTGGAAGCCGAGATCAACGGCGTTGAAGGATTGATCTATTTTTCCTCGACATCAAGCAACAACGGCAGTTACAACCTGACGCTCACTTTCAAACCGGGAATTGATCCGGACATCGCCATGGTCAACGTGAACAACGCTGTCAAACGTGCCGAGCGTTTGCTCCCCACCGAGGTGACCATGAACGGCATCAGCGTCAACAAACGGACGGCGGACTTCCTCGCTTCCATCGTTTTCACCACCGACAACCCGGAGCATACGCAGTTGTTCCTGAGCAATTACATCAGCAACAACATCAAGGATGCCGTTGCCCGAATCGAAGGGGTCGGGCAGGTGATGATTTACGGGGAAAAAAAATACAGTATGCGCGTCTGGCTGGATCCGCTCCGGATGCGTGCTTACGGAATCAGCCAGGCCGAAGTTCAGGCGGCGATTCAAAGCCAGAATATCCAGGCGGCCACCGGTTCCATCGGAACGGAAGAATCAAGTCCGGCCATGCAATTCAAAGTCGATACCAAAGGGCGCCTCAAGGAAGCGGCGGAATTTGCCGACATCATCGTCCGCACCGGGAGCGACGGACGTTTGGTTCGTCTGTCCGACATTGCAAAAATCGAACTCGGTTCCGAAAGTTACACGGGCACGTCGATGCAGAACACGCAGGCGGCGGGGGTTTTGGCCGTTTTCAAATTGAGCAATGCGAACGCACTGGATGTTGTCGAAAAAACCAAAAAACTCATTGACGGCATGGTCCCGTATTTTCCGGAAGGGGTGAAATGGCGGATGGGGTACGATTCGACGCTGTTCGTTTACGCTTCCATGCGGGAAATCGTCGTCACGCTGATCATCACGTTTTTGCTGGTCGTGCTTGTCACTTATCTTTTCCTGCAGGACTGGCGGGCGACGCTGGTTCCGATGGTCGCGATCCCCGTTTCGGTGATCGGCACGTTTCTGTTCATGTACATCCTGAACATGAGTATCAACACGTTGACGATGTTCGGACTGATTCTCGTCATCGGGCTTGTCGTCGACGATGCGATTTGCGTGGTCGAGTGTTGCATGCGACTGATTCACGAGGAAAAACTTTCGCCGCGCGACGCCGCCTTTCGCGCGATGAGGGAATTGACCGGCGCATTGATCGCGACGACGCTCGTCGTTGTTGCGATCTTCGCCCCGATCGGTTTTTTCAGCGGAATGGTCGGTACGATTTACCGTCAATTTGCGATCACGATGTGCGTCTCCCTGTGTCTTTCCGCCGTCGTCGCGCTGACACTTTCCCCGGCGATGTGCGCTCTGATTTTGAGGGACGAAGGCAAAAAATGGCTTTGGGCGCGATTCTTCAACAAAGGGCTTGACTTCACGCGAAACCGTTATTTGAATGTCGGCGGCTTTTTGACGCGTCTCCCCATTGTCACGATTCTTCTGATCGGGGCGATTCTCTACGGCAATTCCTTTTTTTACCATCGTTTGCCGACCTCGTTCCTTCCCCGTGAAGACAAGGGGGCACTCAACGCCGAAATCGTGCTCCAGCCGGGAACGTCGTTGGCCCGCACGCAGGCCGCTTTGCTGGAGTTCGTCAAAATGATCAAAGATATTGACGGGGTCGATGTCGTCATCTCTTTTCCGGCACGCAGTCGCACGTTGGGAGATGCGGAAAACCTGGGGATGCTGACCATCCGGCTCAAACCCTGGGACGAACGAAAAACGCCGAAAACTTCCATTGAGAGCATCCAGAAGAAAATCATTCAAGCCGGCGAAATGTTGCCGGACGCCAAGGTCAACGTTTTTATTCAGCCCGCGATCAACGGGCTTGGTTCCACGGGGGGAATCAGTTTCGCTTTACAGGCGACCGACAACCAGTCGCTGGAGGAACTTTCACAAACGGCCGGCAAACTGGTCCAAAAAATCCAGAAAACGGGCAAGGCGTTGCGTACCAATACCTCGTTTACCGTTGACTCGCCGATCGTTTATCTTGAAATCGACCGCGACAAGGCCAAAGCAATGAACGTCCCGATCGATTCCATTTTCAGAACGTTGCAAAGCCAGCTCGGCTCGCGTTACGTCAACGATTTCAATTTGTACGGGAAAACATACAAAGTGATCATCCAGTCGTCCCGGGAATTCCGGGAAAATATCAACGCCATCGGTCAGTTGACGGTCGCTGCCGAAAACGGCGCACTTGTGCCGCTGGACAACTTGGCGACGCTGACCTGGCAACTCGGTCCGCGACAGGTGGAACGCTTCAACATGTTTCCTTCCGCGACGGTTTATACGCAAACGTTGCCCGGCGTCAGTTCCGGACAATTGATGGATGAAATCGCAAGAATCGTCCGGGAGGAATTGCCGAAAGGTTACATGATCAATTGGACGGACATGAGTTATCAGGAAAAACAGAACGAAGGTCAAATCGTTTTTCTGATTGTGTTGGCGGTCGTATTCGCCTACCTGTTCCTGGTGGCCCAGTACGAAAGCTGGACGATGCCGCTTTCGGT
>Ga0209629_10000189_pt1 | contig 30703 bp, 21 predicted proteins | sample TergutCu122P5_FD_187286 | JGI IMG/M metagenome (GOLD analysis project Ga0209629, IMG submission 187286) | Cubitermes ugandensis P5 segment gut microbial communities from Kakamega Forest, Kenya - Cu122 P5 (SPAdes) (version 2) | ecosystem: Host-associated > Arthropoda: Insects > Digestive system...
GCGGCGATTTCGGCGTCGGGTTGTTTTTTGAACGCGGTTTCCAGAATGCGCCGCGCCTCTTGCAGGTTGCCCAGGCGGTAGTGCACCCAGCCCAGGCTGTCCTGGATAAAAGCATCGTCGGGCGCGAGCGACACGGCTTTTTCGATGAGCTGCTGGGCTTCCTGCAAGCGCAGCCCGCGATCGGCCAAGTCGTAGCCCAATGCGTTGTAGGCGGCAGCCGACTGCGGATCCAGCGCGATCACCTGCCGCAGCAGACGCTCTTCGTCTTCCAGCAAGCCGGCCTTGGAGGCGGTCATCGCCGCTTCGTAGAGCAGGTCCTTGTCGTTCGGGGCATTGCGGAGCGCATTGACGAGCAGGCCATAGGCTTCGGCGGTACGCTGATGAGCGCGCAGCAGTTGCGCCTCGGCGCGCAGCTTGAGCGTGGCGTCGTCCGGTCCGCGCTCGGGCGCGGCGCGGATGAGCTGCCTGCCTTCCTCGATACGTCCCTGGTCGGCCAGCATGTTCGCGCGCTCAATGGCGACCGTCAACATCTGATCGGGCGATTGCACGGCGCTCAGCCATTGGTCGGCCGCTTTGACATCGTCGCGCTTTTGGGCCAGTTGCGCCAGCAGCAGGCGCGCCGTATCCATGTCGGCTTGGCGTTGCCGCGCGGCCAGGGGATCGGCGGGTACTGGCTGATCGGCGCCGGTTTTGCCGGCTTGTTGTGCGATAACGCTCAGATAGCGCTCCAGCGCGGTTTGCGCCTGGCTGGTCTGGCCCTGACTGGCGCATACCGAACCGAGCGCCAGCCAGCCTTCCGCGTAATCGGGCTGGCGCTGGGTGAGCAGCTTGAGCTGCGTCAGCGCTTCTTGCGGGCGGCCGGCATCTATCAGGGCGCGGGCATAGTCCAACAGCACGCCAGGCTTGGCGGCGGGGGTTTCCAGGTAATTTTTGACCAGCGTTTCAGCCGTTGCCCTGTCTTGCAGCGTGCCGGCTTGCGACATCAGTTGCAGCGCGAGCAGGGCGGGCCATTGCGAAGGCGTGTCGGCTTTGGGATTGCTCGCCGCGCCCAAATTGGCCGCGCTCAGCGCGCCATCCGGGTCGCCCGCTTGCAAGCGCATCCGTCCGACGCTGGACCATGCGACGGGCGCGGTCCGGGAAGATTTGAGGGCGTCGGCCAACGCCTGCTCGACCGTCCGCACGGCCAGTATCTTGTCGGCGGCTTGCTTGTAGAGCGTGGGCAGCGCAGCGATGAAATTTTCGCGTTCTGCTGGGGGCAGTGTCTCCAGCACGCGGCGCAGCGGGGCGGCGGTTTCCTGGATGCGGCCCAGCACGATCAGCACCTGCAACTCGTAGCGGTTGGCCTCCGGCGACTGGGGCAGGGCCGTGCGCCAGGCGCGCGTGGCTTCAAGCGCGTCCGGGCCGGAGCGTCCCCTCAAGGCCATTTCGGTGGCGCGTTTGAAGAGTTGCGCGTTGTTGGTGCGCCGGGCTGCGTCCAGCATGATTTGAAAGCCCGATTGCGCCGATTCGGGTGTGCCTTGGCGGAAGGTCAACTCACCCAGCAGCAACTGATACATCAGCGGCGCGGTAAGCGCCGATTGCGGCGGCGGCGCCTTGGGTTTGGGCGGCGCGGCCTTGCTGGCGCCGCGGGCCGGCCCGCCGGGTTGCGATGCCGCCGGTTGCGGGTCGGACGCCGCCGGCGCGGCCCCGGATGCCGGAACGGCGGATGGGGCGGGCGTTTGGGCCAGCGCGGCGGCGCTGGCGGCCAGGGTCAGAAGGAGGGCGGTTAGGTAGCGCATTGGGTCATGATAATCCGGACATGCCGGAATTGCCCGAAGTGGAGACTACGCGATTGAGCTTCGCGCCGCGGATTCGCGGCGCGCGCATCGCCGCCGTGCGCTTGGGCGCGCCGCTGCGCTGGCCGCTGGGGATCGATCCGGACGCGCTCATCGGGCGGCGTATCAACGCCGTGGACCGGCGCGGCAAATATCTAATCTTGCGGCTGAGCCGGGACGCGGGTCCGCAAGCCGATGCCGGCATCCTGCTGATCCACCTGGGCATGTCCGGGCGCTTGCGCTTTGCCGCCGCCTTGCCGCCGCCGGGGCCGCACGATCATTTCGACCTGCACACCGATCAGGGACTGCTGCGCCTGCACGATCCGCGCCGTTTCGGCGCGGTGGTGTGGTCGCCGGGCATGGATGCCGATCCCGCGCGCAAACTTCTGGCCAGGCTGGGCGTGGAGCCGCTATCGGACGATTTCGATCCGGTGCGTTTTCACCAGGCCTTGCGCTGTCATCCAAGCGCGATCAAGCCGGTATTGCTGGCCGGTTGCGTGGTGGTGGGCGTGGGCAACATCTATGCCTGCGAATCGCTGTTCGAGGCCGGCATCCGGCCCGATACGCCCGCCTGCCGCCTCTCGTTGCGGCGGGCAGAACGGCTGCATGCGGCTATTCGCGCGGTGCTGGCGCGCGCCATCGAGCGGGGCGGCAGCACGCTGCGTGACTTCGCCAGCGCCGACGGACAGACCGGCTACTTTCAACTCGACGCGGCGGTTTACGGCCGCGCCGGCCAACCTTGCAAGCATTGCGGCGCGCCGATCCGCCTGATGCGCCAAGGCCAGCGCGCGACATATTTCTGCGCGCGGTGCCAACGCCGTTAGTTATGACCGGCGCGGCGCGAAATCGCCTCGGCAGCCGCCATTGACCCAGATGCGTCCCGGCTTGGCGGTGCCGTAGGTGCGTCCTGGAATGCAGCGCGCATCCGATAACTGCCGCACCAATACAACAGGGCCATGGAAAGGAACGCGGCACTGCTTGTAGCGGCCATTGAGGCTTTCACAGCGTACCACCGGACCACGGTGGCTGGGGCCGCCAGAGCCGTGGGCGCGCGCGTCGTAGCCGGGCTTGCCGTAAAACGAATTATCCGGATGAACGGGCGGCGGTGGCGGCGCGGCGCGCTGCGGAGCGGGCCCAGGCCCGCCGTTCCACGCAGGCGCGGGCTGTTGCGGCTGTGGTTGGGCCTGTGCCGCGGGCACGGCAAATAGCGTAAGTGAAGTCACAATACCGGCAACGGCAAGCGCTGCGGATGCGAATCCGGAATGCAAATTCAAGTGCGGCATGGCAATCAAATCCCTACGGAGTGGATGCATGAGTCTAGCATCCGGGCACCGCGTTGCCTGGATAAGCCGGGACTGCTGCCGCGGATGCGTTCGACCGCAGTTCCCAGGGTTGCCCGCTGTCGATACCGTCATGGGCGCTCGAGGCACATGATGTCGGCGCACACACAAAGCAGGCGGCAGATCGGTTCAGTGTTCGATTAGGATAGCAAGTTGTCATTACAGTTTTCTACTTTTCAAGGACTTCTTCGCATGCGGTTTTTTTCTTTCATCGGTACGCTGGCTTTGGCCGCTGCGCTGATTGCCGCGCCAGTCTGGGCGCAAACCATCGAACAGGCGCAAGCTGCCGCTGGTAGCCCCGGCCAAACGGTCCCGGCGCGCGTGGCGCGCGGGCTGATTGTCGAACTCAAGCCCGTTAGCCCGGACCGCCAAACGCCGCAGGAGGTGCGCAACCGGTTGGCCGCGGTGGCCCGTTCGGCGGGGTTGCCGGCGCCGGATGGGACGCCGCCACAGGTCGGGGAACGCGGCTATCTGCTGCGCTTTGCGGCGCCGCTGCAAGGCGCGGCGCTCGATGCGGCCATGCAGAGCATCGCCGCTGACCCGGCGGTGCAAAGCGTGACGCCGGATGTCCGCATGCGCCTGCAAGATGTCACGCCCAACGACCCCTACTTCAGTAACGGCGATCAATGGTATCTGCGTACGACCAGCGACGAGGCTGGCGGCGCGGCGGCGCTCAACCTCCCGCAGGCGTGGGGCATGACCGCGGGCCGGGCCAGCCCAGTCGTGGCGGTGATTGATACCGGCGCGTTGTTCAACCACGCCGACCTGGTTGGCCGGTTCATTCCCGGCTATAACTTCATCAACGATGTCTCGGCGGGCAACACGGGGCTTGGGCGCAATCCGGATGCTTCCGATCCGGGCGACTGGATCAGCTATGCCGATCTGCGCAACCCCTATTTCATGGGCTGCCTGCCGACCGATAGTTCCTGGCATGGCAGCTTCATTGCCGGCATCATCGGCGCGGCCAGCAACAACGCCATCGGCGTGGCGGGCATAGACTGGAGCGCTCCTATCCTGCCGGTGCGGGTATCGGGCAAGTGTGGCGCCTATCTTTCCGACATCGTGACCGGCTTGCGCTGGGCGGCAGGCATTTCGGTGAATGGCGTGCCCAACAACCCGACGCCCGCGCGCATCATCAACCTGAGCATCGGCGACAGCGGCGCCTGCGATCCGCAGTACCAGAAGGCCATCGACGAGGTCACCGCGCGTGGCGTTTTGGTGGTGGCGGCGGCAGGCAACGATAGCGCCGCCCCGAACATGCCGGCCAACTGCTCCGGCGTACTGGCGGTCGGCGCGGTGCGGCAGGACGGCTTGAAAACCTCCTATTCCAATTTCGGCTCGGGTATCGGCCTGATGGCGCCGGGCGGCGCGGATCAGAGCGGGCTGTTTTCCGACTGGATTACCTCCACATCCAACACCGGTACGCGGGGGCCGGTGCTGGATGCCTATGTCCAAAACGCGGGCACCAGTTTTGCCTCGCCCATGGTCGCGGGCGTTGCGGCGCTGATGCTGGCCGCCAACCCCAACCTCACGTCCGCGCAACTGATCGCGCTGCTGCGGCAAAGCGCGCGGCCTTTCCCGAGCAACCCGAGCTATCCCGATTGCCGGAGCGGGATCACCACCGTCTGCAACTGCACACAGCAGACCTGCGGCGCCGGCCTGCTGGACGCCGGCGCCGCGGTGCAACTGGCCCTGGACGCCAACGGCGGCGGCGGCGGGAACCCCGGCCCTGACGGCGGCGGCAATCAAGGCGGCAACGACAGCCAGGGCGGCGGCGGCGCCATGGGCTGGCTCTGGGGTTTGGGTCTGTGGGGCTTGGTGGCCGCGGCGGCGCTGCGGCGCAGAACGTAAATCCTAGTCAGACCGCCGTTCAGCGCGATTGCATCGCCTGCAATGCCGCGATGCGCACTTCCAGCGGCGGGTGGCTGGCAAAAAGCTGGCCGATGCCGCCGGTGATGCCCATGGCGGCGAGGTTTTTGGGCATTTCCTGGCCTTCGGCATGCAGGTTGCCCAGGCGCGAGAGCGCCGCGATCATGGCCCGCGGGCTGCCCATGAGTTGCGCCGATCCATGGTCCGCGCGGAATTCGCGCTGGCGCGAGAACCAGGCCACGACGATGGCCGCGAGGAATCCGAACACCACTTGCAGCACCGTGGTCGCCAGGTAGTAGCCGATGCCGGGGCCGCGGCTTTCACCGTCACGGCGCAAGTAGCCGTCGATCAGGGAACCGGCGATGCGGCTCAAAAACACCACGAAGGTGTTCATGATGCCCTGGATCAGCGCCAAGGTCACCATGTCGCCGTTGGCGACGTGGGTGATTTCGTGGCCGAGCACCGCTTCCACCTCCTCGCGCGTCATGCCTTCCAGCAGGCCGGTGGAGACCGCCACCAGCGCGGAGTTCCGGAATGCGCCGGTGGCAAAGGCGTTGGGCTCGCCCTGGTAGACGCCGACCTCCGGCATACCGATGCCGGCCTGCTGCGCGAACTTGCGCACCGTTTCGACCAGCCAGGCTTCATCGGCGTTGCGCGGCTGGGTGATGATCTGCACGCCCATGCTCATCTTGGCGCTGAACTTGCTCATCAGCAGCGAGATGATGGACCCGGCAAACCCCACCACCAGGGCGAACACCATCAATTGCGCGGTGCTGCCGCCGGTGTAGTGCCCCAGGCCGAGCAGGCTGGTGACGATACCCACCACCGTCATCACGGCGAGGTTGGTCAGAACGTAAAGCAGGATGCGTTGCATGGCGTGGCGTTGGCAAATGTGCAAGAGATATATGAACAAGTTCCTGGAATACAAGGCCGCTCGTGCGGGCGCTTCGCTTATGGGGCGTAGCTGTAAACCCCTTGTCCCGTTTTGCGGCCCAGGCGTCTGGCCGCGACGTATTCCCGCAGCAGCGGGCAGGGGCGGTATTTGCCATCACCCGATTCATGGTGGAGCACCTCCATGACCGCCAGGCACACGTCCAGCCCCACCAGGTCGGCCAGCGCCAGCGGGCCGATGGGGTGGTTGCAGCCGAGCTTCATGCCGGTGTCGATGTCCTCGGGCGTGGCCAGCCCTTCGGCCAGCACGTAGAACGCCTCGTTGATCATCGGAATCAGCAGCCGGTTGACCACGAAGCCGGCCGAGTTCTTGACGCTGATGGGCGTCTTGCCGAGCTTGACGGCCAGCGCCTTGACGGCGTCATGCGTGGCGTCGCTGGTTTGCAGGCCGCGGATGATTTCCACCAGCGCCATCATCGGCACCGGATTGAAAAAATGCATTCCGACGAAGCGGTCGGCCCGGCCCGTGACCGCCGCCAGTTCGGTGATGGAAATCGACGAGGTGTTGGTGGCGATGATGGCTTCGGGGGCAAGCAGCGCGTCCACCTGTTTGAGGATGGCGCGCTTGATTTCCGGGTTCTCGGTGGCGGCTTCGATGACCAGTTGCGCACCCTTCAGGTCGCCGTAACCGGTGCTGCCTTTGATGCGCGCCAGCGCCGCGGCTCTGTCGGCCTCGGTCAGCTTGCCCTTGGCCACCAGGCGTTCCAGGCTTTTGCTCACGGTGGCCAGCCCCTTGTCCACGGCGGCCTGGGCCACGTCCACCATGACCACCGGAATGCCGGTAACGGCGAACGCCTGGGCAATGCCATTGCCCATGGTGCCCGCGCCGACGATGCCTACGGTTTGAATGTCCATTGCGATGTGCTCCTTGCGATAGGTGAAAAGATAGCCGAAACAGGGGATACCCTGAAAGGATCAGCCTGCGGACCCGGCCCGCGGTTGCGGCACGAACCGGTAATGTCCCGTGACCGTGGCGCCAAACAGCCCGTCTTCCTCGCGCGTGCCTTGGCCGATGTTGTGAATGACCAGCGGCAGGCCGTCACCACGCCGCTGGTCGGAGACGATCAGGATGTGCGGCAGGTTGCCCGGCAACCTCTGCGTGACCAGGTCGCCGGGCAGGTAGCCGGCGCCGCGATCGCTGACCGGCAGGCTGGCCTTCCGGCGTGCGAAGAAAGTTTGCAGGTTGAGCACGCGGCGATGGTCGATGTTGCTGTCGGGCTGCTGCATGCCCCAGGTTTTGGGATAGGCGCTGAATGCGCGGGCCATGTCCTCGTGCACCAGGCGCTGCAGATCGCAGCCGTACGCTTTGCGGTAGGCGCGGATGACCACATCGGTGCATACCCCTTGCTCCGGCGGCACGTCGCCGCCCGGATAGGCCAGCCGCGCGTAGGCCGGGGCGTAGCACCGCGTTACGCCGATCTGGCTGCGCGCGGCCCGTACCAGCGCGAGCAGGTCGGGCGCAGCCGGGCGTGCCGCCGCGGGCATGGCGGGCAGCGCCAATGCCAGCAGAAATGAGCGGCGGTGCAATGCCATCCGTTGCATCGGCAGTCTCAGGTATCGATGGTTGCCCGCAGCGCGTTGGTTTCGATGAAGTCGCGGCGCGGCTCCACCTCGTCGCCCATCAGCATGGTGAACACGCGGTCGGCTTCGATCGCGTCGTCGATCTGCACGCGCAGCAGGCGCCGCACCGCCGGGTCCATGGTGGTTTCCCAAAGCTGCTCGGGGTTCATTTCGCCCAAGCCCTTGTAGCGCTGGCGCGCGGTGGTGCGTTCGGCTTCGGCCAGCAGCCAGGTCATGGCGGCCCGGAAGTCGCTCACGCGCTCTTCGCGCAGACGCTCGCCTTCGCCGCGCGTGACGCGCGCGCCCTCGGCCAGCAGCCCCTTGAAGGTTTGCGCGGCGGTGGCCAGCGCGGCATAGTCGGCGCCGTCCACGAAGTCTTGCGTCAGCACGCTGCTTTTGATATTGCCGTAGTGGTGGCGGGCCAGGCGCAGCATGGGTTTGTCGGTGTGCGCGTCGTATTCGCTGGTGACTTCGGGCGCGCCGCCGTTCTGGTGCAGCTCGCGCAGGCGCGCTTGCAGCGCGGCGGCGCTTTGCTGCGCGTCTTGCGGCGTATCCAGGTTGAGCGCCACGCCGTCGGCGATGGCGCGCAGCGCCTCCGGGTCCATGAAATGCGACAGGCGCGCGATCACGCCTTCGGCCACCTGCCAGGTACGCGCCAGGCCGGCCAGCGTGTCGCCGCTGATTTGCTGCGGCCGCGGCCCGCCGGTATGCACCACCGCATCCTTTAGCGCCACGCGCAGCAAAAACGCCTCCAGCGCGGCGTCGTCTTTCAGGTAAAGCTCTTCCTTGCCGCTTTTGACCTTGTACAGCGGCGGCTGGGCGATGTAGATGTGGCCGCGCTCGACCAGCTCCGGCATCTGGCGGTAAAAGAAGGTCAGCAGCAAGGTGCGGATGTGCGCGCCGTCCACGTCGGCGTCGGTCATGACGATGATGCGGTGGTAGCGCAGTTTGGCGACATCGAAATCATCGGCGGCGCTTTTGTCGGAATCGCTGGCGGTTTTGCCGATGCCGGTGCCTAAGGCGGTGATGAGGGTGACGATCTGCTCGGAGGTGAGCAGCTTTTCGTAGCGCGCTTTCTCGACGTTGAGGATTTTGCCGCGCAGCGGCAAGATGGCCTGGAATTTGCGGTCGCGCCCCTGCTTGGCCGAGCCGCCGGCGGAGTCGCCCTCGACCAAATACACCTCGCACAGCGCCGGATCTTTTTCCTGGCAATCGGCTAGCTTGCCGGGCAGGCCGGCGCCGTCGAGCGCGCCCTTGCGCCGCGTCATCTCGCGCGCCTTGCGCGCGGCCTCGCGGGCGCGCGCGGCATCGACGATCTTGCCGCAAATGGTCTTGGCGTCGTTCGGGCGTTCTTCCAGAAACTCGGTCAGCGTCTTGGCCACGATGTCTTCCACCGGCGCCCGTACTTCGCTGCTGACCAGCTTGTCTTTGGTCTGGCTGCTGAACTTGGGCTCGGGCACTTTCACCGAGAGCACGCAGGTCAGCCCCTCGCGCATATCGTCGCCCGCCACCTCGACCTTGGCTTTCTTGGCCAGCTCGTTGGCCTCGATGTATTTGCTGATTACGCGCGTCATGGCCGCGCGCAGACCGGTCAGATGCGTGCCGCCGTCGCGCTGCGGGATGTTGTTGGTAAAGCACAGCACCTGCTCGTTGTAGCCGTCGTTCCACTGCATGGCGACTTCGACGCCAATTTCGGTGCCGGGGATGCCGCCGTAGGTTTCCGCCGGGCGCGCGCCGGTGGCGTAGAAGGCGTTGGGATGCAGCGCGCGCTTGCCGTGGTTGATGAAATCGACAAAGCCCTTGACGCCGCCGCTGCCCGCGAAGTCGTCCTGCTTGCCGCTGCGTTCATCGGCCAGGCGGATGCGCACGCCGTTGTTGAGAAACGAAAGCTCGCGCAGCCGCTTGGCCAGGATGTCGTAGTGAAAGTCGGCGTTTTCGTGGAAGATTTCGGGGTCGGGCAGAAAGCGCACTTCGGTGCCGCGCTTGTCGGTCTCGCCGGTGATGCGCATGGGCGAGACTTCCACGCCATCGACTTGTTCGATCACGCGCTGCTGTACCGCGCCGCGGGCGAATTCCAGTTCGTGCTTTTTGCCCTCGCGCCGCACCGTCAGGCGCAGCCTGCTCGACAGCGCGTTGACGCACGACACGCCCACGCCGTGCAGCCCGCCGGAAACCTTGTAGCTGTTTTGGTTGAACTTGCCGCCCGCGTGCAACTCGGTCAGCGCGATTTCGGCGGCGCTGCGCTTGGGCTCGTGCTTGTCGTCCAACTTCACGCCGGTGGGGATGCCGCGCCCGTTGTCGGCCACGCTCACCGAGTTGTCGCTGTGGATGGTGACCACGATGTCATCGCAGAAACCCGCCAGCGCCTCGTCGATAGAGTTGTCCACCACCTCGAACACCAGGTGGTGCAGGCCGGTGCCGTCGCTGGTGTCGCCGATGTACATGCCGGGGCGCTTGCGCACGGCCTCCAGCCCTTCCAGCGCCTGGATGCTGCTTTCGTCGTAGCCGCTGGACGGGGCGCTGCCGGGTTTGTTCGGCTGTGATTCAGGAAGATCGGGAGTGGGGTGGGTGTCGGTCATACGGGCGTCGGCGGCGCGCAGGTTGCGCGCCCAGGGGTCTTTTGAAGGGCAAAACCCGCCGGGATGGGCGGGTTTGCAAAGGACAGCGTCATCGGCAAACGTCAGATGCGCATCGGCATGACGACGTATTTGAAATCGGCGTCGTCCGGGATGGTGATGAGCGCGGAACTGTTGGCGTCCTGCAATTCGATGCGCACCATTTCCGTGCTCATGTTGGACAGCGCGTCAATCAGATAGGTGACGTTGAAGCCGACTTCGACCGGCTCGCCGCCGTAGTCGATATCGAGTTCATCAACGGCTTCTTCCTGCTCGGCGTTGCTTGAAGCGATGCGCAGCGTGCCGGCCTCGAACGTCAGGCGCACGCCCTTGAACTTCTCGCTGGTCAGGATGGCGGTGCGCTGCAAACTCGCCAGCAGCGGCGCGCGGCCCAGCGTGACGCTGCTTTCGTGGCCCTTGGGAATGACGCGGTTGTAGTCGGGGAACTTGCCCTCGACCAGCTTGGTGACGAACTCCATCGCGCCGAACGCAAAGCGCGCCTGGTTGGCGGCAAACCGCATTTCGATGACGGGCGCCGCTTCGCCTTCGGGCGCGCCGGCGTCGGAGAGCAGGCGCTGCAACTCGATCACCGTCTTGCGCGGCAGGATCACCTCCTGCTTGGGCACGTCGGTATCGAGCGTGGCGGCGGCAAAGGCCAGCCGGTGCCCGTCGGTGGCCACCAGCGACAGGCGCTGGCCCTCGGCCACGAACAAAATGCCGTTGAGGTAATAGCGGATGTCGTGCACCGCCATGGCAAAGGCCACCTGGTCGAGCAGGCGCTTCAAGGTTTTTTGCGGAATTTGGAACGCCGGGCCGAAGTTGGGCGCTTCCTGCACCAGCGGAAAGTCTTCCGCCGGCAGGGTTTGCAGCGTGAATTTGCTTTTGCCGCCGCGCAGGATCAGTTTGCCGTCTTTCGACTCCAGGCTCACCGTCTGGTCGGCCGGCAGCGTGCGCAGAATGTCGATGAGCTTGCGCGCGCCGACGGTGGTGGCGAATTCGCCGGCGTCGCCGCCGAGTTCGGCCGCGGTGCGGATCTGGATTTCCAGGTCGCTGCCGGTCAACTGTGCCATGTCGCCGGATTTGTGGATCAGCACATTGGCCAGTACCGGCAGGGTGTGGCGGCGCTCGATGATGCCGGCCACCGATTGCAGCGCCGCCAGCAGCTTGTCCTGGGTGGTCTTCAGAACGATCATAGGCTTGTCCTCATGGTTACCTGGCTGTTGTGGGAACCGTTGCCAGGGTAAATGGCGTATTGTGACTTGTTTTCGGGCCGGCCCGGATCAGCCCTTAAGCGTTTGTTCCAGCACGTGCAACTGTTGGTTGAGTTCGGTGTTTTGCTGGCGCTCGCCGGTGATCTTGCGCACCGCGTGCAGCACGGTGGTGTGGTCGCGTCCGCCAAACAGCTCGCCGATTTCGGGCAGGCTTTTGCGCGTCAGCTCCTTGGCCAGGTACATGGCAATCTGGCGCGGGCGCGCGATCGAGGCCGGGCGCTTTTTGCTGTACATGTCGGCGGTCTTGATCTTGTAGTAGTCGGCCACCGTTTTCTGAATGTTTTCCACGCTGATCTGCCGGTTCTTGATCGACAGCAGATCGCGCAGCGCCTCGCGCGCCAGACCGACCGAGATTTCCTTGCGGTTGAAGCGCGAATAGGCCAGGATCTTGCGCAACGCGCCTTCCAGCTCGCGCACGTTCGACTGGACGTGCTTGGCCACGAAAAAGGCCACTTCCTCGGGCATTTGCGCGTCTTCGACAGCGGCCTTGCTGATCAGGATGGCCACCCGCATTTCCATTTCCGGGGGTTCGAGCGCCACCGTCAGGCCCGAATCGAAGCGCGAAACCAGCCGCTCATGAATATCGGTCAGACCCTTGGGGTAGGTATCGCTGGTCATCACGATGTGGCTGTGCTTGGCCAGCAGCGCCTCGAAAGCGTTGTAGAACTCCTCCTGCGTGCGTTCCTTGCCGGCGATGAACTGCACATCGTCGATCAGCAGCAGATCCAGCGAGTGGTAGCGCGCCTTGAATTCATCAAAGGTCTTGCGCTGATACGACTTGACCACGTCCGAAACGAACTGCTCGGCATGAATGTAGAGCACTTTGGCCGCCGGCCGTGTTTGCAACAGGCGGTTGCCGATGGCATGCATCAGGTGCGTCTTGCCCAGTCCCACTCCGCCATAGATGAACAGCGGGTTGTACAGCCGCCCTGGGTCGCCCGCCACGTGCAGCGCGGCTGCCCGCGCCATCCGGTTGGCCGAGCCTTCGACCAGATTGTCGAAAGTCAGCGCCGTATTCAGGCGCGTGAGGATGCCGGCGCCCGCCGGTGCTTGCGCGTCCTGCGGTTTGTCGGCGGTCGGCGCTGCCCAATCCGGAGGAAAATGTTCGGATGGACTCTCCAACTCCGGTCCGGCCAGCCGCGCCAGCGGCGGGGAGGCCGGTGCGGTCCGGGGGGCGAGTGTCAATTCCAGCGTCACCGGCGCGCCATGCAGTTGCTCCAGCGTGGCGGCGATGCTTCCGGCGTATTGGGCGCGAATCCAGTCGAGCTTGAAGCGGTTGGCCACCAGCACCGTCACGCGCGAGCCATCGGACGCGACCCGCGCCTGCAAGGGTGCGATCCAGGTAGAAAACTGCTGCGGCGGCAGCGCTTGCGCCAGCCGCGCCAGGCACGCCGGCCAAAGACCGGCGGAACCCGCCGCCGGCTCTGGGCCAGCCAAGACGGGTTCGTCAAATAAGGCTTGATTCATGGTGCATCTCGAGGATGCCAAGTATAGGGCGGGAAGCCGAGTTATCCACACCCCAGGATGAATCGGCGATGACGATTGCGGTAGGGGCTGGATCGGCGCCAGCCGTCAAGAGGCTGTCTTTAAATTCAACCAGGAACCGGTGGTTGGAACCCCGATACAGCCGCTCAACAGCCGAACCACGATGCAAAAAACAAATATCTTGTTTCAATATAAATAGATATCATTTGGTCACTCATGGCAACGCGTGGTAGCATGCGGTTTCCTTGGCCCTTGAGCCTCCTGCGCATGCGTCGGTATGCCTGGGGTGGGGACGGGCTGCAAGGCGCAAACCACGGCCATGGCCGATGGACATGGCGAGGGTAGGCAACGCGGCGGACCACCCAAAACCCAGGATGCGCCCGGTCGCGACAGGGTTATTTGGATGTTCCATTGTTTCTTTTTGATTTCAACCGATGGAATAGTCATGAAAAAAGCACTTCTTCTGGTTTCGGCGGCTTCGCTGCTGCTGTTGCAGGCTTGTGGTGGCGGTGGCGGTGATGATGCCGGCACATCCGGCGGCGGCAATACCAATACCAGCACCCCAGGCGGAAACGGCGGCGACACCGGTACCAATCCGGGCGGAAACAGTGGCGGCGGGACCGGCACGGGCGGCACCGGGCAAGGCAGCGTCAGCGCATCTTTCCAGCCTGGTTCCGCCTCGCGCTACATTCTTGTCTATCCCGGCGGCCAGAGCATGGGTCCGCTTACTGACAGTAACAGCCAGCAGGCCGACAACGGCGCGATGATCACGCTCAGTGACAATCAGCTTACGGGCAGCTATACCGTTCAGGACATTGCAGGCGACGCCAACTTCGCGATCGGGCGATGGGTCAAGGGCAGCGTTGTTCGCAACGGAGGAGCCACGGATACCCTCACGGGCACCAACGGACGCGCGTACCACTACCTCGCCTACCAGGGGGTCAGCGCATTTCCGGACAATGCCCTGCATTGTGGGGGCGGCGATTTCACCACGCCAACCTATATGGACGGCGGCAGCAAGGCCGCAACGGTCGGAACCTCGATGACAGGCACGGCGGATATTGCCTTCAGCAACGGCAAAGGCGCGCTCAGCGGCTCGTTAACCGTCAAAGCCAACGGCGAAACCGCAAGCGTGGCTTTTCCGAAGTCGCTGTCCTCGCCATCTTCCATGGGTTCTACCGGCATGGGCACCAGCGGTTCTAGCGCCAGTGTGCAACTGGCGGATACGGGCGATGGCGCTTATGCGCTGGCTATCCAGTTGACGGCGCTGATGCCCAGCGGGGCGCGCTATATCGGCGTGGGCCGTTTGACTTGCACCAGCAACTAAGAGTACGGCTCCAATCAGGAGCCCTTTCATTTGCAATCAAAAACGGGCTGCTCGGCCCGCTTTTTAACCGGTTAACGGTCGATCAACCGTTCGTACTCGATTTTCGGACACCGGTTCTGCACCGTCGCCAGGCCAGCGGCGCGGGCGCGGGCCAGGGCGGCATCGTGGATGACGCCCAATTGCAACCACAATACGCGCGCGCCAATGGCGATGGCGTCATCTGCAATAGGTGGCACGTCTTCACTTTTGCGGAACACGTCCACCATGTCGATCCTGCCGCCTTCGGCGCGCACGGCGGCATCGGCTTCGCGCAGGCCGGCGTGTACACGCTCGCCCAATATCCGGCTGCCCGCCATCGCCGGATTGACCGGCACGATGCGATAGCCGCGCGCTTGCAGGTAGCAGGCGACTTCGTGGCTGGGACGGTCAGGCTTGGGCGACAGGCCAACCACCGCCAGTGTGCGGCAGCTTTGCAGGATTTGGCGCAGCGTGCCATCCGTATCGGAGTCGCCAAAATCGTCCATCATGGCGGTTATTTTAGAGGCCAACCTCCAATTGTGTTGTCTGCGGCGCAAGCCCGGGGGAAAATAACCGTTACCAATTTTTCGGGTTTCAGCGCCTGAGGCTTTCTCATCATGGACAAGCACTACCTTTCTCCCCTGTTCGAGCCGCAATCGATCGTACTGTTTACCGGACCGCAGGACCAGCCCGAGGCGCAAACGCCGCAGGCCAAGGCGTTGCTGGCGAACATGCAGGCGCAGCCGTTCAAAGGCCAGGTTACGCCGCTGGACGCGCGCACGGTCGGCACGCTGGCCGATCTGACCAAGGCCCGCGCGGATCTGGCGGTGGTGGCACTGCCCGAGGACGAGATCATCCCCGCCCTGGAACTGGCCGGGCGCATTCGCGTCAAAGCCGCGCTGGTGCTGGGCAGCGGTATCGGCGCCGACAAGGCGCAGGCCATGCACCGCGTGGCGCAGCGCTACGGCTATTGGCTGCTCGGCCCCAACAGCCAGGGCCTGCAGCGTCCGATGCTGAAACTCAACGCCAGCATCTCCGGCACCTTGGCCGAGGACGGGCAACTGGCGCTGGTCACGCAATCGGGCGCGCTCACCGCCGCGATGCTCGACTGGGCGCAGCAGAGCAAGGTGGGCTTTTCAACCGTGGTGGCGCTTGGGCAGTACACCCAGGTGAGCCTGGCGGCGGCGCTGGATTACCTGGCTTCCGACCGCCACACGCACGGCGTGGTGGTTTATATGGAAGGCATTTCCGACGCCCGGCGCTTTACCAGCGCGTTGCGTGCGGCGGCTTGCGCCAAGCCGGTGGTGGTGCTCAAGGCCGGGCGCCATCCGGCGGGCAACGTGGCGGCGCAGACGCATTCGGGCGCCATCGTCGGCAGCGACGACGTGTTCGAGGCCGTGCTGCGCCGTGCCGGCGCGGTGCGGGTGCGTTCGTTCGTGGATCTGTTTTCGGCCGCCAAGTGCTTGGCTTCGCGCTACCGGCCGGTGGGGCCGCGCTTGGCGGTCATCAGCAACGGCGGCGGCCCGGGCGTGCTGGCCGCTGACTGGATCAGCGAGCTGGGGCTCAAGCTTGGCGTGATGAGCGCCGACATCGCCGCTGAACTGATGCCGCAATTGCCGCCGCGCACCAGCCTGACCGATCTGATAGACCTGACCGAAAGCGCCGAACCCGAGCACTACCGGCTGGCGCTGGAGGCGGCGGCCAAGGACCGGCAGATTGATGGCGTTCTGGTCTTGTACTCGCCCAAGTTCGGCGGCGATGCCGAAGCGATGGCCGCCGCCGTGATCGCGGCCCGGCCCAAGATCACCAAGCCGCTGGTGGCGTGCTGGATGGGCGACGCGGCGGTGGTGCCGGCCCGCAACAAGCTGGTGGACGCGCATATCCCGAGCTTTCGCACGCCCGAGGCGGCGGTGGGTGCGTTCGGCAACATCGCTTCGTTCTTCCAGAATCAACAGTTGCTGCAACAAACGCCGCCGCCGCTGTCGCCGCTGGCGCCGCCAGACGTGGAAGGCGCGCGTTTGATCATCGAAAGCGTGCTGGCCGAGCGCCGCGCGGTACTCACGGAAATGGAATCGAAGGCGCTGCTGGCGGCCTTCCACATCCCGGTCACGCAAACCATTCTGGCCCGCGGCAGCGGCGAAGCGATGATGATCGCCAACCAGTTCGGCTATCCCGTGGCGCTCAAAATTGACTCGCCCGACATTTCCCACAAGTCCGACGTCGGCGGCGTGGTCCTGAACGTGATGAACGGCGTGGCCGTGCGCGACATCTATCAGGACATGATGGAAACGGTGCGCAAGAAACAGCCCGAGGCGCGCCTCAATGGCATCACCGTACAGGCCATGGCCCGCTCGCGGCACGGGCGCGAACTCTATATCGGGGTCAAGACCGACGAGCCGTTTGGCCCGATCATCGCGTTCGGCGTGGGCGGCACCATGGTCGAGTTGATCGGCGGCCATTCGATGGAGCTGCCGCCGCTCAACCAGTTTCTCGCGCGGCGGCTGATTGAGCGCTCGCACGCGAACGAAACACTGGGCGAGTGGCGCGGCGCGCCGCCGGTCAACATAGCGGCGCTGGAACAGGTGCTGCTGCGCGTATCGGAAATGGTGTGCGAGCTGCCCCAGTTGCGCGAGATGGACATCAACCCCATCATCGTCGACGAGCGCGGCGTCGTCGCCGTCGACGCGCGCATCGTGATCGGCCCGGTCGCGCAGGCGGCGCCGGGCCGCTACGGGCACTTGTCGATCCTGCCCTACCCGGCGCGGCTGCAACAGGTCTGGCCGCTCAAGGGCGGCAGCGAATACACGGTGCGCCCGATCCGGCCCGACGACGCGCAACTGCTGCAAGTCTTCACCAAAAAACTCTCGCCCGAAAGCCGGTACTTCCGCTTCGTTTCCAACATGGCGGAACTGCCGTCGTCGATGCTCTCGCGCTTCACGCTGATCGACTACGACCGCGAGATAGCGCTGTGCGCCGTCATCACAACCGAGCAGACGCGCGCCGACGGCAGCAAGGAGCACAGCGAAAAGCTGATCGGCGTCTCGCGCTACATCACCAACCCGGACCTGACCAGTTGCGAGTTTTCGCTGGTCGTGGCCGACGAATACGCCGGCCAGGGCTTGGGCACGCGGCTGATGCTCTCCATCATGGACGTGGCGCGCGACAAGGGGCTGAAAGAAATGATGGGCCTGGTGCTGACCAGCAACGGCGGCATGTTGCGGCTGATGAAAAGCCTCGGCTTCGACATCAAGCACTACCCCGAGGACCCGGACTTCCGGCTGGTCACGCACGCGCTATGACCGACCCTGCCGCCCATTCGCCGCCCGCCGGTTCGCCGCGCGAGTCGCTGATCGAATACCCCTGCCGGTTTCCCATCAAGGTCATGGGCGCCAACGTCGAAGGCCTGGTGCACGCCATCGCACAGGTCGCGCGGGCGCACGATCCGGCATTCGACGAGGAAACGCTCGAACTGCGCGAAAGCAAGGGCGGGCGCTATCTGGGCGTAACCATCACCATCACCGCCACCAGCCGCGAGCAACTCGACGGCCTGTATCGCGCGCTGACCGGGCATCCCATGGTCAAGGTCGTTTTGTAACCTCGGCCCGTCATGCAGGTCGAATTTCTCGGGCAGACCGATTACCAGGCCACCTGGCAGGCCATGAAAGCCTGGTCCGCACAGCCGGAAGCGCCTGACATGCTATGGATTTGCGAGCATCGGCCGGTATTCACACTGGGGCTTGCCGGCAAGCGGGAACACATCATTGATCCTGGCGGCATTCCGGTGGTATGCACCGACCGGGGCGGACAAGTCACCTATCACGGGCCGGGGCAGGTCGTGGCCTATCCGCTCATCAACCTGCGCCCGCGCGGCATCTTCGTCAAGGAATACGTGTTCCGTCTGGAGCAGGCGGCCCTGGCCGCGCTGGCGCATTTTGGCGTGACCGGGCACCGCGTGGCGGGCGCGCCGGGCATCTACATACACATGGCCGACCCGTTCGGCCATGCGCTGCTGCCGCAGCGCCCGCAACGGCGCGAGCCGGGCTCGCCCGCGCCCACGCCGGATTTCACCGGTCTGGGCAAAATCGCCGCGCTGGGCATCAAGGTGGCCGGATACCGCGCGTATCACGGGCTGGCACTCAACGTGGCGATGGATCTGTCGCCCTACGCGCGCATCAACCCCTGCGGCTATGCGGGTCTGAAAACGGCCGATCTCGCCTCCCTCGGCGTAACGGTTTCGTGGCATGACGCCGCGCAGGAATTGGCCGCGCAACTGACGCAGCGGTTGAATACCGAGCCAATCTGACGCAGGGCTGGCTTTGCGCGCTCTGCCGCGCTGCTCATGCCCGCGTTACCATTCAGAACGACTGCGCTTTGCGCTTCGCAGCCCATAACAAACCCAGGTTCTTGGATTCAGCATGACGGTATCCCCCCCCCCTTTCACCGGCCCCAGCGCCCCCGCGGCGCACGACCCGCGCGTCAAACAAAAAGCCGCCGCCAAATTGGCGCGCATCCCGGTGCACGTGCAGCGTGACGGGCCGCCTTTGAGAAAACCCGATTGGATCCGCGTCAAGGCCGGCTCGGCCAGCACGCGCTTTTACGAAATCAAGGACATCCTGCGCCGCAACCGGCTGGCGACGGTGTGTGAAGAAGCCAGCTGCCCCAACATCGGCGAGTGTTTCGGCCACGGCACGGCCACCTTCCTCGTCATGGGCGACAAATGCACGCGCCGCTGCCCGTTCTGCGACGTGGGTCACGGCCGGCCCGACCCGCTGGACGCGCAAGAGCCGGACAACCTGGCGCGCACCGTGGCCGAGCTGAAACTCAACTACGTGGTCATCACCAGCGTCGACCGCGACGATCTGCGCGACGGCGGCGCGGCCCACTTTGCCGCCTGTATCCGCGCCGTGCGGCAGGCCGCGCCGGGTACGCGCATCGAAATTCTCACACCCGACTTTCGCAAGCGGCTGGACGTGGCGCTGGACATTCTGGCCGCCCAGCCGCCGGACGTGATGAACCATAACCTGGAAACCGTGCCGCGTCTGTACCGCCATGCGCGCCCCGGCGCGAACTACGCCTTTAGCCTGAAGGTGCTGCAAGACTTCAAGGCGCGCGTGCCGGGCGTGCCAACCAAGAGCGGCCTGATGGTCGGCCTGGGTGAGACCGACGAGGAAATTCTGCAAGTCATGCGCGATTTGCGCGCGCACGGCGTGGACATGCTCACCATCGGCCAATACCTCGCACCCTCGTCCGCGCACCTGCCGGTGCTGCGCTACGTGCACCCGGACACCTTCAACATGTTCGAGCGCGAAGCCCGCGCGATGGGCTTTACCCACGCCGCCGTCGGCGCGCTGGTGCGGTCGAGCTATCACGCCGACCGGCAGGCGCGGGATGTGCTTGTACCAAATTAGGGTCTGTTCACGCTATTTCCACGGCCGGGTAGTTTCAGACTCAAACCAGGAGCGGCGGCATGGAAGATATTTCCCCCTCGGATCTCAAGACGATCCTGCACTCCAAGCGCGCCAATCTTTATTACCTGGAACACTGCCGCGTGCTGATCAACGGCGGGCGGGTCGAGTACGTCACCGATGCGGGAAAGCGCCAGCTTTACTGGAACATCCCGATTGCCAACACCACCTCGGTACTGCTGGGCACCGGCACCTCGATCACCCAGGCGGCAATGCGTGAACTGGCCAAGGCAGGTGTGCTGGTCGGTTTTTGCGGAGGGGGCGGCACGCCGCTGTTTTCGGCCAACGAGGTGGACATGGAGGTGGCTTGGTTCTTGCCGCAAAGCGAATACCGGCCTACCGAGTATCTGCAAGCTTGGGTCAGGTTTTGGTTTGACGATCACTTGCGGCTGCGCGCGGCCCAATCCTTCCAGCAGGCGCGCATCGCCCGGTTGCGCGAGCAGTGGGCCAAACGCTCCGTGCGCGAGGCTGGCTTCGCCACCGATCTGGATCGTCTTGATGGCCTGCTGCGCCGCACGCAACAGCAAATCGAACAAGCGCCCGACACGACCGCTTTGTTGACCGAAGAAGCACGCCTGACCAAGGCGCTGTTCAAGCTGGCGGCCGATGCCACCGGCTATGGTGACTTCACCCGCGCCAAGCGCGGCAGCGGCAGCGATCCGGCCAACCGCTTTCTCGACCACGGCAACTATCTGGCCTACGGTTTGGCCGCTACCGCGACCTGGGTGTTGGGCCTGCCGCATGGTCTGGCGGTGCTGCACGGCAAAACCCGGCGCGGCGGGCTGGTGTTCGACGTGGCCGATCTGATCAAGGACGCGAGCATCTTGCCGCAAGCCTTTCTGTCAGCCGTCAAGGGCGATGATGAACAGGCTTTCCGCCGCGCCTGCATCGAGAGCCTCACGCGCAGCGAGGCGCTCGATTTCATGATCGACACGGTCAAAGCCGTGGCGCTGCAAACCGCGGGGCAGGCCGCATGAACATTCTGCTGATCTCCGAATGCGACAAGCGCGCGCTGACCGAAACCCGGCGCATCCTGGACCAATTTGCCGAACGGCGCGGCGAACGCACCTGGCAAACGCCCATCACCGAAGCGGGCCTGGACACCCTGCGCAAGCTGTTGCGCAAAACCGCGCGCAAGAACACCGCCGTGGCTTGCCACTGGATACGCGGCCTGGATCACAGCGAGCTGCTGTGGATCGTCGGCGACGCCCGCCGCTTCAACGCCGAAGGTGCGGTGCCCACCAACACCACGGCGCGCAATGTGCTGCGCGGCCAGGATGAGAACGACTGGCACAGCGCCGAAGACATCCGCCTGCTGGCGCAACTGGCCGCGCTGCTGCACGACTTGGGCAAGGCCAGCGTTGAATTTCAAAAACGCCTGCGCGGCAATCCAGAAGGAAAAAACCTGTACCGGCACGAATGGGTATCGCTGCGCTTGTTTCAGGCCTTTGTTGGCGAGGATGACGATGAGGGTTGGCTGCGGCGGCTGGCCGATGCGCAGGTCGTTGATGAACAGGCATGGCATGCCGCCGGCCGTTACCAATGTGACGGGATGGGTGCCAGCAACGCATACCCGTTCAGCAAGCTGCCACCGCTGGCCGCCGCCGTGGCTTGGCTGATCGTGACCCATCACCGGCTGCCGGTGATACCGGTTGATGAAAACGATCAACACGGCTGGCTCGGCAAACGCTCGTCGCGCTGGAATTTGCGTTGGCTGGACGACCCGCTGCCACTGATCGCCCATGACTGGAACGAAATCAAGCAGCACGCCCAACCCTCGCAAATCGAACAGTATTGGCAACTCGACGCCTCTTTGCCCGTCGTGGAATCCGAATGGCGCGCACAAGCCGCTCGCATAGCCAAGCGCCTGCTGGAACTGCGCCAGCGCCGCGATGGCGATTGGCTCGGCAACCCCTACGTGATGCACTTGGCCCGGCTGTGCCTGATGCTGGCCGACCACCACTATTCCAGCTTGCCGAAGAATTCACCCCAGCGCGTGCAAGGCAACGGCAATGCCCGCCTGTACGCCAATACCGACAGTAAAGACGGCAGCCTCAAACAACCTTTGAGCGAACACCTGCTCGGCGTGGCCCGCGACGCCGGGTTGATCGCCCACGCCCTGCCCGGTTTCGAGCGCTACCTGCCACGCATCGCCAATCACCGGGGCTTGCGCAAACGCAGCCCTAACCGACTCTTTGCTTGGCAGGACAAAGCCTTTGATGCCGCCACGGCGCTGCGCGAAACGGCGCGCGAACACGGCGCCTTCATCGTCAACATGGCGTCCACCGGCTGCGGCAAAACACTCGCCAACGCGCGCATCCTGTATGCCTTGGCCGATCCCCGGCAGGGCTTGCGCGCCACCTATGCACTGGGCCTGCGCACGTTGACCTTGCAAACTGGCCGCAGCTACCGCGGCGACCTGCACTTGAGCGAGGATGAGCTTGCGATTCACGTCGGCGGCTCGGCCAACCGCTTGCTGTTCGAGTACTACGAGCAAAAAGCCGAAGCGCATGGTTCGGCCTCGGCACAAGATCTGATCGAAGAAGACAGCCACGTTCGCTACGAAGGCGTCATCGCCGATCATCCATTGCTGTCACGCGCGCTGGCCAATGCCGACATTCGCAAGTTGCTGTCCGCGCCGATGCTGGTCTGCACCGTCGATCACCTCGTCCCTGCCACCGAATCGTTGCGCGCGGGCCGTCAGATCGCGCCGATGCTGCGGCTGATGAGCGCCGATCTGGTGCTCGACGAACTGGACGACTACGACCTGAACGACCTGCCCGCGCTCACCCGGCTGGTGCACTGGGCCGGCATGCTCGGCACCCGCGTGGTGCTGTCTTCGGCCACGCTGCCGCCCGCGCTGGTCGAAGGCATGTTCATGGCCTACCAAGCAGGCCGCCGCTGGTACCGATGCAATCGTGGGCAACATGACGGTAACTCCAATGCACCAGTCGAAGTGCCGTGTCTATGGACTGATGAACTCAATGCGCCGCAGATCCAAGCATGCGTTGACAACGTTGCATTCGCCGAAAGCCATCGCCGCTTCGTCGATAAGCGTGTGGCGAAACTGAAGCAAACCGAAGTGCTGCGTCTGGCTGCGCTGCATCCGCTGTCCATCACCACCTGCAACCACGAACGTCTCCGTGCCGAATTTGCCGGGCAGGTACGCGATGCCTGCTTGCGCCTGCATGATGCCCATGCGCAGACCGATCCCGTCAGCGGCAAGCGCGTCAGCTTCGGCATCGTGCGCATGGTCAATATCAGCCCGATCTTCGACGTGGCACGTCAACTGCACACACTGGGCGCACCAGAAGGAACACGTATCCACCTGTGCGTTTATCACGCCCGCTTTCCGCTGGTGCAGCGCTCGGCCATTGAACACATGCTCGACGCCGTTTTCGACCGGCGCAAACCGGAACAAGTCTGGCAGCACTCTTCGGTGCGATCCGCGCTGGATACGCACCCCGAGCCGAATCAATTGTTCGTCGTGCTCGCCTCGCCGGTCTGTGAGGTCGGGCGCGACTGGGACGCCGATTGGGCGGTGGCCGAACCATCGTCGATGCGCTCGCTGATCCAGTTGGCCGGCCGCGTACAGCGCCATCGCCGCAACGCACCGAAATCACCCAACATCGTGGTCTTCAACACCAACCTGAAAGCATTGGAAATCCAGGACACACACAAGGCAGCTTTTCAACGCCCCGGCTTCGAGAAGGAGAGTATGGACGGACGATTCCTGTTGGTCTCGCACCGTCTGGAGGTACTGTGGCCGCAAACCGAGTGCCAATGCATTAACGCCATCCCGCGTATCCAGCCGCGCCCAGCCGCCGAACGCCAACCCAAGCAAAACTGGATCGACCTTGAACATGCGCGCATGGAGGCGGCCATGCTGCCGCAGTCGCTTCCGCAAGCCAATGCAAGTTCGCGCCGTCGTGGTTCCGCTGCGGCGTCATGGCAGTGGCAACGTGACTTGGCCGCTCCAGTCTGGCAATTTCCGCAATCCATGCTCACCGGCGTGTTGCCGCAGCAACAACCATTCCGGGAAGACAATCGCCCCGACATGACGCTGGTGTTCCTGCCGGATGATGACGAGGAAAATTTGGTTCCGTATCGCGTTGAGAATGCACTAGCCAAAAGCAAGGAAGAGCCACGGAAGGCGCGGGAATTTCGGCATCGCATCACGTTGAACTCTGCACCCAGCATCAGCCCGTGGGGTGAATTCGACCTGAGGGACTTGTTGGTTGAGCAGGCCGAATCACTGGATAAACCTCTATCGGAAATCGCCCTCGGATTTTCCAGGGTGGACGTGCCGCCCAGCGAGCAGGGACAAGGCTGGGATTGGCATCCGTTGCTGGGGTACAAACCACGAGACTGAGGGATGCCGACAGTCTCGGCTGATGGCGAAGGCATCGGTCATGAAGGCAAGCATCAAGTAACTTGAATTGGAGATCAGGAATGAATGAACTAACAGACAGGGCAAAGGTGTTCCGTGCTGCTATTGCAAGCTTTGTTGGCAAGAAGCTTGAAAAGAAACCGAAAGATGAAAACGATAACTTCGCCGCCGCAACAGAATTTGAGTGCGAAGATTGGCTCTCTAAAGCCATAAAGAATGTTCCCAGGCTATACACAGCAACCCATATCCTGAAAGCAACTCACACCAAAGCCACCGGAAATAATTTGCATGTATCGGCATCGAATATGGTCGTGAGGGAAGAGATTGGAACGCACAGCCTCGGCAATATTGATGAAGACATCATTGCATCGTCAGCAGCTTATTTGGGCGCGAGTAGTTTTCTTAGAGCAGAAGCCGAGGGACGCAGATTTCTTGATTGGATCAGAAGGGGCGACACGGATTTTCGTGCTGCACTACATCCAGATATCAGTAAATCTGAAGAATGGATGGCTACGCTTCAAAGGATCACATACAAAGATGAACCGCCAGCCACGCATCCAATGGCTAAGCAGGTTTATTGGCTGATCGGAGAAGAGCCGCAGGATGATACGCAATACCACCTGCTGCAACCGATGTTCTCCAGTCCGCTAACCCACGCGGTGCATGCCGATATTCAGAATGTACGCTTCGGCGAGGTCAACAAGGCGGCCCGCCAAGTATTCCACGAACGGAAGCCATCCAATGATATTTACTGTGACTATCGCAACTTGGCTGTTCGTAAACTTGGTGGAACCAAACCACAGAACATTTCGCAGTTGAATAGCGAGCGCACAGGCATCAATTACTTGCTGCCTTCATTACCCCCCACGTGGAAACCTCGCGGACCGCACCTGCTCAAGCGAAAATCAGTGTTCGAAGAATTCATTTGGTTCGGGGATGTGCGCGATCAGGTCAAGGCTCTTGCGGATTACCTGGAATCGGTGCAGGACAAAACAACCAATATGAAAATAAGAAACGAACGCGATGCATTGGTAAATGAACTGGTTGAGTCATTGACGGCATTTAGTCTCGCCATTCGTGCTTACTATTCCGCAGGCTGGACGCGCGACGAGCATTGCCGCCTGCCACGCTGCGAACAACTTTGGCTCGACTCTGAGCGCGCCGAGCTTCCGCTCCGAGACGATCCGAACCGTCCCGAGTGGCGCGAGGACGACGCAACTTTTCGTGAAGACTACGACCACGGTGAGTGGGCAGATGAAGTGGCCGGGCGTTTCGGCCTTTGGCTCAACGACCAGTTACGCAAGCGCAGCGACGCACTGATGGCACTGGGTGAAGCGGCAATGCGCCACTTCGCCCGCAAAGTCATTCTTGACGTCGCTTGGCCCATTCCGCTGCAACGCCATGCCAAGGTGGATGCCACATGAGCACCCTTCCAAACTTCACCCATCTGCTGGTTCTGCCGCGCTTGCGTGTACAGAACGCCAACGCAATATCCAGCCCGCTGACTCACGGCTTCCCGTCGATGACGGCCTTCCTCAGTTCGATGTGGGCACTGGAACGCAAGACACGCAAAGTCGGCATTACGCTGGAATTCAATGCGGTGGGCGTGGTCAGCCACGGCTATCAGGAACAAGTCACCGAAGATGGCTTCGTCAAAAAATTCCATCTCACTCGCAACCCGATCGGCAAGGACAAAAAGACCGCAGCCATTGTCGAGGAAGGCCGCATCCATCTCGATTTGAGCCTAGTGTTTGCCGTACATGCGGAAGACGACTGGAGCAAAGAACGCCAGCAAACCGACATCACTTCAATTACTACCCTGCTTTCTGAAATGCGCTTGGCGGGCGGCACCCTGTTGCCGCCTCAGTACCCCCAACACCGGCGCTATCAACCTTGGTTGGCCGATCTCACCGGCAGCGATGAAGACAAGCGCAAGGCATTCCGCCAAACTTGCGTGCGCCTGCTACCCGGCTCCGCCTTGGTTGCTCGCGACGATCTCATCAACCGCCGCCTTGCCGATCTACAAGCCAAAAATCCCGCAGCCACCCGGCTGGACGCATGGCTTTCGCTCTCGCGCGTCCAATGGCATTACGACCCAAAGGCAAATAACGGTGACGGTGCCTGGCAAAGCGATCGCCAAAAGGGCAGCGGCTGGATCGTACCGATCCCGGTCGGCTATGGTGCACTCGGCCCCGTGCATCCGGCTGGCAACGTAGCCAACGCACGCGATGCCACAACCGATTTCCGCTTTGTTGAGAGCCTATATTCGGTCGGAGAGTGGATTGGTCCGCACCGCCTGCAATGGCCGGAACAATTGCTTTGGTACGCCGACAGCCAACCCCAGGACGGCCTCTATCGTTGCCGCAATGATTACCAAGCCAACCCCGTTTACGACTGACAACCCCCTCCAAGGAGAAACCATCATGGCAACAGAAACTCTCTCGAACCCTACCGTACTTGCCTTTGAACGCAAGCTCAATCCTTCCGATGCGCTGTTTTCCGCTGGCGATTGGGCCAGCCGTGACAACGCCATGAACTGGCAGCCAGTGAGACTTCATGAAACCACGAAACGTGGAACTCAATCGAGCCGCAAGGACGGGTCGGATATTCTCAAGAGCGGCGGAAAGGTTGAGTCGCCGAACCCACAAAAAGTTGATGAGGCAAGCCTTCCTTCAGGTAACGATACGCTGAAAGTGCAGTTCACCTTGCTTGTCCTCGGCAACATCGGTGAGCCGTCGGCCTGCAATAACGCCAAGTATCGAGAGACGCTGATCGCCGCCGTCAATGCTTACATACAGCAACACGGCTTCAAGGAATTGGCCAACCGCTACGCCGCCAACCTTGCGAATGGCCGCTTTTTGTGGCGCAACCGCACCCTTGCTGAACAAGTCGAAGTCACTATCGCCCATCTGAAAGATGGGAAGGCTGTTACGCAATGGAAGTTCGATGCGCTGGCCCACTCGCTGCGCGATTTCACCGCACCCACAGCCGAGGTTCGGAAACTGGCGGAATTGGGCGCACTGATTGCCGAGGGCCTGTCCGGCAATGGCCACGTCCTGCTGCAAATCACTGCCTTCGTGCGCATTGGCGTTGGGCAAGAAGTGTTTCCATCACAAGAGCTAATCATGAACCGCGAACGGGGGAGCAAGAGCAAGACACTCTATGACGTGAATGACGTGGCCGCCATGCACTCACAAAAGATCGGCAATGCCATCCGTACCATCGACAGCTGGTATCCCGGGGCTGCTGAAAACGGCCCCATCGCCGTGGAACCGTATGGCTCAGTCACCACACAAGGTGCGGCCTACCGATCCGAAGGGAAGCGGGATTTCTACAACCTGCTGGACAACTGGATACTGAAGAACAAACCACTGACAGTGGAAGAGCAGCACTTCGTCATCGCCACCTTGATCCGTGGTGGCGTGTTCAGTGCGGAAAAGAAAGACAAGAAGAAGGATGAGGACTGATGACCATGACCACGCATTACATCGACATCACGTTGCTGCCCGACCCGGAATTCAGCCAGGCGCACCTGCTGGGCGCGCTCATGACCAAGCTGCATCGGGCGCTGGCGCAGCTTCAGGCTGACGATATCGGCATCAGCTTTCCGCGCTACAGCCTGCGGCCACGCACACTGGGCGACCTGCTGCGCCTGCATGGCAGCCCAGCCGCCTTGCAGCGATTGATGGCGCAACCGTGGCTGCAAGGCATGCGCGACCATGTGCGTGTAACCACGCTGGCATCCGTGCCTCCTGATGCGCCCCATCGCGCCATGCGCCGGCGGCAGTTCAAAACGAACGTTGAACGCTTGCGCCGCCGCCGCATGAAACGCAAAGGTGAAACTGCTGAACAAGCCCAAGCAGCCATCCCAGACAGCGTCCAGCGCGACCCCGGCTTGCCCTATGCCCAGTTGCGCAGCGTCAGCACGGGACACCTGTTTTGCCTGTTCATCGAACAAGGGCCAGAGCAACCTGCCGCCATACCTGGGTTGTTCAACAGCTACGGTCTTAGCAAAACCGCGACCGTGCCCTGGTTTTGATACCCAAATTTTTATCCTTCGCCAATGCCTTTTGAGATCAATGGCTTATAAATCGTTGCCGTAAAAGAGGAGGAAACCCTGAAAAAGGAAAAAATATTGCAACTCAATCAATTGTCATGATTGAGCTGTAGTTCGCTGCCGCATAGGTAGCTCAGAAATGATCAGGTGCTCGAGCGCTACATCGTCAAACCGTTCGCTGCCGCATAGGTAGCTCAGAAATGACCACTGAAATTTCGATTGGGGGTTGAGCGTGTTCGCTGCCGCATAGGTAGCTCAGAAAGACGAGGCGATGAACCGCGCGAATCAGAAAAGGTTCGCTGCCGCATAGGTAGCTCAGAAATCCCAGATGTCGGCGGTGCGGATGCGCTGCTCGTTCGCTGCCGCATAGGTAGCTCAGAAAAATATCCCAGCCACTCAAAACGAATCCTGGGGGTTCGCTGCCGCATAGGTAGCTCAGAAAATCAGCGCCATCAACGTGGCCGGCGCGTCGTTGTTCGCTGCCGCATAGGTAGCTCAGAAAGATAGCGCGCTGGGAACGATGGAATAGGTGGCTGTTCGCTGCCGCATAGGTAGCTCAGAAAATGCTGCGTTCGCGGATGATGGCCCGCTCAAAGTTCGCTGCCGCATAGGTAGCTCAGAAAGGAACGAGTGGCAGGAGCAAAATGAGCATGACGTTCGCTGCCGCATAGGTAGCTCAGAAAGTACTTCTGCTGTAACGTGTCACAGTCGGGTAGTTCGCTGCCGCATAGGTAGCTCAGAAAACAAACGCACAGTGCTAGCACACGGCATCCGTAGTTCGCTGCCGCATAGGTAGCTCAGAAAATTGGTGCTAATCGATCCGGCCGCGTCCATCGCGTTCGCTGCCGCATAGGTAGCTCAGAAAAGATGGTCCCAAGGTCGCCGGGTTGACAATTTGTTCGCTGCCGCATAGGTAGCTCAGAAAACAGCCCAAGCGTACCCGGCGCGACGGCTTGCGTTCGCTGCCGCATAGGTAGCTCAGAAATTGAGGCGGCGGGTCGTCGCTGGCCAACGCTGGTTCGCTGCCGCATAGGTAGCTCAGAAAAGCAATGGTATGCGCTCAAATCGCGCGGGAATGTTCGCTGCCGCATAGGTAGCTCAGAAATATGCAGCAAATCTCGTGCGCTGGCGTATCGCGTTCGCTGCCGCATAGGTAGCTCAGAAATCTTGCGTATTCAGCAGCCGGGCAATAATCAACGTTCGCTGCCGCATAGGTAGCTCAGAAAGGCAAGTACCCCCGACAGTGGGGCAGGCAACGGTTCGCTGCCGCATAGGTAGCTCAGAAAATTTTAAGCAGACGTTGCAAGATAAATAAGATGTTCGCTGCCGCATAGGTAGCTCAGAAATGACCAGAAAACGTATCCACTTCCGGGGGGACGTTCGCTGCCGCATAGGTAGCTCAGAAACGGAGTGGTACCCGGTCACCCCAACCAAGACCGTTCGCTGCCGCATAGGTAGCTCAGAAATTGTTAATCCACAAGCGCACAGTGCTAGCACAGTTCGCTGCCGCATAGGTAGCTCAGAAAACTCGCTCGGCACCTCGTTGTCGAACACGTCACGTTCGCTGCCGCATAGGTAGCTCAGAAATGCCATGCGGTGCCGTCGCCATCAAACCAGACGTTCGCTGCCGCATAGGTAGCTCAGAAACATCGTTCATCGTAAAGACCGATCAGGAACGCGTTCGCTGCCGCATAGGTAGCTCAGAAAGCACGACAGCGCCGCAGTGGGTCTGTGGCATGGGTTCGCTGCCGCATAGGTAGCTCAGAAATGCAGCAATCGCACCGCAACGGGCGGCAGCAGGTTCGCTGCCGCATAGGTAGCTCAGAAAATTACCAAGTTGCCGAAGTCATCGATGACGGCGTTCGCTGCCGCATAGGTAGCTCAGAAACGGGACAGGGAAAAGCTGATCAACCCGAGGAAGTTCGCTGCCGCATAGGTAGCTCAGAAAAAGACCCAAACAGTTGGGTTCATCGACTGGATGTTCGCTGCCGCATAGGTAGCTCAGAAAATCTCATCAGTTGGACGACCACTCGGGTCTTTTGTTCGCTGCCGCATAGGTAGCTCAGAAAACCCAGGCCGCAGAACAGGTGGAAATGGCGGATGTTCGCTGCCGCATAGGTAGCTCAGAAAAGTTGCGGCCATGTCCACGCCGGTCCCCTCAAAGTTCGCTGCCGCATAGGTAGCTCAGAAATCAGGATCGTCACTCAAACGAGTCAGACGGTAGTTCGCTGCCGCATAGGTAGCTCTCAAGAAACAGAAATAGCAGCGCCCGTTTTCATGCTGCGGTTGCAGCTACAGGACTGATCTGAAAGCCCATGGCAGCGGCGCGGCGCTTCAAGGCGGCGATGCTGCGCTGGCGATACTGTTCTTCGTAGCGCTGCTGGCCTTCATCAACATAGGCTTCACCGCGTGTAATTCTAATTCGCATTAGAAATTGAATTTATTATCCACTCCCACCCCGTGATGGAGCGGACTCTTGCCGGTTGCATCTCCAACTGGCGCAATCCTTCGAGGAGTTGATCCTCCAAGGCATCGAGGCTA
>Ga0209629_10000190_pt1 | contig 30662 bp, 27 predicted proteins | sample TergutCu122P5_FD_187286 | JGI IMG/M metagenome (GOLD analysis project Ga0209629, IMG submission 187286) | Cubitermes ugandensis P5 segment gut microbial communities from Kakamega Forest, Kenya - Cu122 P5 (SPAdes) (version 2) | ecosystem: Host-associated > Arthropoda: Insects > Digestive system...
CTTAGCCGTTGGTCTGGTAAATTTATTAGTGTCTCATTCGTCCGAATTTAGTATATATTATTTAAAATGTAAATCAATGTTTCGTCTTTATCAATTATTTACCTAAAATATGTGTAGATACCTTTGGCCGATGATGAAGAGAGGTACAAAACTGGTTCCCCATCACGATTAATTCGCCCGGCTTCTGGTGTAGGAGAAATCCCGGAACCTTTGGCATCGAATCCCCAAACTCCAGTTAAACCATGTGGATAATCAGCCAATGCTTCACTTCGCTTAATTTCATCGATATTAATAAATCGAGCACGATAAAATTTCGTTCCTTTTTTAACAGGATGTTTACTATGTTCAACTATCCAAGCAATTAGTCTCGCAAAAGAGCTATCGTTTTGTAATTTACCAGTTTTTCTAATTTCCTCGCATAATTCGTTCCATATCTTTGCGGTTTCCATTTTGGAACCGTAATAACTTAGGTGCTGGAGCCACTGCTCTAGTGAATTCATCTTCTCCCATCGTTTTTGTTCCATATCGTCTACTTCCGTTACTGAGTTATCCGGTTTGTACCCGCGTTATCATTTCCTGATACCTCTCCATCAACTTCGCCACAATCTCCGCTTCCGTCATATTCGTAGCAAAGCCGTAGAGTTTCATCACCGCGTTGTCCAGCGTCTTGTGCGCTTTCAGCAGTTCCGGCGGCATGGTCAGCGGGTCGTAGAGGTCGGCCAGGGAACTGTCCGGGAAGAGTGCGCGGGCATCGAGCACGGCTTGCGCCAGTTTTTCGATGGCTGCCTTTTGCTCGTCGGTGGCATCCGGCCAAGGGAAGTTGTTGTAGACGATTTTATTGGAATAACGGTAATCGCTTTTCAGGCGTCCGCAGACTATTCGTGTCCATGCCATGTGGATATTCGACGTTAACATACCGAAATGAAATAAATTAGCATTTGGAACAACAAATAACAGGTCTGTGGCTATAATCTCAGGAGAAAGAAAACCAATGGGAATATAGCGACGCCTTTCGGATGAGACTTTAGGCACAGCCAAATAATTGGTTTGAGGTTGACGAATTTCCATAAAGCGCATCGGGAAATCGGCAAATTTTCTTGTCGCCTCTTTTTTGCTTTTCAAACGAAAATCACGGCATTGTTCAACGCGCTTTATTATCTCTGGCATTTTTCTTATAGTATTTGGAGGAATATCGACAAGCCAAAGACAATATCGGGGGATATTGTTGATAAATTCTATTGAGCCAATTAGCCTTTTTATAAATTGATTCGCTCCAGGTTCCTTCTCAATCAATATATCAATTTCTTCTTTCTCAATGATTAAGCTACCATTATCAACAGGAATACTACCTTTCTGCATCTCAGGAACATCACACAAGGGCTTTGTTCGGCTTTCAATGAATATGTCAGGTGCTTCAACAAGATAAGCATTTATATTTGTTGCTGTTTTTTTAGTGCCATCACCCTCAAAAATAGCTTTGTCTTCCTTATTTTGGTAATTGCTGAATCCAACGATTACACAATGAACAGCGGCCCTCCCTTTGGCTTCATTGTTCCACTTAAATGTGCGATAAGCGAAGTCAATATGAATGGCATATTGTTTGAACAATGGTTCCCATACAGCGGCGACTTGTTCTCCTTGTGTAATGGAATTTGTTGAAACAAAAGCGCATTTTATATGGGTTCCTTGTATGTACTCCGCAGCTTTGTAATACCATGCCGCCACATAATCAATATTCTTGGCCTTGCTCAAAAGCTCAATATCCGCTTTTTGCTCCGGGTTTTGAAAGGAATATCCCACAAACGGCGGATTGCCCAAAATATAGCTCAACTCCTCCCTGGGCACGACCGTTTGCCAATCCAGCCGCAGGGCGTTGCCGTGGACAATGGTCGCGCTCTCGGTCAGCGGCAGGCGGGCGTAGTAGCAGCCGAACTGGTCGGCCACCCGCAGGTTCATCTGGTGGTCCATCAGCCACATGCCGGCCTGGGCGATCTGGCAGGGGAAATCCTCGTATTCGATGCCGTAAAACTGGGTCACCGTCACCTTCATCAGGGGGGCAATATCGAGCAGGCGCTGGCGCGAGCTGGCCTTGATTTTCAGGATTTCCAGTTCCAACCGGCGCAGTTCCCGGTAGGTGATAATCAAAAAATTGCCGCAGCCGCAGGCCGGGTCGAGGAATTTCAGGCGGCTGATGGTGTCGTGAAAGGCTTCGAGCGCCGCCGGGCTGGTCTTGACGCGGTCGAACTCCTGCCACAGCGCGTCCATGAACAGTGGGTTGATCAGCTTGAGGATGTTTTCCTCGCTGGTGTAATGCGCCCCAAGCTCGCGGCGCTGGTTTTTGTCCATCACGCCCTGGAACATGGCCCCGAAGATGGCGGGCGAAATTGTGTTCCAGTCAAAATGGCAGCATTCCAAGAGGATGCCGCGCATCTTGCCGTCAAATTCGGCGGAAGGCAGCAAATCTTTGAACAGGCCGCCGTTGATATAGCGGAACTGCCGCAGCTCCGCCGACAGCAGGGTCCGTTTCGCCCGTGTTTCCTCCGGCATGTTGAGGACTTCAAACAGCTTGCCTATCCGCTCGGACAAATCGCTGCCATCCTCTTTGGCGTTGGCGGTGTAGTTGAGAAACGCCTGTTGCGGGAAAATGCCGGTATCTTCGGCGAAGAGGCAAAAGAGCAGGCGGACGAGATACACCTCCAGGTCATGCCCCTCGTAGCCATGACCTTTCAGCGCGTCGTGCAGCCGCGCCATCTTCTCGGCGGCATGGACGTTGACTTCCAGTTGATCCTCGATCTCGCGGGTGGTCTCGTAGCCGGCGATATTGGCGAAGCGGCGGATATGTTTGCGCAGGTCTTTGGTTTTGAAGGCGAATTTTTCGCCGGTGGCGCGGCGGTAGAGGATGATCTGGGCGAAATCGCTGACCATGAGCAGGTCGGGCATGTCCGGGGCCGGCAGATGCAGCACGTATTCCTTCAACTGCTCGTAGGCGAGGGCCAGATCCTTGCCCCTCGTTTTCATCTCGATGGCAATCTGTTTCGGCCAGAAATAGTCCATGAAGCCACGGCCCTCGTCGCGCAGGGCGCGTTCCTCGAAGCGGCCGACGGCGGCGGCATCCGCGACGCCGAAGACGGCGAGCAGATCGCGGATAAAACTCTGCGCCTCGGATTTTTCGTCCCAGGCATCCTGCCAGCGTTTGGCAAAGGCCACGGCCTTTATCTGTATTTCATCCCAGGTGAGCAAGAGGAGCCTCTTTGGACTTTCATCGTTTTTCCGGGATGGCGCAGCCAATCGCCGCCGCCTGACCCAGGAAATAATCGTCGGTCATACCGGCGATGAAGTCCCGTGTTTGGGCCGCCGCCCCGGCTTCGTCGGATTCCTGACGGAATCTATCAAGATGATGGGTAAAGAGGGCCTGGTAGCAGGCGCGGATGCCTGGCTGCCACTGACGGATCGTCGGCGTGTGATAGATGCGCTCGTAGTTGAAGGCTTTCAGCGCCCGCAGCGCTTCGGCGATTTCCTCGCTGAAGGCGATGCGGCTGCCGCCATGGGGTGAGACAGGCGGCTGGCTGTTCATGATTATGTCGGTGACCAGGCGATAGACGATCTGGCCGTTGCTATCGCCGAGCGGTCGGCGGCATTCGGCGGGAATATCGCCGCGCTCGATTAAACCGAGGACAATCGCATCCTCGATGTCGCGACCGACATAGGCAATGACGTCGGCCAGGCGGACGACGCAGCCCTCGGCGGTGGCCGGAGGCAGATCGATATCCGGCGTTTGTTCTTTGATAAAGAGTTTTTCGTCGAAGCGCCGGCAATCAATCTCCGGGCCGGGCGTTAAAACGCCGCTGTCGCTTTCGCCGTCGTGGCAGAGGATGCCGTCGAGGGTCTGGATAGTCAGGTTCCAGCCGTGCCCGCCGCGTTCGAGGCGATCGAGGAAGCGTACCGACTGGACGTTGTGCTGAAAGGGGGGAAGGCCATGTTCCTGGCATAATTCAGACAGATATTCTTCGCCTGGATGGCCAAAGGGCGGATGGCCGATGTCGTGGCCCAGGGCAATGGCTTCGATCAGATCTTCGTTCAGGCGCAGGAAGCGGCCAATGGTGCGGCCAATCCGCGACACGAGTTGCACGTGCAACACTCGGTGGCTGATGTGGTCGTTTTCGACCAGACTGAACACTTGGGTCTTGTCGATGTAGCGCGTGTAGGCGCGGGAGTGCAAAATGCGGTCGGCGTCGAGGGCAAAGGGCTGACGATAAGCCGGACGTTCCTCAATACGGCGGCGAAGAGCGGCGGCGCTCAGAGTGGCACCGGGTGACAGGTTGCGCTCTTCCCGCCGCCGCAGCTCGGCCAGCAGGGTGAAAAGCTGGTTTTCAGCAGGTGTATCCGGCATGGAAAAAGAAATGGTTTTCGGAAAATCCTTTGAGTATTATGCGGCGGCTGAATTGTGTTGGTTACTCAATTCGCTGCGGGAAGTCAAGCCCGGCCCATTTTCGCCATTTCCGCCGCCATTCTCGATTAAGGAACCGCCATGCACATCGCCATCAAACACTGTGTCCGCTGAAACTACAAACCCCGCGCTTCCAGGTTGGGAGCGGAATTGCACGAGGCCTTCGGCGCCGAAGTCGAACTGGTGCCCGGCAGCGAAGGCGTCTTCGACATCACCGTCGATGGCAAAACAATTTTTTCCAAAGCGGCGACCGGGCGTTTTCCGGAAGACGGGGAAGTGGCCAAACTGATCCGGGGCTGATCCGGGGGCATTGATTCAGGCCGCCGGACTGGCCGATCGGGCGTCCTGCTGGATGTGCGCCAGGCAGCTTTGGCAGTCAGGGGTGAGATTTTCTTGCGAGCAATGCGATTTGAAACCGTTGATCAATTCGGCGCCGCCACGGGGGCAGAAAGCGATGAAGTGAGTGAAGTCGATCATCCGGTCGATGATTTCCCGTGGCGCCGCGTGCTCGATGCGGCAGGCGCCATCCTCGGCGATGGTCTCGTCCAGGGCCAACACCTCGATAAAGAATCGTTTCAGCGCTCGATGACGAAAAATCACGTCCTTGGCGGCGCGCTTGCCGCGCGTGGTCAGGGTAATTGCCTCGTAGGGTTCGTAATTGATCAGCCCTTTTTTCGACAGGGCGCGCAGGGCCTCGGTCACCGAGGCGCGGCTGACGTGCAGCCGGGCGGCGATTTCCTTGCTGCGGGCCACCATCTTCTCTTCGACGATATGATAGATGGTTTCGATATAGTCTTCGAGACTGGCGCTCAAACCGGTTGGTTTTTTTATCATGGTGGGCACCGAAGCGCAAAAATGGCATTGGCGATGCGGGAAAACCGCCGTCAAACCGAGGCATGACCGGTGGACAGCGTACTGTCCTTTTCCAGGCGCGTCAAGAAAACGCCGGGGCAAATACCGCCGTGCCTGAACCTGGCCCAAACCTGGCTTTTTGCTTATGCTTTGTGAATTGCGGATCGAAAATCTGGCTTTAATCGGTTCCCTGCGCCTCGATCTTGAAACGGGTGTGGGCGGCAGCCTGGCGGTCATGACCGGCGAGACCGGCGCCGGCAAGTCGATCATGCTGCGCGCCCTGCACATGCTGACCGGTGAACGGGCCTCCGCCGACTGGATCCGCGCCGGATGCGACAGTTGTCAGGTGGAAGCCCTGTTCGAGGTGGCGCCAATGCACGCCGAACTCTTAGCCCAGCTCGAAGCCCAGGGTTTAGGCGACGGGCGAAACGTCATCGTCCGGCGGCAGATCATGGCAAATGGCAAGAGCCGCCTGCATATTAACGGCGCGCTGGTGACGGCGCGGCAGGCTGCCGAGCTGACGGCGCTGCTGTTGAATATCGCTGGGCAGCATGAACACCAGCGCTTGTTGCAGCCGGCCAGGCATCTCGACTGCCTCGACAGCTTCGGCGATCTGTGGCCGCGGCGCGAAGCCGTGGGCGAAATGTACCGGGCCTGGAAAGAGGCCAGCGATCGTCTGACTACTTTGCGCCAGGCCGAACGCGACAAGGAGCAGCGGCGGGATTTCCTTGCCTACCAATTACGGGAAATCCGCGAGACGGATCCGCGGCCTGGCGAGGATGAGGAACTGGCCGCCGAGAAAAAACGGCTGAAGAACGCCCAAGCGCTGATTCGCCTAGCCCAGGACAACCTGCATCTTTTCGATGGTGAAATCCTCGAACGCTTGACTGCCCTGCGCCGGGGTCTGGAGCAGATCGTCCAGCTTGATCCGGAGGCTGGGCGGATGGCCGAGGAAATTGGCGGCTACACCTTTGTCGCCGAAGAGCATATCCAGAACCTGCGCCACTACCGCGATGGTCTGGAAAGCAACCCGCACCGGCTGGAACAGGTGACGGAACGCCTCGACAGTTTGCAGCAACTGAAACGAAAATACGGGGAAGATCTGGCGGCGGTTTTGGTCTGGGCCGAGACGGCGGAAGGGGAACTTTCGCGCCTCGCCTCGCTCGACGAGGAAATCGCCCAGCTTGCAAAAGAGGTAGCGGCACGCCAGGCGGAACTGTTGGCGGCGGCGGCAATGCTCAGCGCCGGGCGAAAGCTCGCGGCGGCGGCGATGGCGGCGGCCATGGAAGAGGAATTGTCGTCGCTGGCTCTGGCCAAAGCGGTTTTTACCGTGCACTTTCACGAAGTTACCGAAGATGCCAGCGCTCTCAAAGCCAGCGGTTGGGACCGCCCGGAATTTTTCTTTTCCGCCAACCCCGGCGAATTGCCGCGGCCCTTGGCCAGGGTGGCATCCGGCGGCGAATTGTCGCGGCTGATGCTGGCCATGAAGTGTCTGCTGGCGCAAAAGGATATGGTCGAAACGGTGATCTTCGACGAGGTGGACGCCGGCATCGGCGGCGAGGCGGCGGAGGCGGTAGCTAGAAAAATCAAGGAGTTGTCCGGTCATCACCAGGTCTTGTGTATCACACATCTGCCACAGATCGCGGCCAGGGGCGACCTGCATTTTCGCGTCGAGAAGGCGGCCAAGGAGGGCCGCACGCAATCGGAAGTCCGGCGTCTCACCGCTGACGAGCGGGTGGCCGAGCTGGCACGGATGCTGGCCGGGCGCTCGCCTTCGGAACACACTGTGGCCTGGGCACGGGAACTGCTGGTCAAAGGAGCGACGGCTGGCGCCACCGGTGGCGCGATATGAAGGCTATCGCCCTTTATTCCGGCGGCCTCGATTCGATCCTGGCTTGCCGGATGATTATGCGCCAGGGCATCGAGGTGCTGGCGACACAGTTCGTCACGCCGTTTTTTAACGAACATCTGGCCGCTGATGCCGACGCCTATTGCCGGGAAGTTATGAGTAAATACGGCATTGCCCTGCGCTTCGAGGATATCAGCGGCGACTATCTGCACATGCTCAGGCAACCGGCGCACGGTTTCGGCAAAAACTTCAACCCCTGCGTTGACTGCAAAATTCTCATGATGCGCCGCGCCCGGCAGATCATGGAAAAAAACGGTGCCTCCTTTCTCCTCTCTGGCGAGGTGCTCGGGCAGAGACCGATGTCGCAGCGCCGCGATACGCTCGACATCATCGAGCGCGACGCCGGCGTGCGCGGCCTGCTAGTACGCCCACTTTCAGCCAGGCTGTTGCGACCGACGTTGCCGGAAACAAACGGTTGGCTGCGGCGCGACCAATTGGGCGACCTGTCCGGGCGGCACCGAGCCAGACAAATCGCCCTGGCCAAGGAATATGGTATCAGCGACTATCCGATGCCGGCTGGTGGCTGCGTCCTCACCGACCCGATCCAGGGGCGGCGCCTGCGGCGCGTCCACGATGGCGCCCTGCCTTTTGCCGCCAGCACGATGAGTGTCGATGACTTCCGCCTGCTGCAACTGGGCCGGCAATTCCTGCTGCCGGGCGGTGGCTGGCTGATTCTTGGCCGCGACGAACGGGAAAATGACCGCATCGAACACCTGGCCCAGGGCGATGACGCCTTTCTCCGCCCGGATGACCGGCCTGGCCCGGCGGCCCTCTTGCGCCGCGCTGTGAGCTGCTATAGCGATGAGCGCCGCCGTGACGATGACCTGCGTTTGGCGGCGAGCCTCGTCGCCCGCTACGCCAAGAAGAACCCGGCGCGGCCAGAAGCGCTCATCCGCTGCTTTCTCGCCGGCGGCATCATCGACTTGAAAGCCAGCGCCGCCGATGATGAAACATGCCAAATGTGGTTGTTGTGACCGCACTCTCTCACTGAAGACACTATGAACACACGAAAACGCTACACCACGGTTTTGACCATCGCCGGTTCCGACAGCGGCGGTGGCGCCGGCATCCAGGCCGACCTGAAGACCTTGGCCGCCCATGGCTGCTATGGCACGACGGCGATTACCGCCATCACTGCCCAGAACACCGTCGGTGTCACCGCCATCCATCCGGTGCCGGTGGAAGTTGTCATCGCCCAGATCGAGGCTGTCCTCTCCGACATCGGCGCCGACGCGGTGAAGATCGGGATGCTTTTTTCGCCGGAGCTAGTTCAGGCGGTGGCGCAAATGCTCAAACGCTTCTCGCAGAAAAACATCGTCCTTGACCCGGTGATGGTGGCGCAGAGCGGCGACAAGCTGCTGCGGGACGAAGCTGTGGCGGCGCTGAAAGCGGAACTGATCCCGATGGCGGCGCTCGTCACCCCGAACCTGCCGGAGGCGGCGGCGCTGCTGGGGCGCGGTGAAATTGAGGCGGCGGCAATGGCTGAAGCCGCCCGCGAGCTGGCGCGGCTCGGTTGCGGCGCTGTGTTGGTCAAAGGCGGGCATCTCACAGGCGATCGCCGCGATGATCTGCTGTTCTGGGCCGAAAAAGACCGCGTTGTCACCTTGCCAGGCACAGCCATCGCCACCAGCAACAACCACGGCACTGGCTGCACCCTGAGTGCGGCCATCGCCGCCCGCCTGGCCCTTGGTCAGGATATGGAGACGGCGGCGCGCGCCGCCAAAGGTTATATCAACGGCGCGCTGGCCGCCGGCGCCGCCTACAAAATAGGCCAGGGCCACGGGCCGGTGCAGCATTTCTTCCGCTTCTGGCCCTGAAACAGAGGACAGAGGACGGAAGACAGAGGACAGACTCTGTTTTTCCGTCTTTTTCCCGCGCGAAGCGCCTGGCGTTAATCTGTCATCTGTTATCTGTCTTCTGATTCTCGCCGCGAAGAAGCCATCGAGCCGTTGTGACGGGCGTGGCTGAAAAAATCCATCCATCGCCAGGCCGCCAGCCGCTTCGGGCAAAAGAGGGCGGCAATCTTCAAGAGTCATGTCAAGTTTTCCGCCGAGAAACTTGCCGATGGCCCCGGCGTTTTCCTCCTCTTCCAGCGAACAGGTGGCATAGACCAGCAGGCCGCCTGGTTTGAGCAGGGCATGGGCCTGGCCGAGCAGCGCTAGTTGTTCTGCCTGGTAGCGCAGCAATTCTTCAGGGTGGTGGCTCCAGCGAATTTCCGGATGCCGCCGGCAGACGCCAGTGCCGGAGCAGGGGGCATCGAGAAAGATGCGGTCAAAAAACATCGTATTGGCGGCGGCATAATCGCCAAGTGTGCCGGCAAAGAGCGTCGCCGCGAAACCGAGGCGCTGGCGGTTAGCGGCGAACAATTCCCGGCGCTTGGTATCCGGTTCGATGGCGGTGATCCGGGCATGAGGAAACAGTTGGGCGATGGTCGCGGTTTTGCCGCCCAGCCCAGCGCAGGCGTCAAGGACATCCAGCCCGTCGTCACTTGGGCCAAGCAGGGCGCAGGCCAGTTGCGCCGCCTCGTCCTGAATGTGGAACCAGCCTTCGGCAAAGCCTGGCAGGTTGGCGATGGCTCCCTGATAGCCAGGCAGCAGCAGAGCGTTCGCAGCGTAGTACCCCAGAGACGCCATGATGCCGGCCTCGGTCAGCAGGGCTTGCAGCTTTGCAGGCGTGCAGTGCCTGGTGTTGACCCGCAGCGAAAGCGGCGGCTGGAGATTGCCGGCGGCGCAGATGCGGCGCATTTCCTCTTCGCCGAAACGCTGACGCCAGCGTTCGCTCAGCCATGCGGGATGATTGAGAAAATCGTCGGGATGCGGCAGTTTGTCCTGTTGTCGGCGTTGCCGGATAGCGCCGCGCAGACAAGCATTCAAGACGGCGGCCAAATGCGGCGGCAGGCCAAGCTGTTTCGCCGCCGCTACCGTTTCGTTGACCGCCGCCGCTTCGGGAATGCGTGCGAGGAAGATGAGCTGATAGAGACCAACCGCCAGCGCCTCGTGCAGTGTCCTATCAAGTTTCTGCAAAGGATGGCGGCACAGCCGGCTGATCAGCGCCTCAATATACTGCCGCTGCCGCAAGACGCCATAGACAATATTCATCGCCAGGCGGCGATCGGCGGCGCTCAGCGCTTCAGCGGAAAAATCCCGGAGCGGCGCCGGCTTTTGCCAAAAACGGGTCAGCGCCGTGATGGCGGCGGCGCGTGGGTTGTGTGGTGGACGATGGAGCATGGTATAATTTCGTTTTCTATAGAGATCGTAGTGCCGGTGGGAGTAATTTTACCTGAGAGGTTGCCATGCAAAAAGTCATGATTCATCCAGCCAGTTATCAAGACTGCCGGGCTGCCGTTGAACGGGCTTTCGAGCTTTTCCCGGTCGTGATTCAAGGCCGTAAGGTAGTGATCAAGCCCAATGTTTTGCGCGCCTCCTATCCTGAAGAGGCGATCACCACCCATCCGGCGGTGCTCGAAGCCGTGGTGCGCGCGGTCGAGGCGCGGGGCGCCGCCTTGATTATCGTTGGCGACAACGGCGGCCTGATGGCCTACGGCGCCAATGAGGCGAGTTTTGATCGTTGCGGCTTGATCGCCGCCAGTTGTGGCCATTACAAAAATATTGGCCTCGAAGCGGTGGATAAAACCTTTGACCCATCCTTTGGCGGCAAGGTGAGTATTTCCAAAGACATCGCCGAGGCCGATGTTTTCATCTCGCTGCCGAAATTCAAAACCCACGGCCTGACCTGCATGACCGGCGCCATCAAAAACAGCTACGGTCTTTTGCTGGGGGCGCAGAAGGCGCAGTTCCACAAACTCTCCGGCGGCCCGGCTCGTTTCCACGCCATGCTGCCGGAAGTGTATGCGCTGCGCGTGCCGGATCTGATCATTATGGACGCGGTGGTCGGAATGCAAGGCAATGGCCCGGCCTCAACCGACTTACGCTATATCGGGCGCATCCTGGCCGCCGACAACGGCGTCGCCCTCGACGCGGTGGTGGCCCGCATGATGGGTGTCGATCCGGCCACACTCGGCTTTTTGGTCAAGGCCAAGGCCATGGGCCTGGGCGATTACCGCGAGGAAGCGATCACCCTTGATGGCACATTGACGCCGATAGCCGATTTCAAGACACCGCCGGTGAGTGAACATCTGCCGGAACATCGGATCAATTTGGAAAGCCTGGTCGATGAGCGGCTGACCTACCGCCCGCTGGCCGACCCGGAAAAATGCTCGCGCTGTGGCCTCTGTATCGAGCAATGCCCGCAGCACGCCTTGGCCTTTGGTGACGCCGGTCTGCCGGTGGTCGATATGGCGCTTTGCATTGCCTGCTACTGCTGTCAGGAAATGTGCCCGGAAAAGGCTATGACGCTGCAAGCGCCAAAGTGACCATGGGAGGAAAAGGCGCGAAGAACGGACAGGTTATCGCGCCTCTTCCGTGGGTGGGAGAAAGGTGGAGGAAAAGGGTAAAATCAGTTGTCGGTTCTTTTTTTGCGCCTGTAAAAATATGTCGGCGATTTTCGGATCGAAATGTGTGCCGGCTTCGGCTCTAATGATGTCCAGCGCTTCCTCGTGCGTAAACGCCTTTTTGTAAGGCCGTTCGGAAATGAGGGCGTCGTAAACATCGACCAGCGCCATGATGCGCCCCTGCAAAGGAATCTCCGTTCCCTTCAGCCCGTATGGATACCCGGCGCCGTCCCAGCGTTCATGGTGGTAGCCGGCGAACAGTTTGGCGTTGTGCAAAAACTCGGCTTCGCCGGTGCGGGTGACGATTTGTTCGATGATGCGCTCCCCGGCCTGGGCGTGCGTCTTCATGATGGCAAATTCCTCTTTGGTCAGCGGGCCGGGTTTGTTCAAAATGGTATCGGAAATGGAAATCTTGCCGACATCGTGCAAACGCGCCGAGGCGACCATCAGATTCAAGTCCCAGCCAGCCATTTCGTCGGCATAAGTGCCGTCGGCAATCATCGCTTCCATCAACGTCCGGATGTAGAGCGCCGTGCGTTCGACATGACCGCCCGTCTCGTGGTCGCGGCTTTCGATGACATCGGCAAAAACGTGGATGAGGCCATTTTGCAGCCGCTTCAACCGCGCTGTCTGCTCGTGGACGATACCGTCAATGTCGAGACAGGTCTTGATGCGATGCAGCAGCACTGGCACGGAAAAGGGTTTGGTGATGAAATCGAACGCCCCCAGTTCCAAGCCGCGGGCTTCGACAGTGGCGTCCGACATACCGGTGAGAAAAATAACCGGAATACTGGCCAGCCCCTGGTCGGCTTTCAAACGCTGCAAGGCTTCAAAGCCGTCCATGCCGGGCATACCAATATCGAGCAGAATCAAATCCGGGGTCACCTTGGGCAAAAGCGCGAACATTTTCTCGGCGGACGGCAGGGTCATAACATTGTATTGTCCCTCCAACGCCTGCTCCGCCATCAACAGATTGGTATCGTTGTCATCCACTACGAAGATCGTCTTTTCCATGCCACTACTCTGGTGTTGCACGAAGGATAAAAAAAGTAAACTTTTATTCAATAATGGTCGCATAAGCGGGCGGAAAAAGCAAAAAAATTCCCCATGCGATAAACAGGCCGGAATCATTCAAATAATTTTGGACAGGTTTCGTCTGCTGTACACGAAGCGTCTCACTTCCATGACGTTGCCAATTACCACATAGAATATCGAAAAATTCCTGACATTAATTCGGTAATAGGGATGCCTTCGCTCCCGTAAAGAACGGTAAGGCGCAAAAGCAAGCGGATTATCAAGCCGTTGCAAAATGGCTTTCTCCGTGTCCTCGATCAATCGGAGAGCGGCGGCGGTGTTTTGGAGAGTAAATTCGATATAATCATGCGCCGCCGCCAGGTCCCGCTCAAACAGCGGCAGATAACGAAGGCCAAACTTTTTATCCATTGGAGTTCTTTTTCAGCTTCGCGAAAACTTCTTCATGCGTGTAGCGGACATCGGAAATCGCGGCGGCATAATCAGCTTCATCCAATTTAAGCTCTATTTCATCCGTGAGTTCAGCGTATTTTTCAAGGCTCATGACGACCATTGCGCCATAACCGTTTTTAGTCAGGAATACCGGTTGGCCGTTGCTGACGGTGTTCTCGATTTCTGGGAATTTATTTCTAAGATCCGATACAGGTCTGATTTGTAGCATAGCCCCCACCTTAGTAATTTATTTTATCTTAATTTTATCTTGAAAATATCTTAATAACAACAAAATCCATTGATCACAGTACCTTTTTTTGTCTCTCGAACATTTTTTCATCGGCATTAAGCTGGCATAATGCGCGGAGCACAGAACAGGCTTGAATTTTCCCCGTAAGCCTGCTATAGAATGTCGTTGGTCTTGGCCAGCATAGCTCAGTTGGCAGAGCGGCGCTCTCGTAAAGCGCAGGCCAACGGTTCGATTCCGTTTGCTGGCTCCAGTTTACGAACCCCGCCCCCGTTCCGGTCCGGCGGGGTTTTCCGTTGCCCGATCAACGATACACCCTTTTGTTTCCCGGCCAACGCCCGCTATAAACGCGGCCCGATACCCTCGCGACGCCTCAGGTTTTTTCAGCGCGCCGCCATCTTTCCTTTTTTCGGCGACCTCGCCGCTTCCGTGAATCATGCAAATACCCGATGACGCAGTTCCCGCCGCCCTTCCTTCTTTCGCCGATTATGCCTTCTCCGAACCCCTGATGCGTGCCATCGCCGACGCCGGCTACGAAGCGCCGACGCCGGTGCAGGCGGCGATCATGCCGCATCTTCTGGCTGGCCGCGATGTCATTGGCCAGGCCCAGACCGGCACCGGCAAGACGGCGGCCTTCGCCTTGCCGCTGCTTGAAACCCTGAGCTATGATGGCCGCCTGCCGCCGCAGGCCCTGGTGCTGGCGCCAACGCGCGAGCTGGCCTTGCAGGTGGCCGAATCCTTCCGCGATTATGGCAAATACCTGCCGCGTCTGAAGGTGGCCGCTATCTTCGGCGGCCAGGAATATGGCGGGCAATACCGCCAGCTCGAATCGGGCGCCCAAGTGGTGGTCGGCACGCCGGGGCGGATCATGGATCATATCCGCCATGGCAGCCTCGATCTGTCGGCGCTGCGTTGTCTGGTGCTCGATGAGGGCGATGAAATGCTGCGCATGGGTTTCATCGGCGATGTCGAGTGGATCCTCGAACGGACGCCCGAGACGCGGCAAATCGCTCTCTTTTCGGCGACCATGCCGCCCGACATCCGCGCCATTGCCCAGAAGTATCTGCGTGAGCCGGTCGAGGTAACGATCCCAACCAAAACCGTCACCGCCGCCACCATCAATCAGCGCTTTCTCATCACCGCTGGCCTGGCCAAGAAATTTGAGGCGCTGACCCGGCTGCTCGAAACCGAGGTCACGGAAGGCGTGCTCGTCTTCGTCCGCACCAAGCTGCAAACGGTGGAACTGGCCGAACAGTTGCAGGCGCTTGGCTATCTGGCGGCGCCGCTCTCTGGCGACATCGCTCAGAATCAACGTCTGCGTACCGTCGAGCAATTGAAATCCGGAGCGGTCAATATCCTGATCGCCACCGATGTGGCGGCGCGCGGCCTCGATGTCGAGCGCATCAGCCACGTCATCAACTATGACGTGCCCTTCGACAGCGAAGCCTATATCCACCGCATTGGCCGCACGGGCCGGGCCGGGCGCAGCGGCGAGGCGATTCTCCTTTTGCATCCGCGCGAGCGGCAGCAGTTACGCATGATCGAGCGGGCCACGCGACAGAAGGTCAGTGAGATGGAACTGCCAACCGTGGCCATGGTCAACGCCCGGCGCAAAGAGCGTTTCGGCGAAAAAATCAAAGCGACGCTAGCCGCCGGTTGCGACGCCTACACGTCCCTCGTCGGTGAATTCTGCGAGCGGGAAGGCTGCGATGCCCTGCGGGTGGCGGCGGCCCTGGCCAAGATTGCCCAGAACGGCCAGGAATTGCTGCTCGAGGAATCTCCGTGGGAAGCCGAAGAGCGCCAGCGCTCGCGTGAACGCTCTCGCGAGTACACTCATGAACGCCGCCGTGAGCGTCCCCATGAACATGGGCGAGATCGCGGGCGTGAGCGTTTCCGTGAGCAGCGCGAGGATGGCAGACGGGCCGCGCCGAAGCCGGGACGCGCAGCGCTGCCGGAGAGTGGCTTCGACCGTTACCGCATCGAAGCCGGGGAAAACCACGGTGTCCGCCCGGCCAATATTGTTGGCGCCATCGCCGGCGAGACGCCGATCTCAAGCCGTTTCATTGGCCGCATCAGCATTTTCCCCGAATACAGCCACGTCGATCTGCCGCAGGACATACCGCCGCATGTGCTGCGCCAGTTGTTCAAGGTACGAGTCGGCGAGCGGATGATGAAGCTCAGCAAACTGGAGGGCGAGGCGGGCGCCGAGAACCCTGCCGCTCCCCGTCCGCCACGCTTCGACAAGGCCCAGCCGACGCGGCCACGGCCCGGCGGCGAGCGGCGCCAAGGCCCGGTCGCTAGGCCCGCTGGGAGAACCGCCGGTAGGTTCACCGCCAGAAATCGCTGAGCCGGCGCCATGCTGACTCATACCTTCCGCCATTTGCCCGGCATCGGCCCGGCTAACGAAGGACGGCTGTGGCGGCATGGCATCCTGTCGTGGGCCGATTGGCCAACTACCAGGCGCCTGCCCATTGCCCTGTCCGGCGCCAGCCGTCTTCAGGTTGAAGACATGCTGCGCCGCTCGGAGGAAGCGTTGGCGGCGGGCGATGTAGGGTTTTTCGCGGCACTTCTCAAACCCAGCGACTGCTGGCGTCTGTTTTTCGATTTTCGCGGGCAAGCCGCCTACCTCGACATCGAGACCAGTGGTCTCGACGAGCACGCGGAAGTCACCGTCATCACCCTCTATGACGGCTTCACGGCCAGGCGTTACGTTGGCGGCGACAATCTCGATGCCAATCTCGACACCTTTGCCACGGATGTCATGGGCTACACGCTTTTGATCAGCTACGGTGGCCGCCGCTTCGACATTCCCTTTCTCGAACGTGCGCTGGGCCTCCGCCTGCCGCGGGCGCAGATCGACCTGTGCCCGGTGCTGCACAGTCTTGGCTATCGCGGCGGCCTGAAAAAGACCGAGCAGGCTTTGGGCATCGACCGTGGCCCTTTGCGCGGGGTCGATGGCCTGACGGCGGTCTATCTGTGGCGGCGTTACCGGGAATCGGGCGACCGGCGTTTTCTCGAAACGCTCTCGGCCTACAATTTCGCCGATACCGTCAATCTCGAACGGCTGCTGTGTATCGCCTGCGAGATGAAACTGGCGGCGACGCCTTTCGCCGATGAATTCATCCTGCCGCCACCGCCGGCGCCGGAAAATCCCTACCAGGTGTACCGGCAGTGTCTGCCGTGATGATCCAGGTGACAGGTGACAGGTGACAGGTGACAGGATTTTAGCGCCTGGCGTCTGTCTTCGTCTTCCGGCACTTCGTCACTTCGTTCTTCGCAATGCCCGTGTAGGGGATCTCCGCGTCATTCCGCGCGTAGTCGCGGAATCCAGTCTTTTTCTACATGGATTCTGCGACTACGCTTCGCTTCGCGCAGAATGACAGTGAAAATCTTCCTTCTCTTTGTCCGAGGGAATAAAAAAAAGCCGGTCACATGCGGTGACCGGCTCAGACAGCGCCTTGCGGCGCCAAGATTATCGGCAACGTTTACAACCGGGTGGCCTTCCAGAACTTGTTGCGCCAGTAGGCGTCGTCCATACTGGAAATGGTGACGCCCTCGTGGGTGGAGGCGTGCATGAACTTGTCATTACCCATGTAAATGCCAACATGGTCGCCGCCCGGGCGTTTGAAAAAGACCAGATCGCCGGGCATGAGGCCGTCGCGGCCCACCGGTATACCCCGCATCGCCTGGTCGTGGGCGGAGCGCGGCAATTTAACGCCGTAAATCTCGCGGAAGGTCAGGGCGGTGAAGCCGGAGCAATCGACGCCGGCCCGTGACGAACCACCGGCGCGGTAGCGGGTGCCTTGCCAATCCTGATAATGCTGGCGTAGTTCGGCCAGGATCGGAACGCCGGCGGCGAGAAGCGGCGCCTCGTCGATGCCACCGCTGTATTTCAGCGTGCCCCAGCGCTTACCGGTGGTTTTTCTCCCCCTCTTTTTGGCGCCAGCGCTGTTTTTGCTGGCGAGCACATGCAATCTCTTGCGCTCCGGTGAAGCCTTGGCGGTTTTCTTTTTCTCTTGGCCCAGTTGTGGAGCGATGGTAATCCTGCTCGTGCTGGTCAGTTTGATCGGACGCACCTGGGAGATTTTTTTCGGGGCGATATTGGCCTGGCTGGCCTCCGGCCACATCAGCAGCAGGCCGGTAAGCAAGAAAGGCAAGACAAAGTATTTTTTCATGCCGGAACCATCGGTGGAATGAGAATTGAACCGCGGGAAAAATCGAGTAAAACCCATATGATCTGAAAAATCTTGGCGGGCGGGTTTCCCGTGGTCTCCTGTTTGGCGGCAACGAACTTCGCTGAATGGTATCGAAAATCGGATGCCATTGCAATGAATCCAGCGTATTTTTTTGCAAAAAAAGATATTTTTATCAACGAGTTACATGTTTTTGACGGTAATAATTTTTGAACCGGGGCACGAAACTCACCAGAATCACGGCGTTTTCTCGGCCCAACGTTTGGGTGTGGTACAATTTTTTGTATTGCCTGGTCGCAAGGCCGCTGAAGGCTTGGCCGGGGTGGCATAATCGGAGGAAAAACGCCATGAGTATCCGCCATCTGGCGCTGGCGCTGTATCAGAGCATGAAAGAAATCACCCGCCTCGAGGCGGAGATGGCCAAAGCGCCGCCGGCACGGCAAAGCGCTCTGGCCGAAGAGTTGAGGCGGGAACGGGCGAACCTGCTGGCGATCAGGCGGCTCGTCGATGGCGCCAAAGAGGCGGGGCGGTAGCGGCGCTCAATGCGCCGCTCCGGTGGCGATGGCCGCGCAACCATCGGCGCACCCCGCAAACACCGCCACCAGCGCCGGGTCGAAATGCGTGCCGCTGCCTTCCATGATGATGGCCGCCGCCTTTGCCGTTGGCATCGGCGGTTTATAGGGCCGGGCCGAGATCAGGGCGTCATACACATCGGCGATGGCCAACAGCCGTCCTTCCAGCGGGATGTCCAGCCCGGCGAGACCGTTTGGGTAGCCGCTGCCGTCCCATTTTTCATGGTGGTAAGCGGCAAAGCGTTTGGCGTGGTGCAGAAAAGTATGGCCATGCGCATCCGACTCGATCTTGTCGAGGATGTGCACGCCGAGGACGACATGCGTTTTCATGATCGTGAATTCTTCGTCGGTGAGTTTTCCCGGTTTATTCAGGATGGTATCGCTGATCGCGATTTTACCGACATCGTGCAACTGCGACGAAGAGAACAGGAAATGATTGTTCCAATCGGCGGTTTCTTCCGCATAGATATGGTTGTCGAGCAGGCTGCCAGCCAGCAATTGCAGATAGCTTTCGACGCGGGCGACGTGGCTGCCGGTAACATCGTCGCGGGATTCCACCAGATCGGCAATGACCTTCAGCATGGAGTCTTGCAAACCGAGAATCTGTCCGCTCTGCTCCAGCACCATGTTGTTCAGATCGGTGTTGTAACGCGCCAGTTCCTTTTTCTGACTGATGGTCAGCAGATGGTTTTCCAGGCGTCTCAGCAACAGCGGCGCCGAAAAAGGCTTGCGGATATAGTCGATGGCGCCGAGGCCGAGACCTGCCAGTTCGCTGCCCTCATCGGTGTTGGAGGTGACGAAGACCACGGGAATGTCGGAGAACTTGGTGTCTTCCCTGAGCTTGCGCATGGCCTGGTAGCCATTCATCTCCGGCATTTCGATGTCGAGAAGAATGATGTCGGGTGTGACACGTTCCAGCGCCGTGAACAGTTTGGCCGCCGATGGCACGGGAAAAACCTCGTAGTGGTCATGGAGGATCTTCCGCCCTATGGTCAGCGTCGCCGTATTGTCGTCAACCAACATGATTTTATGGCGTTGCTCCAGTTGTCTCTTGTTTAAACGTTCGACTCTGTCGGACGTGACATCTTCCATGTCGCGAACAGTTTGACTGTTGGTAGTACGGGAAAGACCTCGGCGGTGGTCACAGAAGATTTTCCGCCCCATGCTCGGTGACTCTATATTGTTGCTAGCAAACATATTCCTTGTGGAGGGATTTTACCCCCCCCCCCCCCCGTTTAGATGTTAGGAAAATATTTCTCTTGACTAAACAATTTCAGATTAGAGCAAGCCGGGAGGCAAAGTCAAAGCGAGATGGAACGATTTTCAATATAATTGGAAGCGAATTGGTAAATATATGGTAAGCTCCGTGGCTATCGGCTCGCTTTACCAGGCAGGAAATGCCAGCCGCAAACGCCGGCGCCGGCGGCATCATCAAGTGGTGAACAATCCATCGTCTCCTAACTGTCAACTCTTTGGACAAGCTCCAGGGCAAACTTCAGAGCAAGCCCGTAAACTGGCAGTTGACGATTGCCATGGCTGATGAGCTGTGTTACAGATTGCGCCCCGGGCGCATGAGGAATAAATTCATTTTTCCGCTATTATCTTGCGCCCTTGAGAATATTATAAAATCATCCTGGTTCCGAACGCCGGCAAATGCCGCGCGGATTTCTCGCTTCGACGGAAAATTCCTATGCGACGCTCCATCCCTTTTTTCACCCTGGCATTGTTTTTCGCCTTCATTCCTTCGCTCGGCGCTGGCGATCTGCGGGTCGGTTTCGTCTACAATTCACCGGTCGGTGACGCCGGCTGGGCCTATGCCCAGGATATGGGACGCCGCGCCGTGGCCGTCCTGCCCGGCACGCAAACCTCTTTCGTCGATTCGGTGCCAGAAGGCCCGGACAGCGAACGGACGATCCGGGCCATGGCCGCACAGGGCTACAACCTGATTTTCACCACCAGCTACGGCTTTATGGAGCCGACCCTGCAGGTAGCCAGGGATTTCCCGCAGACGGTGTTCATGCACTGTTCCGGCTTCAAAACCGCGAAAAATGTCGGCAACTATTTCGGGCGGATGTATCAGGCCCGCTATCTGACCGGCATTGTCGCCGGCGGCATGACGAAATCGAAAGTGCTCGGCTACGTTGCCGCCTTTCCGATTCCGGAGGTCATCCGTGGCATCAACGCCTTTACGCTCGGTGCCTTGTCGGTCAATCCGCAAATCACGGTGCGGGTGGCCTGGACGAACTCCTGGTACAACCCGACCCTGGAGAGAAAAGCCACCGAATCGCTGCTCGCCGCCGGCGCCGATGTCATCGCCCAGCATCAGGATTCGCCGGAGCCGCAGCGGGTGGCCCAGGAACGGGGCGCTTTTTCGATTGGTTACAGTTCGGATATGAGCCATGAGGCGCCGAACGCGCATCTGACCGCCGCCATCTGGAATTGGGGGCCGCTGTATCGCAAGCTGGCGGAAGAAGTGGCCGCCGGCACCTGGCACCCCACCTCGCTGTGGCTGGGGCTGGAAAGCGGCGTCGTCGATATTGCGCCTTTTGGCCCGATGGTGCCCTCGTCCCTGCGTGAGCTGGTCGAGCACACCAAAGGCGATCTCACCGCCGGTAAAACCACCGTATTCACTGGCCCGGTCAAGGATCAGCGCGGAGAAGTGCGCATTCCAGCCGGCCTGACCGCTTCCGATTCTGACCTGCGTGATATGACCTGGTTTGTTCGCGGCGTGGTCGAAGATAAATAAATAAAGCGGTATCGCGCATTTTTTTCTTGCATTGATATTAGACATGGCTTAGTTAAGTGAATCTGATTTTCACTGGCCGAAGAAACTTGGTTTCTCGTAATCACGAGAAATGAATCCCGCCGCGTGACGACACGCGGCATATCAAGAAATTCAGCAAAAGGAGCAGCCATGGCTAATGGGACAGAAGGAACCGATCAATCCGCTGAACGTTGGAAAGAGGAAGAGTACTTTTATCCGTCGAAAGAATTCACGGCCCAGGCCAATCTGAACGACAAGACAGTGTTCGACCGTTTCGCTCTGGATAAATTTCCGGACTATTATGCCGAATTTGGCGAACTGCTCACCTGGTACAAACGATGGGATAAGATTTTCGACGCCAGTGACGCCCCCTGCTGGAAGTGGTTTGTCGGCGGTACGCTGAACGCCAGCTATAACTGCGTTGACCGGCATCTGGCGAAAAACGCCAACAAAACCGCCATCCATTTTGTGCCGGAACCGGAGAACGAGAAGATCGAGCATATTACCTACCAAGAGCTTTATGTCCGGGTCAATGAGTTCGCGGCGCTCCTGCGCGATACCGCCAAACTGAAACGCGGCGACCGCGTGACCATTCACATGCCGATGGTGGCGGAGTTGGTGGTTTCGATGTTGGCCTGCGCCCGGCTGGGCGTTATCCACACCGTGGTTTTTGGCGGCTTTTCTTCGAGCGCCTGCGCCGACCGCATCGCCGATTCCGGCAGCCGGGTGCTGATTACCATGGACGCCTACTATCGCGCCGGCAAACTCCTCGACCATAAGGCCGTTGACGACGAAGCGTGCGAGTTGGCCGCCACAAACGGCCAGAAAATTGACACCCTGCTCGTCTGGCAGCGCTATCCCGGCAAATACTCCTCAGCCACGCCGAAGGCCGCCGGTCGCGACGTTCTGGTCTATGAGGAATTGAAGAAATACTACGGCGCCCGGGTGCAGCCGGAAGAAATGAATTCGGGAGACCCGCTCTTCCTCATGTACACCAGCGGCACCACCGGCAAACCCAAGGGCGTTCAGCACGGCACCGGCGGCTACCTGTCCTATGTCACCGCTATGTCGAAATACATCCTCGACATTCACCAGGAGGATGTCTATTGGTGCTCCGCCGACATCGGCTGGATCACCGGCCATTCCTTCATCGTCTATGGCCCGCTGTCGCTTGGCGCCTCATCGACCGTGTATGAAGGCGTGCCGACTTATCCGGACGCCGGGCGCAACTGGCGGATCGCTCAGGATCTGGGCGTCAATATCTTCCATACCGCGCCGACGGCTATCCGCGCCCTGCGTAAAGTCGGGCCGGATGAGCCGAAGAAATACAACTTCCAATTCAAACTGATGGTCACGGTTGGCGAGCCGATCGAGCCGGAGGTTTGGCGCTGGTATGAAAGGGAAGTCGGCAAGGGCAAGGCGGTTGTTGTCGATACCTACTGGCAGACGGAAACCGGCGGTTTCCTCTGCGCGACGGTGCCGGGTCTGGCCAAGATGAAACCGGGCAGCGCCGGGCCAGGCGTGCCGGGCATGCATCCGGTGATTATCAGCGATGAAGGCAATGTCCTGCCGCCGGGTTCCAATACGGCCGGCAACATCTGCATGAAGAGTCCGTGGCCGGGTTGTATGCAGACGATCTGGGGCGATCGCGCCCGTTTCGTCAAAAGCTATTTCGGCCAGTTCAACAAAGACACCAACAGCAAAGACTGGCGCGACTGGCGCTACATCACCGGCGACGCCGGCATCGAGACCCCGGATGGCTATTTCCGCGTCCTGGGCCGAACCGACGATGTTATCAACGTCTCCGGCCATCGTCTGGGCTCGAAAGAAATCGAAGCGGCGGCCCTGATGGTGCCGGAAATCGCTGAGGCGGCGGTTGTCCCTGTTCCCCACGAGATCAAGGGCGCCGAGCCGGAACTCTATGTATCGCTGAAACCAGGCTTTACGGCCAGCGCCGAGATCGAGAAAAAGGTCGCCGACGCTATCACCTACCAGATCGGCAAGATCGCAAAATGCCGTAAGATCTGGATCGTGCCCGATATGCCGAAGACCCGTTCCGGCAAAATCATGCGCCGCGTGCTGGGCGCCATCTCGACGAATAAAGATGTTGGCAACGTCATGACGCTGGCCAATCCGGAGATCGTCGATGAGATAAAGAAAATGGTCATTAAGTAAAGCTATACCGCCGGGGCGGTTTTATCTGCCGCCCCGGCGCTCCGCTCATCACGCTCCCCACTGCAATCGGCGGCGGAAATAAGCTTTCGCCACGTCACGATGGCAGTGCCCATCAAAGACCGCCTCGCCGCGCGGCGCCCTCGCCCCAAGTTTGTCTCCGTGTTTCAAGATTGAAGATTCCTGCCCAGGCTGGTATCTTCCATCCTTCTGCGTTTTAGGGGGTCTTGAAAATTAACTGAATCCACCGGCTTTTTTCACATAACTGATTGAATTTTCGGCAGGCCGTTTTCACGGTATATTGAAAAACTCAGTAAAAGGAGCAGCCATGGCTAGTGAAGGAGCGAACAACCAGTCCGCTGAGCGTTGGAAAGAGGAGGAGTATTTTTATCCGTCGAAAGAGTTCGCCGCCCAGGCGAACCTGAACGACAAGAGGGTGTTCGATCGCTTTACCCTGGATAAATTTCCAGACTATTACGGCGAATTTGCCGACATGCTTACCTGGTTCAAACCCTGGGACAAGGTGTTTGACGCCAGCGACGCTCCCTGCTGGAAATGGTTTACGGGCGGCACGCTGAACGCCAGCTTCAACTGCATCGACCGGCATCTGGCGAAAAACGGCAACAAAACCGCCATCCATTTCGTGCCGGAACCGGAGCATGAAAAGATCGAGCATATTACCTACCAAGAGCTTTATGTCCGGGTCAATGAGTTCGCGGCGCTCTTACGCGATACCGCCAAACTGAAACGCGGCGACCGCGTGACCATTCACATGCCGATGGTGGCGGAAGCGGCGATCACCATGCTGGCCTGCGCCCGGCTGGGCCTGGTTCACACGGTGGTTTTCGGCGGCTTTTCCTCGAGCGCCTGCGCCGACCGTATTGCCGATTCCGGCAGCCGGGTGCTGATCACCATGGACGCCTATTACCGTTCGGGCAAACTCATCGACCACAAAACGGTTGACGATGAAGCCTGCCAGTTGGCGGCGGGAAGCGGCCAGAAGGTCGATACCCTGCTCATCTGGCAGCGTTATGCCGGCAAATATTCTTCCGCCGCGCCGCTGGTTGCTGGCCGTGACATCCTGGTTGGCGACGAATTGAAGAAATACTACGGCGCCCGGGTCCAGGCGGAAGAAATGCGTTCGGAAGACCCGCTCTTCCTCATGTATACCAGCGGCACCACCGGCAAACCCAAGGGCTGCCAGCATGGCACCGGCGGCTATATGGCCTATGTCACGGCCTCGGCCAAATACATCCTCGATATTCAGCCGGAAGATGTCTACTGGTGCACCGCCGACATCGGCTGGATCACCGGCCATTCCTACATCGTCTATGGGCCGCTGGCGCTTGGCAGCTCATCGGTCATGTACGAAGGGGTGCCGACCTATCCGGACGCCGGACGTAACTGGCGCATCGCCCAGGATCTGAATGTCAATATTTTCTACACCGCGCCGACGGCCATCCGAGCGCTGCGCAAAGTCGGGGCCGACGAACCGAAGAAATACAACTTCAAATTCAAGCTGATGGGCACGGTTGGTGAACCGATCGAGCCGGAGGTTTGGCGCTGGTATGAAAAGGAAGTTGGCAAGGGCCAGGCGGCTATCGTCGATACCTACTGGCAGACGGAAACCGGCGGTTTCCTCTGCGCCACAGTGCCGGGCATCGCGCCGATGAAACCGGGCAGCGCCGGGCCGGGTATACCGGGTATGCATCCGGTGATTCTCGATGACGCGGGCAACGTACTGCCGGCGGGCGCCGAGACGGCTGGCAATATCTGTATGCAAAATCCCTGGCCGGGCTGTATGCAGACGGTCTGGGGTGATCGCGACCGCTTCGTCAAAAGCTATTTCGCGATGTACAACAACAACCCCAACAGTAAAGATTGGCGTGACTGGCGCTACATCACCGGTGACGGGGCGATTCAGACCAAAGATGGCTATTTCCGCGTCCTGGGACGAACCGATGACGTCATTAACGTGTCAGGCCATCGGCTCGGCTCGAAAGAAATCGAGGCGGCGGCGATGACGGTGCCGGAGATCGCCGAAGCGGCGGTCGTCCCGGTTCCTCATGAGATCAAGGGCGCCGAGCCGGAACTCTATGTGTCGCTGAAACCAGGGTTTACGGCCAGCGCCGAGATCGAGAAAAAGGTCGCCGACGCCATCACCTACCAGATCGGCAAGATCGCCAAATGCCGTAAGATCTGGATCGTGCCCGATATGCCGAAGACCCGTTCCGGCAAGATCATGCGCCGCGTGCTGGGCGCCATCTCGACGAATAAAGATGTCGGCAACGTCATGACGCTGGCCAATCCGGAGATCGTCGATGAGATAAAGAAAATGGTCAGTAAGTAAAGGCTGTACTGCCGGGGTGGCTGATGAGCGCCGCCCCGGCGTAGGAAGCAGATGTCAGGAAGGCAAATGAGCCGTCAAATCCATGCTGTCGTGCAAAAGCCGCAGCACGTCAATAATCTGGTCAGCACCAATGCGGAATACGGTGAAGTGACGGCCTTTGCGCCCACCCCGCGCCACATGCAGCGTGAATATGCCAGGGCCGAGGTCGTCGCGTTTTTTGACGCCGAGGATGTCGGGGCCGGAACGCAGGGCAACCAAAGCGTCCGTCAGCGTTGCTTCATACACTCTTGCCTGACGCGCGCCGAAAGTTTGGGCTGTCCATTGAAGGATTTTGGCAACGTCTATTTCCGCATCCGGAGAGAGCTTCACATCCCAAGTCATGGGCTTCATGCGTCGCCAATGGCTCTATCCGCAATGGTTTTCAAATGCGCTCGCAGCTCTGCTTCGCTTTTAAGAAGCGTGTATCGCCCTGCTTCAATGGAGTCGATGCCAACTTGGATGGCCTCGCGCAAAGCTTTCAGTTTGGCGGCATTTTCGGCCTCGCGTTGTTCCACAAGGCGCAAACCTTCGCGTAACACCTCGCTGGCGTTTTGGTATCGCCCATCGGTGACTATTCGTTGCACAAAAGAGGCTTGGTGCTCGGTGAGCACGACATTGCGTGTGGGCATTGGATCCTCCCCTATTGACCATTAGCAGATTATGCCAGTCTATAAATACCAGAACCGAATTGTCAAGCCTATGTTTCAATGGGAGATTGCCATATGAGCGGCGCGGACTTTCAATTGTAAAAAAAGCCGCGTCTTGCGGATTGGGCCAGGCTGGGGTATTTTTCATGGTTCGTGCGAGGGGCGCGATGCCTCATTCGTCCGCCCCAATCCTTTCCTGTCTCGCTTCAATCCGGCTGGCATGAACATTCTTTTATCCGGAACACAAGAACGCCTGGGCGTCACGCTCTTGCATCACCTGTTCACTTGTGGCCATACGCTGACCTGCCTGCAAACCCGTAAAGATGAAGCCGGCGACACGGTTTGGGACATCGAGCGGCTCTGGCAGGGGCGGGCGGAACGGCCCTACGACGCCATCATCCATCTCGGCGGCGACAATCTCTTTGACCACCGCTGGGATCAGGGGAAAAGACAGCGCATTCAGGACAGCCGCATCGAAGGCACCCGCCAACTCGTCGATTTTCTTTGGTCGCAGCCGGAGCATCTGCGCCCGGAAACCCTGATTTCAACTTCATCAACCGCCTATTACGGCGATACCGGCGAGCGGCTGCTCGGCGAGGGCAACCTGGCCGGCGTCGGCTTTTTCGCCGGCGTCTGCAAACAGTGGGAGCGGCAGGCCCTGCGCCTGGCTGAAATTGGTATTCGCGTCCTGTGTTTGCGCCTTGGCATGATGCTCTCGCCGGAAGATGGCCTGTTGCCGAAATTTTTGCCGCTGTTCCGCGCTGGTCTCGGCGGCGTGTTCGGCAACGGCGGGCAGTATCAAAGCTGGATCAGCGTCCGCGATTTCTGCCGGGCCGTGGCCTTTCTCCTCGATAAACCGGCCATTCGCGGGCCGGTCAATCTGGTGACGCCAAAACCGGTGACCAATCGGGAATTTGCCAGCACTTGGGCCGAGGTCCTCGGTAAATCGGCGCGCGCCCCGGTACCGGCCAGCCTGTTGCGGCTCTTTTTCGGCGAAATGGCGGACGCTCTGCTTTTGGCCAGCCGCCGGGTCAGCCCGGACCGCTTGCGGCAAGCTGGTTTCATTTTCCAGGATTACGACCTCGCCGCCACGCTGGCCTGGTGCGCCGGGGTCGCGGAACCGCTAGCGGAACCACCAGTGGAACCACCAGTGGAACCACCAGCGGAACCGCCAGTAGCATCATCCGTGCCGCCGGTTTGAACCATCCGAGTTTTTTCTTTGACGAATCACAGACGGGGACGTACAAAAGAGGCTCACTCTCCCACCGGGAGATCCATTCACCACCATCGAAGAGGAACATCATGAAAGCCAACATCACCAAGCAATGTATGGGCGACCGCAATTGCAACAAGCTGTGCCCGGAAGTCTTCCAGTATGATGAAGAGAAACTCCTTTCGGTCGTCCAGTTCGCTGTTATCCCGGAGAAATATGAGGATGTCGTCCGTAAGGCCGCCGCCGAATGCGGCGCCGAAGCGATCATCATCGAAGAATGAGGCGCCGATATGGCCGGATTCCGTGACAGCCGGACGGCGAAAAACCTGCTCGTTTCCTATTCCGCCGAGGCGCAGGCGCGCAGTCGCTACAATATTTTCGCCAGCCGCGCCCGCGAAGACGGTTTCTGGCAGATCGCGGCGCTGTTCGACGAGACCGCTCAGCAGGAATACGAGCACGCCATCCGTTTTTTCAAATTTTTTAACGGTGGCGATTTAGAAATCACCGGCACCTTTCCCGCCGGCGTCGAACGCGACACCAAAGCCAATCTCTTGGCTTCGGCGGAGCTGGAGCTGTATGTCCACGGCACGCTGTACCGCTCGTTTGCCATCATTGCCCGCGAGGAAGGCTTCGACCGTGCCGCCGACACCCTTGATGCCATCAGCGTCGCCGAACGCCACCACGAAGAGATGTTCCGGCAATTGGCCGCAAACATCGACAGCGGCGCCGTCTTCAGCCGCCACGAGCCGCAGGTATGGAAATGCGTGAACTGCGGCTATCTGCACGTTGGCGAAACGCCGCCGGATAAATGCCCGGCCTGTGTCAAACCGAAGGGCTATTTCGAGATTCTAGCCAGGAATTGGTAAGACGGCGGCGATTTTCACCGCACGATGTGTATCTCTGAAGGCCGCGCTGCGAGGCTTTCAGAGATACGCCGCTTCATTTTCAAATATCCAGCCGTACCCAGCGGGTGCAGAAGCGGTTGGCCACTTCGAGAAGTTTGGTCAGATTGATTCCTTCGTGGGCCAAGAGGCGGAGTCGTCCTTCCCGGTCACGGCAGATAACAAGACCGCGTTCCAGATACTCTTCGCCCTGGTTATCGCGGATGACCAGTGGCTTGTTAAACGGCTCGGCTGGCAATTCCTCGTCCTGATACTGAAAGAGCGCCATCTGAGCCAGGGCAAAGAATTCATGTTTGGCGTTCGCCTCTTCGGCTGTGGTCAGGGTTTTGATATAACCCGCCTCCTGCAAAGCCATCTCCGGCACCACGATGACGCTTGCGCATTCCATCGCCGGGATTTCCGTTCCAGACACCGTGATCATTTTTCCCTCGCGCCGTGGTTGACACCATCCGGCGGTATACGTTATCGCCGCCACTTACGATTTACGGGAAAAGCATATCCGGCGGACTGGACGAAAACGACAAAAAAACCCGCCCCGGCGGCACCGGAGCGGGATGTGATTGAAGAAGGAGCGAACCGGCAATTAGCGCGGGGCTGGGAATGCGTTCGGGCTGGCGGCGGCGTAGCTCGAACCGCCGCTGCTGCCTGCCGGCACGCTGGCCATCGTCGGGCCGCCGGCGACCGGGGTATAAGCCTGGGTGTCGGTTACATGATCGCTGCACTCTTCCTTGCTTTTCTTGAAACCGGCCACCAGCACCAGTTCGGAAATCTCGAACTGATCGCAGGCCTTCTTGATATCGTCCCCTTTATATCCGGCACAATACATCGCCTTGATCAAGTTCTGCGGGTTCAGATCATCCAGGGCCAAACCGCCTTCCATGAAAGCATCGGGTCGAATGCCTTCTTTGATGGCCAAAATGGCGGTCTCGTCGATACCCACCTTTTTATAGTTTTCATAGAAAGTGTTCCAGTAGTCGCCGAGCATCATGGTGCGGCCACCGGCTTCGATAGTCCACGAGGCCGGTTCCGCCGGTGTCGTGGCTGCTACTTCGCCAGCTCCCGAAGTGGCTTGCCGTGCGGCCTGGCCAGTGGTAGCGGCAGCGGCGACCGGGGCGGCAGCAGCAATCGCCGGCGCCGCGGAGGCTACGCTGTTGCCGCCGCTGAAGGCGTCGTGGTCGGCCTGACCGGTGGTGGAGGCAGCGAGCAGCGAGGCGTCACTGGCGGATGCCGGCGTGTAAGCCTGGGTGTCATCGGCGGGCAGGGTTTTGGTAGCGCCGGACGTTACGTTCTGGGTGGCGCCCGGATTATCGACGCAGCCCTTGGTGTGGGCGTTGTAGGCCTGGACCAGCGCCAAGTCGGAAATTTTCGCCTTTTCGGCGCTGACGCGGATAGCATCATCGCTGGCGCCCGACGCATACAGGGCGGTCAGCAGGGCTTGCTGCTGCGCCTGCCCCATGCTGGTGCTCTGGCCGACAATCGATGAGACGGTGGTACCATTCGACACGGCGTGGCTTACCGCCTTGCACATGCCCATAGATTGAATGTCCGAAGACAGGGACGCCATCGCCACCGAAGCCGACGACACCGCCAAAGCCAACGCTGAAATGAAAATAACCTTTTTCATATTCCCCTCCACTTATGATTTACACACCTTGATCACCGTTGAGTTGCCATACGCCGACACGATCACCCACTTTACTGCAATATCCATGCCAGAAAATGAACAGCTTTTCGTTCCCCTTCGCCCTAGGTGGAGAGCAAAGCTTTTCCACGCAGGGGCGAGCCATGGCATCCTTTCACGCTGTGCTGGCGTTCAGCATTCCGGAAAAAAAGCCCGGAAGAAAGTTCGCCCATCCGAATTGTCATGGCCGCGAATGAATGGTGGCGACCAGCAAGATGCTCTTGTAACAAGGATATAATTCATCGCTTTGACAAGGACAAGCCCATCGTGTAAACGTTGACAATTTCTTTACATGTCTGACCTTTTTTGTCACGCTGTCTTATCCCATCCCTGTTCCGCCTCCCGTTTCTCCCGGCGCTTTTCCCGGTCCAAAAACCAGACGATGCAGGAGGTGCGGTGCGGGCAGTACAATTTGGGATCGACGCAGGCCAGGCATTCATCGCAGAGATAGCGATAATGCTTCTGACAATATTGGGTTGCCGGGCGTTCGGGATGACGGGCGCAGGCGGGCGCGTCAGCACTTTCACGCATTTTCATCGAATGAACCCTGTCAGCGGGTAAATGGTGCCAATGTCTACGGCAATACTACCACATTCATCGAGGCGGGCAAGCCAGCCGGTGAGCCAATTCCGCGCTGTCCGCCCGGCGGCGCCGTGACTGCTTCCTGGCAAAATAACAATTTCGCCGTCCGCCTGGCCGTCATCGGCGCCTGCCACTACGAGAAGGTCAGTTATCCCCTGTACTACGGCGAATACAGCGT
>Ga0209629_10000191_pt1 | contig 30625 bp, 27 predicted proteins | sample TergutCu122P5_FD_187286 | JGI IMG/M metagenome (GOLD analysis project Ga0209629, IMG submission 187286) | Cubitermes ugandensis P5 segment gut microbial communities from Kakamega Forest, Kenya - Cu122 P5 (SPAdes) (version 2) | ecosystem: Host-associated > Arthropoda: Insects > Digestive system...
AATGGCGGATTTGTCTCCGAGTACAGTTCTTCATGAGAAAACTGACCAATTCCTGTATTTCTTGCGAGAACTCAGGGAAGTTTTTCAACAATGCAGTTCCTCAAGCAATTGAGAACTGCTTCTCTAAAAAAAGGTTTAGCTATTTTTTTAAGCTAAACCAAAGCTAAACCAACTCTATACCAAGTCTATGTAAAGTAAAAATATTTACTTATTAAACAACAAGTTAAGATTTCCCTTTTGGACTTATTTCTCAATCCTCACCCGTGCATCCACAGCAATAATCCCATTCTCAGTCGCCAACAAAGGATTGATATCTAATTCCTTTACTTCCGAAGCAAATCGCAGCAAAGCCGATAGTTGGACAACGATTCTCGCAAATTGTTGTTCGTTAATTCCCCTTTGTCCGCGGGCGCCTTGGAAAACTTTGTAGCCTTTTAAAGAACGGATCATCGACAAAGCTTCTTCCATGGCCAATGGCGCCAAACCGGAAGCAACATCCTTGAATATTTCCACGAAAATACCGCCTAATCCACATAGCACAATATGTCCGAATTTTTCTTCGTATTTAGCGCCGGCAAACAGTTCAGTTCCTTTCAACATCGGTTGAACCATTACAGCCGTTGCATTGGAAATTTCCATCAGTCGCAAGAACTCAAACTGTAAATGTTCCTGAGAACGGATGTTCAGTACGACGCCTCCCACATCTGATTTATGAATCGGACCAACAACCTTGGCTACAACCGGATAACCTACTTTTACGGCAAAAGCGGAAATTTCTTCCCATTCGTTTGAAACCAATTCTTCAACCATCGGAATACTTGCCGCTTTGAATAATTCCTGAATGGATTTGGAAGAAATATATCCCGAACCTTCAATGCCGTCGATAATTCTTCTGATTTTTGGAACATCTACACCTTTCAGTTCCAAGTTATTAGCCAAAGGCTTCGGCGTTTTCAACACCTGAATTAACGCATTGGCTAAACCCACTTCATCGCTGAAATTCACATGTCCTTTTTTCACAAAAAAATCCGTTTCGTCCCAAGCCGTACTCACCGAAGGAAGAATAGGAAAAATAGGTTTAGAACAGGTTTTCATCTTGTGGTCGAGCGCTTCGTATGCTTCATAAACACGGGTCAATCCGGGACTGCCGAAGATAACGGCAATGCCGTCAATATCGGTAAATTTATGTTCGCAATAGTCAATTGCAACCGCCAAGTGTTCGGGTCCCCCGGTTCCAATAATATCAATCGGGTTGCTGACGGACGAACCGGGAAGCAGTTGTGCTTTTAATTTATCAGCCAAATGCGTTCCTGATAATTGAGGAATTTCCATGCCGCCTTTAGCCAAAGCATCCGTCAGGATTACCGCCGGACCGCCGGCATGAGTCACAATACCGATGTTTTTCCCTTTCAATTCTTTCAAAGTAAATACCGCACCTACGGTTGCTAATTCTTCACGACTGTAACAACGCACTACGCCGGCTTTGCGAAACAGAGCCTCTACCGCCAAATCGGGATTAGCCATAGCGCCTGTATGCGACGAAGCTGCCCGCATGCCCGATTCGGAAGTCCCCGATTTGATGGCTGCAATCCGGCAACCTTTGCGAATCAGCGAACTTGTATGCTCGAGGAGTTTATCGGGATATTTAACGCTCTCGATGTATAGTAATTTGATTAAAGAATCTTTTTCAGCGTCAAACGTTTCGTCCATGTACTCCAAGACATCTTCGACAGAAACCTGAGCGCCGTTCCCGATCGACCAAACGGAATTGAAACGCAGACCCATCCGGATCGAAGATTCCATGATGAATATAGCGGTTCCTCCCGAACTGGATATCATGTCCACACCTTTGGGGCTCATTTCGGGAATCGGTAAAGTGAATAGACTGTGGTGGTTGCGGTTGAGTATTCCGATGCAATTCGGGCCAATCAAGCAGGCGCCGGCATCATTAACCACTTGTACGATTTGTTTTTCCAAAGCGCCTCCTTCGAAAGTTTCTTCCCCAAATCCGGCCGTGAACATGATGAACGCTTTTACTCCTTTTTCTTGCGCCAAAACCGTAACAGTTTCCAGACAAGAGCTTGCCGGAATGGCGATAATCGCTAAATCGGTTTGTGGAATATCGTGAACGCTCGGATAACTTTTCACTCCCTGCACTTCAGTTTCTTTTGCATTTACAACATAAAGTTCGCCTTTGTACTTCCCATTTAAAAGATTACGAAGGCAGTTTCCGCCGGGTTTGGATGTTTTATTGGAGCCTCCTACGACTACAATGCTTTTCGGATTGATTAGTTCTTGATTAATCATGATATTAAATGTTTTCGTAAATAAAGCCGTTGTCTCGCATTTCGTTTTTGTCGTAAATATTTCGTCCATCGACAATTACAGGGTTTTTCATTAATTTTCTCAAAACGTCCCAGGCCGGCAAACGAAATTCTTTCCATTCGGTCAGAAGTAATAAGGCATCCGCATCCATAGTTGCATCGTACATGTCACGCGCGTAGATTACCGAATCGCCTAATCTCCGTTTAGCTTCATCCATTGCTACAGGATCGTAAACCCGGATGTTGCAACCGGTTTTCAAGAGCAAATCAATTAAAACCAACGACGGCGCTTCCCGCATGTCATCGGTTTCCGGTTTGAAAGACAATCCCCACAAAGCAACGGTTTTCCCTGAAAAATCGTTGTTGAATATTTTTTGTATTTTTCTGAATAAGATGGATTTTTGTTTTTCGTTTACCGTTTCTACTGCTTTCAGTACCTGCATGTCGTAACCATTTTGAGATGCGGTTTTTATCAAGGCTTTAACATCTTTCGGGAAACAAGAACCGCCATAGCCGCAGCCGGGGTACAAAAATTTATTACCTATCCGGGAATCAGAGCCTATCCCGCTGCGAACCATATTTATATCTGCTCCGACCAACTGGCAAAGGTTGGCAATATCATTCATGAAAGAAATCCGGGTGGCCAACATGGCATTTGCAGCATACTTAATCATTTCGGCCGAAGGAATGTCGGTGAATATCATCCGGTAATGATTTAGTGTGAAAGGTTTGTATAAACGCTCCATCAGATTTTTCGCCCGATCGCTTTCCGTGCCGACAACAACCCGGTCGGGTCCCATAAAATCTTTGATAGCTGTTCCTTCTTTCAGAAACTCCGGATTTGAAGCAACATCAAAAGGGATTGATACGCCTCGCTTGTTCAATTCTTCTTGAATTACCGCTTTCACTTTAGCTGCAGTTCCAACGGGAACAGTGCTTTTAGTGACTATCAAAAGGTATTTATTGAGGTTTTGTCCGACAGTGCGCGCTACGTCCAATACATAATGTAAATCGGCGCTTCCGTCTTCGTCCGGCGGGGTTCCCACCGCATTGAAGAGTACTTCGATATCATCCAAACATGACATGATGTCAGTTGTAAATTTTAATCTTCCGGCGCTGAAATTTTTTGCTATCAAATCTTCCAAACCGGGTTCGTAAATAGGAACGATACCTTGATTAAGATTTTGTATTTTAGTGGAATCCACATCCACGCAAGTCACGTTAATACCCATTTCGGAGAAACATGCTCCTGTAACCAAACCGACATAACCGGTGCCAACAATTGCTATATTCATAAGAAAAACTTAGAGATAATTTCTGCAAATATACGAATTTTGTATGGAAAAATCAATGTTTATCCAACACTTCAAATTCGGAATTGAGACTGACAAACTCCGGTACAATTTTTTTCATGAGTTTCACAATGTCCATTTTATTGCACGTAGATGAAATTTTAATTAACTTGTCTAATAAGGGTAATATTTCTTCAAGGTTTTGCTCGCATACGTTTCCAACCAGAATTTTTTTGTTATTGGTCGGAAGATGCGTTTCTTTATCATATAATAATTCTTCATATAATTTTTCGCCAGGTCGGAGGCCTGTAAAAATAATGCTAATCTCTTCATACGGCTTGAAACCCGATAAACGAATCATTTCTTCAGCCATATCTTTTATTTTGACCGGTTCGCCCATATCGAAAATGAAAATTTCTCCGCCTTTTCCGAAATTGCCGGCTTCGAGTACCAAACTGCAAGCTTCCGGAATGGTCATAAAATATCGAATAATATCCGGATCGGTTACCGTGACCGGACCACCTTCTTTAATTTGCTTTTCAAACAAAGGAATCACCGAACCGCTTGAACCCAATACGTTTCCAAACCGGGTGGTAATAAACCGGATAGGAGATGGGTTTTCGGTATTTTCTTTTTTCAGATGGCTGGACAGCGCTTGAATGTATATTTCTGCAATTCGTTTGGATGCGCCCATTACGTTACTCGGATTAACGGCTTTATCCGTTGAAATCATTACAAAATTTTCTGCGCCATAGGCTAAAGCTAAGTCTGCTATATTTTTAGAACCTAACACATTGGTTAATATAGCTTCGCTCGGATTGTTTTCCATCATAGGCACATGTTTGTAAGCTGCTGCATGATAGACGCAATGAGGTTTATAAGTTGAGAAAACACATTCCATCTTGCTTTTATTTCGAATATCGGCAAGAATGGATACAAATTTCACATAGGGAAAAGTTTCTTGCAAATTTAAGGCTAATTGATGAAGTGGCGTTTCCGCAATATCACAAAGGATTAACAAATCCAAATTGAATTGGCAAAGCTGGCGGACAATTTCACTTCCGATGGAACCGGCGGCGCCTGTAACCAATACTTTTTTCCCATCCAAATTTTTCCGTATGGCTTCAATATCAATTTCAATGGGAATGCGCCCCAACAAATCTTCAATATTGAAGTTGTTTATTTCATTGATATTTTTCATGTCGCTCTTCCATTTTTGTATAGATGGAACAGCTAATAATTCTATTTTATTGTGGTAACATATTTCTGCCAGCAACTGCTTTTCGGTTCGGGTTATATCTTCCGGTTGAATAAGAATGGCCTTGACATGGTTGAATTTTTGAATGTTATTGTAAAAGAAATCTTTGAAAAAAATCGGTTTTCCCATGATTTTCTGATGGGACATATTAGCTGAATTTGAAATAAAACCCATGATCTGATAATTGGAATTGTCGTCGGTATCAATCATTTTGGCCAAGTTGATGTTTGGGGGTTCTACACCATAAATCAGAATAGGCAATAATTTGGATTTATTATGAAGCCTGTTGGCAGAATCAAAAATCAAGCGAATTAACATCCTTGAAAAGAAGATAAAAATGAATGCTAAAAGGAAGTTAAGGAAAAAGAATGCTAATGTGAATAGAAAATGGTAGTAAGTAAAATAATGAATAATCCCGTGTACAATATTAGCGGCAAGCAGTGCGAACCATATCCGGATAGCATCTCTGAATGTAGAATAGCGTAAGAGACCGGAATAGGTTTTGAAAACATAAAACGAGAGACCATTAACTACTAAGCATATAAATAATTCCTTACAACATCTGTTCCAATTAACCGGTACGGAAGCAAATTCCGTATAAATGAAAGTTGCAAGTAAGAAAGCAAACAAAACACAAATAATGTCAAAAAGAAAAATTATCCTCCTTGGAAGATGAGGGAACTTCCTTAATTCGGGGAAAGAATTAAAAAAGTGGTCTATTAATTTTGTGTACTTATACATGTGGCAAATTAGAGTGCAAATTTAGTAATTTTTTTGTTTTTACATACTGTTTTTGAAACAATTATATTTTTTTGTTTAAAATATGTATCAATTATTTCCGGTAAATTTTTCCATTGTGATTGTTTGTCCTGCGTTGATACCTTCAGAACGGAAAACTTTCAAAATGGTTTTATATATTATTTTAGCGTCTAATCTGAAAGAAAGATGGTTTACGTACCAGACATCCCACTGAAATTTTTGCTGCCATGAAATCGCATTCCGGCCGTTCACTTGCGCCAAACCGGTAATTCCGGGTCGAACTTCGTGTCGGCGAACCTGATTTTTGTCATACAGCGGAAGATATTCAATCAGCAAAGGACGAGGGCCTACTATTGACATCTCGCCTTTCAGGACGTTCCATAATTGGGGAATTTCGTCCAAAGAGGTATTTCTAATGAAACGTCCGGTCTTTGACAGACGTTCCAAGTCGGGCAATAAATTTCCGTGCGAGTCCTTTTTATCGTTCATCGTTTTGAACTTAACGATTCTGAATATTTTACCGTTTTTTCCGGGTCTATCTTGGAAGAAAAAAACTTTACCTTGATTGACAGAATATAGAACTACAATAATCGTGCCAATTATCGGCGAAAAAAGAATCAATCCGCATAAAGCGGCGAAAAAATCAATGAGACGTTTGAAAAAGCGCCTATACATTAGCTGTTTTTTTTATACATTCTACTACTCGAATCAACTCCGGTTCAGTTAAAATCGAACCCGAAGGTAAACACAAACCGTTTTCGAACAGATGTTCGCTTACACTGTTTCCATAATAAGGACAATCTTGGAAAACCGGTTGCAGGTGCATGGGTTTCCAAAGCGGACGAGATTCGATATCGGCAACTTCCATCGCCAAACGAAAATCTTCCCGTGTAACGCCACCTGTTTTTTCCGGATCAACGACGATAGTTGTCAGCCAATAGTTAGAATAAAAATCCGTAGGAGGTTCTGTTTGAAAAGAAACACCACTTATGTCGGATAATTGTTCCCTGTAAAATTGATTTATTTTTCTCCTTTGTTCGACTCGCTGGGGCAACACCTCCATCTGCCCCCGTCCTATTCCGGCTAAAACGTTACTCATCCGGTAATTATAGCCTACATGAGAATGTTGGTAATGCGGAGCGATGTCGCGCGCTTGCGTGGACAAAAAACGCGCTTGTTGAACATACGTTTCGTTTTTCGACAACAAAACACCTCCTCCCGAAGTGGTGACGATTTTATTTCCATTGAATGAAATAGCGGCTATATCGCCCAATGCGCCGCAATGAATGCCTTTGTGCATCGAACCTAAAGCTTCGGCTGCATCTTCCAAAACGGATATTTCGTACTTTTCTGCTATTTTGAGTATTTCGTCCATTTTAGCAGGCATTCCGTAGAGATGTACCACAATAATTACTTTCGGCTTTTTTCCTGTCTTTTTTATCCTGTCTTCGATTGCCTGCTCCAGAAATTCCGGCGACATGTTCCATGTATCCGGTTCACTATCCACAAAAACCGGCTTTGCTCCAAGGTAGTAGATAGGGTTGGTTGAAGCGGTATAAGTAAAATTTTGGCAAATTACTTCATCTTCCGGTTCAACTCCCAATAAAACCAAACCGAGGTGAATGGCGGCAGTTCCTGAGTTTAACGCTAAAGCGTAACGATGATTTCCCAAATAGACTTCCAAATCTTTTTCGAAAGCATCCAAATTATGTCCGGCAGTTGTAACCCAATTGGTATCAAATGCTTCCTGAATGTATTTTAGTTCTCGTCCGCTTAAATGAGCGATAGAAAGGTGAATTCTGTTTTGCATTATCATTTGATTTGGCACAAAGATAGCACATATTTTTAAAATAGTTTCAATTCCAACTGCTGATATTTCTTCAATGGTTCATCTTCAGCATTGCTGATGCCAAAGCCAATCAACCTTACGGGTTGGGCGGATAAATCAATTTGTTTCATCATTTCCCGTGCGATATGCCAAAATTGGTGGAAAGCAGTAATTTTTTTCGGTAAGGTTTTGCTTCTGGTAATTATTTTGAAATCAGCATATTTGATTTTTATCGTAATTGTTTTCCCATGGAAATTCTCTGCTTCTATACGTTCAAAAACTTCTTTAGCCAAGTGGTATAATTCTACAGTGAGTAAAATCCGGTTGTTTTTGTCTTGCAAAAAAGTTGTTTCATTGCTGACGGATTTGACGATTCGGTTGGGTTTCACTTCCCGGTTGTCGATACCGCGGGCGTAAAGATAAAAATCATGTCCCGCTTTACCGAACAGATGTACCAATTCGGTTTCTGTGCGTTGTTTCAAATCCAAGCCGGAAAAGATACGATGGTCGTGCATCTTTTGTGCAGTCACTTTTCCTACTCCGAAAAACTGCTCAATAGCCAGGTCTTCAACAAATTTTTCCGCTTTATCGGGTGGAATCACAAAAAATCCGTTCGGTTTCTTGTATTCGGAAGCGATTTTGGCAAGGAATTTATTGACGGAGACTCCGGCAGATGCAGTCAAACCTGTGGTTTCAAAAATCTTTTGCCGGATTTCTTTAGCTATCAAACTTGCAGAAGGATTATTCTTGTGATTGACCGTTACATCTAAAAAGGCTTCATCCAAAGAAAGCGGTTCAACTAAATCCGTATATTCCAGAAAAATTTCACGAATCTGCATCGAAACTTCGTGATATACCTCGAAACGAGGCGGGACAAAAATCAATCCCGGGCATTTATTTTTAGCCGTTAAGGAAGGCATAGCGGAATGAACCCCATATTTACGAGCCTCATAACTGGCAGTGGCGACCACTCCTCGCGCTTCCCCGTAGCCGACGGCGATAGGCTTCCCTCTCAATTCGGGATTATCACGCTGCTCTACGGCTGCATAGAAAGCGTCCATATCGATGTGAATAATTTTTCGCATACGCAAAGCGGTCCCTAAAGCGCAAGACCGGATGATACATAAACGTGCAGTTCCCCTTCTTCTTATATCCGTGACCAAGTATATCAGAAAAAATACATCATGCAGGCCAGCCAATTTATAGAGGTAGAAAGAGCGTGTATAAACATGTTTATACACGTAGCTGTTGCATACGGTTAAAAACGTGGGAGAAAGCTACAGATTCTTCGTTAGAATGATATCCCAACAACTAGACTTACAGCGCCGACATTTATAGAAGTATATTTTATTTTTTGCATTTCGTAACCCAGCCCTACATTCGCAGCAGACTTGTCCGAAATCTTCAAACTTACTCCTATTGTAGGATTTAAGAGAAGTCCTACGCTTTCGAAATTATAAGTTGCATCAAATGAATAACCAAGTCCTAAAGAAAAATAAGGCGAAATATTATTATCCAAAAAGTTTGTCCTAAAATCTGCGAAAAAAGGAATTAGCGCTTCATCCGAATCAAAATAATATCGTAAACCAACGCCAAAACCTAATGAAAAGTAAGGACTAAATTGATAACCATTTATGAAATTCAATTTTAATCTATCCATCCCATAATCACCAACGCTAAATTGATATCCCAATTCTACAATTCCCTTATAACCAACAGATAAACCGCTACTATTATTTAAATTATTAAAAGAGCTACCGCTATTATTGAAAGAATTTCTATTTCTACTTTGATAAGGTTCTTTTGTAATTTTTTCAATTTCATCCATTTGAAAAGCAAAGAGATTCCTATCATTTGTTTCAATTTTAATGGATTTGTTTGGAATTTGCTCAATAATTACCCCTCGAATAACACTCCCGTTTTTCAGATAAACAACATCTTGATAGTCATTTCGAGTAAATACCTGATATGTATTTACTCCTACGTTTTGCGTATTCACACTGTTATTGCTGTCATTATCGGTATTCTCTTCTTCATACTTAACCGGTGACTGAGCAACCTTTGTTTGTGTAATAGTTGTTTGTGTAATCGGCACCTGATTCTCAGAACCATTAAAATTTTCGACTGTTCCGTTTTGATAAGTAATATTTGAAACCATGTCTGTATACACAAAGCTTCCTTGCCTTTTAGGATCGGAAAAATATTTGTAGTAGATAACATCTCCTTTAATTTCAGTAACAATTGCTTCTATTCGGCTCCCCTTCTTTAAAGTAATAATGTCTTGGGCATTACTTAGAAATGAAATACACCCAACCATTGCCATAATTAATACATATCGTAACAAATGACTTTTCATGATGACTGATGTTTTTAAAATTTCTACAAAGATAAAATGAATATTTTAAAAACAAAAATTTTGTTCTGCTTTTTAAAAGAAAGAATGAAAATAGAACGAGGGGAAAATTCGCTCCTCTTTCACTCTTCCCTGTTTGACATTATGATACTTTCAATTTTTTCACTTACCTTTGTTGCAAAAACCAAATATATTGGCCAATGATACAACTAAAGGAAACAATCAAAAAAGCAGGAATTTTCATCGCATTAATTCCTATCTATTTTTATAAATATTGTATTTCTCCAATGACGCCCCCCTCGTGCCGTTATACGCCGACTTGTTCGGAATATGCGTTGCAGGCCATAAAAAAATATGGACCTTTTAAGGGCGGATGGCTGGCGCTGAAGCGAATTTCGAGGTGTCATCCCTGGGGTGGGCATGGCTATGACCCTGTGCCGTAAATCAATTTTTATTTATACCTTTGCAGCTCAAAAACAAATAAAACTTTTAGATAGATGAATTTTGTAGAAGAGTTGAGGTGGCGAGGCATGATACACGATATGATGCCCGGCACGGAAGAGCAACTTCAAAAAGAAATGACTTCGGCTTATTTGGGTATCGACCCGACAGCCGATTCTTTACATATCGGCCATTTGGTGGGTGTGATGATGTTGAAGCATTTTCAGCGGGCAGGACACCGGCCGATTGCTTTGGTCGGCGGCGCTACCGGTATGATTGGCGATCCTTCGATGAAATCGCAGGAACGCAATTTGTTGGATGAACCTACTTTACGAAAAAATCAAGAAGCAATTAAAATACAGTTGGCGAAATTCCTTGATTTTGAAACGGATGTTCCAAACAAAGCGGTAATGGTAAATAATTACGACTGGACCAAAGATTATTCTTTCCTGAATTTTATCCGAGATATTGGAAAGTACATCACCGTCAATTACATGATGTCGAAAGACTCGGTCAAAAAACGGCTGAGCGCGGAATCGAGCGAAGGAATGTCGTTTACCGAATTTTCTTACCAGCTACTTCAAGGATATGATTTTTTGTTTTTGTATGAAAATTACGATTGCAAGCTGCAAATGGGCGGCTCCGACCAATGGGGTAACATCACCACCGGAACGGAATTGATTCGCAAGAAGACAAACGGCGAAGCGTTCGCGCTGACCTGCCCGCTGATAACGAAAGCCGATGGCGGAAAATTTGGCAAAACCGAATCGGGAAATGTCTGGTTAGACAGACGTTATACCAGTCCATACAAATTTTACCAATTCTGGTTGAATGTTAGCGATGCCGATGCCGAAAAATACATTAAGATTTTCACGGCCATCGATAAAGAAGAAACTGAGCGGTTGGTAGCCGAACAAAATGCTGCGCCCCATCTTCGTCCGTTGCAAAAGCGATTGGCACAGGAAATTACCGTGATGGTTCATTCTCAAGAAGATTATGAAGAGGCTGTTAAAGCCTCCCAAATTCTTTTCGGAGATTCTGCTTCCGAAACATTGAAAAAAATAGATGAAGTCACTTTGTTGGATGTGTTTGCAGGCGTACCTCAGTTTGAAGTTCCCAAAGAATTTTTGGCAGGAGGTGTTAAAGCAGTCGATCTGTTTGTAGAGACTGCGGCTATTTTTCCGTCCAAAGGAGAAATGCGTAAATTGGTACAGAGTGGGGGAGTCAGTGTAAACAAAGAAAAATTGACAGCGCCCGACACGCTTATTGATGCTTCTTATTTGCTGGGAAATAAATACTTGTTGGTTCAAAAAGGGAAGAAGAATTACTTTTTGCTGATTGTTAAATAAATTTTAACGCAAAATTTTGCCGTTTCAATAAAAAAGCGTACCTTTGCGTCGCTTTTCTAAACATTAGGATTGTCCCATGGTGTAGTGGTAGCACATCTGATTTTGGTTCAGCCAGCCTAAGTTCGAGTCTTGGTGGGACAACAATAGATAAAATGAAAGAAAACAAATACTCTCAAGTCAGAGATTACTACCGCTTGCGATCCGATAAAACTCAACAAACATTAAGCGAACTCAAAAAACGTATTTATTTATTAGGAACCATTCGTTTGCTGGTTGTAATTTGTACAATAAGTCTTGTATATTTTGTTCGGACACAGGGAACGTTAGCAATAGGCGTTATTGTAGGTTCAGGATTGATTATTTTTTCAGGATTATTACTGATATACAATAAATTACAAAATAGAAAATCTTATCTGGAAATCTCAGTCACTTGCGACGAAAATGAAATCAAAGCCATAGATTACGATTTCAGCGCTTTTGACGGCGCTCCCGAAAAAGCCAATCCGGCTCATCCGTTCAGTTTGGATTTGGATATTTTTGGAAATCATTCTTTGTTTCAGTCCATCAACCGGACTTGCACGGCTTACGGTAAACAGGTTCTCATCGACCGCTTTGAAAATCCTTTTCAATCGGCGGGAAAAATTAGATCTACGCAAGAAAGCATTTCAGAACTCAGTCAAAATCCTGATTTTATCCATCATTTTCAAGTAACGGGTTTATTTTTCCCAAGCAAAGATTCCGATTTGGATGAAATAGCGTCTTTTATTACGGATACGCCGGCTATTCGCTCGAAAAATCTTTGGAAAATCTTACATTATGTTTTTCCTGCACTTTGGATAATAGCTGCAGGCTTGGCAATTACCGGTATAATTCCTTCAACGTGGATCATATTATTTTATATCATCACATTTGGCATCAGTGAAAGTAAGGCAAAAAAAATAAATGACCTCCAACGCCGGATTGGGAAAAAAGTGGATATTTTAAATACTTATTCCAAACTCATTGAAATGATTGAAAAAAATGAATTCAAATCCGGATTACTTCAAGAATTTCAATCCCGTTTCATAAAACAAGGAATCAAAGCTTCCGTCTGTATAGGGCATTTGGCGCAATTATCCGCCGAATTGGAACAGCGTTCCAACCTTATGGTTCACGCATTCTTAAACCCCCTATTATTATGGGATATCAGCAAATCCATCGCTATTGACGAATGGAAAAATACTTATGGTAAACAAACGGAAATCTGGATAAAAACTTTGGGAGAATGGGATGCGCTTTGCTCGTTAGGAAAATTTGCCTTTAATCATCCCGATTATGTCTTTCCGGAATTAACCAACGATTATTTTGCGATGAAAGGCAAAAAACTGGGACATCCGCTCATGAATCGGGAAACTTGCGTCCGAAATGATATTGACATCGAAATCAGTCCTTATTTTCTAATTGTTACAGGAGCCAATATGGCTGGGAAAAGTACTTATCTGCGAACAATCGGCGTAAATTTCGTGCTGGCTTGCATGGGTGCGCCGGTTTGTGCAGATTCCTTGCGTTTGTATCCGGCAACTTTGTTTTCGAGTTTGCGAACTTCCGATTCACTGAACGAAAACGAATCTTATTTTTTCGCCGAACTGAAGCGGTTGAAAATGATGATCGACCGCTTGCAATCCGGCGAAAAATTATTTATCATCCTTGACGAAATCTTGAAAGGCACTAATTCGGTTGATAAGCAAAAAGGCTCACTGGCGCTTGTCCAACAGTTTATACGGCTTCAATCTTGCGGAATCATTGCCACTCACGACCTGCTTTTGGGTAGTTTAGAAAAAGAATTTCCCGAAAATATCCGAAACTATTGTTTTGAAGCCGACATAAAAAACGACGAACTTACCTTCTCTTATCATTTACAAAATGGAATCGCTCAAAACATGAATGCCACTTTCCTGATGCAGAAAATGGGAATCACGGTTTAATGACAAGATTTAAAAATGCCATTGATTGGACGTGTTAGGCGTCGTAGTCGTTTTTGTATTTGAACTTCCGGAAGTGGTAGTCGTACCGCCAGCGGGAGTATAACCTGCCGGATATTTTCCCCATACGCCTTTGTAAACTTCCATTGCTTCAGGTATTTCTTTTTGGATAGCGGCAATTCGCGTAGCATCCGAAGGGTGTGTACTCATAAATTCGGGAACGGTTTGTCCCTGTTGTGACATTCTTTGCCAGAACGGTAATGCAGCTTGCGGATTGTATCCGGCTATTGCCATGAAGATTAATCCCAAATGGTCGGCTTCCGATTCCTGTGTCCGGTTGAAAGGCAGCAACACGCCATATTGCGCCCCTAATCCATAAACCTGTTGTGCAACGGATTGTACCGTACCGGAAGCTTTGCCGGTCAATATACTCAAGGCTTGAGCGCCATATTGTGCAGCGACTTGTTGAGACATCCTTTCGTTGGCATGCTTCGCTACCGCATGAGCCACTTCGTGTCCCAAAACGACTGCCAGTCCCGTTTCATCCTGAGTAACCGGAAGAATGCCTGAATAAACAACGATTTTTCCTCCGGGCATACAGAAGGCATTTACTTGTGGATCATCAATCAAGTTAAATTCCCAAGAATAATCTTTTATTGCATCTTCATAATTAATGGATTTATAATACAATTCCACTGCGTTTGCAATGTTTTTCCCTACTTTATTCACCAAAGCCGTTCCGGCTTGGTCCGTTGATTTTTTAGCCGTTTTAATGTAGTCATTGTATTCTTGTAAACTCAATGATAGAACTTCGCTATCGGAAACCAAATTCAGTTGCTTGCGACCGGTAATCGGAACACTGCTGCAAGCGTAAAGGGCGCTGACAATTAACAAAAAAAATGCAATCTTTTTCATATAATAATTCAATTTTAAATTTGAACTGCAAAGTTAATAGTTTTATTTTAAATAACAATACTCAAACTTTTTTGTACAACCATGCAGAGTGTTCGCCTAACTTCGGGAAATTGAGGTCAAGGTTAGTCTGGCGAACACTCCTAACATGGTTGAAATAAATAGTATTAGTAATATCAACAGCATTTTGGTCATATTTCGAGTTGTTATTTCTGTTTCATCACAAAATTTTAATATGCGTTCTGCACTGCTGTGGTAACTTGCAGCATAATCCAGTTCGTCCCATCGCTTTGCATTGTTGCGGTAACCTGGCTGTTCGAGCGCAAAGTAAAAGTTGGCTGCATCGTTACTGCCGACGAACCGCTGGCATTAGAAAACTTGATGAGTTCGTTGTTTATCGTATTGATAATCACTGCTCCGGAATTACCTGAACCTGAATTTTGATGAACAATGGTATAAACTTTGCCTCTGAGACCTGTGGCATCCGGCAGATAAATATTCTGGGTGCTTGATCCGTTTGCAATAATTACATAGTCATCATTCTTTGCATTATAATCACCATCTATTTCTATTATCGGCATTCCCAAAGTTTGAGCGGATATAGTGTTATTTGTTGCAGTACGCTCTAAAGTATCGCTTACAAGGTGCACCCACCGGGTTCCATCGTCCACATACAAACCTTCTTCTAATGAATCCAGTCCAATGGCAGTGTTATACACTATCATACCTTTTACGTGAGCCGACAGCGGAGCCGGATTGTGAGGAGCTACCAAGCCTATACGTGTAGGAAGAAAACCTTTGTTGTTGTCAGGTGTTATTAATTCAAGTACCGCATCCGGATTCGGCGCTTGATTTGTACCTATGGTTACCTGTGCTTTGAGAGTGAACGCGCTCATCAAAGAAAATATACCCGCTAATAATAATGTCTTTCTCATTTGAATATTTTTTTAGTTAATATCAATCATTATAAAGTGATATAATACTGTATTATCATTTCAAATATGTACAAATGTAATGATAGTAAAATCAAGAAATGTAGTATTTCCCGAATAAAACGATTTTCCAAAAAATAATATGTGGAAATTAAAATAATAAAAGTTGTATAATAAGCAAAAATCTACTTCGCCTTTATAATTTTTGCATTTTGCATAACAAATCAAATTGATTTATTCCGTTTTACGAAAATTTATTCATGGTAATTAAAAATAATTCGTACTTTTGTAATAGAATTGTAATTAAATTTATGGATTGTATTTAATACGTTCTTATGGCGGATAACAATATTTATTATCAAGGATTTATGTCTGCCCTTCAGAATAAAATTCCGCACAGGGCAAGTCTCGCCAATACCATTACCGATATATTAGTTATCGATAAAGATGCAGTATATCGTCGTTTGCGCGGCGAGGTGAGTTTTTCTTTTGCAGAAATGGCCGTCATAGCCAAAAAAGTGGGCATTTCCTTAGATACCATTGTTGGAATTGAGACAATGCTGAGTAAACCTTCCCAAATTAATATTACCAGACATGTAAACCCTACTGAAATTGATTATGAAATGTTCGAAGATTTTATCAGTATATTGAAATCGATCAAGGATGAACCGAACACAAGACTCATGGAATCGACAAACATCATACCGAATTATTTCTTTTATGATTACGAAAATCTTACGCGATTTGTCCTGTTCAATTGGAATCAAGCCAGCAACTACGGACATTCTCTTCCTTTTCATAAAATAATTATACCGGAACGGTTGCGTGTTTTGCAAAAAGCATGCAGTGAATATGCACGACATATTAAATTTTCGACCTTTGTGTTTGATTACATGATTTTTCAACGATTAACGGGAAATATCAAATATTTTGTCAAAGCACGCATCATACCGGAAGATGAAGCTTCTCTGATAAAAAAAGATTTAATAATTTTTTTGGAGAATCTTGAAAAAATAGCTGTAAACGGAAAATATGAGGATACAGGAAATGAAGTGTCCTTGTTTATTTCAGATATCACTATTGCCACGAATTATAATTTAATCGAAAGTAAAAATCTGCGTATCAGCCTTCTCCGGTCGTATTTACTAAATGCGTCCGTTGCTTTGGATGACGAGGTTTTTAATGAAACGCAATCTTGGATACGAGCTGTGCAAAGAATGTCAACATTGATTTCTGTCAGCGGGGAAAAATTAAGAGCCGCATTTTTCGATACACAACGAAAAATTATTGATACGATTTAGATGAAAAGAGAGGATATTCAACGTAATTTATTGAAGGCATTGGAAAAAAAATTCCCCGATAAAGCCGAACTTGTGGAAATGCTGGTGAAAATCCTCTTTATGGAAAAAGGGGCAGTCTATCGCCGGTTACGCGGAGAAGTGCCGTTCAGTTTTTTTGAAGTGGCGAATATTGCAGAAAAATTGAATATCTCATTAAACAATCTTATCTATGCTGATTTAGTGAAGACAGATCATTTCGAACTGAATATTGTAGAATATATTAATATGAATGAAGCAGATTATAAGCAATGGGAAGATTATATATCGCTTATCGGTTTGGCAAAAAACGATCCGCTTTCGGAGATAGCGGAATCTTCGAACATCCTTCCGTTACTGATTTATGGAAAATTCGATTCCATATCGAAATATTTTCTATTCAAATATCAGTATTTATTCAACGAGACGGAAAGCCGGATATCATTCGGCAATCTTGTTTTTCCTGAAAGATTAAAGCATATTTATCATTCGTATTTTAATGTTTCGAAAAATTTCTCGAAAACCATTCTAATATGGGATCATTTGATATTCAGGTATTTAGTAACCGACATTCTCTTTTTTTCCGATACTAATTTGATTTACAAGGAAGATATACAAGAAATCAAGAAGGATTTATTTGCTCTTTTGGATTATATTGATGAAATTGCTTTTAACGGCTGTTTTAAAGAAACCGGAAATTCCGTAGATTTCTATATCTCCGATATAAACTTCGACGCCGATTACAGTTACGTACAATTCAATGATTTACACATCAGTCATGTACGGACATTAATCCTTAATTCCGTAGCATCCCCTCTCAAGTCTTCATTCGACATAATTAAACGGTGGATTCAATCCTTAAAAAAATCTTCCACGTTAATTACCAAAAGCGGAGCGATTTACCGGGCAGATTTTTTTGAAAAACAACGAAAGATTGTTGCTGAATTATAATGAACAACGCGCCAAAGGTTTGATTATTTTTATCAATACTAAACAATGGTATATCAGATGGTTTGGTAAACAGTTGTAAACCATGGTAAAATAAGTTTTTCAGAAATTCTATACAACCTATTAGATATTTGTATAATTTTGCAGTTTCATTGGAAAATTTATCCAGTGGGAAGGTTGATATATTGTTATTTTATTGAAAAATGGCTGATAATCAAATAGAAATTTTAGTTGCTAACGAGGAACATATTAAATATGTCCCTGTCATTTTAAAAACAATTGAAGACGCTGCAAAAGTGCGTGGAACTGGAATCGCCAAACGTTCGCCCGAATATGTGGAACAGAAAATGCGTGAGGGAAAAGCAATCATTGCTTTAGCCGGCGAAGAATTTGCAGGATTCATGTATATCGAATCGTGGGGAAACAAACAATTTGTGGCCACATCCGGTTTGATTGTGGTAGAAAAATTTCGCGGACACGGATTAGCTAAACAAATCAAAAACAGGGCTTTCCGGTTAGCGCGTCAGTTGTGGCCCGAAGCCAAATTATTCAGTTTAACGTCCGGGAGCGCCGTGATGAAGATGAATACAGAATTAGGCTATGTTCCGGTTACATTTGCCGACTTAACGGATGATGATGCTTTTTGGCGTGGTTGCCGGGGTTGTGTAAATTATGATATTCTTCTGCGTACCGATCGTAAATATTGCATTTGCACGGCGATGCTCTACGACCCCAAGGTACAAGGTGAAAGGTACAAGGTAAAAAGAAAAGAATAGCCCGCAGGGCGTAATATTAATAACCGTAGGTGTAACCTACAGACGAACGATAGAATATGAAAAAAAAGGTAGTTTTAGCATTCAGCGGCGGTTTGGACACATCGTTTTGTGCGATGTATCTGTCGCAAGAGAAAGGTTACGAAGTATATACCGCATTGGCAAATACTGGCGGTTTTAGTGATGAAGAGTTGAAGAAAATCGAGGAACGCGCATACAAATTAGGCGCGAAAAAGCATGTCAGTCTGGACATTACGCAAGAATATTATGAGAAAAGTATCAAATACATGATTTTTGGGAATGTATTGCGTAATGGAACATATCCTATTTCCGTAAGTTCGGAACGTATTTTCCAAGCGCTTGCCATCATCCGTTATGCCAAGGAAATCGGAGCGGATTATGTGGCGCACGGAAGTACGGGCGCCGGAAACGACCAAGTACGTTTTGACCTCACATTCGACGTTATCGCTCCCGAAATCGGAATTATCACACCAACCCGCGACTTGTCGCTTACCCGCGAATATGAAATCAATTACCTCAAAGCGCATGGTTATGAAGCCGACTTTACCAAGATGGCTTATTCCATCAACAAAGGTCTTTGGGGGACCAGTATTGGAGGAAAAGAAACTTTACAACCCGACAAAACGTTGCCGGAAGAAGCTTATCCTTCGCAATTGCAGGAGACAGGTGAAGAAATTTTGAAAATCAGTTTTGAAAAAGGTGAGATTTCGGCTGTGAATGGTAAATCCTATACCGATAAGGTAAAAGCTATCCAAGAAATAGAACGTATCGGTTCGCGTTACGCCATAGGAAGGGATATGCACCTTGGCGATACGATTATCGGCATCAAAGGGCGCGTTGGATTTGAAGCTGCAGCTCCCATGCTAATCATCAACGGTCATAAAATGTTGGAGAAACATACTTTGAGCAAATGGCAACAGTATTGGAAAGATCAAATCGGCACTTGGTATGGTATGTTTCTGCACGAAGCGCAGTATCTCGAACCGGTCATGCGCGACATGGAAGCATTCTTGCAACATTCGCAAAGTCATGTAACCGGAACGGTTATCATCCGTTTGCAACCCTATCACTTTACTTTGGTAGGCGTAGAAAGCGATTACGACCTGATGAAAACCGATTTCGGCGAATACGGCGAAATGAATAAAGCCTGGACTGCAGATGATGCCAAAGGTTTTACAAAAATCACGGCTATTCCGACCAAGATTTATTTTAATGTAAAGAAAAGAACCGGTGAAGAACTATGATAAAAGTAGGGATTATTAGTGGTGCAGGTTATACGGCAGGCGAATTACTTCGTCTGTTGATTAATCATCCGGACGTAGAAGTCAGTTTTGTCCATAGCTCAAGTAATGCTGGAAATAAAATCACCGACGTACATGGCGGTTTAATCGGTGAAACGGATTTGACGTTTACCAACCAAGCTCCCCCTTTGGGCGGGTGGGGAGTGATTGACGCCCTTTTCCTCTGTTCCGCTCACGGCGACAGCCGGAAATTTTTAGAAACCTATTCCATCCCGCCGCAAGTGAAAATCATTGATTTATCAACGGATTACCGCCACAAGAAAACGGCTGGAGGTTTTATTTACGGACTGCCCGAATTGAACAAAGCCCAAATCCGGAAAGCAGTTCATGTAGCTAATCCGGGTTGTTTTGCCACCACTATTCAGTTGGCATTGTTACCTTTGGCTGCATCCAAAAAGATAACTGGAGAAATGCATGTTCATGCGATTACAGGTTCGACCGGTGCGGGAGTGAAACCTGGAGCAACAACTCACTTCAGTTGGCGAGACAACAACCTTTCGATCTACAAACCCTTTGAACATCAGCATTTGCAAGAAATCTGCGAATCTCTGTACCAATTACAGCCGGATTTGTCCGAATCCATCAATTTTATTCCCGTACGGGGAAATTTCTCGAGAGGGATTTTTGCAAGTGTTTATACGGATTCTGATTTATCGGCAGAAGAAACAAACGCTTTGTATAAAGAATTTTACAAAGATGCCGCATTCACTTTTGTTACAGATAAAAATCCCGATTTGAAACAAGTGGTAAATACCAATAAATGTGTATTGTACTTGGAAAAAATCGGCAAAAAATTACTTATTATTTCCGTGATAGATAATCTCTTGAAAGGAGCCTCCGGTCAAGCGGTGCAGAATTTCAACCTGATGTTCGGGTTAGACGAAAAAGCCGGATTGCGATTGAAAGCGACTGGTTTTTGAAACCCTAATCCCGGGGCGCCGAAAAAATCTGTGGACAGAGTTGTATCGCTTTCGAGAATGAACGAAGTCATTCTCGAACACGGATGACAGGTCCCCGCAGACGACGTTTCCCCAAAGTGGTTGTTTTTGTCGTATAAAATTCATAACTGACCGATACTGCAATAATATTTGTACAATTCTTCCTGCGACCTGAAGGGAGTACCTTCCGTAATTATTTCATTACTGCCAGTGCCGTCGATAATTCGCGCTTTCCGGTTGTCTTTCAAGCCGTATTCGACGATAAGTTTTAATTCTTTTTGTATATTTTCGTCATAAACAGGCGCCAATACTTCCACCCGGGCATCGAAATTGCGATAAATCCAGTCCGCCGAGCCGATATAATATTTTTCTTTCCCTCCATTGCAAAAGATAAATATGCGTGAATGTTCCAGATAACGGTCAATAATGCCTTTGATGGTTATATTGGAACTGACGCTTTTTATTTCGGGAACGATTGAACAACTTCCCCGCACCAGCAAATCTATTTTTACTCCGGCTTCTGAGGCTTCATACAGTTTTTCGATAATATCTTTGTCTGTTATATGATTCAGTTTGCATTGAATATATGCAGGTTTCCCTTTCTTTGCATTTTGTATTTCTGCATTTATCAGCGTTTTAATATCCTTTCTTAATGACAGGGGAGATACCAGCAGCTTTTTGAAAGTATAAGTCATATAAGGTTTTTGAATAAAGAGAAATACATTTTCCACTTCTTTGACAATGCTTCTGTCGGCAGTCATCAGCGTCAAGTCGGTATAAGTTTTTGCGTTTCCTTCGTGGAAATTTCCGGTGTTGATGCAGGCGATATTTCCTTTTTTGCCTTTGACTAACATAAGTTTAGAATGTATTTTCAAACCTTCAATGCCCAATATGACATTGACGCCGGCATCCTGCATTTTTTGCGTCCAGTAAATGTTGGAAGTTTCATCAAACCGCGCCATAAGTTCTATGACTGCAGTTACTTTCTTCCCGTTTTTGGCTGCGCATATTAAGGCTTCCGCCACGGTGGAATTTTCCGCTAAACGGTAGAGCGTAATTTTAATTGTTTGCACGTCGGTATTGATGGCGGTTTCCCGCAACAAACGGATATAATTGGAAAAACTGTGGTAAGGATAAGACAGCAACAAGTCTTTTTTCTTGATAATTTCCATCACGCTTTCAGCTTCCATGATTTCGCCGATAGCTAATGCCGGACATTCCGGATACTTCAGATCTTTGGACATGCAATCGGGAAAGGCCATGAGGTCTTTCATATTGTGATACCGGTCGCTTGCGTTAAGATTGTCTGTTTTTTTTATGGTGAAGGTTTTTTGTATCTGTTTTAACAAATCGTCGGGCATCTCCCTGTCGTAAATGAAACGGACGGGTTGCCCCCATTTGCGGTTTTTAACGGCTCGACCAACTTTTTTCAATACATCATCGCTTAAGTGTATATCGACGTCCATTTCCGCATCTTTTGTTAATTTAAAGGCGTATGCTTCAAATTGATATGCTCCTTGTCCGACAAAAATACGGGGCAGACAAATACGGACAATATCGTCAAGGAACATAAATACCTTTTTGCCGGGTTCGTCGGAAACGAGTTCGATAAAACGACCGAAGATATTGCTTTGGAGTTCTATCAGCGCGTATGCTTTTTTGTTAGACCCTTTCCGCATGCGAACAGCCAAATATACATTTCCATCATTCAGGTCTTTAAAATTGGTATTTTTCAAAAACAGGCGCGGATAAAGATGCCGGCTTAATTTTTCGGTAAACAATTGTTGGATTTGTGTATTTTGTTTTTCATTTATTTGTTTTTCGTTCAAGATATATATGCCTTGCTCTTCGAGTTCATTTTTCAATAAATTAAAGGTTTCATCAAATTCTTTTGAATAAGTTTTATTCAATTTATTTATCTGTGTCAGTGTTTCTTTGGCGATTTTCTTTTCTTGTTTCAGAGAAGGTTCTTTCAAAGCAATGATTCGGTTCAGCACAGCGACTCTAACGCGGAAAAATTCATCCAGATTATTGGAATAGATGCCCATAAAGAATAGTCTTTCCCGCAGCGGCACCGTTTTATCCTGTGCTTCTTGCAATACCCGGCGGTTAAAATACATCCAACTGACGTCTCGTTCCAAGTAAAGAATTTTTTCCTGTTTCATTTTTATGTTTCAATGATTTCCTCCTAAAGTTTTATCCCGTAAAAATACAAATTTTTTGCACAAGTACAAAAATTTTTTTTTACTTATAATGATAAATGATTTCCGCCGCCCGGTCGGAAGCTCCGGGTTTGCCGAGTTTATCAATGACTTCCCTGTATCCGGATTGTATATTGTTGATGTATTGCTCGTTATTCAATAAGCGGTTTAATTCATCGCGGATGTTCTTCGTTGAAAAGCTTTCGTTGAATAATTCTTTCACTACTTGTTTCCCAGCAATCAGATTCACCAAAGAAATATACCGGACTTTGAAAAAATGTCTCCAAATAAAGCCGGACAACTGTTTGAGTGGTGTCTTATAGCAAACCGCCTGCGGGACACGAAAAAGCGCCGTTTCCAAAGTTGCAGTTCCCGAGGTAACCAAGGCGGCTTTTGCTTGTCGCAACAAAGGGTAGGTGGAATCGAAAACAATTTCAGCAGCGTATTCTTTCATAAAAGGACGGTAGAAGTCCTTGTCAATTCCGGGCGCTCCGGCAATTACGGCTTGGTACTCTTCAAAAACACAAGCAGCAGAAAGCATGGAAGGGAGGTTATCCTTAATTTCTTGCTTTCTGCTGCCTGCTAATAGTGCGATTATCGGTTTATCGGACAATTGATTCCGGTCGGTGGAGTCGCTTTCGGCTATCGCATCAACCGTCGGATTTCCTACATATTCTACCTGACAGCCATGTTTTCTGTAAAATTCACGCTCAAAAGGAAAGATACAAAGCATACAATCCACATATTTCCGAATTGCATGTATCCGGTTTTCCTTCCAAGCCCATATTTTTGGAGAAATATAATAACACACCGGAATTTGTAAGGTTTCTTTTACAAATCGAGCTATCTTAAGATTAAAACCCGGATAATCAACCAATATCACTCTATCGGGAGCGTAAGCCTTAATCTCGCGTTTGCATAAATCCAGGTTATTGAAGATGGTTCGTAAATGGAGCAATACGGGAAGAAATCCCATATATGCCAACTCTTTGTAATGTTTGAGCATTTTGCCGCCGGCCATTTGCATTAAATCCCCCCCGAAAAATCGAAAATCGGCTTCCCTGTCAATTATTTTCAGGGATTTCATCAGATTAGATGCATGCAAATCGCCTGAAGCTTCGCCGGCAACTAAAAAATATTTCAACCAAGTAATCCTAAGAAAATGCCTGCAGCTATTGCCGAACCTATCACACCAGCCACATTAGGCCCCATGGCATGCATCATCAAATAGTTGGACGGATCGGATTCCAAACCGAGCGCTTGAGAAGTACGAGCCGCATTAGGTATAGCCGAAACGCCGGCATTACCTATCAACGGATTGATTTTGTCCTCTTTTTTCAGGAAGAGATTGATGAATTTTACAATCAGAATGCCTGCCGCAGTAGCGACAATAAACGCTAACGCTCCTAAAATAAAGATATTTATCGTTTTAACCGTCAGGAAGAGAGAAGCTTGGGTAGATGCCCCAATCGTAAGTCCCAATAAAATGATTACTACGTCAAGCATCGGTCCGCGGACAGTTTCAGCCAAACGATTGGTAACGCCCGATTCTTTTAACAGATTTCCGAAAAATAACATTCCTAACAGTGGAAGAGCAGTCGGCACCAAGAAACACGTCAACAGCAGTCCGATAATCGGAAACAGGATTTTTTCCGTTTGAGAAACTACGCGAGGCGATTTCATTCGTATGGTACGCTCTTTTTTAGTGGTTAGCAAACGCATGATAGGCGGCTGTATCACAGGAACTAAAGCCATGTATAAATAAGCGGAAATAGCAATGATTCCCAATAAATCCGGCGCTAATTTTGAAGAAAGAAAGATAGCGGCCGGACCGTCAGCTGCACCGATGATACCGATAGCGGCAGCATGTTCGGGAATATAACCCAGCGCCATTGCGAGAATAAATGCGCCGAAAATACCAAATTGGGCTGCTACGCCTACCAAAATTAACTTCGGATTGGAAATTAAAGCCGAAAAATCGGTCATTGCTCCAATCCCCAAAAAGATAAGCGGAGGATACCATCCGGAAGTAATACCTTGGAAAAAGGTGTTCAATACCGAGCCATTTTCAAAGATACTCAACTGTAATCCGCTTTCTCTAAAGGGAATATTTCCAATCAAGATACCGAATCCGATAGGGATTAACAGCATAGGTTCAAATTCTTTGGCAATAGCCAAATAGATGAACAATAATCCCACAAGAATCATAAACAAGTGTCCAACAGTAAAATTAGCGAACGCCGTATAACTCCAAAATGTGGAAAAATCATTCGTTAAAGCCGATATAAAATCCATAATTTTACTCAATTATTAGCATATCCGCACCTTCAAGTACAGAGTCGCCTTTGTTTACTTTTACTTCCTTTATCACTCCATCCCGGTCGGCATTGATTGTATTTTCCATTTTCATGGCTTCCAAAGTTATCACTTTCTGGCCTTTTTTGACCTTATCGCCTGTTTTGACTGCGACTTCCAGAATAATTCCCGGCAACGGAGAACGCAATACGGAAGCTCCTACATTGGCTTGTTGCGGACGGGGAACCGGCGGAGGGGTAGTTTGTACTGGACGATTAATTGTTACTACCTGTTTTTTAGTGGGTTTGTTCATTTCCACTTTATAAGGAGTACCATTTACTTCCACATCTGCAATGGTATCTTCAATTCTGTTTATAATCACTCTATAAACATTGCCGTTGATTGTATATTTAAAACTTGACATTTTGAAATATTTATTTTTTTTGAGGAGTTTCCCTTAATGTGTAAATTTTAGAACTCCATGGTGAATAACTGCTTACTGATCTTTTGATTGTCAAAATCGTATTTTCTTCGTCATGCAATTCGGTTGCTTCATAAATAGCCATGGCAATAGCGGCATAAATTTCTCCTGATTGCCGGGTAATTCCTTTGGCTTCTTCTTTCGACAAACCGGAAGCTCTCATTGCCCGTTGATTGCTGAGTAATATGGCAATGTTTCCTGTCAATTTAAACAACAGAAACAAAAGTACCAAAACTATAAGTACCGATAGTACCGTAGCAACGGTCACATCAATATCTAAACTCATTAATAGAAAGTGTTTCATAACGGAAGATTATCATGTTTTTTTGCCGGATTCAGTTGTTTCTTAGTCGCCAATTGTTGCAAAGCGCGAATGATGCGGAAGCGAGTATTCCGAGGTTCGATCACATCGTCAATATAACCATATTTGGCTGCATTGTAAGGATTTGCAAAAGTTTTTGTATATTCGGCTTCTTTTTCTGCCAGTACTTTTGCAGGGTCTTCCGATTCTTTGGCTTCTTTTGCGTACAGCACTTCTACTGCGCCTGCACCACCCATCACAGCGATTTCCGCCGTAGGCCATGCATAATTCATGTCGCCACGCAACTGCTTGCAACTCATTACGATATGAGCGCCTCCGTAAGATTTGCGTAAGGTTACCGTCACTTTTGGAACTGTCGCTTCACCGTAGGCATAAAGTAATTTAGCGCCATGAACAATCACGCCGCCATATTCCTGTCCCGTTCCCGGAAGGAAACCAGGGACATCGACCAATGTTACCAAAGGGATATTGAAAGCATCGCAAAAACGAACGAAACGGGCGGCTTTCCGCGAAGCATTGATGTCGAGTACACCTGCCAACGCTTTTGGTTGATTGGCTATAATTCCCGTCGAGCGGCCGTTAAAACGGGCAAAGCCGACAATTATATTTTTGGCGAAATCGGCGTGAACTTCCAGAAATTCTCTGTCATCGACAATAGCGCCGATCACTTCATACATATCATACGGTTTGTTCGGACTGTCGGGTACGATTTCGTTCAACGAATCTTCCAAACGATCAATCGGATCATTGGTCGAACGAACAGGTGGTTCTTCCAGATTATTTTGCGGTAGATAACCTAATAATTTACGGATTAATTTGATACCTGATTTGTCGTCATCGACAACAAAATGAGTAACGCCTGAGCGGGCAGCATGCACTTCAGCTCCGCCGAGTTGCTCTTGAGTCACATCTTCTCCTGTAACTGTTTTCACAACCTTAGGGCCGGTCAGGAACATATAGCTCATGCCTTTCGCCATGATAACGAAGTCTGTCAAAGCCGGTGAATAAACCGCGCCACCGGCACAAGGTCCGAATATACCCGAAATTTGAGGAATAACTCCCGAGGCTAAAATATTACGTTGGAAAATCTCGGCAAAACCACCTAAGGCGTTTACGCCTTCTTGAATACGAGCGCCGCCCGAATCGTTCAAACCGATAACCGGAGCGCCCATTTGCATCGCCAAATCCATTACTTTACAAATCTTGGCTGCCATGGTTTCGGACAACGAGCCGCCTATGACCGTAAAGTCCTGTGCAAAAAGATAGATTAAACGGCCTTCAATTGTGCCGTAACCGGTAACCACTCCGTCGCCGAGAAATTGTTTCTTTTCCATTCCGAAGTTTGTGCAACGATGTTCCACAAACATATCCAACTCTTCGAAACTGCCTTCATCCACCAACATGTTGATACGTTCACGCGCTGTATATTTTCCTTGGGCGTGCTGTTTTTCTATGGCTTTTTCTCCGCCGCCCAAACGAGCTTGTGCCCGTAGATCAATAAGTTCTTTAACTTTTTCTAATTGATTGCTCATATCTTCTATTTTTGACATAATTCGGTTAATACGCTACAAGTTGATTTCGGATGCAAGAAAGCAATGTGTAAACCTTCCGCACCCGGACGAGACGACTTGTCGATGAGTTGAACGCCTTTCGATTCGACTTCTGCCAAAGCAGCCGGAACATCAGGTACAGCGAATGCAATGTGATGCACTCCCTCTCCTCTCTTTTCTATAAACTTTGCAATGGTTGAATCTTCGGAAGTAGGTTCAAGAAGTTCAATCTTGGTTTGTCCTACTTTAAAAAAGGCTGTTTTTACTTTTTGATCGGCTACTTCTTCTATGTTGTAGCACTTAAGACCTAATACGTTTTCATAATAGGGAAGACAAGCATCTATGCTTTTCACTGCAATCCCTATGTGTTCTATATGTGAAATGTCCATAAATGAATAATTTAAATTAAAGTTTCAAGGATACAAAGGTACTATCTTATATGCAAAATAAAAAATTTTAGGACATTTTTTCACAGATAATCATATAAATCATCAATAAAATTACCATTTTGTTCACCAAAGAGATATGGAAGATGATATCGAATGAATTTTATAAACATACAAATCTCAACGTGCAAATCTGTTAAGTCTTTAATATTTCACAGATTTACTAAAAAATGCATACAATTCTTCCTGCGAACGATGTTTTTCCTCAGAATCCGAAACCACATATTTGTTTGTAGGAACTTCCCGTGCTTTTAAATTATCATTCCATTGAATTTCAAATATTTGACGTAATTCCTGTTTTATATTTTCATCTAAAATCGGCGCTGCCACTTCTACTCGGCGATCTAAATTTCGCGTCATAAAATCGGCTGATGAAATGTACATTTTTTCGTTTCCGTTGTTGTGAAAAATTAATAAACGGCCATGTTCCAAATATTTATCAACAATGCTGCGTACTTCAATATTTTCGCTTAACCTTTCTTGCTTCGGAACTAAACAACATTCGCCGCGTACAATCAATCGAATTTTCACACCTGCTTGACTTGCCTTATACAATTTTTCAATTATCTTCTTGTCGGTCAAACCATTGATTTTTATGTCAATAAAAGCGGGTTGTCCGTTTTCTGCAGCTTCAATTTCATTGTCGATATATTTCATTACTTTTTTACGCATTTCGAAAGGAGATGTCAGTAAATCTTTACATGACAGTTTCTTTTCCGCATTTTCCGCAAATGAAAATACTTTGTGCACATCCGAACAAAGTTTTGAATTGGCTGTCATGAGTGCAAAATCACTGTAAACTCGAGATGTTTTTTCATTAAAATTCCCTGTTGAAATGTAAGCGTAATCCTTGGTTTCTTTGTTTTCTTTCCGTTCAATAAGTAGAATTTTCGCATGGACTTTCAGATCCTTTGGGCCTAATATTACTTTAATTCCTTCTTTTTTAAGTAATTGTGCGTTTTCAATATTCCGTTCTTCATCAAAACTTGCTACAAGTTCCATCATTGCGGTTACTTTTTTACCATTTTTAGCTGCATTGCACAAAGCATTTATTACTTTTGAATTGGCAGCTGTACGGTAAATCGCTATATATATGCTTTTTACGTGAGTATCTATCGCTGCTTCGTCAAGAAAATCAATTAAATGATCAAAGCTATAATACGGATAAGTCAACATAATATCTTTTTCTCTAATAACGTTAAAAATACATTTACAATGTTGAATATCAGAATTATATAATGGCGCCTGTTCAAAATATTCCAAATTTTTATCTATTTTCGGAATATTCATTAGATGACTTAGATTTAAATACCGTGAATCAATTTTACTTACGTTCTTTAAATGGAGTTTTCTGCAAAGAATGTCGCATATCTCGTTTGGCGTATCATTGTTACACAACAATTTAATTGCTTTTCCATAGAAACGTTTCCGGATGTCTCGAGCCACTTTTTCGAGGAAATCGTTTGATCCGTCGTCATCAATTTCACACGACTCATCGCGGTATATTTTAAATGCATAAGCCGAAATGCTATCATACGAAAACATAGAGAAAACATCATCCAAACAAAGCCTGACAATATCTTCCACAAAAATAAGTTCTTTTTTATTTTTAGCGGACGGCAAAAGAACAAAACGCGGAATATCTTCGTTGATAGGAATTTGTATAATGGCATATTTTTTTTTGCCTTTAGAAACAAATTGTATGGCAAGATACACATAACCGTCTTTCAAAAAAGGAAAATTTTTACCGTTCTTTAAAATAATCGTTGTCAACTGTGGCGACAGTTTTTCTGAAAAAAATTCCCGGCAAAAATTTATCTGATTCTCTGAGAGTTGATTCTCGTTTTTGAAAAAAATCGAATGTGTTTCAAGTTTTGTTTTTATTTCCGTAAATGTTTGAACAAAAGAATTTTGCAAACTGTTTATTCTTTCATTTGCCTGATGAATCACCTCTTTCGTTTTTATACTTTTATTACTTTTCGCATTGAGTTTTTTTACCGAATGTGCCAATTCTACAAGGCGAACCTTGATAAATTCATCTTGATTGTTGTCGTAAATACCTAAAAAGCGTAACCGTTGCATCAAAGGAACATTTTCGTCCTGGGCTTCCTGCAACACTCGTTCGTTGAAGTCCAGCCAACTTAAATCTCTGTCATAAAAGATTAGTTTCATAATTTTATTTTAAATTTTTATGTTGCAAAAGTATTTGTTTATTTCTTATAAAGCAAATATTTATAATATTTTAGTAAATTTGTATGCTCAACATACAAAAAAAGGCTTGTCAGGATGAAAACCTAACAAGCCTTCTAAAAAAACCGGCAACTACCTACTCTCCCACAACTGTGTGTGCAGTACCATCAGCGCAACCGGGCTTAACTACTCTGTTCGGAAAGGGAAGAGGTGGGGCCCCGGCGCCATAGTCGCCTGAAAAAGTTTTAATTAAGAATTGAGAATTAGGAATTAGGAATTTATTTTTTAATTCCTAATTTTTAATTCCTAATTCCTAATTGAATTAAAAACATTCGGTAAAAACAAGAACATGTTTCAAGCAGAATTATAAACTACTGTTATGTTAACCAAAATTTGGTGCATCGTCATTGCGAGAGTTGCGAGGAACGAAGCAA
>Ga0209629_10000192_pt1 | contig 30614 bp, 28 predicted proteins | sample TergutCu122P5_FD_187286 | JGI IMG/M metagenome (GOLD analysis project Ga0209629, IMG submission 187286) | Cubitermes ugandensis P5 segment gut microbial communities from Kakamega Forest, Kenya - Cu122 P5 (SPAdes) (version 2) | ecosystem: Host-associated > Arthropoda: Insects > Digestive system...
CCCTGGCCAACCCGAACAGCACCGACGCGTATTACACAACCGACGGCTCCGACCCGATGGGCCCGAACGGCGTCGTCTCAGGCTCCGCCGTCAAATACGCCGCGGGCAGCGTCCTGCCCTCGTCGGCAAAACTGACCGTGAGGCCGTTCACAACCAACAACTGGGGTCCGAAGACGAGCAATTGACGGCCGGATGAGTTCACGCGGTTCCGCCGCTCTGTATGAACTATTGTATTGAATTATGCAAAAAGCCCCCGAATCCTCGGTTTATAATGTGCGCGGGAATTCGGGGGCCTGGTTTTTGTATACGGGTTCGCGGGTTTTTAACCGTCCGGTTGAGCGCACGACAAACGCATATTGTGAATTTGCACAATTTTTTGGGTTTTACATGGCGGGATACGGCTGCGGGAGCAGAGCCCCCGCCCTACAGACGCCTCTTTTTGGCTCCCTGAATCGACATAAACGGCTGAATTGAGCCATCAGCGTATATCGGATTATTGCGGGGCGGGGGCTCCGCTCCCGCCGTAACCCCCAAATTTTTGTGCATCCTGTATATTCGCGCGTTTGTCGTGTTGTGTATATTATTGACACCGCCGGCGATTTACGATAAGATTAACATGTGGTCATTCGCACGCGGATCATTCGGCATTTTATGCGTTATTTTTATGGTGAACATATGATAAGATACTTGAGACTGTTTTTTATAACGCTGTTCTGCGTTCTTTTCGCCGCCGCGCTGCTGGTCTACGGGGCGGTGCGCTTTACGGATATCCGGCCGTTTGCGGCCATGCGGGAGCTCATCGTCACCACGGCCGAGACGACGATGACGCACAAATGGATCGCCGGTATCTTCGCCAGCGGGGAGCAGATCAGGGCGATCATGGCGGAAAACGCCCTGCCGGAGGTGACCGGCAACGTCGAGCTCTCGCTGATCAATACGACGGGCATCCCCGCCTTCTATCAGGCGCAGCCCGACCCGGACATCGGCGGGAAGGCGCGCGTACCGGCCGACGACGGTTACTCGGAACTCGAAGACGGTATTTACATAAAGGACGTATCGGGAAGCGGTTTCGCGGGAAAACTTATGATGGTGACAGATCCCTCGCGGGTAAAAATCGCGACTACGCGCACATTGGGCACGCGCGGGGACCTCGTCAAGCAGATGGTGCCGATGAACGACGCGGTGGCCGGCATCAACGGCGGCTGGTTCGTGGACCCGGAGTATTCCAGCGACGGCGGCGTCCCCACGGGATTCGTGATAAGGAACGGCGCGGTGGTCTTCGGAAGGAGCAGCGCGAAGACGCTTTTCGCGGGCTTTAACGCCGACAATGTGCTGGTCATGGGCAGCTACACCCCGTCCTCCGCGCTTAAAGCGGGCATCCGGGACGGCTTCGCGACCCTGCCCGTGCTGATCTTAAACGGCGAGGGCCAGATAACCAAGGGCGACGGCGGCTGGGGCATCGCGCCGCGCTCCGCCTTCGGCCAGCGCGCGGACGGCGCGGTCCTGCTGCTGACCATCGACGGCAGACAGCTCTCTTCCGTCGGGGCGACGCTTAAACAGACGCAGGACGTCCTCCTGGAAAACGGCGCCGTCAACGCCATCGGGCTTGACGGCGGCTCCTCCACGACGATGTATTACAAAGGCGAGTATTTGAACAGGCCCTCGCTGGGCCATGAACGCTATATACCGACCAGCCTGATCGTCATGCCGTCCGGTGACGGGCGGCAGGCGTCAGGCCAATAACGATATCCGGAGAATGCCATGAAGGTCTTGCATCTCATCAGCGGCGGCGATAAAGGCGGCGCGAAAACCCATGTGTTCACGCTCCTGACGGCCCTTTCAAGGGAGATCGACGTCAGGGTCGTCTGCTTTATGGAAGGCGTTTTTTATCAGGAAGTGCAGAATCTGCCCATCAAGTCCATGCTGATAAAGCAGAGGTACAGAAACGACCTGACCGTCGTGGGCAAGCTGATACGCCATATCCGCAAGGAGCGGTACAATATCATACACGCCCACGGGGCCCGCGCGAACTTCATCGCCATCATGCTGCGCCCGTTTATCAAGCAGCCCATGATCACGACGATACACAGCGATTACCGCATGGATTTCACCGATTCGGCGTACAAGATGATGCTGTTCACCAGCCTGAACTCCGTCGCGCTGCGCTTTTTGGATTATTACGTCTGCGTCTCCGACAGCTTTAAGCGCATGCTGGAGGAACGCGGCTTTGACAGCGGTAAGATCTATACGGTCTATAACGCCATAGATTTTGAGAGCCTGCCCGCGCAGCATACGGACGCGCCCGTCTCAAGGCGTGAATTCCTGGCGAGATACGGCGTTGAGCCCATGACCGACGATACGGTAATCGTCGGCATAATCGGCCGTTTCGCGAAGGTAAAGGGGCATGAGGTGTTTTTAAAGGCGGCGGCGCTGCTCCTGAAAGAGCACCCGGACGCGCTGTTTTTGCTGGCCGGGGACGGGCATGAGGAGCGCGCCCTCCGCGCCCTGGCAAAATCGCTGGGCATTGAAAAAAATGTGGCGTTTTTGGGGTTTGTCACGGATATCTACAACTTTATCGGCGCCATAGACATCAACGTGTGCTCGTCCTTCAGCGAAAGCTTCCCGTACATGCTGCTTGAGGGCGCGCTGATGCGCAAGCCCACCGTCAGCACCGACGTAGGCGGCATAAAGGATCTGATAAAAGACGGGGAGACCGGCTTCCTCGTGCCTTCCGGAGACTATGGGGCGCTGGCGGAGCGCCTGGGCCGGCTGGCGGGGGATCCCGGGCTGCGCCGGCGCCTCGGGGAGAACCTGTATCAATACGGCAGGGCCAACTTTTCAACGGATACGATGGTCAGGCGCCACATGGAGATATACAGGGACGTGCTGTCCGCGGAGCGCGCCGCCGGGCGCGTGCAGGACGTCATGCTCTCCGGCTATTACGGCTTCAAGAACAGCGGGGACGACGCGCTGCTGCGCGTGATCATCGATTCCCTGCGCAAGGAGCGCCGGGACCTGCGCATAATAGTCCTCTCAAAGACCCCCAAGGAGACGCAGAGACGCTTTAACGTGCAGTGCGTCAACCGCAACAACCTCTTTAAAATACGGAGCCTGATGCGCCGCACGCGGTTGTTCGTCAACGGCGGCGGCAGCAACATACAGGATATCACGAGCACGCGCTCGCTGCTGTATTACACCGCCCTGATCAATTACGCCAATTATTTCGGCGTTCCCGTCATGCTGTACGCCAACGGCATCGGGCCGGTCATCCACGGCTGGAACAAGGGGATGGCGCGGCGCGCCCTGAGCAATTGCGATTGCATCACCCTGCGGGACCGGGAGAGCATCAACGAAATCGAACGCCTTGGGGCAAAATGCGATAACGTCACGTTCACGGGGGACCCCGCGATACTCATAGAGCCCGGGCGCGGGGAGGCGCTGGACGGTCTCCTTCTGGACGAGGGCATAAGCGGCGCGCGGTTCTTCGCCGTCTCCGTGCGCCAATGGAAGTACAACGACCCGTATTTTGTCCCAAAAATGGCGGGGTTTATCAACCAGGTGCGCCGGAAGTACGCGCTGCTGCCGCTTTTTGTGCCCATGCAGACCCCCGACGACAACGCGCTGTCGCTGGAGATCATGAAGTCCCTCGAGGCCCCCGGCCATATCCTCAGCCGGCCGTATGACGCGGCGGAGATCATGGGCGTCATGAGCAAGGCGGAAATGGTCATCGGCATGCGCCTGCACTCGCTCATATACGCGGCGTGCGTGGGCACCCCGGTCATCGGCGTCGTCTACGACCCCAAGGTCAAATCCTTCATGGAATATATCAAACAGAAGACATACTGCTGGTGCGACGAGCTGGATCAGGACGCGCTGCTCGCCATGTTCGACGGCGTCATGCAAAACCGGGAGGCCGCGGCCGCGGCCACCAAGGCCGAGATAGACAAGATGCGGGAGCTGTGTCTCAAGGACGCCAGGATCGCCATAAGCTATGTTGAGAATGAATTGGAGAGCCGGTTTGAAGACCGGCTGATCGGAGAGAGAGCATGAGTGTACCGCTGCGCAGACTCGCGACCGATAAACTTTCCTTTGGCGAAAAGGCCAGGCTGATCACGCGGGCCATGCCGGAGCTTTTGAATATGGAGGCCATCTACGCCGACACATCCCGGCATTATGTGCGGCCTTTTTGTTTTGACAGGGGCGAGCCGGTGACGTTCCGCCTTAGGGCCGGGCGCGGCGACGACATCAGGGCGAGGATCTGCCTTGACGAAAGCGGCGGTTGGACCCAGAAAGAACTGGCCAAGGCCGGTTCGTCCGAGCTCTTTGATTACTATGAGGCCAGGCTCGGCGGCTTTCAGAGCCCCGTCAGCTATTATTTCACCGTATCGGACTCAAGCGGCTCGCGCGAGCTGTATTATAACGCCAAGGGCATATGCGATAAACGCGACGCCGCCTTCGATTTCATAGCCGTTCCCGGTTTTAAGGTGCCGGAATGGGCCTGCGGAGCGGTCATGTACCAGATATTCGTGGACAGGTTCAATAACGGCGACAAGTCCAACGACGCGCTCACGGGCGAGTACATCTATCTGGGCAAGTCCGCCAAGCGCGTCGGGGATTGGTACGCCCCGGTTGAGGTGGAGGATGTCTGCAATTTTTACGGCGGGGATCTGGCGGGCGTAATGCAGAAGCTGGGATATTTAAAGGAGCTGGGCGTGCAGGCCATATACCTAAACCCGATCTTTGTCTCCCCCAGCAGCCACAAATACGACGCCCAGGATTACGACCATATAGACCCGCACATAGGCGTCATAACGGATGACGGCGGGGACTGCCTTTCGGCCGAAAAGCCCGAAAACTTCAACAACCGCCACGCCACAAAATATATCCGGCGGACCACGGGCAGGCAGAACCTGGAGGCCAGCGACGCGCTGTTCGCCGCCCTCGTGCGCGCCGCCCACGCCCATGGCATCCGCGTCATCATCGACGGCGTTTTCAATCATTGCGGCGCGTTCCATAAATGGCTTGACAAGGAGGGCTTTTATTTCGCCGGCGGCTATCCCCCCGGCGCTTACCGGGATGAGAACAGCCCATACAACGGCTATTTCCGCTGGTACGGCAAGAACTGGCCCAACAACGACTGCTATGACACGTGGTGGGGCTTTCTCAACCACCCCAAGCTGAACCTCGACGATTCGCCGGAATTATATCAGGCGTTGCTGGACATCGCCAAAAAGTGGGTGTCCCCGCCGTACGGCGCGGACGGTTGGCGGCTGGACGTGGCGACGGACCTGGGCTATGCGCCGGAGACAAATCACCGCTTCTGGCGCGACTTCAGGGACACGGTCAAACAGGCCAACCCCGAGGCCGTCATCATCGCCGAGCAGTACGGGGACGCGCTGCCCTGGCTTAATGGCCGGGAATGGGACACCGTGATGAATTACGACGCGTTCATGGAGCCCATCACCTGGTTTTTGACCGGCCTTGAAAAGCACAGTGAGGAGTTCCGCGCCGACATGCTGAACAACCAGGCCGTCTTTGAAAGCACCATGCGCTATAAGATGGCGCGCCTGCCGTATCAGTCCGCGCTCTGCGCCATGAACGAGCTCTCCAACCACGACCACTCACGCTTTTTGACCCGCACCAACCTCAAAACCGGCAGGCTCCATACGTCGGGCGCGCTCGCGGCGGATGCCGGCATAAACAAGGGCGTGTTCAAAGAGGCCATAGTATTCCAGATGACATGGCCGGGCGCCCCCACCGTGTACTACGGCGACGAGGCCGGCTTGACGGGCTGGACCGACCCCGACAACCGGCGCACATACCCCTGGGGCCGGGAGGACGCGGAGCTCATTGAATTTCACCGCGGCATGATAAACCTGCGCAAATCGTTCACATCCCTCGTCGACGGGTCTCTCATGTACCTCTCCTCCGAATTCGGCATTCTCGCCTTCGGCCGCTGGGATGAAGGCTCCGGCGTCGTCGTCGCGCTGAACAACAATTACGAAAAAAGGTATATATCGCTGCCGGTATGGAAGATAGACGTCCCGCCGGAGGGGGACATGATAAAGCTCATGTACGCCGACGCCGACGGACACGCGTTTATCAGCGAGCGGTCCCATGTTAAAAACGGCATGCTGGAGGTCATGATGCCCCCATACTCCGCCGAGATCTATGTATACGAGAATAAACCGCTGCGTTTATAACGCAGTTTTTTTATTGCGGAGTTCTGTATCGTGCATCATAAACGCATGAGAAGCGTAACGGCACAAACGGCACGCGTAGCGAAAGAGCGCGGTTTGACCGTATTCAATCTCGCATAGGTCATGGCGCTCACAATGACAGCTTGCGGCGCGCTTATGTTCATCCGTGTAACTGTAGGGCGGGGGCTCTGCTCCCGCCGCCCCGCCATTTGCAGCTACTTCCCGATAGCAAAAAACGCCCGGACCATCGGTCGCGAGCGGTTTTTCATTGCAGGTTCTCGGCCCAGGGTTTTCGGCCCAGGGCTTTTGGTTCAGCGTACACAAATGCCGCCTCTGAAGCATACGAAATACGCGTAAAGTTTAAATCCGATCCCGCCTTTCAGGCGGAACTCAGCCTACCGGCTTCAGCCGGTAGGCGTATGGTATCCGTATACTAAAAGTCATGATGTTCCCATACTCCGCCGGGTTTATTTGTATGAGAAATAATTCAAAACCTACCGTGTGCGCACAGCGCGGCTAAAGCATCTCTCACGTTTTATTGAGTATCGCCGCCAGGTCCGCCTCAGGCGTGGTGATCAGGCGCAGGCCAAATTTATCGGCTATCACGCCCATCACGGTATCGGAGAAGAACGCCGGGGCGCTGGGGCCTATATAGATATTTTTTATCCCCAGGGACAGCAGCGTCAGCAGTATACAGACCGCCTTCTGCTCATACCAGGAAAGCACCATGGTCAGGGGTAGGTCGTTGACGCCGCAGTCAAACGCGCCGGCCAGGGCCGACGCGACTTGTATCGCGCCGTAGGCGTCGTTGCACTGGCCCATGTCCAGGATGCGCGGGAATGGGCCGATGGAGCCTATGTCCAGGTCGTTAAAGCGGAACTTGCCGCAGGCGAGCGTCAAAACAACCGTATCTTTCGGGGTCCGCTCAACGAATTCCGTGTAATAGCCGCGGTCCGGCCTGGCGCCGTCACACCCGCCAACTAAGAAGAAGTGTTTTATGGCCCCCACTTTTACCGCGTCGACAATGGCGGGCGCGCTATCGAGTATCGCGCGCCGCCCGAACCCGGTGGTGACGCATGTCCACCCGTTGATGCCGGCGAGCTGCCTATCTTCAGCGTAACCGCCCAGCCGGAGCGCGTGATCAATAATGGCGGAAAAGTCCTTGCGCCCGTCCGCGCCGGCCTCGACGCGCTTCATACCGGGGAAGGCGACGACCGACGTCGTGTACACCCTGTCGCCGTAGCTGTCTTTCGGCGGCATCAGGCAGTTTGTGGTAAACAGCGCGGGCGCGGGCATGCCGTCAAATTCCTTCTGCTGGTTCTGCCATGCGGTCCCGAAGTTGCCTTTGAGCTGCGGGTGTTTTTTCAGCTCCGGGTAGGCGTGGGCGGGGAGCATCTCGCCGTGGGTATAGACGTTTACGCCCTTGCCGTAGGTCTGTTCGAGGAGCATCTGCAGATCATGCAGGTCATGGCCCGTGACCACTATAAACGGGCCTTTTTCGATCAAGAGCGGCACGCGCGTCGGGACGGGGTCGCCGTAAGCCCCGGTGTTGGCCGCGTCCAGCAGCGCCATGCATTTCAGGTTTACGCCACCAAACTCCATAAGCAGGCCCAGCCATTCGTCGACGGTATGTTCGTCCGCCAGAGCCGCCATCCCCTTTATAAACCAGGCGTCCACATCGGCGTCCCGCCGGCCCAGAACGCGGGCGTGGTGGGCGTAGGCCGCCATGCCGCGCAGGCCGAACAGCAGCGTGGAGCGCAGGGAGACGATATCCGCGCCGGCGTCCGAAGCGCCGAACAATTCCCCGGGTTTGATCGCGTATACCGTTGTTTCCCCGCCCAGCTCCCTGCGCCTTGCCCGCACTTCGTCCGCGAGCGCGGTTATCACGGCGGTGTCAAAGTTGACGTTGGTGACCGTGGCAAATAAACCGTCCACGATCAGATCTATGTCCTGGGCGCGGTCCATTCCCGCGTCCCGCGCGGCCCTTGCCAGGCCGATCATCTCGCATGTCAGCTCGTCCTGCTCATACGCCGTGTCGGGCTTTTTGCCGCACACGCCCGATACGGTGCACCCGGTCCCCCTGGCCGTCTGTTGGCATTGATAACAAAACATCTCTTTGTCTCCTTATTAATAGTTTATTTATAGCTCGCTTTTATTATAGTTCGATTTGCCGGTGATACTGCCGAGCTCTATCCTGCACACCGTCGTTCTGCTCAGCTCTCCCATGATAACCCGCTCCGCCGCGCCCATGTTGTCCGCCGCGTATTTTTCACAGATAAGCCTGAGCGCGGAAATCTTCTCGCCCTCGTCCTGAACGATCGCGCACGCGCCCTCGGCCACGGCGCTCTCGTACTCGGTTGTGAACCGCTCCGGGACAAGCCTCGCGCGCCCCACGCAGCATAGGCACACGTTGCCGTCTCGTCTGATATTATCCAGTTTTTTGCCCTCGGACGCGCAATGGAAATAGACCGCGTTCCCGGAGAGCACCGGCGAAACGGGTATGCAATAAGGCGTCCCGTCCGGGTTGACCGTGGCCAGGGACGCGTACTCGCAGTCCCTGAGCACCCCCAGGGCAAACTCCGCGTCCATCTCCTTGTCTTTGCGCCGCATTTGCGACATAACTCAACCTCCTTATGATAGATTAAACTTTGACGTATCCGCTCAGTCTTCCAATACCCTGCCGTCCGTGGAGATGGTGACAACCTGCCACGGTATCATCTTCCCACTGTTTTTCAGCGCGGTTTTTACGGCGTTTTCGATACCGCCGCAGCAGGGGACCTCCATGCGCGCCACCGTCACCGATTTTATGTCGTTGGCTTCGAGGATGGCCGTGAGCTTTTCGCTGTAATCGCCCTCGTCCAGTTTTGGGCAGCCGATGAGCGTGATCCTGCCGCGCATGTACTCGCCGTGGAAATTGCCGTGGGCATACGCCGCGCAGTCCGCGGATATCAGCAGGCGCGCGCCCTCAAAATAAGGCGCGTTCACCGGCGCGAGCCTGAGCTGCACCGGCCACTGGCCCAGTTGTGACGCCGCGGGCCGCGCCGGGGCCGCGCCGGCCTCCCCCCGCTTAAACGCCTGCGCATTTGAACCCGGGCAGCCGCAGGCCAGCCTTTCCTCACTTTGCCCCATATCCCTTTTCACCTCGGTTTCTATGCGTTCCGCCCTCTTCCTCACCTCCGCCGCGTCATATCCAAGAGCCTCGCGCTCCTCAAATGAGATGGCCCCCGTCGGGCAAACCGGCAGGCAGTCGCCAAGCCCGTCGCAGTAATCGTCCCGCAGCAGCCCAGCCTTGCCGTCTATGACGCCGATTGCGCCCTCGTGGCAGGCGTCGGCGCACAGGCCGCAGCCGTCGCATTTTTCCCCGTCGATCTTTATGAGCTTGCGTATCATACCGCACCTCCACAGCTTTACTTCGCTTTACGGATCAAGTATACCACGCCGTGGCCGCGTTGTCTGTTGTATTTGCAACAAAATTCATTTAAAAACACATTTTCGGACAAGTTTGTGAGTCCCAGCAACTTCTGATTGACATAACCGCGAAAGTATTGTACATTATTCATATATGTTTTATCAACGTGATAGGATATATAAACAAAACCATACAATGGTTAAGGAGGATACCGAATGAAAAGACAATTAGCCCTTTTTGTGGCGGCGTCCATGGCCTTCACAGCGCTGCCCGCAATGAGCGCCTCAGCCTGGACCACGAACAGTTTGACCAGCACCAACGTCATCACCGCGCAAACCGCGCTGTATGAGCCGGGTTCATTGGCCAACACCGTCACGAGCCTCATGGACGCCGTGCCGGGTTCCGTGGGCAACGACGCCAGCGTCGATTACACAAAACCCGGCGGGTACTTGGTTATCACGCCGCAAACCAGCCTCAATGCCGGCTCAATCTTCAAGGTCAATCTTTACGGCGCGAAATGGAACTTCCGATCTACCCAGTTCAATAGTTTCATCTACGGTCAGGTTCCCTTGTATAACGCCGGTTACAACGGTATAACATCAACCCTCGACAGCCAGGTCGTCTTGCCGGCCAATCCGGCGATGTACGGAGCGTGGCAGAACAACTACGCCGGCAGTTTTGCCTATACCGACACGGCTGCCATCGGCAGCGCCAGTGTCGGCACTACATATGACCCGAGAAGGGGCGCTTGGATAGCGACAGCCAGGTACGCCGGCATCGGCGGCAATTATTTCAGGTTCATGCAGGGCGCGGACAGAGTACAGTCCAACAACTACTACCCGACCAGGATGGAAATTCCCTATATGCTGACCGTCGACCCGGCCATGCCAACGGACGCGACCATCACTGTATTGGGCGCGGATTTGGTTTCCGCGGCAAACCTGGCTTCCGCGACAAGCCTCGGCGGCAAGGGCGGCAACGGCAGTCTTCCCGCATATACTACAACATCCGGCCCATCCGGCGAAGTCATTACTACATACAACGGCGGTGACTGGGATATCGTGATCCCGCTCTCCGTGCTGGCGGACGACAGCGGCAACCCGGTAAATGTCAGCATTTCGGACTCCAACGCCGGCGTAACCGGCCAGACCATCGCTTACGCGGTGGTCAGCACCGCCGCTACCAACACGACCGTAACCAACAGCACAAACACCGCCAGCAGCGAGTTCCCGCTTGACGCGATAAGGGTCGCCGAGACTCAGGCGGGTTCCCTGAAGTCCGGTACCTTCTATATCAACGCCCCGTACGGCTTCCATTGGGACCTCTCCAACGCCAGCGTAGTTGGCGACGCGATCTTTTCATCGGCCAACCCGGGCTTTAACGCTTCCGGCGGCAATCCCCTCATCTATGGCCCCGGAATTGTAAACGGTAAGCAAACCGTTGTCCATGTCGCAAGCGGCATGTGGGGGTTGGGCCTCGGTCTCGACGGCGACGGCGATAACGATTCCCAGATGCTCGTTACGTTGGCCCTTTCGCAGAGGACAGTGATCGGTTGCGGGGCTATCTCAATCGTAGGCGCGGTGCTGAGAGCCGACGACGACGTCCCCTACAACTACGCTATCAACCTCACCGTTCATAATATGGACGCCGGCGTCACCGATCAGACCGTACTCGCCGGCACAAGGGTTAACCCGGTGCTGACGACGATTACGAGCAGAACCACCATCACGGCGAAGACCGCGCTGTACGAACCGGGCTCACTGTCAAGCACCGCCACGAGTATCAGTGCCGTACCGGGTTCCGTGAACAACGACGCCGACGTCGATTACGCGAAATCCGGCTCGTATTTGATACTCACCCCGTCGTCTGACCGTCTGTACGCCGGTTCAAGCTTTAAAGTCAGTCTCTCCGGCGCGAATTGGAATTTCAGGTCAACTCAGGGCAACTATTATGTTGGCCATCTGATCGGCACGTTGTTTACAGCCAGCTACGCAAAAGGCGGGACCCCAGTCGTTACCGGCACGGCGCCTTTGCCGTCAACTCCCGGGACGAACACGTCATTGCAGTATAATTACGGCAATAGCTTCGCCTATACGGGTACCGACGCGGGCCACGCCGATGTCGGCACGACGTTTGACCCGGCGAGGGGCGCCTGGGAAGTGACCGCAAAAAGTATCGGTATCGGCGGCAATTACTACAGATTTTTACAGAAGGCCGACAGAGTGAGCGCTGTCTACGGTGACCCTGTCAGATTGGAAATCCCGTACGAACTGTCCGTCGATCCCGCCCACCCGGCGGAGGCTACCGTCACCATCCTGGCGTCCACCGCTACCAGCCTCGCGATACTTGGTATCACAAGCGCGGATATGCCGGCGTTTGGCACCGACAGCTCTATCAACAGTAAAATTATATCGTATAACGGCGGCGGCTGGGATCTCGCGATCCCGCTCTCCGTGCTGGCGGATAACAGCGGCAACCCGGTGGACGTAAGCATTCAGGACGTCAGCTTCGGCGCACCCAACCAGACCATCGCCTACGCGACGGTAACCGCCGCCGGCACCATCACCACCGTAACCAACAGCGCGAATATCTCCCGCGACACGTTTCCGCTGGACGCAATCAGGATTGATGAGATTATGGCGGGCTCGCTCAAATCCGGTACCTTCTATATCAACGCCCCCGCCGGTTTCCATTGGGACCTCTCCAACGCCAGTATAATAGGCGATGTGATCTTTTCATCGGCAAACCCGGGCTTTAACGCTTCCAGCTTCAATCCCATCATCCATGGCTCCGGAATTATAAACGGTATGACCACCATGGTTCAAGTTGTAAACGGCATGTGGGGATTGGGCCTTGGTCTCAACGGCAACGGCATTGACGATTCCAAGATGCTTGTTACGTTAAATACTCCATGGATAACTATGAGCGCCCCCGGGTCTATCTCCATAGTCGGCGCGGTTCTGTATGCCGACAGCAGCGTTCCCTTTGACTACGCCATAAACCTCAATGTTGTAAACGTGGGCGCCGGCGTCACCAGCCAGAGCGGTGTCCTGGCCGGCAAAAGGGAAGACTATTCTATCAGCTTGACCGCCGACGCCAGTGTTCCCACGCTTATCTCCGGGCGTTACGACGTCACAAGCACAGGCGGCAAAGGTGTCAACTATAACGCCTATCATAAAGCCGCCCGCGTGACGTTCGCGGAGATTGTTCCCCTTTCATGGTGGGGTTCCAGAGAGACCGATTTCACCCTGCCCGAAGGCGTCAAGTTCATGGAGGTTAAGTTCCCGAAGCTCGATAAGCTCAGCCAATATTTTTCCGCATCCAACGGCAATACGGATTTGCTGACTGTAGGCTCAGACGGCATCAATAACTTTGTATACTTCAACTACAATAACTCCAAAGCCCCCGTTCGCAGCCCGAGTATCGGCAACGGCAACGCCGGCAACTCACAAAGCTTCACCAATGTCCAGCTTAACGGCAACAAACTCAAGATATTCAGCGTAAAGGTTGACGACAACGCAAAGGCCACGATGCAGATCGATTCCTGGCTCAGCGTCGACGTCGGCTTCTCCGGGGACATCATCATGTCCTGTACGGGTTCCGCCATCAACCCTCCGAGCTGCAAGATCGCCACGGCCGTTTCCCCGTTAACCATGACCACAAGTGTTACCGTCACGAAGGTCGGCCTGCAGTATATCCCCACACAGGATGTCACCATCACTGAGAACGTGCCCGGCGCACTGCTTCAAAAGGGCAAGGTAAACATGCCCGTCGCGATGGATCCCTGGAACAATGTCTTGCCGGACAGCGGCGACAGCATGTATTTCCCATCAGGCGTCAAATACTCCTCAACGCCCGCGCCGTCGGCCGGGGGTATTGTCTTGGAGGATTCCAGCGGCTATCTGTTCAGCGTGAAGGCTCCGTCCCTAGTCCCTTCCACGATCACCCTGAGCGGCATCGTCGCCTACATAGGCCGTTCCATCCCCGAATCCAGCCAGGGCCCGTATGCCTTTGCCCTCACCGGCGACGCCTTCGTCAGAAACAGCGAGGAGACGATAGCGAACTCCGACGGCAGCGGCAATACCGCTGTCGCCGGCGCCTCCTACGGCACGACCGGCCCCGGCCCTGGCCTCGGGACAGACACATGCGACCAGTTCGCGACGCGTTTTTTAAAGGTCCCGTATATTTCAATAACCTCAGAAAACGATCTTGACGCGCAGAGCGTGGCGGCGGACAAGGCCGCATTGACATGGGACGTCATAAAGGGGGCAAACACGGCTCAGACAGCCGTCACCTCCAACCTTATACTGCCGACATCCGGCGCTAACGGCTCCGTCATAACGTGGGCGTCAAGCGATTTGGCTGTTGTTTCCGCAAGCGGCGCGGTCACGCGTCCGGCGGCCGGCACCGGCGATAAGACCGTCACGCTGACGGCGACTATAACCAAGGGCAACGCCAGCGACACCAAAACGTTTGAACTCACAGTGCCCGCGCCCAGCTCCTCTACGGGCTCAACCTCATCCGGCGGCGGAGGCGGCGGAGGCGGAGGCGGCGCGACATATTACGCCGTCAGCTTCGTTACAAACGGCGGCAGTTCGATCACGCCCGTGAGCGCGCTGGCCAACGGCAAGGCCGCAAAGCCCGCGGACCCGGTCAAGAAAGGGTACGTCTTCGCCGGGTGGTACACTGACAGCGCCCTGACTAAGGCGTATGACTTTAACGCGGCGGTCACGGCGAGCTTTACGCTGTACGCCAAATGGACGGAGGCCGTTGAGGCGCCGGAAGTGCCGGTTCCAAAGTCGGATGCCCCGGAAGTGCCGGGCCGGCCGGAAAATCCCTTTAAAGACGTGTTGGATACGGACTGGTTCTACGGCGATGTGACGTATGTCTACGCCAACGCCCTGATGACCGGCACGTCCGCGGACAAATTTGACCCGGATATGCCGCTGACGCGGGGGATGCTGGTGACGGTGCTGTACAGGCTGGCCGGCTCTCCGGACGCGGCGGGGTTGGATAACCCGTTTGGCGATGTGGCGGATAACACTTATTACACGGCCGCGGTCAAATGGGCGGCGGCAAACGCTATCGTGAAGGGTTACGGCGGCGGAATCTTCGGCCCCGGCAACCTGATCACCCGCGAGCAGATGGCCGCGGTGCTCTACCGTTATGAGCAGTTCTTGGGCAAATCTTTGGACCTCGCGCAGACCGGGAGGCAGTTCAAGGATTATGACGCCGTATCCGCCTACGCGAAGGAGGCGGTTGCGGCGCTGACGGCCCAGGGCATTATAAACGGCAGGCCGGGCGACATGTTCGATCCCGCGGGCAAGGCCACAAGGTCCGAAGTCGCGGCAGTGCTGCACAGGTTCGCGGAGGCGATCAAATAACACGGCACGGCTATAGCCGGATCGCTTAGCGCGCCGACGCCCTTAATCAGCCAATGGCGGCGCGCGCCGCGCTTTAGGGAACTGTAAAGAAATGACTTGGACATCCGCGCGGAAGATTATCCGCACGGATGTCCAAGTTTTAAGAGCAGTTCCTAAATGTATGAATCTAACGCCGGTTACTCCCGGAAAACGCGGGCCAGTGACCGTTACAAAAGAGCGGCGTTAAATTGACGGCATAGAATCGGCGGCCCATAGGCCGTGCAGATTGCAATACGCGTAAACGGTCACGGCGCCGTCGCCGACGCAGAACTCCGCCTCAGGGGCGCCGGTTTTCGGCAGCGCTACGCGCGAGGTCCTGTCTTCCTCCGCGACGGCGATCCAATCGATATGATGGGCTTCCGTCATCGGGTGCGGAACAGAACCGACTTTTATTTTCAGCATGCCGCCGTCACGCGACACCGCCGGCACGTGTTTTTCCTGAGCGGCGTCCTCGGTGTTGGGCTTGAGCTCGGTCATGGGCTCGCCGCAGCAGATGATGCTGACCCCGGCGTTCTCCACAAAGCCGACAAGATTTCCGCAGTGTTCGCATCTGTAGAATTTGCGTTCGTTTTTCAAAATGTATCCCTCCAAAATTTTTTTTACTGCCATCTCGCAAGCGTTGGAATGAATTCCTCCATCTGTTTCCTCGCCGCCTCTTCTCCGATCTTGTGCGCCAGATGAGGCACCGCCATGTCGATCATATCCCGGGCGGTCGCGTCGGGATTGGTGAATTCGCCGTCTTTATAGCAGTATGTGCAGTAGCTCGAATAACTGCCGTCCTTTTCCCTCGCGAACAGTTCTTTATGCTCGTCGTCGAGCGGCATTCCGCAGCTCTGGCAAAACTTTAATTCCGGCATTGTTTTCTCCTCTCGGGACGGGCGTCTAGCCCATCAGTTTTTTGTCGGCGGGGAAGGGATTGACATACGTCCGCGCGGCGAGCTCATTGTCAAGGCCCATCAGCATGCCCTTATCGCCGCCGATCATCTTGACTTTGCTCAGGATTTCCGACGCGTTGGCCTCTTCCTCAACCTGTTCGTTGATATACCACATGATAAACTGATAGCATGCGTGGTCATTTTCTTTCATGGCGAGCGTCGCGATGTCGTTGATGCGTTGCGTGATGGTCTGTTCGTGCGCGGCTACCTTTTCAAAAATTTCACCTATGCCGGAAAAGGACGCGTCGGGCGGCTGTATCGCGGCAAAAGTGGGATAAGCGCCGCGATCCAGGATATACTGATACATATGGATGGCATGGGCCGTTTCTTCCCGCGTCTGCACATACAGCCAGTTTGCCGCCCCTTTAAAGGCGGCGCTTTCCGCCGCGGCCGACATAGACAGATACAGATACGCCGAATACAGTTCGGCGTTTACCTGCTCATTAAGGGCTTTAGCTAAATTTTCACTGATCATTTGTTATCATCCCTTTTTAAGATTTATTCTTAAAAACATCTTATACTTTAGAGATTTGCCTGTCAATCATTTTTTAGAACGCGCGGAGCCGCCGGCCGCGCTTTACGGCCATGTGAGGCAGATCTCACACATCACATAAATCACCAGACTGTAATCGACGATCCTGGCGCTCGGGCCGACCAGTTTCTGCACAGCCTCCGGACCCATCCCAGCGATATCCATAATTTTTCCGCATTTGACGCATACCGTATGCTGATGCGGGATTATGTTCGCATCGTAAAACACAGGCTCGCCGGGAATGCGCACGCGCTTTATCGCGTTGTCGTCGGCCATAAGATTCAGGTTACGATAGATCGTCCCCTTGCTGATATTGGGGAATACAAGCCGCGCTTTTTCCAGGATCTGATCGGCCGTCATGTGTGTGCCGCCGTCTGATAAAATCTTTAATATCAAGTGGCGCTGTTTGGTCACGCCCATCTGAGATCACTTCTTTGAAATAAAAATAATAAAAAATATCTTTATAACCATATCAGTATTTATCCTATAACATCTTTCGAAAAACGTCAATTAATTTACGAATTAATTTAATATCAAAAAAGTCATTGACAAATTGACGGCGTGTATATAAAATATTTTCAGGACTCAGTCTTAAATGTAGCATCGGATTGGCGCAGCGCATATCGGACCTGTCCCGGATATTAATATTAAAAACGGAGGCAATGTTATGGAAGAGAACTTCAACAAAATGCCGCTCATAGGGGATCCGGCGCCGGAATTTGAGGCTGTGACGACCCAGGGGCCCATCAAATTCCCGGAGGACTACAAGGGCAAATGGGTCATCCTCTTTTCGCACCCAGCCGATTTCACACCTGTCTGCACAACGGAGTTCATGACGTTCGCGTCCATGATGGACGACTTCAGGGCGCTGAACACCGAGCTTGTCGGTATCTCCGTAGACTCGCTTTACGCTCATATAGCCTGGCTGCGCAGGATTCAGGAGCTGGAATGGAAGGGGATGAAGCATGTAGAGGTGACGTTCCCGCTCATAGAGGACATCCGCATGGACGTCGCGAAAAAGTACGGGATGATCCAGCCGGGGCAGTCGAACACGCAGGCCGTCAGGGCCGTCTTTGTCATAGATCCCGCCGCGAAGATCCGCGCGATCATGTACTATCCGCTCACGACCGGGCGTAACTTCGAGGAAATCAAGCGCCTTGTCATCGCACTGCAAAAATCCGACGCGGACGCGTGCGCGACGCCCGCGAATTGGCGGCCCGGCGACGATGTCATCGTCCCCACCGCAAACTCCTGCGGAGTCGCCAAAGAGCGCGTTGAGAGCAAGGATGGGGATATGTACTGCCTCGATTGGTTCTTGTGTTTCAAAAAGGCTTAAACCGGAGAGACATGATGGCGGATGTGGTCATTATTGGCGGCGGCACGGCGGGCCTGACGGCGGCGATTTATTTGCAGCGCAACGCGGCGCAATGCACCCTGCTCGAGGGGGATGTGTTTGGCGGGCGCATCTTTGCGTCGCTGTCGGTGGAAAACTACCCCGGCATGCCCGGCATTTCCGGCGAAGAATACAGCGAGAAGCTGTGCGCGCAGGCGCGGGCCCTCGGCGCGGAACTTGTGCAAAATCCGGCGGTGGCGCTCGCCCGGGACGGAGCGCTTTGGCGGATAACGACAAGCGACGGGACTCTCGAAGCCCCCGCCGTGATCCTCGCCACGGGGGAGCGCCGCCGCGTGCTGAATATCCCGGGAGAGGTGGAGTTCACCGGGCGTGGCGTTTCCTCGTGCGCGGCATGTGATACCGTTTCTTTTTTATCATTGACATAAATCAGCGTACATCCGGAATGCGCGCAGACACAGCGAAATCCTTTTGTTCGCAGGTCTGCGCGCGCCAATGGAGGATAGCTGATTTATGTCAACCTTCATCAAGAAACAGTATGACGGGAATTTTTTCCGCGGCAAGGATGTGGCGGTAATCGGCGGCGGCGACACCGCGCTTGAGGACGCGCTGCAACTGGCCAGGCTATGCCCCGCGGTGCACTTGGTCCACCGGCGCGGCGAATTCCGCGCGGCGGGCGGCACAGTCGCGCGCGTCCGGGCGACGCCGAATATCGCGCCGCATTTGTTTCAAACGGCCGCGCGCATCAGCGGCGGGCGGCGCGTGGAAAGCGTGACGCTCCGCGACGCGCGTGACGGCAAAGAGCTTGAGCTCGCCGTGTCCGGCGTATTTGTCGCCGTCGGCTCCGTGCCGGAGACGTCGCTGTGCGCGGGGATAATCCCGCTGGACGAAAGCGGTTATGCCGCCGCGGGCGAGGACTGCGTGACGCCGGCGGCGGGCCTGTTCGTCGCGGGAGACGTGAGGCGCAAGGCGTTCAGACAGCTTGTAACGGCGGCGGCGGACGGCGCGTCAGCCGCGAAGGCCGCCGCCGATTATATTCTCAAATATTTTCAGAAAGGAAACGTATGGTCAGAAATTTAGATAAACAGGGTTTTGAAGGGGCGCTGCGGGACAGCGTCAGGCCCGCCGTCGTGGATTTTACGGTCGCGTGGTGCCCGCACTGTAAGCGGCTCCGGCCGGTTATCGAAGAGATCGCCGCCGAACACGCGGGCGTCATCGACGTCTACTATGTGGACACCGACGAACAGCAGGCCCTCGCGGAGCGCTATGATATCATGACGGTGCCGACGGTGCTCGTTTTTCAAAACGGCGGGGTCGTGGGGAGCGCCGTCAATCCCCGGACAAAAGAAGCGCTGCTGGATTTGATCTTTAAAACTTGATATTTTGAGGGGCGTAAGCGTATGGGCAGAAAAACAATAGGCATTGTTGCGGGCAGCCTCCGGCGGGATTCTTACTGCAAAGCAGTCGGGCGCTATCTGGCCGGCTTGCTGGATGGCCAGTTTGACGTCAAATTTGTGGATATCTCCGACCTCGCCGTATACAGCGAGGATTTGGACAACGGCGAAGACGCGCCGCGGGAATGGGAGCGCCTGCGCCGGGAAGTCAAGGCGCTGGACGCCGTGCTGTTCGTCACGCCGGAGTATAACCGCTCCATGCCGGCGGCGCTGAAAAACGCGCTGGACGTCGCTTCCAGGCCTTACGGGGCGAATTGCTGGGGCGGAAAGCCCGGCGCGGTGGTCAGCGTGTCGCCGGGGAGCATAGGGGCCTTCGGCGCGAATCACCACTTGCGCCAGACGGCCGCGTTCCTGAATATTTTTATGATGCAGCAGCCGGAGGCGTATATCGGCGGCATCGACCGCGCGGTGAACGCCGGCGCCGTGGACGATGAGAAATTGCAGGATTTTTTACGGCAATTTGCCGGGGCCTACGCCGTTTGGGTAAAAGAATTTACGGAATATGAGTGACGGGACGGAGCGGGCGGGGGTCCGTCCCGCGGACACCGAAGTGAGCATGACGGAGCTTGTGCTGCCCAACGATACAAATTTATTGGGGAACCTGCTGGGCGGGCGGCTGCTGCACTGGATCGACATCGTGGGGGCCCTCGCCGCGACGCGTCACGCCCGCAAACCGGTCGCCACGGTTTCCATCGAGAACGTGTACTTCCGCCATCCCGTGCACAACGGCGAGATGGTTATGCTGAAAGCGCGCGTGATCTGGGCCGGCAGGACCTCCATCAAGGTGCTCGTGCGGGTCAGGTCAGAAAATATGTACACCGGCGCGGTCATTGCGACAAATGACGCGCTGCTGACATACGTGGCCATGGACGAGAGCCGCAAAACCTGCCCGGTTCCGAGAATCCAGCCGGACACGGAGGAAGACGCCAGATACTACAGCGCCGCCCAGGCTGAGTACGAAAAACTGAAGGCGGCCAGGGAATCGCGGCAATAAAAGCCGTTTATTTTCATACCGCTTCTTTTTTATCATATCAGTCCATCCGACGGAGGCCGATCCGTGTCCGCGCCCGTCTTATTTAGTTTCACTAATCTTGTGATAAATCTTATAATAAACAGCATCACAAATGGGGATCGCCCCCGCAAAGCCCGCCGAGCTTGTTTTTTTTGTACTCCGCGAACCGCCCCTGGTCCAGCGCGTCCCGTATCTCGGACATCAGCGTATTATAAAAATACAGGTTGTGCAGGACGCACAGGCGCATGGCCAGCATCTCCCCGGCTTTGAATAGGTGACGTATGTACGCCCGGGTATAACGCGCGCACGCAGGGCAGCCGCAGCCTTGCTCGATCGGGGCGTCGTCCGAAATGTACCTGGCGTTGTTTAGGTTCAGCTTGCCGGAATTGGTATAGACGTGGGCGTGCCGCCCGTTTCTGGCCGGCAGCACGCAGTCGAAGAAATCGACGCCGCGTTCGACGCTCTCCAGTATGTTTGCCGGCGTGCCCACGCCCATGAGGTATGTGGGCTTGTCCTTCGGCAGCTCCGGCACCGTCTCTTCCAATATATGATACATCTGCGCGTGGGTCTCGCCCACCGCGAGGCCGCCTATGGCGTAGCCGTCGAGCCCGAGGCCCGAGATCTCCCGGGCGTGGCTCCTGCGGATATCCTCATACGTGCCGCCCTGGTTGATGCCGAAAAGCAGTTGTTCCTTATTCAGCGTATCGCCGCGGGCGTTTAGCTCCCGCATGCGTGTGGCGCAGCGCGCGAGCCAGCGCGTCGTGCGGTCGACGGAGGCCCGCATGTACTCGCGGGTGGAGGGGAACGGGGCGCACTCGTCAAAGGCCATGGCGATCGTGGAGCCGATGTTGCTCTGTATCTCCACGCTCTCCTCCGGGCCCATGAATATCCCGCGCCCGTCGACATGGCTCCGGAAATAGACGCCCTCCTCCTTAATCCTGCGCAGGGAGGCGAGCGAAAAGACCTGGTACCCTCCGGAATCGGTCAGTATGGGCCTGTTCCAGGACATGAACCTGAGCAGGCCGCCCATCTGCCTGATGAGCTTGTCGCCCGGGCGCACGTGCAGATGGTACGTGTTGGACAGCTCCACCTGGCACCCGACCCGCTCCAGATCCGCCGAATCCACCGCGCCCTTTATAGCCCCGCATGTGCCGACATTCATAAAAACCGGCGTCTCAATGACGCCGTGCACGGTGTGGAGGCGCGCGCGTTTCGCGGCTCCGTCTGTTTTTAGCAATTCGTATCGCGCCATATGACCCCTTCAGTGCAATTTTAAGTATTATAAGCCCCGCCTGGGAATATATTAATATAAAAGTCCGGATTTTACAAGCATAAAAGGATATCTGGGGAGGTCAATCATGGCTAATAAATACGACAGGGCGTTCTTTGCCCTGACGCAGGAAAGATCGGGTTACGGGCTGAACAATCGCGCGCCCAGCGGCAAATGCATCCTCGAGCGGCGGGGCGGGTCCTGCAGGATACACCTCACCGTTCAGGATTTAAAGACGGATACGGGCTATAGGGCGGTATTGATCAGCCCCGGCGGCGGAAGGGCCGCGGGCGTGGTGTTCGGAAAATTCATTCCCGGGGACAAGGGCAGATATGAGCTGCGCGCGGAGACGGACCCGGACAGCGTGATGGGAAGCGGCATCCCCTTGGAGCGGTTCGCCGCGGTGGCGCTGCTGGCGGATAGGACCGGCGAGGTGATACCCGTACTGGCCGGCTACAGGGAAGAGAAATTTTCATGGGTATACAGCTACGCCGAGTTTTCAAGGCGCAGGGCCGATGAGGCTGAGAGCGTGGAAGCTTCCGGGCGCGGGCCGCAGGGCGCGCGTGAAACGCCGGAAAAGACGGCGGAGCCTGAAATATCGCCTGAAGCGTCACAACAATACATATCTGAGCCGTCATCCGGATATACATGTGAAAATCTGTCGGAAACCTCAACCGCATCGCCGCATATAATTGAATTATGCGCCGATACAGCGGAAGCGGTTGAGCCTGCGGCTGTTCATCCGGAGGCGGAAGCGGTTGAGCCTGCGGCTGGTTATCCGGACGGGACCGCAGCAAAGGCGGCTTGCCCGGACATGCGGGAGGCCGAACCCATTGACGGCTCCTCGGGCGTGTGGCTGGATGAAATTGAAGACAATTATGCGGGGGCACGGAAAACCGTATCGGGGACCGGCTTTATGGATGACGAGGCGGCCGGGGGTTCGGATTCGCAGCAGCCGGAATCCGCGGCGGTCAACGCCGAAGCAGCGCCCGAACCGGCGATAGATTATTCGGAAGCGCGGGAAATCGTGCCTGAAGCGGGCCCCGCTGGTGCGTATGAATTTGCGTATGACGCACCGGGCGGGCGGGCTGCCGATGCCGCGCCCGGCCTCAATTATACATGGGAGCGCGCCGTCGTGAGTGAAGACCTTCAGGACGTGCGCGCCGGCGAGTATATTGATTTAGAATCGCCGTTTATTGACACAGACGAATTTTCGTATGACGCGGCTGGCGAGACGACTGCCGATGACGCGCCTGACCTCACTTATGCATGGAAAAGCAATGTAGGGAGTGAAGGTTTTCAAAGCGAGCGCACCGATGAGCATATTGATTTAGAATCGCCGTTTATTGACGCGGATGAATTTTCGTATGAAGCGACTGGCGGGACGGCTGCCGATGACGCGCCCGACCTCACTTATACAAGGGAACGCACCGACAATAGGGAGGGCGCTCAAAGCGAGCGCGCCGGCGAGCATATTGATTTAGAGTCGCCGTTTATTGACGCGGATGAATTTTCGTATGACGCGGCTGGCGGGACGGCAGGCGTTGACGCGCCCGACCTCACTTATGCGTGGGAACACACTGACGGGAGTGAGGACGCTCAGAGCGAGCGCGCCGGCGAGCATATTGACGTGGAATCGCCGTTTATTGACGCGGATGAATTTTCGTATGAAGCGACTGGCGGGACGGCTGCCGACGCCGCGCCCGACCCCACTTACACATGGGAAAGCGCCGACGATAGGGAGGGCGCTCAGGACGAGCGCGCAGACGGGCATATTGACGCGGAATCACTGCATATTGACGCGGAATCACTGCATATTGACGCGGAATCACTGCATATTGACGAGGAATCACTGCATATTGACGCGGAATCGCCGTTTCAGCCGTTTGATTCCAGATACGCCGCCGGTCCGGATACTGAACCGAATGTGTATCGCTGGCCCGAGTACGATGATATCAACGCGCGGTGGGTGGGGGACGCCCCCGGCGAATCCGCCGCGCCGCCAAAGAGCGAAACCCCAAATGATAACAGCCGCGGAAATAATAGTCAGGAGATACACAATACGATGAAGGCGATGGCCCAGACCCTCCGCGAGGGACTGGATGATCTTGAACAGTTGCTGTCCTATCGTGAAAAGGAGCCGGGGAATATGCCGGGGAACGGGCCGGGCGGCCGCGAGTACGCGGGGCCGCACGATATGAATGTCGGCGGGCGGAGCGGCCAGGCGCGCGCCGGCGAAAGGGATATTGAAAAAGATATTATTGAAAAAAATATCTATAAGGCGCCGGGAGCGAGACCGGCGGCTGAGCATTATTGGGGCCTGCGCGCGGAGCTGTTTGCCGGCAAGAAGCGGGAGCATCCCTTTGACAGCGCTTACAAAGAAGTCGAGTGGGTCCGCGTCGAACAGCCGGAACTGGCGCTTTTGCCGCTGGATTTCTGGAAGTTTACAAATAATTCGTTTGTCGCCCTGGCGATAAAGCGCTACAGGCATTTGCTGCTGGGCATCGGCGGGGAACACTGTATCCTGGCCGTGCCGGATTCCTTTGGGCGCTTGAACATGAGGATCGCGCACAGGCTGGGCTTTGACGAGTTCCGGCTGTGCCGCAAAGGCGAACTGGTGGACGGCAAGCCGGGGTATTGGCTGATGAAGCTGGAATTTCCTGACAAACAGTTTATATGACCAATAAAGTACTTGAAAAAAAATCCATTTTGCGGTATCATAGTCTTACTTTTTATTAGAGCAGGTTGGAGCAGACTGAAATGTCTGCGGGAGGCCCCCAGGGGCTTCCTTGAGGCTACGGTTCTAAGGGGGTGAACTATGGTATATTCTGTATCGCTGACGGAGATGATAGAGGAATTCCATCTGGAGACATGCGCCGGGATGGACGAAGTCGGCAGCAAAGAGATCACGATCTCGCAAATCAACCGGCCCGCGCTGCAGCTCGCGGGCTTTTACGATTATTTTGATCCGAAACGCACGCAGATCATCGGTATGGTGGAGCACTCGTACCTGCTGAAAATGGACGAGGCCGCCCGCAGGGAGACGATCCGGGGCCTGTTTGCCACCAGGGTGCCCTGCGTCATCCTCTCCCGCGATCTGGAAGTTTTCCCGGAGATGATGGAATACTCCGAGGAATACGGCGTGCCTGTCCTGCGCACCGGCCTGCCGACCACGGAACTGGTTGGGGAGCTGATCCGCTGGCTCCGGGTGAAACTGGCGCCGCGCCTGACCATGCACGGCGTCCTCGTCGATATTTACGGCGAGGGTATCCTGATTACCGGCGAGAGCGGGATAGGCAAGAGCGAGACGGCGCTGGAGCTGATCAAACGCGGCCACAGGCTTGTGGCGGACGACGCCGTCGAGGTCAAGCGCGTCTCCCAGGAGACGCTTATCGGGAGCTGCCCCGCCAGCATACGCCATTTTATTGAGTTGCGCGGCGTCGGCATCATCAACGTCAGGCAGATGTTCGGCGTGCAGAGCGTCAAACAGACCATGTCCATTGACCTGGCCATCAGGCTTGAGATATGGGACCAAAACAAGATCTATGACAGGCTGGGGCTGACCGACGAGTATGTTGAGATCCTTGGCAACAACATCACCTGCCACACGATCCCCGTGCGCCCGGGCAGGAACATCGCCGTCATCTGCGAGTCCGCGGCCATAAACAACCGGCAGAAAAAAATGGGCTATAACGCCGCTATGGCTCTGAACGAGAGCATATCCAAACGGGAGTATCTTTGACAGCGGTTATCAAAAACCGCGGCGTATTCGGTGGAATGCATAGAATGACCGATAATTTAAAAAACGAGCTTCAAGCCATGTTTCCCGGGCGATGCCTGTTCGACGAGCCCATGAGCCGCCACACGTCGTTTAAGATCGGCGGCCCGGCGGAGGCCCTGATCCTGCCGGATAACGCCGCGGATGTCGCGGAGGCCGTCAGGTTTTGCCATGAGAACGGCTTTCCGCGCGTTTTTCTCGGCAACGGCACAAACGTCCTGGTCGGCGACAGGGGCCTTAAAGGCGTCGTCATAAAGCTGACGCGGCTCAACGCCGTCGCGCTCGCCGGGCCGGAGGAGGTATACGCCCAGGCGGGGGCCAGCCTCAAAGATACCGCGCGCTTTGCCGCGGAAAACGCCCTCGCGGGGCTTGAATTCGCCTCCGGCATCCCCGGCAGCGTGGGCGGGGCCGTCTATATGAACGCCGGCGCTTACGGCGAGGATATCGGCGGCGTCGTAAAGTCCGTGGATGTCATTGCGCTGGACCCGGACCGGGGCGTGTGCGAGCGGGCGAGCCTCAGCGCCGCTCAGATGGACTTCGGTTACAGGAGCAGCAGGGCCCAGGCCGGCGATATGGTCATACTCGGCGCGCGCTTCGCGCTGAAAACCGGCCTCGCCAGGGATATTCTGGATAAAATACGCGAACTCGACGAGAGACGCGCCCGCAAGCAGCCGCTGGATTTGCCCAGCGCCGGCAGCGTCTTCAAGCGCCCCAAGGGCGATTACGCGGGGCGGCTAATCATGGACAGCGACCTGCGGGGTTATTCCGTCGGCGGGGCCCAGATCTCGGAGCTGCACTGCGGGTTCATAGTGAACAAGGGCGGCGCCTCCGCGAGGGATGTGCTGGGCCTTATCGCGCACGTGAGGGACACCGTGTTTGAAAAATCCGGCGTGAGGCTGGAGCCGGAGGTGCGGCTCATAGGCGATTTTGATTCGGAGGCAAACGTGTGAATATACAGGGCGCCGGAGCGTTTGATTCGGAGACAAACCGCAATGTATGCGTTGTCTATGTTTTAAAATTTAAGCGGCGTGAGATTGATTATTATACACAAGGTATAAATTTACATGTATCCATAATCGCCATAAATTTTCAGGATTAACGCATTACAAGTGGACAAGCCCGCCAAATCGCGATTTTGAGCGCTGTTTTTTTGCTTTTACCCTTAAATAGAGGCGCGGTTTTCGAATAATAAACTTATGAAACGGCGTTGAGGCACGTATGAAATTTATAATCGTCACAGGCATGTCCGGAGCCGGAAAGAGCTCGGCGCTGAAGTTCCTGGAGGATTTGGGCTATTTTTGCGCGGACAATCTGCCGCCGGAACTCATACCCAAGTTTGCCGAGGTGTGTTTCAGGCAGGGGACGGGGATCGATAAAGTCGCGCTGGGCATAGATATCCGCGGCGGCAGGCTTTTTAACGAACTGTTCGCGGTGCTTTCCTCCGGCGATATCAACGATTATAACTATCAGATACTGTTTCTGGACGCCTCCGACGAGGTGCTGTTAAAGCGCTTCAAAGAGACGCGCCGTTCACATCCTTTGGCGAAGAACGACCTCGTGTCCGTCGGCATTGAAAAGGAACGGGCGCTGCTCAATGAGCTCAAGAGCAGGGCCACTTATATTATCGACACCTCTTACGCTCTTACGAGACAGCTCCGGGAAAGGATAGTGGAATTGTTCGTGATGGACAAACGCTATCAGGGCCTGATGATAACCATCATTTCTTTTGGTTATAAATTCGGCGTCCCGCTTGACTGTGACATCGTCTTTGACGTCCGCTTCCTGCCGAACCCGTATTATATAACGGGCCTGCGGGATCACACGGGCAACGACGAGGATGTAAAAAGCTATGTTTTAAGTTACGATGAAAGCCATATCTTCCTCAATAAACTCAAGGATATGCTGGAATTTCTGATACCGCGCTACGCCAGAGAAGGCAAAAATCAGTTGGTCATAGGCATCGGCTGCACCGGCGGGCGGCACCGTTCCGTGACGCTGGCCAATGAGCTGGCCGCCATATTGCAGGAGCAGGAGTACTGCGTTATCATCAGCCACAGGGATATCAAGGGCTGATAAGCGGTGCCCCGCAGCGTTATTTTGTTCGCGAGAAATCTTATCGCCGCGCGAATGCGCGGCGCGCGGGCGCAGCCCGCGCAGCGGAGGCGGGATCCATTCCCGCCGCAGCGTTGGGGTTTGGGGCGCAGCCCCATTTAGAGGTTAAGCGATGTCTTTTACTGCGGATGTAAAGCTTGAGCTGTGCTCAAAACGCGGGAAAGGCCGCCATTGCGAGATCGCGGAGCTTGCCGCGATAATAAACGGCTGCTGCAAGCTCTTTTACCAGAACCCGGAGGACGTGGGCGCCCCGGTTCCAGGCGCCACGGTTTCAATCGAGGCGCAGACCGAAAGCCCTATCGTCGCGCGCCGCTTTATGGAGATAGCCCGCCGGGCGTTCTCCGCCGCGGCCGGGCCGCGGGCGGACGATGACGGCAAAAACCCGAGAAAGCGCCGCCGGGCCGTAATTGGCGCGGCTTATTGCGAAAAGATACTGTCGGCCACGGGGCTGTTGTATACCGAGGATGGCGTGACCAGGATAGAAAAACGCGTGAGCGAAATGGTCACCAAGGCGCCGTGCTGCAAGCGCGCGTATATCCGCGGGGCGTTTATCGCGTGCGGTTCCGTCGCGGAACCCGAGAAACCTTATCACCTGGAATTTATATGTGAAAACCCGCACCTTGCCAAAAGGCTTTGCGATCTCATATCGTTCTTTGAGATCAGCCCGAAGACTATCGTCAGGGGCGGCCGTTATGTAATCTATATCAAAGAAGGGGAGCAGATCGCCGATCTGATGAACATCATGGAGGCGCACGCCTCACTGCTGGAATTTGAGAACAAAAGGGTGTTCAAATCAGTACGCAACAAGGTAAACCGCGAGTTTAACTGCGAGATCGCCAATATGGGCAAGACCGCCTGCGCGGCCGTCAGACAGATCAAAGACATTGAGTTCATTATCGGCGCGAAGGGGTTCAATTATCTGCCGGATCAACTGGCTGAAGTCGCCGAGGCCAGGCTCGATAACCCCGAGGCCAGCTTAAAGGAAATCAGCGCCATGCTTAAAAATCCCGTCGGAAAATCCGGCGTAAATCATAGATTCAGGAAGATCAGCCAAATAGCTGAAAACCTGATGATTGACGCCGATTGAGCATAATTAGGAGGGTTTAGGAATGTTAGAACAAGTGGTAAAATCGTCAGCGTCCCTGGAATCCCGCAACGCGGCCATGTTTGTACAGACCGCCGGGAAATTCAAGAGCAATGTAAGGGTCAATATGGAAAATAAAACCGTAAACGCCAAGAGCATAATGGGCGTTATGGCGTTGAGCGTCAACGCCGATAACACCGTAAACATCGTCGCGGACGGGGAAGATGAGCAGCAGGCCGTCAAGGAGTTATCGGAGTTTATCGTAGCCATGGGGCCGGCGTAAACTTACATATTTTAATATACCCATGGGGCCGGATAAGCTTACATATAATGTGAGTTCGATTGCTCGCTTACACTACAACCGGCTAAAGCCGGAAGACTTGGCGCCGCCTGAAAGGCGGACGGAATGGCTGACCGCGCGTCCGCAAAGCTGTAATTACAGGACGTTTTTAATTCAGCGGGCGGACAGCTCGTCTGCCCATACGGAATACGAAGGCTCGGCTTTGCTGGATTTCGCTAAGGAAAATCTGCCGAACTCACGTTACATATACTCATTTGTGATAACTCCCGCCGGATATTATCTTGAAGGCCCTGTAGAGCTGTTCCAGCAGGATGACGCGCATCATCTGATGCGGAAACGTCATTTTTGAAAAGCTGACGCGCCAGTTCGCGCGCTTTATCACTTCATCGGAGAGCCCCACGCTGCCGCCGATGACGAATACGATACGCCCAAAACCGCCCGCCGCGGCCGTTTGCAGCAAAGACGCAAACCCCTCGGAGGGCATTTCTTTGCCGTCGACACAGAGCGCGATGACGCAATCCCTTTCCGATATCGCCGACGCTATCCTCGCGCCTTCCCTGCGCCGTATAATGGCGATATCGGACGCGGAGAGCGGATCCGAGCCTTTTTCGCTCGCGATCTCCGTCACGGTAAGCTCCGCAAAGCCCGAAAGCCGCTTTAAATACTCGTCCGCAGCCTCCCGCCAATAGCGTTCTTTGAGCCGCCCGACGCAGAGTATATTTATCTTCATTATGACGATCACCGGACATATTTTAAACCATATTCCGCCTTCTTTCAATCATTTTAGCCGCGATTTTGGCCGTCAGACTATTCAGCTCTCCGCCGATGAGCAGCGAGAGGGATACCATGTGCAGCCAGCCGATAAGCAGGATCACGCCCGCGAGGCTGCCGTAGATCTCGGGGTCTTTTGAGAAATGCTTATAATAGATGTTGAAGCCGAATGTCAGCGCGGCCCAGAACAGCACGACCGCCGCGGAGCCGGGTATGGCGCTGCGCAGGCGGATTTTGCGCTGGCTGGCCAGCATGTACATGAACGAGAGTGTGAGGACCAGCAGGAAAAAGCTTGTGATATCCGTGAGGGTCCGTATGGCCGCCGATGGCAGCCGGTCAAAGATCAACTTGAAGATACTGTCGATAAACACCACCGATGAAAACATAATGGCGATGGACAGCGTGAAGATCAGCAGCAAAAGCAGGCTAAGCAGCAGCGTTTTTATGAAACCTCTCTGCTGTGATTCGCCGTAGATCCTGTTGACGCCCTGAATAAACGCGTTAAATCCCGACGAGGCCGCGAACGCCGCGAACGCCAGGCCGATTGTCAGCGCCCCGACGTTTCGCTTGTTGGCGATCTCTTCCACAAATACTCTCAAAAAGCCGTAAAGCTGTTCCGGCAGATTGCGCGCCATGCTGGTGATGAGCGTGTCCTTGTCCACCTCAAGAAAGCTCAGCGCCGCGACAAGAAATAGCATAAAAGGAAAGAACGACGCCAGGAGCCTGTATGTGAGCTGTTCCGAAAAGGAAAATACCCCGTCTTTGTCCAGCCTCGCGTAGATGTTCCCGCCTGTTTTGACCGCTTTTTTTATCATAATATTTTGCTCCGGGCGTTGACGCTGATTAAGATACCGACGTAAATTGCAAGTTTAATTGTCCTATTCCCATTGCCAATATCTGCAAGCTAAGATCTAGCGGGGTCAAGGGAAGGAGGAAGATTTTTTCAGGACGGGTCTCCCTGAAAAAATACGCTCCGACCTTG
>Ga0209629_10000195_pt1 | contig 30314 bp, 25 predicted proteins | sample TergutCu122P5_FD_187286 | JGI IMG/M metagenome (GOLD analysis project Ga0209629, IMG submission 187286) | Cubitermes ugandensis P5 segment gut microbial communities from Kakamega Forest, Kenya - Cu122 P5 (SPAdes) (version 2) | ecosystem: Host-associated > Arthropoda: Insects > Digestive system...
ATGGTGTTCTCCGACGCTCCGATTATACCCGCTATATGTGTGCCGTGACCGTCATAATCTCTTACATCACTGTTGCCGCCGTAAAAATTCCACCCGTTTATGTCGTCTATATACCCGTTGCCGTCGTCGTCTATACCGTTCATGACTTCGCGCGGGTTTGTATATATCTTATTCCACAAATCTTCATGTGTTATCTCTATGCCGGAATCTATCACCGCTACGATGACTTCATTTTCAGCGGGAACATCAAGCATCGGTATCAGATTTATGTCCGTTGCCGTCGCTACATTAGCGTTATTTGCATTTTGCCCGTCTTTCTGTATGCCCCATTGCAGCCCTATGTATGCGTCGTCCATTGATAGCATACTGACTTCATAGTTCGGCTGCGCATATTCAACATTCGGGTCCTGCTGCAGCGTAGTTATGACGTCGTTTATATTGTCGGTGCTGTCTATCTCAAGCAAATCAGTTTTTTTGTTGAGTTTCTTTTTCACTTTTAGATTTTTTGTTTTCGGCTCTTTGTTTTTTTCTTTTATGTCTATTCGCTTGTTTCCATCTTTATATTTTACTATCAATTCCTGTTTTGCTCTGTCCGTAAGCGATGAATATTCGATGTCTGCAGGGTTCTTTTCCTTAGCTAATTGAGATTTTTCTGTTTTTGTATTATTATTTGATGACGAATCTGAACTAAGCACAGTTTGCGGAAATGTGCCTATGAGCATGCATATGAACAGTATTGTAGCTATTATTCTATTAGATAGATTTTTTCTGGCGCGCATTTTTGTTCCTCCTGCATTTTTAAACTTTTGTTTATGTTGTTTAATAACTTTATTTTCTTAAATTTTATATTTGCTTTAACATGAAACATAATCAACTGTAAAACAATTTTTATTCTTTCGTTTTTAAAAAAATGCCCTCCCATAGAATTTAATTTTTTTATTTAAATTAAATTCCTCTTATCCTTTGCGTAAACATTTTTGTAAACTTCAAAAACTCAGAAATTTTCTTACTGTATGATTAAAATAAACGTTGTTTAACTTTTTCATATGCAAGGTTTATACTTTTAGTTCGCTTCGGATTTTTTGGAAGAGCTCATTATTCAATTGTGTTTTTTGCATTAACTTACAATTAATGCAAAATTTATGATTTTAGTATAATATATTTTGTGATACTTGTCAATGGGTTTGGAAAAATTTTATTTATAAAATATATTTGCATAATTTTTCTCGTATTTTTGTGCCATTTTATAAATCCTCTTTTTCTCTTCTTATGATTTTAACTAATCTCTCACTTATCAATGCCGATTTTCAAATAATCATTTTGAATATTTTTTTAATCCTGCTCGTAAATATTTCTTGTCTCGTTGGCTCGCTTATCTAATTGATTTATATTTCTTCCGATTACGCCTAATTCTCTTACAAGCAATTTCATTTCTGAAAAATCACGCTTTATTATAATCCGTCAATTAACATTTTCCTTGCGTACGCAGAGAAATTATTTGTGCCTATCTGTGACATTTTTTCATTTATTAAATTTACTTTTTCTTCTGAAACAAATAATTTTAACTGTATTTTTCTTTGACGATTTGGCATAATACATTTCCTGTCCTTTATGTTTGATGTTGAATTTAAAGATAAGGGATTTGGGGCTTTGCACCTAAAAGCATTAATAAAAACCGATATGGTTTTTTGTTAATGTCAGAAGTGTGTACACACTTCCAATGCTTGCTATCCCCCGTAACGTTATCTTTTTCCCTATCTTATCTTTATTATTTTTTACTTCTGCCAAATATAAAAACCCTTTGTTGAATACTTGCTTTAGTTCAGTTTGCCTCTGAAACAAAAGAGTAACAAAATCGGAGTAATTCTTAAAGATTGAAAAGTTTTTCATGTTCGCAGACAAAAAGTTTTACAACGTTCAGGAATTGCCAGACTGCAATGTTATAAATACGGGGCAGAACGATATAGGAATTATAGTTAGCAAGCATAGGGTTAATATTGCCACTTCGTGAAATATAAACCCGCTCGTTAGACACAAAAATAAAAAATTAGCGGCGGTACTTTTTTATTTTTTTTGGGACAATCCCATACACACCCGTTTTGATTTTTCGGCGGCGCGAAAATTTTAAATTTGAAATATGGCGGCATTTTCAATTCTTTTGTTAGTACAAAAAATATATAAGGTATTAGAACTTGCAAGCAAAATATAATGCGGAAGCTATTATTTTTGCGTCTAACAAGCGGGAAAATACCCCATGTGGTGGGGTCATATTTCCCTATGCTTGCTATCCTCCGTAACGTTTACTTTCAAATCTAAAAATTAATTTTTCAAACTTTCAATTTCTGACTTTGTTAATCCTGTTGCCTCTGATACTTGATTATCGGGAAATCCCATTTTAATAAGATTTAAAGCTACTTCAATTTTGCCTTCTTCTTTACCCTGACGCATAGCTTGATTCATTCTGCCGCGTTGGTCGAGTTCAAATATGAGCTCGCTTTCGTAATATGCTCTTGCTTCCTCGTCTTTGCTCACTGCATTTAATATATTCTTTGCCATTTTAATTCCTGCCTCCCTCTCCAATATCTTATTTAGTATTTCCTTCTTACTGTTATCAGTCACATACTTAAAGAAAATAACCCACATTTCAACGCTCGTCATTTCATCGACATTTTTTGTTAATACCGACGCTATATTTGACAAGTCTAAAAATATTATTGTTTGAGCGTCTGAAAGGTCTTTGCCTTGTCTGTCACGGTAACGGTAGTCGTCAATGTATTTTACTGTATCAGTTATAATATTGAAATCTGTTATACATATCAGATAACATTTTTCAAGTACGCTGTAATCCATGCCGGATATTTCCTGACTTGCATATGCTTTTGAAATTATATGCTGTGAGCGTTTCCTGAAATCCGGCGTTAATTCTTTCTGCATTTCTATTACGGCTTGCCTGCCATTGTTATATTTAGCTCTTATGTCAAATATAGATTTCTTTTGCGTTCCCTTATCTACCGGTATTTGCGGATTTACTATCGTTAAATCGACTATTTTATCGTCATTCTGATACTCTAATAAGCTGTTTATAAAATCTATTAGAGCCGCCTTTGAATATTTTTCGTCGGCTGTAAATATTCTTTTAAAAACATAATCAACCGTCGGACTTAATAATTCGCTGTCAGCGTCTATATTCAATTTTTCTTTTATATCTTGTTTGGTTGTTTCGTTTAACCTTGATTTGCGAGTACTTTTATTTTCTTTTTCCATTTCAAACCTCTTTCAATAATTTAATTATTTTTCCGTAAATATTGTATTTCTGATTTATTGTTAATCCGAATTCTTATTTTCTTTCATATATCCAATTTTAATAAAATAATCTTTTAATGCTTCGTTTATAATTTCTGTTTGATTTTTATTTTTTTCATAAGCAGCTTTGCGCAATAATTCACAATACGTTTCAATTAAGTAAAATATCTTTTGTTTTGATTTTTCCTTTTGGATTATAACATTTTTATTGACGATTTCAATTTCATTATCGTCTGATTTATTTATTTCTTCTCGGTTATTTTCGTTACCGTTAAATCTGGCTTTTACCTGTTCTGCAAGGTCTGATGATAAACCAGAAAAATTTTTTTTATTTGACATTATATTTTAACTCCTTTCAAAAATTCATCAATAAATAAATTGTAATCATCTGTAATATTATTATTTGAATATGTAAATATATCAATTTTTTGTGCCTGTGCTTCTTCTATTGAAACAGAAAATCTTATATAAGTATCATAAACTTTTGTGTTAATTAATGAAGCTAAATTATGCGTAAAATCATTTAATTCTTTACTTATAAGAGTTCGGGGATTATATTTTGTAATTAAAATGCCGTTTATATTTAAAGCTGATATTCGTTTACGGTATGGCGTTATACTATCCACATATAATTTAAGTTGTTCTATTCCGGCTGCTGAAAATATTCCGGCTGTTGTCGGGATTATTAATTCGTCAGCTGACATAATAGCGTTTGTTGTTAATATTCCCAATGACGGCGGAGTATCAATTATAATATAATCATAATCATTAATAACAGGATTCAATGTTTCTTCAAGTCTGTATTCTTTACCCGTCTGTATTAATTCATGCTCAATCCCCGAAAGGAGAATATTAGCCGGAATAATATCGCATGCTTTAATTTTTTGTATTACATCTTGAACCTTTTCCTTTTTTTTTAGCATTTCATATACAGTCATATAATTTTCTGCGTTCGCTCCGATACTGCTTGATAAATTGCCTTGCGGGTCAAGGTCAACTGCGAGAACATTATATTTCCTTGCTTTTAACCCGGCTGCCAAAGCTCCAGCGGTTGTGGTTTTTGCAACTCCGCCCTTTTGATTTGTTATTGTTATTATTTTTGCCATTACTATAAACTCCTTTTTCTTTTTTATTCAAAACAATATTAATATCATAATAGCAAGCTATAAATATATTATAATATTATTATATAAAAATAGCAATATATAAAGATATAATAATATAAATATATATTATTATCATAATAGCAAGCTATAAATATATCAATATATAAGACTATAATGATATTAATATATAATGTAAAACATAAAACTATATAATCGGGCAATTCCCGAATATCTTGAAAACTTTTTCTTCTGTCTGCGGACACGAAAAACTTTTCAATCTTTTCAGGAGTTGCTCCGACTTTTTTTGCTCTTTTGGTTTCAGCGACGAGCGGAACGAAAACAAAATTTACAGTTTTATTGCTCGCCGCCTTTTTTATTTTAGCAAAAAAAGCTGTGCCTTGTTCTTCATCAGCGACGAGCGGAACGAAAACAAAATTATAAAAATAGAAAAAACTCAAGCGTTGTTGAATAAAAATTTTTTTTGATAAATAGAATTACCGCCAAAAGCAACGCGAGAAGCGTCATTAAGCATAACGCTGTGTTTAAATTTAAATTCTGTGAAAAATGAAAATAAACAGGTTTTCATATGCTGGATAGGAAATTTAATTTCATGGTATCCAGCAATGCGTTTATAATCATCTAAAAAGGAGTTCAGAAATGTGCTTAAAGAAATGTCAGCAGAAAAATCATCATCAATGATTTCAATAATTTCGTTAATTCTTTCACGAATATAATTATTACTAACCTGTGAACCTTTGTATGTACCGTTTTTACATGAGAGCATATCGATAAGACACTTATTAGCAAGAGAAAATAATTCTTTATCTAAATCTAAATTATCAAAATTTTTATTATTATTTTGGTTATATTCGTTCCAGTTTGTCAGAGTATGTACAGTATTTTCAAGCAAACTTTTATCGGATAAGAAAGCGTAAGGAATTCCGTCGTTGTCTTTTATTATTTGCCGTATCTCTTTCTCGTCTTTAAAGTTTTCTTTTTCGTTTTGTATTTCAATCATTCTTTCGTTTTTGATTGATTGATTGATATTACTGTTAATAGAAGATTTGTTATTAGATACATTGGTACGATAGATTGTGTCCCTTTTTTTGATGTTCCCTTTTTTGATGTCCCCTTTTGTGGTGTCCCCTTTTTTAATGTTCGGTGTGCGTATATTAGCGGTATTGATTTCTTTTTTATCTTTTATTAAAATCTCTGAATTTATGCGGGGTTTTACGATGTCCTCATTTTTAATGTTCGGTGCTTTTTTCATGTGTCGTTCTTCTTGCATTATTGCGCCGATTTGCTCGTCTGGTTTTTGATTTAATATATAGTCGCATATTGAATATTGTCCTTTTACTCTCCTTTGTAAAGGGGTTATGTAATTATACATTATTAATTCATTGTAATATTTGTAGTATATGGTTTCTGATATTTGTAAATGGTATAATATGTTTTTTTTCTCTGGAAATACCGATTTACCTGCTCCTGCATAGCTTGCAAGATAACAATATAATCCTTTTGCTTTTATATCTAATCGTTCATCAATCATTACGGCTTTAGGTAATATACCATATCCGTATGAGTCTATGCCTTCCGTAATTAATTTTGATTTTATATCTTCGTTTTCTTTTTCGCATAGTTTTTTTGGATTTGATATTATCGTATAAATATTACCGCTTTTGATGTCCGCCGGGTTAGCTTTGGATACAGATATATACCCTTGCTCTATTAATGCTTTGTAATGTCCGTAATACCCGTTTTTAGAGAGTTTTAGAGTAGATAATATTGTACTCCTCAACGGGAATGTTTCCGTTCCGCTTCCGCATAGTGAACAGAAATAACCGTATATTGCCTTGCTCTCAATCGTTAAGTCTCTGTCGTGCATTATGAATTTTGGTATTGTTCCGAAGCCTTTGCTTTTTATTCCGTCATACTTTATTATGTCCGCTATATCCCTATTTTCTTTTTTCATATTTACTCCGTTCCTTATCTTTATTTTTTGTTTTTAGATATATAAAGCTATAAGTATATCATAATATTAATATATAAAGCTATAAGTATATAAATATATCATAATATTATAATATCATAATATCATTTAATTACAAAGCAATCAAAAAACGCCCTTAAGATTTTTTTAATCTTAAAGACGTAATAAATGCTTGACTTTTATAATTTTTTATGCTATAATAATTCTGTCGATTTATTTTATCGATATAGCATTATAATTTTCATTGATATTTTAAATATCTGTGTAAACTATAAAAATTACAAAGGTTCTCATTCACAACATATTTGAGATTGTACCTAATCTTAAATATCTGAATTACAGTAAGTCTTGGTAGGACGAGCTGTAATTGTGATATATACGAGGACTTTTTAATTTTGCGTTGTTTTACTATATTATACCACAGGTAAAAGTAAAATGCAATACTTTTATTATTTATTTTTTTACAAGTTTTAATTCGTATCCTATAGCAGTTACATATTTCATTAAAATTCTCAAACTCGGACTTATCTCTGAATTGGTTTCAATCCGGCTGATAGTCTGCTGCGTTAATCCCGTGAGCTTTGTGAGCTGTGATTGGCTTATATTAATATCCCTGCGAGCCTCAGCCAGTTCTTTTCTCAATTTACATTCAGCTTCAAACTGGTCTATTGCCAATTTTACTTTTGGATTATTTTTATATGCTTCCTCAAGCTCTTTTGCCTCTTCGTTTAAAATAATATCTGTTACATTTACAAACGGCATGAATTCACCCCCTTGTATTTTATATCAAACCTTTTTCTTTTGCCCTTTGAATTGCAGTATTGAGCTCAAATTTTTCAGCTTTGCCTTTTTGTTTTTTACAAGCGTGTAAAAAGTGAATATTCTCGCTGTCTGCGACCACATACATAACTCTGTTTTTAGAAAATTTAATTTCCCATAACTTTCCTCTTAATTGCCGAGTGTCAAGTTCTTTTAATGCTTCTAATCCATTTTTAACAATTTTATGTCGAATACCAACCAACAAAACGCTCTTCTTCCGGCAGCGCGCTTAAATATTCTTTTATAAGATTTTTCCCGCCAGCCGTTTCATAATCATGTATATTCATATTTACACCTCTGCAATTTTATTATACACCATATTTAGTGTAATGTCAAGAGTAATATATTATTCTTTTTAAAAATGGTATATTACTTTTTTAATGCCCGTTTTACCGTCAAAATGAAATTTTATAAAAATACTTTTCATAAAAAATGCGCAAAATCAAGATATATTCGGCAAAAAATTGTAAAATATAATTAAAAAAACTATTACTTTAAAATATTGTGCTATTACTTTTACTCATTTTTGAGAATTTTTAAACCTTTTTAGTTTTCTTCAAAATCGATGAAAAGTACAAAAATGTTCAAAAAGTAGGAAATTTAGCAGTAAATTATTATCCTACTTAAAAATAAAAGATAAGCTATGCCTTAACCTCAATAAATTAGCGTAATTTTACGTGGATGTTTATAATTTTAAATCTGGAAAGTTCCAGACAGGGGTATCGCCAGCATTTCCGATAAATCCCACGTTAAGAAAAAAGTTGTTAAAATTAGCCTCACAAAACTACCATAGACATTTTTGTAACGTCACAAAAATATAAAAGCATACTTATGTGACATATAATTTACCTATCACATAAAGTCTGCTTTTTGTGTAGACTCTTTTTCCTTAACGTGGGCAAAGTGACCCATTTTTTTCACTTTTTCTCCTTAGCGTGGGTTTTGTCGGATATGTCGGCTATACCCCAGACATAAGAAATTAGAAGTAATTCAACAACCTATATAAAGATAAAACTAATGTTATAACTTAACTTCAAAAAATGAATAAGAATTGCGTATTTTCGTAAATATTTATGCAAAAAAGCATGAAAAACGAATGAATAAACATCAAACAAGTAAAAGAATAAGAAAAACACGGAGAAATGGGGATTTTCCGTGTTTTTAAGTTCAACAAAATTAAACTTTTGTCGAACTCGATTTTTATATAACCTATGCTTGATATTTAATTTTCGCGAAAAATTTCAAATCTTGACAAAGCAATTCGGGTGGAAAATTTTCAAGGATTTAGCGGTGATTGATAAAGTGGGTCATATACTTTTGAAAGTATATGACCCACTCTGACACTTTCGCCGCTTCGCGTCGTAAAGTGTCGTGGGCTCTCCGAGGGAGCGTCGCATGGGCGGGTTGGAGTGCGGTTTCTGTGGCCGCCTTGCGGACTCGCGTTTAAATTATCCCGTCTATCGACGATACAATTCACCCTTTACCAGAAAAAAACGATAAGCATATTTTTCCCTCGTTTATCGTTTTTTCCTGTCGCGTTCACGCTTGACGCTACCGCCTTACACAAACGAAAAAAACCGTATATTTTTTCATTTGTTCCAGTTGGTTTTTAAATCACTAAATTTTTTACCTTCTCATAGAACCAGTTTTTGAAAAATTTATCGAGCGGTTGAGCCATACTGGCTTGACCTCTTTTGCGTTAGCCAACTGCAGACGGTTTTTCTCGTCCACAAGTAATCTCTTAAATTTTTAATTATTCTTTATTTCGTATCTTCCACTCATCGAAATTAACTTCGTAATAATACCAATCTTTCTTTGATAATGGCTCTATCTTTGTTGCGTCGTAGTTGTATGTGCACTGTAATACCCCGCTCTCAAGCACAGTTTTCATACGTCCCATCGCGTCGTATGTGAACGCCGCTACCGTCGTTCCGCTCGCTACGTCGCGTATCGCCGTTACTGTTTCAGCCATCCCCACAGACACTGCCCAACCAATCCGGCTGTCGCGACCACTGCAATCACAATCCATTAAGTTAAAATAATATTGATTTCATTAAAAGAGACCTTACTTTCATGCAATCCATCTGGATCATCACATCCAATTTTACTTATATCGGTTTTTGTTAGTTCTAAAACATTTGATGGATTTTCAATTTTTCGTTTATATAAGAATTCCAATAAATCAACTTGTTGAGCAGTCATTTCGTAATATTCACTCCATGAAGAAATAGACAATTTATACTCTAATAATTGCCTTTCAAGAATACCTGCACCATTTACCATCATATCATTTTGAGTATCAAGGGAAAATAGTGACTTTTCATCTCCCCAAAATGCTGTTGTTATTAATGGTTTATTTTGTCCATTTACGTTTTCGAGTAAATATTGTAATGTTTCGTTTTTTGCGATTTCTAAGACCTCTCTTGAACACCCTTCAAAAAAGTCCAAAGCATTTGCATAATATTTATTTTTTAAACGTTTACTATTCTCATCTCTAAAAGCAGCAGAGCAACACTTATCTGCAAAAGAAATAGTTCCTCGTACTCCAGACATGTCTTGAAAACTGTAATTTATTCCATCCCATGAATGTTCACAAGCTGTTAATGGGTAATGTGCAACCATGATAGCGTGAGCTATACTGGCTAAAATACACCCATTCCATAGATTTTGAGGATTTGTTGATAGTATGTTGATTTTTTTCATTTGATTTCTCCCTATTTATCCCATTTTGCCCTATTTTCTTGTCTTGATAAAACTTGAGCATTACTATAACTATTTGTTCCTCCTTGTGCTTTAGGAATAATGTGATCTATCTGCCATTCATTTGGATCAGGTGTGACCCCTTTCATACTTTTACTTGGTTTCACGAGAATTGTCCCAGACACATCAGATTTTACAACCCCTTTATTGGTATTCTTATTCTGTGCAATAATCGCTTTATTTTGGGAGGCAGTGAAATCTTTTCCTGGTGCCACATTTTTAGGATCTTTAAGATTTGCATAAGGTTGGTTAGGTGTAGTATCTTTTGGTTTCGAGTTTAATGTCGCATTATTACTTCCTACTGTTATAATACCTCCAGCACAAACACTCAACCCCATTTCTAATGTATCATAAGCTGATTGATTTCCGCCCATGACTTTATCCCGGATAATGTTTGTACCAGTTAAGGCTTCACCAGCATTACTTAGAGAAGTTGCGCCTATACCCGCAGCCACTCCATAAGCCCCGACTGTTGCGGCAGTCGTCACAACTGCAACAGTTGCGCTTGACGCTCCTAAATACATACCTGCCGCCATTCCGACAGCCGCTCCTGCAGCTCCAGCTGTTGCGACAACAGCCACTACTACAACAGCACCAACGGCAACGATTGCTACCGCAGTACCAACTTGACTCAAACTTGGCAAATGCCCATAAGGGTCTTGCATCATTATAGGATTATTGTTACAATATGTATAAAGGTTCAAACTCAATGGGTCATCTGGGTTCATATAATCCCAACTGTCTTCCGTTGTGAACCGTCCCGTTTTGGGTTGATAAAATCCCATATTGGTAAAACAGTAGATGATTTGAACCTTTTTAGTGTGTATAATGACTATTTCGATAAAGAAAACGAGATTTTTTCAAAATTCATTTTGTCATTAAAATAATTATACTGCAATAATGCTAAAAATACAAGTAAAGTTTCCATTATTCGGCTTTATCTTACGGCTTGTCCATCACAGGCGGGTTGACATATTCCTCGTTGTTTGTCAGCATAGTCCAGATGATATTTACAAGGCGGCGTTCGACACATTTGAACGCTTGACGTTTCGTTTTGCCCTCTGCCATTTTGCGGTGGAAGTAATCATAAAAAAACTGATTGAGAATCTTGTTGTTGGGTCCGGTAGGAGAAGTGAGCCTGACGGCAAGCATATAAAATAATGAGTTGAGTTCACGTTTGCCGCGCTGGTTGGCGAACTGCAAGTCTTTCTTGCCGGAAGCGTATGTCACGGGAGCAATCCCGGAATACCGAGCCAATTTCGCTGGGGTAGGAAATCTCCTGACATCGCCTATGCAGGACATTATCTGACAAGCCGAAACCACATCAATCCCCGTCATGCTTGTGAGCGTACAGCCGAAGCTGTCAAGATATACTGTCATTGATACTTCCATTCGCTCTAATTCAGCTATGTTAAATTCAATTTGCCGGATTACAGAGCGTACCGCCTCGTCACGGATTTCCTGATGTTCTACCGCCGTGTCTTCAAGCGAATCAAGGATATATTCCGCTCTTTCCCATGCCTTATCCATGCCGAACACGCCGTTTGATTCTATGTAAAAAAATTCTGTCAATTCTTCTTTTGTAACATTTTTAAGGTTTTTCGGCGACGGATATTTTTTGAAGAACGCAAGGGGTGTTTTGAGGAAAGTATAGACAAAGAACTTGCGATAATTCGGGTAATGCTGTGTGAGTAAGTCATGCAGTATCATTTTACAGCGCACATTGCTTGTTACGGTCTGGTCTCGACGTACAACCAACGTCCGCAAAATCCAATACTTATCATTCGGGTCTGCGCTGGGTAGTTCGCCGAACTTGGAGAGCAGAACACGCGCTGCACATTCAGCGTCAATACTGTCGGTCTTTTGTGTAATGTTTTGATTTTTGCGCTCTCTGGCAACCAAAACAGAGTTTACGTGCCTGACTTTCCGGAGTTTATCTGTGAGAAAAATTGTCAATGTCCGCCCAAACGAACCGGTATCTTCAAGCCCAAATAGTAATTCCGTGTCGTCCTGCCTCATCTTATCAGCGTCATTCAAAAAATCCTCATACTTCGATGGAAGATTGTCAAATACGATTTCACCAAGTTTTTCAAAGAAACAGTCAATGAAAACGGCTGTGTGCGTTTCCTTGTGGCTGTCTATGCCTACATAAGTATAGCGCATTTTCGGGTGCTTCATGAATTTTTATCGACCTCCTTAATTTATTCAATTTTCAAGGTTAAAATACAACCAAAAACATTTCAATTTTCAGCGTTATACAGATGAATCTGTACCGCAATGGTTTAGCAGTATAGGTTGATTTTGTTTTTCCCATTCATAACAGCCTCAGAAGTCCGCGCAAGTAACAAGTTTCGTAAAAGAAACTTTGAACACGGCTCGATTAGCGTTGGCGGTACGAATACCACTCACATGGATACTAACAGTCCTTAATGCCACAACGAACTTCTAAAACCGTGAATTTATGTAAACAGAAGTTTTGACTTCTGGGATTTTATACTTCCGGGAATCCAAATCTTTGCGGGTCAAACCTTTTTAATTTTATGCTCCCGTATTCATATTCGGCAACAAATATATCACCTAAATCAAATCCTGCGCGGGTTGCACACAAACCTTGTACGTTAATTAATGGAGAACCGTCCTTTGTAGAAACCTGTATGAGCTGCATTTTGTTTTGTCTCGCGTATTTCACTATTTCGCTGTATATTACGGCTTTATCATGCGCCGTAAATGTGATGCAGCCTGGCTCAGTTGCTACCGTCACAAGCGTGTTTGACGTAAAACTAATATTGTTCAGCCAATCACCCAACAGAAATACTTTCGGCATAGGCTCGCCCGTGCGTGGTTTTTTCATTCGTGCGACGTTTACCAAACGGACATTTCCGTTGATTTTTCTCACTCTGATTCGTCCATACTCACATTTTGCCACAAGCGCATCTCCAAATGTCAGTCCCCCTTTGTGTATAGGCTTCCCCGTCGTCACAAACGTTAGCCCTCTGTGTGTCCGCGTGTTTGATATATATGCCCTGTTCAGTGCGCCGCTTTTTTCTCTCGTTTCATTATACAATTCGCTGTATGTGATGTTTTTATCGCACAAATTAAATACAAGTCCGTCCGCCTCCGGTAACGCCTGTACTAAAACTCCGCTCACAAATCCCATTTCCGTCAGCCAATCTCCTTCTATTTGTATTCGCGGGCGTCTGTCTGTTGCCAATCCGCTTCGCGTCACCGATAACGCTTGGTATATTACTCCGTCTCCTTCTATCAGACGTTTCCTTCCACCGTCTTCTTGGTTCAATATCATTTTTGTTTCTCCCTGCTTTTACTTTTAAACTCTTGATTATTTTTCGTTTTTATGTTATTATTATTTTACCTTTCGTACACTCTACCCCCCTGTTAGCATGGTTATTAAAGGTTTGCGATTTAGTTTAGAATGAAAAAATTATGAAGTGAGGTGTTTGAAATATCTAACCGTAAAAAATCTAAACAGACTGGCACACGCGCACCAATAGACGAAATTATGAAATATTTATTTGGCGTTTCAAAGGAAACCCTTATAAGTATGCTCAATAGCTTATTCAAACAAAATTTCAGCGTCGAAGATACGACTATCGTTCAGACTAATCCTGAATTTGTTGACGAAGCATTTGATATTATACGTGGAGATTTGTTTTTCGGCTTGTTGAATAAATCAAAAACTCATCATCTGCATATTGAGTTACAAACGAGACCCGACGGTCACATGATGATACGTCTTATAAGCTATGATATACAGAAAGCCGTCGAAAATCAGCGTTTAGAAAATAAGAGCGGCATATCAGAATATATATTGCCGAAAACTATTGTAATCCATGTTGAAAAAGGCAACAGTATTCCCGACAATTACGAATTTAAAATTATCGATATAAAAGACGACGGGACGAAAGAAATAATTCACCGTGTTGTTCCGGTGATAAAATATTGGGAAATGACGGAGCAGGATTTGATAGAGCGGCAGTTATATCCGTTGCTACCTCTGCAAATATTTTTGCTTCGCGGGGAGCTGAAAAAATACGCCAAAGAAAAAGACACAAAAAACAAACGGAAGCTGATAGAGCAAATAAAAGAGCTGACTGAAAAAATAATAGTCGAGGCAAAGAATTTAGCCGAGACGGGAAAAATAAATGCGGGAGACGACGACAGGATTGTAACGGCTTTAGGGAGACTAATAAAATATTTAAACGAGCAATATAACTTTGATGAAAAATTAAATCAGGAGGTAGATACTGTGATAGAATCTGTTTTTACAACATTAGAGAAAAAAGGAATAGAAAAGGCTAATGTTACAACGGCGGAGAAAATGATTTTGAAAGATAGACCACTTTCAGAAATAATTGAATTTTCTGGGTTGACAGAAAAAAAGATAAAACAGCTTGCGAAAAAATTATCGAAAGAAATACTTCAAGAATAAAAAAACAAGGCGGGAATTTTTATGTTAAAAGTCAAAGATAAAAATAAAATATTGTCGAATATAACGCAAGAGCAAATAAAATTAATGTCACGGGCATCGCAACATACAAAATTTCCTTTGACGGAAGATGAAGTAATTGAAGCGGCAATCCAATCGTATTATACAAGATATAAAACAGAACTACCGGAATTATTTCCGGAAGATAACGACCCTGTCCATTCTGAATATTGGGTATAGATAAAATTATTTTCGATAAAAAAATCAGTTTGCAAAAAATAAAAAGCTGATTTTTTTGTTAGAAAACCAAAGAGAGCAAAAAGGGAAACGACCTCAAAAATAAAAAATAACATTCGTATTTTTTATTTTTATCGGGGAATGTCAACAAGTAAAAAAATATATTTTTTTACTTGTTGAGTGTATTATTTTGTTTTCAGCGTGGGAAAAAACAAAATAATACACGGAGAAATTTCTGCGGAAATTTCAATATTACCCTTGACAAAGAGGGGTAAAAATGGTAAGATAAGAGGAAGGGTAATATTATAGCAAGGAGCGTATCAGGATAGCCATTTTCGTTGCTAACGCAACTCAAAAGGCTACCTGACACCTCCTTGTGAGGGGACTGCGTCCCCCAGACTGTGTCAAAAGCCACAGACTGGGGTGCCCCTCAACCCCCGGAAAATCCGCTTGCGGATTTTATAAGCCCACTTGTCAGAGTGGGCTGCTACGCGACGAAAAAGAAGGCTCTGCGTTTTTCAGGACAAAAAAATAAGGCGACTTCGCCTATATTATCTCGCACTAAGCGATAGGATTAAACGCTTCGCCCCAATAATATTGATAACCCGTTTGAGGTTGTACGCAAGAAAGGCGAGCGAAAATTCTCCGCTCACATTTCGTAATCCTTTAGTCAGGCAATAACTGGCATCCATATTACGCTTGACTGTTCCAAAGGGATGCTCGACAATAGATTTACGCTGTTTAATCAGTTCTCTGTTGGGAGCAATCCGGATTTGTTTGACATACAGGTCTTTATCATCGTAGAGTTTGGAAAAATTCGATTCCGCCATGGGAACCTGATAACGCTGTCCACGAGTTTCTTTAGTGCATTTACAAGCACATTTTTTACAGGCACTGTAATTGTAAAACGCACCATGCCCCTTTGATTTTTTGTAAAATCCTGGGTACAAAACTTTTCCCATGGGACACAGGGCAATATTTCGATCGGCAAAATATACACAACGCCCATTTTTGTGAGAAACTATCTCTGTTTGTGATGGTTCGTCCGTCGGAACACAAATATCAAAATCCGTCCCGGCGACATGAATGTCGACACCTTGATTCATTCCGGCGACAATATCCTGAACACTATCATATCCAATATCTACAACAGCAGTTATCGTATCCGTTTCCAATATATCTTTCACGCGTTCAGCCATTGGCGTGATTTGGTTGAAATCCACAGCGTTGTTGGTGACTTCAAATTCGGCAATGAGCTTGTTCTTGGAATCGACCGCTGTTTGAACATTGTAGCACACGTCCATTTTACCGTTTGCCATCATCAGACGGCTGTCCGGGTCTGTCAAAGATTTTTGCGACTCGCCTGTTTGGGCAAGTTCTTCCGTATATGCCTGATAACGCGCTTTACGATTTGACAGTTCTATTATGATGCCGGCAAGTTCCTCTGATGATTTTTCACCGTCCGTAACATTTTCGGCTGAATCACTATCCTCTAATTCACGCAAATATTCTTCGATTTTAGCGTCAATACGGGCAATGCGCTCCGCAAGTTTTTTGTTTCCGAAGTTGCGGTCTTTGGAATTTACTGCTTTGAATTTGCTGCCATCAATGGCTGCCAACTCTTTGCCGTAAAGGTTCAGTTTCATACACAGCTTCACAAAATCCCGGAACACATTTTTTAATGCGGCAGAATTATCGTGCCGGAATCGGGCAATCGTTTTGTGATCCGGCGACAGCTTACGCAGTAACCATATCACCTCAAGATTCCGTTTCGTTTCTGTTTCAAGGCGGCGGGACGAACGAATCCTGTTCATATATCCATAAACGTATAGTTTTAATAAATCTTTGGGGTCATACATGGGACGACCTGTGTCATGAGGATTGGGCTTACTAAAACCTAAATCCGCAAGGTTAAGGGTATTTATATATGCTTCAATCACTCGGACTGTATTGTTATCGTCTACGTAATCATCTATGCTTTCCGGCATTAATATTATTTGGTTACGATTATCCCCGCTAATGAAATTCATTCTGCACACCTCTCTTTTCATTAGCTATATTATACCACATAAACCATATCTTTTCAATACTTTTGACACAGTCTGCCCCCTCAACCCCCAAAGGGGCTACCGCCCCTAAAACCCCGTTTGCCCGCCTGTAAAACAGTATGAAACATGAAATGTTTCGTGCTGTTTTACAGGCGGGCAAATAAAAAAATCTGCGGACTTTTTTACGCAGAAAACGCAAGAAAGGATAACGAACGATGGAGGAAGCACCCACAAAAAAAACATATAACCGGCAGAGGGATAACCAAATAATCATACGCTTTTCAGATGAAGAATTAACGGAGCTGAACGAAGCAATTTCAAAAAGCGAACTAAGCAAAACAGATTTCTTTTTACAGCTTCTTCGGAAGTCAAATATAATAGTTCTAACAGACCTAAAAGAAATTTGTATTGAATTAAAAAGGCAGGGGATAAATCTTAATCAAGCCTTGCGACATTATCACGAAACCGGATTTACGGAAGAAATAAAAAGTGCGATAGAAAACTGCAATGAATTTTATGAGAAATCAAAAAATTTATTTTTAGAAACAGAGAATAAGATACAGAAAATTCGGAAGAAGAAGCGAGTCGGCAAAGATAAAAAAGAAAATGGGGACGGTGAGAAATAATGCCGTTGGTAATATGCCGTGCGTGTAAAAGTTACGCAGGAAAAGCAATCGATTATGTAACTGACAAAAAGAAAGCGGAGCGGGTGATAACGCATGGGCTTGATGAGAACCGAAGTCTGGCACAGCAATTTATAGATACGGCTATGTTACATGGCAAGGGGGACACATACGACGAGAGAAAATATTATCACATCAAAATATCGTTTGAGCCGAAAGACAGAATAGAAAACGGGGGGAAGCTGAACGCGGAGCTTGCGGAAAAAATAGCGTACGAATACTTTGAAAAGCAGTATGGGAAACATGAATATATAATTGCGACGCATACGGACAAAGAGCATATACATTGTCACGCCATCATAAACGCCGTAAATTTTGAGAGCGGAAAGAAGATACAGCACAGCAACAAAGATTTGTCAGATATGAAAGACCAGGTAAACGACGCAGCCGAAAAATACGGAGTGAGCCGTTTCGATTGGAGACAGGCAGTAAGATTAAAACGCGAGAAGGCAAAACAAGAACGAGCGGACAAGCCAAAGGAGCTGACGCAGGCAGAAAAATATATACAGGAAAGACACGGCGACGAATGGAGTTCAGCCAGCTGGAAAGAAACGTTGCGGAGCAAAATCGACGAAGCTAAAAAGGTATGCACGACCCGCGCGGAATTTCAAAAATATCTGTTTGAAAATTACGGGGTAGAGATGCCGAGAAACACAAACAAGACAGTATCATTTAAGCACCCAGCCGTCGATGAGACGGTGAGGGGGGTAAAATTGGGAGCGGAGTACACAGCCGAAAGTATAGACAAAGCGTTAAAAGAAAATATACCCTTACAAGGGGAAAACGAAAGGAAGATGAATAATGCCGAATTACGACCTGCCAAAGAGGGAACAACCGGCGACGCCGACTCAATCAATGCCAGAGATAACACAGGAGCAAATAACGAAATCAATAGCAGACATAATATTTCAGCGAATGGGACAGTCGGAAGTGGAACTGATGAAAACGGAGAACGCGGAGTTAAAACAAACGTTGGCGAACTTCGGGAGAAACTACAACAAATTCGAGGACTTGACAAAGAGTTTAATCCAACAGAACAACGAAAATCTGACGAGGCTGCTGAACGAGCTTTACAGCAGGCAAGAGCAGAAGCTGACCGAATTAAAAACAAGCAACAACGAAGTGAACAAAAACATAAAGGACACGATCAGGGCGATGAAAGATGATATACAAAGCGATGTGAAATCAATATACGATAAAACGCACGAGGAGACATCACAGAGCCTCAAAAAATATACCGATGGTATAAATACCCTCCGAAAGCAAACAAAGCAATCCTGGGCGTTTGTAGGGCTTAAAGAAGCGTTGTTTTGGTGTATGTGTTTAGCTATGCTTTTCTATGTAAGCGGAAGTATGTTCAATGTGTACGGAATTGATGTGCCTGTTATAGTATGGCAGTTATTGTATCCTTGTACGTTTATACCGCTTATAGCTTATGGCATTCGTAGATTAGGGAAGAAATAAAAGATTTTTGAAAAACATCACAAAATTAAAAAAAGATGATAATACATTTTGGTCTGTAACACCGATGTTACAAATCAAATACACGCTTGTGGACATTTAAAATCATTTTAGAGGGGGAGTTGACATAATATACGGACTACCCTGATTTGCGACCTCAAAGCCCCCATTTTACCGACACTTTTTTTGCCCATTTTCGTAACTTGCATTGTTACGGTTTATATGATTTCGTCAATAATTTTTATGATTATACTTGTGATTCATGATGAGAAAGACATAAAATATTATCTGAAAAATAAAAACGCAATAAATATCACTTTAAAAAATTCAAAAGTTGACCGTACCAAAAGTCATAGTTAATTAAAATCTATTTTTTAAAATCGTTTGTCATTAAAATCGATTGAACACGAGCCTGTGGATAACTCAAAAACTGCCTAAAAGTTCACCGTAATAAAAGTCATAGTTCACCGTAATAAAAGTCATAGTTCACCGTAATAAAAGTCATAGTTCACCGTAATAAAAGTCATAGTTAGCGACTTCTTCCTTTTAATTAAATTAAATATATTAAGTATATATAAATATATTAAATACGTGCGTGCGCGCGCGCGCGAGAAAGCCTGTGGATAACTCAAAAAAATAATTATGGCGTTGTTTAAAGTACGACATAATTATGACATAAATTAATATTATAATATACTTAAAATACGCAAAGAAAAAAAGAGGATTTTTCAATGAATCAAATAAAAGAAATTAGTATTTTAAATAAAATGCCAGAAATTAGAAATTATAAAGTTGTAAAATCAAATGATATTATTCAAAAATCACGATTTAATTTACAATTACAAGAACAAAAAATAATTTTATATTTAATAAGCAAAATAAAACCTGAAGATATGGAGCTAAAAGAACATATTTTTCAAATTAAGGATTTTTGTAAAGTTTGCGGTTTAGATGATGACAATGGTGCAAATTATAAATATATACGTCAAACTCTTAAAGATTTAAGAGATAAAAGTATTTGGATAACACTTGAAAATGGCAAAGAACGGACACTTTCATGGATGGATTATATTGAAATGGACAAGAACGATGGATTAGTTACTATAAAAATCAGCGAGATGATGAAGCCTTACTTATTGCAATTAAAAGAACGTTATACACAATATGAATTGCTTTATACTCTCGCAATGAAAAGCAAATACAGCATACGTATTTATGAATTATTAAAGAGTTATGAGTACCAACATAAAAAGATTTTTGGTATAGACGAATTAAAAAAAATTTTGTTGGCTGAAAAATATGAATTATTCGGAGATTTTAAGAGAAAAGTTATTGATATTGCAATACGCGAAATTAACGGACTTTCGGATATTACGGTTACATACGAAATTATAAAAGAAAGCCGAAAATTTACTAAAATTGAATTTATAATAAAACTTAAAAAAAATTTAGACGAGAAAATGACGACATGGGTTAAAATTGACGAGGCTATCAGCAATAAAAAAGGGATTAAACTATGAAAACTATATTACAGATAGCAAAAGAAATTGGTGTATCAAAGCAAGCTATTCAAAAAAGAATAAGTAAAGAGCCACTATATACCAATATACAGCAGTATATAGCAACGGTTGATGGTACAAAGTATATAGATGTTGGTGGTGAAACTCTTATAAAATCGGCATATATAAAAAATAACCAACAACCAGTTGCCGACAACGAACCAACAACCAAAAACAACTTGGTTGATAGCGAAATTTCCACTTTGATTGCCATGCTTCAAAAAGAATTAGATATAAAAAATGAACAAATAAGAGATTTAAACGCTCGTCTTGCCGAAGCAAATGCTGCTACACAAGCGGCGCAATTATTACATGCTGATACAAAAAAGATGCTCTCATCTGGACATGACGATAACAATATAGGTATAAAATATTCTCAAAATTCGCCAACTAAGACGAAGAATTTTTTCAGTCGGATATTCAATAAAAATAAAAAAATTGAAGAAAGCGAACTTTAAAGTTGCCAAATTTCAAAAGAGACAGCGTTGTCCCTTTTGAAATTTGGCAAAAATCCCATCGTTGTTACTTTTGGCAAATGAGTATATTTTATAATCTTTAAGAAAATTACAACGAGTATTTTTTCAGAAGAGGTGGAGTTATAATTTTTTATAAAATCAAAAAAAGTGTAGGAATATTGCTCTTACACTTTTTCTATTTTTTTTAATTTTTGGGTCAATATATTAGAATTTTTAAATCCGAGCGTTCTTTTTGCCTTGAAATTTCATCGCGCTGGTGGACGGCTATTATATCTGGCGTTTGATTAGGTTGACCTATATATTTTCCAAATAGTTTTACTTGTTTAGGTGAATAATTGGCGTTTTTATCTTTTAAGTCAAGTGCCAGAATCAAATTTTTATCGCCGTATATTTTTCTGAACACGTTTATGCTGTTGCCTGAATTTTTTAATACAAAGGTTTCAAGATTAAATTCGTTATATTTGATTCCGGGCTTTTGATATATTCGTATCTTATCTGCCGACTGTATGAATTTTTGCCAATAATCAGTATCAAGCCAACGACGTTTATTTGTATCGGTTTTATTTGGTATCACGTAACGGAGATAATTATAAACTACTCCGAGAAACTTTTTTCCGATAGCGGTGTCATTTTGTATAAAACCCAGCGCATTTTTCTTGCGGAGCTGAAGCTCAAGGCGTACCCAATGACGACCATCAGCGTGACCGCGTTCTTTGGCTTTATCGTATATCCGAATGAATACACCTGAACTTTTACTGCCGTGGACGACGGTTCTGCCTTTATTGCTGTTTATAATTTCAAAATTACGTGTCTTTGATATGTAGTACCCGGATTCAGTATTATCACTTATCTGGGTAATATCTAATATTCCATCGTAGTCGTCATAGGCTATATCGAGACGTGAAATATTCATGTATTTTTTAGCCTGTCCATGTTTTATAAGTTCAAACAATGCTCCCCAATCTCCAGTACCCAAAGTTTCAAAAGTTCGGCAACCCTGTCCGCTCATATCGACCATAACTCCCATATCGTGAGTGTGTCCGTCATATAATATAGATACACCCTCATAAGTAATACGTTTGCTATACCCGTAGAAACCGTAAATTTCCTGAAACGGCACGGTTGTAAAACCGATAATTTCTTTTATTTGCTTGACGGTATGTATTTTCGACGAGAATGAAAGCCAGTCATATATGATGATATTTTCTTGTATGATTTCATTCATTCAAAATCCCATTACAAGGTTATTCGTTTTTTTTCGTAGCCAAGTACGCTTCTTGTAATGCCTCCATTAAAGCATCTTTTTCAGTTTCCGACAATTCGTTCCCTTTAAACAAATCACTAATTTTTCCGACTAATTTTTTAGCATCAAAATTTTCTTGTTCGTCCAAAAGAAAAGATATACTTACATTAAAAAACTTTGCTATTCTTATAAGCACTTCTACTGGCGGATATTTCTTCCCTGTCTCGTAAAAGATATAAGTACCTCTTAAAATGTCAATTTTTCTCGCTAAATTCTCCTGTGATAAATTATTTTTTAAACGAAGTTCCTTTAATCTCGTACTAAAAGACATAGAAAATCACTCCTTGTAAATGTGAAATAATATTTGTATAAATAATACTGTATATATCACATTTTGTCAAGGTTTTTTGTTTCGTACACTCTACCCCCCTGTTAGATAAATGGGGTACGAGGCTGGCTCAAACAATACGCCATAATGTTAGTAATTATTATAGCACGTCATAACGTTTGTGTCAAGAGATTTTTGGAAAAAACATTAAAAAACTTGGAGGAAAACATAAATGTCTGTTTTTGCTGATAGGTTAAAAGAATGCCGTAAAAATATATGCAAAACTCAAAGGGAAATAGCTGTTGATTTAGATATAAGCGAAGTCGGTTATCAAAATTATGAAATAGGCAGACGTGAACCCAACCATGAAACCACTATTAAGATTGCTGACTATTTTGATGTAAGCCTTGATTATTTAATGGGTCGCTCTGAAAATCCCAAACGTCAATCATGATACACTGTGCCATCGGGTGTATATTTCTGCTGATTTTCTGTCGCGCTCACGCTTGACGCTACCGCCTTACACGAACGAAAAAAACCGTATATTTTTTCATTCGTTTCAGTTGGTTTTTAAATCATTGAATTTTTTACCTTCTTCACAAAACCAAATACAGAACAAATTGTCGTGCGGTTGAGCCATATACTGGCTTGACCGCTTTTGTGTTACAGCCTCCCGCAGACGGTTTGACCAGTTTACAGGTGTAATAATTAATTTTGTTCTGTTGTTATACTTTGATGTTCTTTGTTTAAATAGTCTTCTAAACTCCCACTATCTTTAATTACATCATCAGGCAGAAATGTCCATATGGCATCACAAAAAATATCATTATATTTAACTTCGATTCCATTTACAAACATATTTTGCTCAAATATTTTTTTCTCAAATAAACCAAACGGAATCGAAACTAAAGAATCATCTGTGTACCAGCCCCACAAAGCAACATCTAATATCTTACCATCTTTCTCAGTTTCAAAAACATAATATATTTGAGCGTTCAAGAAAGATTTCCACATAACAGGTACAAGATTCACATTGCTTATTTGTTTAAGCATATCGATATGGTCTTTTAAATTATTTCCTTCAATGACGAATTTTTGTGTGTAATTATGCTTAATTAAATCATCAACACTTAAAAAACCATGAGTATCAATCCGTGAATCCATATAGTAAATCGTTAAAGTAATATCATCAAGATTCCCGGATTCAATTATCTTTGAAAATTCATTCAATGATTTATTCAATTCATCTTTTTTCTGCATATAACTCCATAACACAACGCTGATAAAAATAACGGCTGCAAGCAAGATAAATATAATAAATCCTAAAATTATGCGTTTTTTTGTGTTCACTTCCATTCCTCCTGACGACGAATTAATTGCTTGAATTTGTATTGTTCTCCCTGCTTTTGGCGGTGAGAGACAACCAGTTTAATGCTTTGAATCTATGTAGCATTATGGTCCGTGACAGAAATAACGCTGGGCTTACCCCAATTCCAAAATGGTATATAATACCACCATGGATGAGTTTCTGTAGTTCTGTAGTGAGTAGAGTTGTTCATTCTTTGTACGTCGCTCCAAGCATCATAATTCGCACGTGTAGGCTCTCCAAGCTGTTTTGCAATAGGGGTTTCATATGTTTTTACATTATTATTTTCTCTTGTTTTCCTTTGTGCATCAATTACAGACTTCGATCTAAAACCACCCCATTTATCTTGATACCAGTTTCCACTTAAAAATTGTCCTGCATGCCCCATTTCGTGCGCTAACATCACCGCCGCGCTCATAATAGACGTTCCATCTGTCATTACCAATCCGTTTGTCGGGTCCCAACTTATAAATTGCGTTCCGATTATTGGTGAATCTGTAAGATTGTAATTATAATAATTATATTCAAAATAACCTGTTCCATTTTTATTAAATGTGATATAAAATATTGTGTCTGAATTTTCAAGTGCTTCGATAAGGGCTTTGCCGTCTTTAGAAGTTTTTAAATACTCTATAGCCCTGTTATATTGTTCAACCGAATCGTCATAATCTTTCTGGGTCATATTGGTCATATTACTTGTGTCATCGTCGTAGAGCTTGTACTTGTAATAATCCGAATCAAAAGGTGCTATTACAATTACATGACCAGATGGATCGATGAAACGAATAGGATTACAATTTGCATACGTGTAGAAATTAATGCTATTACTTTTTTCTCTAATCGGGTCTTCCGTGACGAAACGACCCAACCGTGGATTATAAAACCGTGCGCGCAAATAGACAGTACCTGTTTCAACGTCGAAATATTCGCCGCAGTAACGGAACGGATTAATCTCCCACCCGCCGGTCTGCGCCGTTCTCTCAACCCCGAACGCATCGTACACGTATGTCGTGCAGACTACGCCAGATATGCTGGTTATCTGCACCACATCGCCGTGCCCGTTGAACAGATAATATAACTTTGCCGACGACAGGCGCGTGTCGTTTGCGCCAATCAAGCCTATTCCCCTTATATACGTCGCCTTGACAACGCCGCCGACAATATCGCCAGCTATGTTAGACCCGTCCCAGATGTGCGCTGTCTCAACTCCGCTTACCGTCTTGCTGTACCTCAGCCCGTCTGCTCTGTATTTGTACGTCGCTGTTACCCCACTCACGGTTGACGAAACCATGCGGTTTAGTAAATCATATGCGTATGTCTCAGCTACCGCTCCGCTTTTCGTCTTTGTCAATGTGTTGCCGTTGTTGTCGTATGCGTATGTGCTCGTCACCCCAGCCGCCGTCTCCGTTGTAAGCCTGTTGTTCTTGTCATAAGCGTATGTCGTCACTGCCCCCGTGTTCGATGTCATGCTTACCCTGTTGTTGTTCGCGTCGTACGCGTAAGCCAGCGAAAATGTCACCGTTGCGCCTGTCTTTTCCGTTTCGCTTGTCAGTCTGCCCAATCCGTCATAGACATAGCTCGTTACCTTGCCCGCCTGGTCTGTCTTGCTCACCTGATTTCCGTCAAGCTGGTATGCGTATGTATATGACGACAATACCGTCGCACCAATTTTGTTCGCCAGCGTCTTTACCATGTTCGCAAGATTGTACGTATATTCCGTCGTCGTTCCGTTAGCATACGCTAAGCTACTCCGGTTGCCGTTTGCGTCGTAGTTGTATGTGCACTGCAATACTCCGCCCTCAAGCACTGTCTTCATGCGGTTCATTGCGTCGTATGTGTATGTAGTGCTGTTCGTCGTCACACTCCCAACTGTGATTACTGCGCTCGTCCGGTTGCTCCCTATGTCGTACCCGTATGTTTTCGTCGTGATTACCCCTGTCGCGACGTTTTTGTCCGCAGCTACGCTCAGCCTCCCCAAGCTGTCGTATGTGTTCGTCGTCTGCACCGCACTGTTATTCTCTGTCCGCTTGCCGCCGATAAGAGTATATGTGTACTCCTCAAGCACAGTCGCCCCGTTCTTCGTGGTCAGCAGCCGTCCCAGCCCGTCGTATGTATATGTGAATATTGTACCCTTCCTGTCTGTCTTTGTCAACATTCGCCCCAGCAAATCATATGTGTATGTCTCTATGTACCCCATCGGGTCCGTCAGCTTAGTCATGTTCCCGAACCTGTCGTACTCGTACTTAGTTACGCAGTTCACCGTGCCCGTCACAACGTCAAGCCCGCTTATCGTCAGCGGCGCGCTTAACCCTGTGTACATTCGCAGTACGCTCCCCATCGCGTCGTAGTAATACTGCACATAGCTTGCCGCCGTCCCGTTCAGGTTGTAGTTCGTCGTTTTTGTCAGCATGTTTCGGCTGTTGTACTCGTACCCCACTATTGTGTACTGCTCCGCCGCCCCGACTGCATTTGACGTTACCCTTTTCTGCGTTACGTTATTGTTTTGGTCGTAATAGTATTTCGTCTTTGATACAGCCGTGCCCTCGAACGGCGTCGATTGTATTATCAAACGTCCCAGCGCGTTGTACTCATACGTCGTTACCGTCCCCTTCGGGTCTTTCCAGCTTACTTTCAGCCCAACCCCGTTATATGCCGTCGCGCTGTAATTCCCGAATATATCGTACTCGTTTGTCACCCTGTTTGCATAGTCGTAATCCCATTTTGTCGTGTACGCATATGTGTTCCATGCGCTCTTTGTCTGCGCCGTCTTGACCGTCAGCTTGTTGCCCACGTAGTCATATGTGTAATCGTCTGTATATTCCGTCGCGCCTATGAAATACCCTTGCTTGACGGTTCGCCCCGCGTTGTCTGTATATGCCGTAGTCTTGACCGACGGCGCGTTTGCGTCCCCCACTACAGTATGCGTCACTAACCGATATAACCCGCTCTGATTCGCATCGTCGTATGCGTATGTCTCCTGGCTCAATACCGCGCTCCCTGAGTTATACGTCGTTTTTGTCAATACCCTGTCTAACGCGTCATAAGCGTATGTTGTCCTTGACCCCGTTGCGCTGCTCGCCGTCAGCGTGCTCTCCTGCGTCAGCCGGAATTTTCCGTCGTATGTGAACGCCGCAACAGTCGCTCCGCTCGCTGCGTCTATCACAGACGATATATTCCCGAACCCGTCATAGACATACTTCGTCGCCGTCCCTTTTTCGTTCGTCTCCGTCAACGCGTTTACGGCTGTGGTTGTCTCATATGTATATGCTTTGTATGTGCCGTCAGGATTCGTCACTCTCGTCTGTCTGCCCAGTAAATCGTATGTATATGTTGTGTTATACCCCCTGCCGTCGGTTGATGTGACCAGCCGCCCCATTTTGTCGTATGTGTTTGTGCTCTTTACCACGCCAGCCGCATTGCCAGGCGTTCCCGCCACAAGCGCGCCGTCTGCGTCCTTAACATTTTCCGTCCAGACTGTTTTTACGCTCGTTCCGTCCGCATTGTATGTATATCCGTATTTCGTTATATATGTGCCGTTTGTTTCCTGCGTTATGTTTCCGTATGCGTCGTATAGGTACGATGTCGTTTCTTTTGCCACTCTTGCATTTGCGCCGACTGTCTCATATATTGTTTTCGTCGTTATGGTCTTGCTGTCAGCCGATGGCGTGTACTCCTCCGTTATCGTCTTGGTGCTGTTTTGCTTGTACTGTTTACTCGTCATATAGTTGTACGTCGAATTGTATGTATATGTTGTCTTGTATTCCGCCGACGCCGTATTTCCCGCCGCAAGCGGTCCCCAATACCCTATCATATTGTTTACACTGGGAATATTGTATGTCGTAGGGTCATAATCATAATTGTTTATTGCTTGAGTATATACATAACCCGTTTTCGTTGTAATGTACTCGGTGCTTTTTATCATTTGTTTATTGTCGTTATATTCATATTTGGTCTCCAAATTGCTTATATCTGAAGAACCTAAAGTGTCATATATAATAACTCTGGTTGTTAAATGTCGTTCATTAAACCAAGTTGTGGTTTTTTCACCTGTTGCTGAACTCGTCACTGCGGTATAATATGAGTAACCATTTGCCGGAACACTTGTATATGGATATGCCGTATAACTTCCGTTATACTCATATGTTTCAAGATTATATGTACCTGAGGATTGGCTGTCGTTTTTCTGCAATATTCTAAATGCTTGCGTTGAGCCAGTTGTACCTGCATTTTCATTTGTTTTTGTGTATGTGTAATTGCTTGCTGCACCCGTAGGATATGTTATTTTAGTCAGATTGACATAATATTTAGCGACGGAATTTGTGGACTGGCTAATAAGCTTTTCAGAGACGTAATCTGTCGTATATGTGAAATTGGTTACTCTGCCAAGCTGGTCTTTTCTTTGCGTCAATTTACACGTTGATGTATAATATCCTGTTATTTTTTCCAATACATAAGTAATCTGACTGTTGTCAGGTAAAGTTATAACTACATTTTGCCCAGTTGATGTTGTCGTATATGATATTGTTGTTACGCGGTTCAGAGTGTCGGTTATTTTTGTTATGAGGTATTTTCCGTTAATCTGAGTATGTTCAAATTTTATTGTATTTCCGAATCTGTCTACTCTCCCAAGTAATCGCCCATCACCTGCAAAATATTCGTTAACGCCATTTTTATAATTCAATACATAATATGACGTTTCCTGCCCATTTGAAAAGCTGGTATTGTAAAATAGTCGAATATCCGTCGTCGGGTAGTTTTCGAGGTTAGACCCGAATCCCCATGGGGAAGTTAACGCTTTATATGTTGTTCCATCATTCATATGCAGATATTTGTATCCGTCTACTATTTCTATGCAACTAAATCCGAACGACCAGCCTATTCCAAGATTATTTTGTAAATCGTAGTTTGATTGTCTTAGATTTGTACTGTATGTAGTACCCGATGTCAACAAATATGTATCTTGAATATTGGCATTATAGCTGTCATATCTTGACGTGATAACTAAATCCATTCCATTTTTTCCCGGGATTACAGCGTCTGTACTCTCATATATCAAACTGCCTGTATTCAGATTTACACTCTCATTCATACCCTTTCTGTATGTAAACGGAGCATTAGGGTATTTTTTACCATCATCAGCCAATGGATTTATAATGTTATTTTCATTCGTTTTTACTTTATATGCAAACTCATCATATGTCAGGTTATTTGCCGTCATATAATCAATTAATACATTTACGTCTAACCAGTTATCAACTGAAAACAGCCATATACTTCTCTTTTCCTCTTCTGTAAAACTTGTGACCTCTATATTCATATATCCGTTTTCACTAATATCAGTATCTTTCTTTATGAGCATATATATGGGAATTTCCAGAATCCGAGCGGCAATATATGTCCTCATAATATTCTCTGCTTTCTGCCCCGTCAGCATCAGTGTCCTTATATCAGTTAAGCCCTCGGTTGCTATACCGTATCTTTGAACGAGTATATCCAAAAATGAAAAGTCATAATCGGCTTTATATGCCTTGTTATACATGCCATATATTGTCACAATCTCATTTAATGCAAATCCGAATTTACCCATTTTATCAGCATATTTTATGGAAATATTAAGCGGATATTCAGCCACTATACATTTTTCCAGCAGTTCACGCGATATACGGAAATAATCTAATAAATATTCTTTATCTTCCTCAGTCAAGCCAAAATAATTATTTTCATTCAAAATTCGTTCTATGTTCTCATCATATTTCTCTGTATAATCAGTATCAATTTCAATAATCTGTCCATTCTTGATTAAATCATACGAACCCGCTACGTTCAGCATACCGCCTGTTTTGACATAACCTGCAAGACTGTCTGTTTTTGCTGAGCCTTGCTCCAATACCGAAATTACTTCAACTGCCAGCATATCTTTTATGCCCAAAAGCCTCGCCGCCGCTCCTGTCGCGTATGCAGTCGCGTACGATGAACCGCTGCCGTATGTGTATGAGTTGTTTATCGTCGTGCTGTATATATCTACTCCTGGAGCCGCTATGTCAACGGTCTGCCCGTATGTCGCATTTTGTGCAAGCAATCCCATGTTGTTTATCGATGTGACCGACAATATGTTTGACAGCTCATAAGACGCTGGATATATGGTCGATATTGTTCCCGTATTCCCTGCCGCGCAAATGAACGCCATGCTTGAACCTGATATAGCTTCATACATGGCGTAGTTGTAGTATGTCGAGCCAAAACTACAGTTGGCTATCTTCGCGCCCATACTCTCGGCATACTGTATTGCCTCTATTACGTCTGACGTATAGCCTATGCCGTTCTCCATAACCTTCAACGGCAGCAGCTTTACATTTTGAGCTACTCCCATTACGCCTATGGTGTTCTCTGACGCTCCGATTATACCCGCTATATGTGTGCCGTGACCGTCATAATCTCTTACATCACTGTTGCCGCCGTAAAAATTCCACCCGTTTATGTCGTCTATATAC